>Ga0075152_10001052_pt1 | contig 19998 bp, 12 predicted proteins | sample JI61114C2DNA_FD_70964 | JGI IMG/M metagenome (GOLD analysis project Ga0075152, IMG submission 70964) | Wastewater effluent complex algal communities from Wisconsin, to seasonally profile nutrient transformation and Carbon sequestration -... | ecosystem: Engineered > WWTP > Effluent > Algae...
TGCCGCTGCTGGCCTCGTCGCCGGTGCTCGAGGTGGTCGCGGATGGTTCGGTGGTCGACGAGCCGTCGCCGGTGGTGCCGGGCTCGCCGGTGGTGCCGGGCGACGTGGTCGCGGTCGTCGCGGTCGTCGAGCCGCCCTCGGTGCCGGCGTCGCTGTCCTCGCTGCAGCCGGTCAGGCTGGTCGTGCTCGCGGCGAGCGCGAGCGCGAGCGCGATTGCCCCGCGGCGGCGGCGACGCAGGCCGAGCAGGCCGAGCAGGCCGAGCGCGAGGCCGGTCCCGCTGGCGTCGCGGGCGTCGGTGCGGCAGCCGCAGCCGTCGTCGCCGGCGTCCATGTCGGCGGTGTCGCCGGCGCTGAGGCTGTCGCCCGCGGTCGCGCTGGTGAGGTTGCCGTCGGTGGTGGGGGTGTCGCTGTCGCTGCTGGTGGGCGCGCCGCTGCTGTCGTCGGGGCCGCCGCTGCTGGCGTCGCCGGAGGTCTCGGTGTCGCCGCCGGGCGGCGGCGCGGGCAGGCCGGGGACGATGATGTCGAGGCAGGTGGCTGGCTTATCGGACAGGTCGGGCGGATAGGCGCGGCTGAGCGAGCCGACCGGGTCGGCGAGCAGCGCGGCGATCTTGATGACGGCGCAGGCGGCGACATCGGGGGCGGCGGCGAAGCCCATCAATGAGCCGTCGTGGCACTCGACGGGGCTGTCCTCGTCGATCTGGGCCGGGAAGTCGTCGCGGCCGGCGCGGACCGACAGGGCGCCGCGGACCTCGACCCCGAGCGGGAACACGGCGCCGGCGAGGTAGTCGCAGGCGCCCGCTTGCATCCACGCCGGGGTGTAGGAGGCGTCGAAGGAGGCCGGTCCGACGCCGATCGGGTCGTCGCCGGCCGGCAGGACCACCTCGTGGTTGGCGATCGCGGCGGCCGCGATGTTGAAGGCGTGCGCGTAGAGGCCGCTGTCGTAGAAGTGGTCGAGCATGTCGCCGTCGAGGTCGGGGTGGGCGACGGCGGCGAGGCGGGCGTCGTACTCGGCGTACACGGGCGCCTTCTTGGCGTCGATCTCGGCGACCAGCTGGTCGAGGAACACCTGCGCCTGCTCGATGAAGGCCTTCTGGATCGCGTCCTTGATCGGCTGGATGAGCGGGTCGAAGACCGCCTTCATGATCGCCGCGAGGTCGATGTCGACGCCGAAGGCCTGCATGAAGGTGTCGAGCTCGACGATCCAGTCCGGGATCGTCGCGTAGACGAGGGTGTCGTAGTCGATCGTCGACAGCCTGTCCGACCAGTCGTTGAGCGGCTGGAACAGCGCCTTGAGCTCGTCCTTGGTGACGCCGAACTCGCCGTTTTGGCCGTTGGGCGCCTCGTTGAGCTTGGCCGACAGGTTGGCGACCACCTGCAGGTAGGCCTCGTGGAAGCCGAACAGCTCCTTGCGCAGCTCCTCGGTGATCTTCTCGAAGGCGGAGGGCAGCTCCTGGTTTTGCCCGTTGTAGCGCGGCGCGAGCAGGCCGACGAAGGTGAAGTACTCGGCGAACAGCTGCGGGCAGGTGAACGAGCAGTCGGTCTCGTCGTCCTTGGTGCCGAGCTGACCGTCGTCGCCGGCCGTGACCTGCAGCTTGGCGCCCTCGGGCGTGCCGGGGTCCTGCATGTCGGCGATCCGGCCCTCGAGGTCGAGGCGGGTCTGGGTGATCGAGTCGTCGACCGAGGCGAGGTACACCGGCGAGAGCACGAGGTGGTCGGCGGGCCCGACCTCCATCGCCGCGACGATCGTCGGCAGCGAGGCGCCCGGGTCGGCGGCGCGGACCTTGTCGTACTCGGCCTTCGGGTGGGCGGCCATCAGCTGCCACAGCGCGCTGTCCTGATCGAGGTAGGCGCGCAGCACGAAGCCGATCGGGATCGTGTGCAGCAGCTTCGAGCCCGCGAAGGCCTCGGGGTCCTGCTCGACCGCGGCGGCCTGCAGCTGCGACTCGGCGAGGATGTGGCGCACGACGTTGTCGAGGCTGCTCTGGCGCCCGCTGGTGATCGGCGTCAGCGTGAAGGTCTCGCCGCTCATGTAGTTGACATAGTGGTGCGCGACCGCGTCGGTCGAGCCGTGCAGGAAGCAGCCGAGCGCGTAGGCCCGCTCCTCGGCGACCACGGCCGCCTGGTAGAGCAGCTCGCACTGCTCGAAGGGGCGCTGACCGAGCGCGTGCGAGGGGTCGGTCATGCCCGGGAAGACCATGTTGTCGGGGCCGACCGCGCCTGCCCGAAAGGCCAGGGGGAAGTCGCTGAGCGCCTCGACATCCTCGGGGGCGAGCTCGACCTTGAAGCCGCCCATGCGCAGCGCGATGGTCCCATCGCCGCTGGCGACCAGCGCCTCACGGACCTTGTTCGCGATCATGATGTGGATCCGCGTCGAGAAGGCGTGCGCCGGCGAGGGCATGGCGAGCGCAGCGGCGACGCTCAGGGCGAGGACAGGGCGAAGGCGAGGCATGGAAGACGACCCTCATATCACGCGCGCGCGCGCGGCGTCGCACCGGCGCCCCTGCCCCCGCCGTCGCCGTCGCCGTCGCCGCGGCAACACCGTTTGCCGCGCCTCTTGCGGCGGCTATTGGGTCATGCGCGGCGACGCCTGAGGCCGAGCAGCGCGAGCAGGAGCAGCGCCGCCGGGCCGGGACCGCGGTTGCGGACGTCACAGGCGCAGCCCTCGTCGCCGGGCCCCGAGGTGCCGCCCTCGGCCCCGCCGACATCGAGGCCGCCGAGGCTGTCGTCGCCGGTCGTACCGGAGCCGCCGCTCGGCTCGTCGTCGGCGCCCGAGGTCGGGGCGTCGCTGTCGCTGCTCGAGTCGCCGTGGCTGTCGCCCTCGCTGTCGGCACCGGGCGCCGGGGGCGGCCTGGGGAAGCTCATGGCGATCGGCGCGAAGCGGATCTGGTCGTCGAAGGGCGGGATGGCGATCGGGATCTCGATGTCCGCGACCTCGAACTTCTGGCCGAGGATCTCCATCACCAGGGTCGGCTTGAGCACGACCGTCGGGGCGGTGCGCAGGCCGCAGAGCAGCGTGCCCTCGACGACGAAGGGGTCGGGGGCGGGCCCCGGGCCGGCGGGCAACGGGACCGCCTCGCCCTCGCTGACGACCGTCACCAGCTGCAGCTCCGGCTCGCTGGTCAGGGCCTCGATCGCGTCGCCCTCGAGCGCGGCCTCGACGATCACGTAGATATCGATGTCGAGGTTGCCGGCCGCGACGATGATGTCCGGGGTGACGGGCACCGATACCAGGGTGACCGGGTCGGTCTGGTCGTCGATGACGACCGGGCGCTCGGGGTTGCCGAGCAGCAGATACGGGGTGAAGCTGTCCTCGGCGATCACGGCGTAGTCGTAGGGGCCGATGATGTCGGACTCCCACTTCAGGCCGAGCACGTCGAAGCGGACCAACGCGTCGAGGGTGAAGCCGATGTCGACGGCGAGCTTGCCCGCTTCGGGGTCGCCCGCGAACTGGATCGCGCCGGCGCTCCAGTCGTAGAGGCCCGCGCCCGGCATGTCGATCCGCACCGAATTGCCGCCGTGGGCGATCAGCCGCAGCTGCAGCGGCGAGTTCATCGGGAACCAGTCGCTGTCGAAGGTGAAGTCGTCGAGGCCGACCAGCTGCTGATCGTGGGTCGGAGCGAAGGGCGCGACGCCGACCTCCGCGCGCGCGGGTGAGGGGGCCAGCGCGAGCGCGAACGGGAGCAGGACGGCGAGCGGCGCGGACCGGGCGAGCGGCAGGGGCGACATCGACCCGGATGGTATCAGAGCCCCCGGACGCCACGTGGGGCCCCCGGTGAGCGGGCACGCACTGGAGATCCGGCCCGGCGACGAGCCCGATCCGCCATGGTGCCGCCCATGCCGCCCATGCCGCCCATGCCGCCCATGCCGTCCATGCCGCCGTCCTCATCCTCGGCCTGGTGCTGTGCATATGGGTCGACGGCGCACGTTGCAGGAATGTAATCTGGCGTTAATCGATGTTCCTCGGCCCCGGAGGCATGGTCCGCGGGCCTCATGCTCGGATCCCTCATTGCTCTGTCCATCCGCATGCGCCACGCGATGCTGGCGCTGCTGCTCGTGCTGCTGGGCGCGGGGGTGTTCGCGGCGCGCACGCTGCCGATCGACGCGATCCCGGACATCTCGGGGATCCAGGTGTCGGTGCTGGCCGAGGCGCCGGGCCTGTCGGCGCTCGAGGTGGAGCGCAACGTCACCTTCCCGATGGAGAACGCGCTCAACGGGGTGCCGGGGATGGTCGAGCTGCGCTCGGTGTCGCGCGCGGACATCTCGGCGATCACGATCATCTTCGAGGACGGGACGGACCCGTGGTTCGCGCGGCAGCTGGTGTTCGAGCGCATGCTGCAGGCCAAGAGCGACCTGCCGGCGAACATCCCGACGCCGCAGATCGCCCCGCTGTCGACCGGCCTGGGCGAGATCTATCAGTTCGTGGTCAGCTCGCCGATCCACTCGCGCAAGCAGCTGCGCACGCTGCTCGACTGGGAGATCGTGCCGCGCCTGCGCGGCGTGCCCGGCGTCGTCGAGATCAACACGATGGGCGGCGACCTCAAGCAGTATCAGATCGTCGTCCGGCCCGACCGCCTCGTCGCCCACAACCTCACCCTCGGCGAGCTCAGCGAGAACCTCGAGCGCTCGAGCGCGATCGTCTCCGGGGGCTACCTGGACCGCGGCGCCGAGGCGTTCACGCTGCGCGCGGTCGGCATGTTCGGCGGGCTCGAGGACATCGGCAACGTGGTCATCAAGTCGGAGCCCGGCGGTCAGCCGGTGCTCGTCAAGCACGTCGCCGAGGTCCGCGACGGCGCCGCGCTGCGCCACGGCATGATCACCTACAACGGCGAGGACGAGGCGGTCACGGGCATCGTGATGATGCTGCTGGGCTCCAACAGCCGCGACGTCATCTACGCGGTCAAGGACCGGGTCGCGGAGATCCAGGCCGACCTGCCGCCGGGCGTCGTCATCGAGACCGTGTACGACCGGGCCGACTTCGTCGAGCGCACGCTCACGACCGTCATGACCAACCTGGTCGAGGGCGCGGCGGTGGTGTTCCTGGTGCTCGTGCTGTTCCTCGGCAGCATCCGCGGGGCGCTGGTGTGCGTGGTCGGGATCCCGGCCTCGATGACGATCGCGCTGTTCGGGATGCACTGGGCGGGGGTCACGGGCGACCTGATGAGCCTCGGGGCGATCGACTTCGGCTTCCTGGTCGACGGGCCGATCGTGGTGATCGAGGTGCTGCTGGCGACCTACATCGGCCGGTCGATGAGCCCGGCCCAGCGCGCCGAGGCGTACACGACGGCGGTCCAGCGGGTGATCCGGCCGGTCGCCTTCGCGGTGGCGATCATCATGCTGGTGTACGTGCCGCTGCTCGGGCTCGAGGGCGTCGAGGGCCGGATGTTCCGGCCGATGGCGACGACCATGGCCTTCGCGCTGCTCGGGGCGCTGATCTACTCGGTGGTGTTCCTGCCGGCGCTGCTGACCCTGTTCGTGCCGCCGCTCAAGCGCGACGGCGCGCGCTGGCTGGCGCCGCTCGGCCGCGGCTACGCCCGCGCGGTGCCGGGGGCGCTGCGCTGGCGCTGGCCGCTGCTGGTCGCGGCGACGACCGCGCTGCTGGTCGCGGGCTGGGTGTTCAAGAGCAAGGGCGCCAACTTCGTGCCACGCACGGACGAGGGCGACATGGTGGTGACGATCCGCCGCGCGCCCTCGATCAACCTCGAGATGGCGAAGGAGCTCGACCTGCTGGCGCAGAGGGTGATCCGCCGGTTCCCCGAGGCGGTGACGACGCTGGCGCAGACCGGCCGCGCCGAGGTGGCGATCGACCCGGTCGGCAAGGACAACACGGACATCCTGGTCCACCTGACGCCGAAGCCGACCTGGACCACCGGCGCCGACCTCGACGCGCTCAGCGAGGTGATCAAGACCACGCTCGAGCGCGAGGTGCCGGCGACCTTCTTCTCGATCTCGCAGCCGATCGAGGACCGCACCAACGAGATGATCAGCGGCTCGCGGGCGGACGTGCAGATCATGATCACGGGCACCGACCTGCTCGAGCTCAAGCGGCTCAGCGAGGCGATCGGCGCGACCGTGCGCGGCATCGAGGGCACCGGCGACGTCCGCGTCGAGCGCGTGCTCGGCATGCCCGAGCTCACCGTCAGGCCCGACCGCGCCCGCCTCGCGCGGCACGGCGTGCACATGAAAGACGCGCTGCTGGCGATCGAGGCGGCCCGCGTGGGCATCACGGTCGGGCACGTGTACGAGGGGCAGCGGCGCTTCGAGGCCCGGCTGCTGGTCCCGCCGCGGGCGGCGGTGCCGGAGGCGCTCGGCGACCTGGTCGTCGAGACGCTCTCCGGGCAGCACGTGCGGCTGTCGGAGCTGGCGACGATCACCGAGTCCGAGGGCCCGGCGCAGATCCGCCGCGAGGACCGGGTCCGCATCGTCCGCGTCGAGGTCAACCTCCGCGGCCGCGACCTGCTGTCGTGGGTGAACGAGGCGCAGGCGGCCATCGCGGCCGGCGTCGCGCTGCCCGGCGGCTACGCGATCGAGTGGAGCGGGCAGTTCGAGAACTTCGAGCGCGCCAGCAAGCGCCTCGCGGTCGTCGTGCCGGTCGCGCTGCTCCTCATCTTCGGCATGCTGCTGTGGAACTTCGGCGACATCCGTTATGCGGTCGCCGTGTTCGCGGTCGTGCCCTTCGCGCTCACCGGCGGCATGGTCGGGCTGATCCTGCGCGGCATGGAGTTCAGCATCCCGGCGGCGGTGGGCTTCATCGCCCTCGCGGGCGTCGCGGTGCTCAACGGGGTGATCCTCGCGACCGACGTGCGGCACGCGCTCGCGGAGGGGCGGCCCTTCGACGAGGCGGTGGTCGTCGGATCGGTGCACACGATGCGGGCGGTGCTGACCACGGGGGCGGTCGCGGCGCTGGGCTTCCTGCCGATGGCGCTGGCGACCGGGGCGGGCTCCGAGGTGCAGCGGCCGCTGGCGACGACGGTGGTGTTCGGCATCGGCGCCTCGACGCTGATGACCATGTTCCTGCTGCCGGCGATCTTGAAGCTGACCCTGCGCCGCGAGCAGCGCGGCGGCTCGGCCGTGAGATGACGGGTCTGTCATGTCGAGGGCCGGGACGGGCGGTATGCTCGGGGTCGGCATGAAGGCGCTCATCGTCGAGGACGACGCGAAGGTGGCCCGGTTCATCGCGCGCGTGCTCGCCGAGGAGGGCTTCGTGACGGACATCTGCGTGAGCGGCGCGGACGCGGTCCGTCAGGCGGGCACGCTGTCGTACGACGTGATCCTGCTCGACTGGATGCTGCCGGACCTCGACGGACTGGCGGTCTGTCGCGAGCTGCGCCGGGGCGGCTTGGTGACGCCGATCCTGATGCTCACGGCCCGCGGCGAGCTGCGCGAGCGGGTGCTCGGCCTCGAGGCCGGGGCCGACGACTACATCGTCAAGCCCTTCGAGATCGACGAGCTGCTGGCGAGGATCCAGGCGGTGCTGCGCCGCACCCACGGCTTCGGGCGCATGCGCGTCGGGGCGCTGGAGATCGATCGCCTGAGCCGGCAGGTCACGCTCGCCGGCCAGGGCCTCGAGCTGACGGCCCGCGAGTTCGCCATCCTGCTGTTCATGGCTCGCCAGCCCGACCAGGTGGTCGCGCGCTCGGAGCTGCTGAGCCAGGTGTGGTCGACCCAGTTCGACCCCGGCTCCAATCTCATCGACGTGCACATCAGCCGCCTGCGCGACAAGCTCGGCGCCCACGCGTGGATGATCGACACCGTGCGCGGCAAGGGCTACCGTCTGCGCGACACCCCGCCATGAGCCTGCACGCGCGCTACGTCGTGGCGATCACGGCGATCACCCTGGTCACGCTGGGCGGCGCGTTCACGGCGGTCGCGGTGTCGGTCAACACCAGCCAGGAGCGGCAGCTGGACCTCGCGCTCGCGCAGGAGGCCCGCGAGGAGGCCGCGGAGGCCGCGAGCCTCGGCGGCGACGAGCTGGCGATCAGCGACCGACCCGGCCCTGCGGCCAACGACGTCGGCCCGCTGACCAAGTACGGCGCGCTCTACGGGCCCGACGGGGTGATCCTCGCGCAGACGGCGACGTGGCGACGTCACGCCCCCGCGCTCGCAGGGCTGCCCGCGGTTGGTTCGCCGGGCTTCGACCTGTGGTCGGACGACGAGCACCTGCGCGGGGTCCACGTCGACATCCCCGCGCACCCGGGCGTGACCATGCTGCTGGCCGCGCCGCGCAGCGACCTCGACGGCGACGCGCGCTTCCTGGCCCGGGCGATGGCGACGGTGTTCGCGCTGGCGCTGCTGTGGACGGTGCTGGTCGCGGTGGTCGTGGTCCGCCGGCTCACGCGCGGCCACCAGACGATCGCCGGGGTCGCCAGGCGCGTCGCCGCCGGAGACCTCGACGCGAGGATCCGAATGCAGCGCGGCGACCCCGAGGTCGTGCAGCTCGCCCAGCACATCGACACGATGATCGGTCGCCTCGGGCTGCTGATCGGCTCGCAGCAGCGCTTCATCGCCAACGCGGCCCACGAGCTGCGCTCGCCGCTGACGACCCTGTACGGCGAGCTCTCGCACGCCCTGCGCCGCGCCCGGGACAGCTCCGAGTACGAGCGGGTGATCCGCGAGGCCCTCGACGCGACCCGCCGCCTGCGTCGCCTGACCGAGGACCTGCTCGCGGTCGCGCGGGTGGGCGCCGTGGACGCGGCCGCGCGGCCCGTCGACCTGCGCGAGCTCGGCCTGGAGGCCGCCGCGCTGGTCGCCACGGAGGCCGAGGCGAGCGAGGTCCGGGTCGAGTGGGAGGGGCCCGGCCTGCGCGTGCTCGGCCACGGCGACGATCTGGTCCGCCTGCTGCGCAACCTGCTCGAGAACGCGGTGCGTCACTCGCCGGCCGGGGGTCGCGTCACGCTGCGCTGCGAGGCGCTCGGTCGCCGCGTCGCGCTGACGGTGCGCGACGAGGGGCCCGGCGTCGCCGAGGTCGACCGCGCGCGCATCTTCGAGGCGTTCTATCGCGGCGCCTCCGAGCGCGCGACCCACGTCGGCACCGGCCTGGGCCTGACGATCGCCCAGGAGATCGCCCGCGCGCACGACGGCGAGCTGCGACTGCTCGAGGGCGGGCCGCCCGGGGCCTGCTTCGCGCTCGAGCTGCCGGCCGCCGGCTCCGCCGCGTGATGGGCGAACAGCCCGAGCGCGACAGCGACCGTTATAGTGCCAGTGAGCCGGGCGGAATCATCACTCTCGCAGCAATGGCTATCTCTCGTCGGCGCCCTGCACTACCATGGCGCCGAGGTCGGGCCGATATGATGCGAACACTGCGTGGAGCTATGGTGTCGATGGCCAGCGTCATGGCGAGCGCCGCGACGGCGGGTGGCTGCGATCCGGCGGCGGTCAGCAACCCAGCTTCGACCTTGCAGTCGCTCAACAACGGCCTGTCGCAGGTCGACGAGACGACGCTCGACGGCGTGCTGGATGGGCTCGAGAATCGCACCTACAAGCTGGCGTTCCGGCGGCGCGACGCGGTCGACACCGACCGCAAGGGCGGCCTCGACCCGGCGGCCTCGACCCTGCACGCGCAGCTGCTCGGCCACTCGCCCGGCGACTTCTCGAGCACGCGGGACGCCACCACCCCGGTGCCGCGACTGTGCGCCCAGATGACGACCATCATCAACGGCCTCGGCACGGCGGCCGCGCCGAACGCCTTCGCCCGCGCAGCGCTGGCCTTCATGCTCTGCGAGGGGCTCGACAGGAAGCTCGACGCGATGCTCGCGGCGGGCAGCCCCCTCGACCAGTTCCTCGAGGACGAGGTGGCGCCGCACATGCGAGGGACCCGCAGCGACGGCGACTGCAAGGGCTACACGATCGCGGCGGCGAGCGTCGAGTTCGCGGTGAAGGGGGTCGACCTGACGCCGAACCTCGGCGAGACGCGGCTGTCGATGCGCGTCGAAGATCCGGTGATCAAGGTCACCGAGGGCACCTATCAGGTCAGCCAGGGCGCCGGCAAGAACAAGGTCTGCGTCGACCGCTCGCTGGTCGGCGCGACGCTGGCGATCGACGGCCGACTCGACCTGACCTTCCGCGCCCAGGCCAAGGAGTATGTCCGGGACTTCGCGTGGCGGACGCTCTGCGGCGCCAAGTACTACCCCTACAGCCCGCCCGCGCCCGAGACCGCGACCGTGCCGCGGACCCTGCAATATGGTGGCATCTCGATCTCCCTCGACACCCGGGCCGAGATCACCCACATCGACCTCGACAGCCAGGGCCTGTTCATCGACTGGGCGGTGCAGTTCGCCCTGAACCACACCAAGCAGATCCGCTGCGCCATCGCCGGCGTCGGCAAGGACGCGTGCGAGCGCTCGACCGAGGCGGCGCGCACGATCGCCGTGGCGAGCTACGACCTGACCCTGCCCCAGTGGGGCGCGGTGCTCGAGCACCTCCGCTGGGAGGCCGTCAACAGCGTGCAGCGGTTCCGCTTCGACTCGCGCACCGGCCTCGACCCCGACGGCGACCTCATCTTCACCGGCCTCGACAACTGCCCGAACAACGCCAACCCGGACCAGCTCGACAGCGACAGCGACGGCGTCGGCGAGGTCTGCGACCCGCGCACCGCCCCGCCAGCGGAGCTCCGGGACCGGCTGATCCTGCACCAGACGAAGCACTGCGACGGCTTCACCGTGTCCGAGACCCTCAACGCCCTCAGGACCGACGCCGCGATCGACCGGATCACCACCCAGACCATGGTCCAGGCCGCCACCGACTACTGGAAGCAGCAGACCGTCGACTACGGCTTCGACTGGAGCTGGGTCGTCATCGACGAGAAGCCGGATCGCATGTTTGCGACCGCCGACATCGCCCTCGCCATGGCGAAGCAGAACCTCGACATCCTCGCCACGCGCTGGAATATCGCGGCCCTGCGCGTGCTCCCGCTGAAGCTGATCAAGGTCGGCAGCGTCCGCCGGGTGGTCATCGACCCCGTCGCCCCGCTGCCGAAGCTGACCGACTATCAACGCGGCGTGCTCGAGCTGGCGATCCCCGATCGCCTGGTCCCCTGAGAGGGTCTCGGCCATCGATCAGCGCGGGTGGTCGCTGCGTGGAGGACTGCCCGCGACTTCGGACTCACGGCCGCGGACGCGCTGGGCGCCATGGGGACCGCCTGCGGCGGCTGCCACACCGCACTGGGCGCGCCCCTGCAGTTCTCGGGGATGAGCCCGGAGGGCAAAGAGTCGAGCGTGCTCGACCGCATGCTCCGCCACTCGTGGGCCGCCGATCGGATGTGGGAGGGGCTGATCGGGCCCTCTGATCTCGCCTGGGACGCCGGCATCGCCGCCCTGCAGGAGGCGCCGCCCGGCTTGCGAGCGTTCGGTGCCAATGCTCACTTCCGGGCCGAATGCCGCCCCGCGCCCTCGTCCTGCGCCCCTGGCGTGCGCCCCAGATCCTCGGCGAGCAGGTCGAACACGACGCGGATGCGCCGGCTCGTGTGCATCTCGCGATGGGTCGCCAGCCACACCGGCACCGGGATCGGCGGCAGCTTCGGCAGCACCCGGCGGACCCGCGGCTCGGCGTCGCCCACCTCGTCCATGACGATGCAAATGCCGACCCCCTGCTTGGCCAGCTCCCACTGCACGAGGTGATTGTCGGTGATGATCGGAAAGTTCTTCGGGGTCAGCTCCAGGCCCAGCGTGCGCAGGTGCGTGATCATCATCGGCGTCCGGTCGAAGCCGAAGAATTCGGCGCGCGACAGGTCCGCGGGCGCGCTCGGGTTGCCGATCCGCTCGAGATACTCCGGGCTGGCGTAGAGCCGCGCGTGGCGGTCGGCGATCTTCCTGGCGATCAGCTCCGGCTGCGTCGGCGTGAAGTTGCGAACGGCGATGTCGGCCTCGCGGCGCCGCAGGTCGCGCGCGGTGTTCGAGGCGACGATCTCGATCTCGATCCCCGGATGGAGTCGGTGGATACGGCCGAGGATCGGCGGTAGTATGTACGCCGCGATCAGATCGCTGGCGGTGATGCACACCGTGCCGTCGATCGAGAGCGACTTGCCGGCGGCGCTCAGCGAGACACGTGTGGCCGCCTCGCCCATCGCCCGCAGGTGCTCCAGCAGATCGAGACCCGCGGTCGTCAACTCGATCGTGCCGCCGATCCGCTCGAAGAGCGTGACGCCGAGCTCCTCTTCCAGCGCCGCGACCTGCCGCCCGACCGTCGGCTGGGCGCTGCCCAGAGCCCGACCCGCGGCCGAGAACGAGCCCTCCTCGGCGGTGACGAGGAAGGCGCGCGCGCGGTTCCAGTCGAAGCGTATCGCTCTCCACTCCATGCACAGACGCATAGCACGGCTGCAGAAAGCGTAGTTGTCCATTCGTTCTCGTGGGGGCCTACTTTCAGCATGCCGACCCACTCCGAACCCAGCAGTTCCGCCAGCACCCGCCCACCGGCACCGCGGAGGGTCTGCATCGTCGGGGCCTCCGGGAAGTTGGGCCAATACATGGTCCAGCACGCGCTCGACCGCGGCTACGAGGTCGTCGCCGTGTGCCGGGCGGTGAGTGTGGCCAAGCTCGACCGCTTCCAGGGGCGCATCACCGTCATGCCGGGGCCGACCAACGACCGCGACCTCATCGCGCGGGCCGTCGACGGATGCGACGGCGTGCTCACGGTCCTGGCCCCCCTGGGGGTCCTGCAATACGCCTCGACCACGGCGCAGGCGGTCCTCGACTTTGCGCCCGAGCGAGCCCGCCTGGTCTTTTCGTGCGGCTGGCACATCACGCGCGACGGCAAGGACGTCTACTCGCGCCTGTTCCTGTTTGTCGTCATGGTCATCGGCTGGCTCGCCCGCGTGCTGCGCTACGCCGAGCTCGACGATCAGGTCCTCGCCTGTCGCCGCATCTTCGCCAGCCCGCGGCTCTGGACCGTGGTGCGTGGCAGCGACCTCGAGGAGGGCGAGGGCCAGGGCCTGCCCGTGTGGAGCCGCCACGTCGGGGACCCGATCCTGCGCAGCAACCGGACCCGCCGCGTCGACTTTGCCCGGTTCATGGTCGATGCCTTGACCAACCCGGCGCTCATCCACGAGGCGCCCGCGATCGTCGGCTGCCAGACCGCCTCGGCGCTCGCCCACGCCGCGGGCTGACATGCGGGCGAGGCCGCGCTCCATGTGCACCGCTCGGCGACCCAAGCCGCCGGCAGCAAGCGCACAGGTCGCACCTGCGCGCGCGGACAGGTCCCCTGAGCGGCCCGGCCGGCGGCGATCTGTGATAGATATGGCGAGCAAGAGGGGCGGGTTCAAGTGTTGAATCGATCGCTACGGGTGATGGCTCTCGCGGCGGCTGCGCTGGCGGGGTGTGGGGGCTCCAAGGCGCCGTCGGGGGCCGACGGAGCCGCGGTCCGAATGCCAGAGATCGGCAAGGTCCCCGCGGGGGTGCTGCTGCGCGAGCAACAGCCGCGCTTCTCCCCCGAGGTCGTGATGCTCGGCGCACGGGAGGCCACCGAGATATGGATCCCCGTGGCCCCTTTGAGCGAGATCGACGCCGACCTCGCGAAGATCAGGCAGACCTACCCGGCGCTCGCCAAATTCAAGCCCTCGATCTCGGCGACCGATATTCTGTTCGTGACGCTCAAGCCTGACGTGGCGTTCGCGGACGCGTGGGAGGCGGGGCGCCTGGAGACCGGCGAGGCGGAGCTCGACGCGGTCTTACGCCACTTCAACGCGGTCAGCGTGAGCCGCTCGTTCGGCAAGACCTTCGCGGTCCAATTTGCGCAGTCGCTGAACCTCGAGCAGCTCGGACCGGTCGTCCAGGCGACCTCGACCGCGGTCGAGCTGGCGAACGGGGACTTCTTCATGGGCGAGGTCCCCGAGATCCTGCGCTCGAAGGCCGCCGACGCGCGGGTCTACACCTTCATCGACGGCTGCGACAGCCCCGCCGGCTGCACGGACCGGCACACATGGGTGCTGCGATTCACGCCCGACGGAGCCCTGACGATGAGCGAGACGACCACCTGAGCTCGGGATCGTCGGGGCCGTCCGGGGTGCCCGTCGGCGCTCGCGGTCAGGCTATGGCACCGGCTCCCCGCGAGCGCCGGCGTCGAGGCGCTCTCGCGCGTGTTGGAGGTCGTGGATGAGGTCTTCGAGCTGCTCCCGTGTGGCGCCGAGGTCCCGCGTCCAGCTCTCGCGGGCGAGCGTCATGTCGGGCGTGATGTGCATGAATCCCGTCATGGAGCGGAGCCCCTCGTCGCGTATCGACTGGTAGAGCGACGAGGCCGACCAGAAGTCGTGGAAGTCGCTGGATTCGAACTCGGCGCCGCGCCACACCGAGATCTTGCGGACATCGGGCTGCCCCTCGGCGGTCTGACCGCGCGCCTCGAAGTATGGCGGCTACACGGGGGCCCAGTCGGCGCAGAGGAGCTCGGCCTGCTTCAGGACGGTCTTGACGGCCTCGGCTTGCAGGTCCGGGGGGTAGCCGTACTTGTTGAGGATCCGTTTTACCATCACGCGGATCTTCGCCTTGGCGCTCTCGCGGAGGGTCCAGTCGATCGTGACGCTCTTGCGAACCTGGGTGATCAGCTCGGCGGCGATCACCTTGAGCTTGGCGTCGCCCAGCGCCACCACCGCGGACTCGTTGGCGGCGAGGGCGTCATAGAAGGCGATCTCGTCGTCGGTCAGGCCGAGGTCGGCGCCGCGTTTGGTGGCGGCCTCCATCTCCTTCGCCAGCTTGATCAGCTCCTCGATCACCTCGTGGGTGGCGATCGCGCGGTTATGGTAGGCGTTGAGGGTCTGCCTGAGCTTCTCGCTGAACAGCTGCGACTGGACGAGGTTGCTGCGCGTGCGGGTCTTGAGCTCGTCCTTGAGCAGCTTCTCCAGGAGCTCGGCGGCGACGTTCTTGTGCTTCAGCCCGCGCACCTCGGCGAGGAACTGGTCGGACAGGATGCTGATGTCGGGCTTCGCCAGGCCGGCGGCGGTGAACACGTCGATCACCTGACCCTCGGCGACGATCGCCTTCGAGACCAGCTGGCGCACGGCGGCGTTGAGCTGGTCGGGGGTCTTGCCGCTGGCGCTGCTCTGCTTGCCAAGGGCCGCCTGGAGCGCCTGGAAGAAGGAGACATCGTCGCGGAGCTCGGTCGCTTCCTCGCTCGCGGCGCACAGGGCGAAGGCGCGTGAGAGGTCCGTGACCAGCGGGACAAAGCGGGTCTTGCCGTCCGGTTGCTGGAGGATGTGCTCCTGGCCCACGGGGATGAGGGCCAGGCGCTCTCCCGGGGTGCCCGTCGTCCACCTGGCCCAATTCAGGCCGTGCAGCATGCTCGCGGCGATGCCGTGCTTCTCCAGCATCACGGCGATCGCCTTGTCCGTGTCGAAGGTCGGGTCGCCCCGACCGCCGCTCTCGGTGTAGGTGGCGAGGGCTTGCTTGAGCTGGTCGGCGAGGCCGAGGTAGTCGACGACGAGCCCGCCGGGCTTGTCGCGGAACACGCGGTTGACGCGGGCGATGGCCTGCATGAGCCCGTGGCCCCGCATCGGCTTATCTGCGTACATCGTGTGCAGGCAAGGGGCGTCGAAGCCGGTGAGCCACATGTCGCGGACGATGACGATGCGGAACGGGTCCTTGCTGTCCTTGAAGCGGTTGGCGAGCGCGCGGCGCCTGGGCTTGTTGCGGATGTGCGGCTGCCACTCCGGGCCCTCGTCCGCGCTGCCGGTCATGATGACCTTGACCACGCAGTCCTTGCCCTTCTCGGCCTCCGGGTCGTCGTCCTTGGCGCTGGCCCAGTCGGGGCGTAACGCGATGAGCGCGGCGTGGAGCTCGACGCAGATGCGGCGGCTCATGCAGACGATCATGGCCTTGCCGTCGATCGCCTCGGCGCGCTTCTCGAAGTGCGCGACCAGGTCGGCGGCGATGAGCTTGATGCGCTTCGGATCGCCCACGATGGCCTCGATCGCGCCCCACTTCGACTTCAGCTTCTCGCGGCTGGTCTCCTCTTCCCCCTCGGTGATCTCCTCGAACTCGGCGTCGAGCGTCGGCAGCTCGGCGGCGTTCAGCCCCAGCTTGGCGATGCGGCTCTCGTAGTAGATGGGCACGGTGGCCTTATCGGCGACGGCCCGCTGGATGTCGTAGATGCTGATGTAGTCGCCGAAGATCGCCCGGGTGTTGGCGTCCTTGTTGTCGATCGGCGTGCCGGTGAAGCCGATGAACGAGGCATTGGGGAGCGCGTCGCGCAGGTTCCGGGCCAGCCCGTCGATGAGGTCGTACTGGCTGCGGTGCGCCTCGTCGGCGATGACGACGATGTTGCGGCGCGCGCTCAACTCCGGCATCCGCCCGCCCTTCTCGGCGGGGAGGAATTTTTGAATGGTCGTGAACACCACGCCGCCGCTGGCGACCTGCAGGAGCTCGCGCAGGCCGTCGCGATTCGCGGCCTGCACGGGCGTCTGGCCGAGGATCTCGTGGCAGCGCTGGAACTGGCCGAAGAGCTGGTCGTCGAGGTCGTTGCGGTCGGTCAGCACCACCAGCGTCGGGTTTTGCATCGGCGGGTGGCGCACCACGCGAGCCGCGAAGAACAGCATCGTGAAGCTCTTGCCGCTGCCCTGGGTGTGCCAGACGACGCCCGCGCGGCGGTCGCCCTGCTGGCCGCCGTGGGTCCCCGCCGAGGCGCCCATGCCGCTGGCGCGCACCGTCTCGTCCACCGCGGCGTTGACCGCGTGGAACTGGTGATAACCCGCGATGATCTTGTTGAGAGCGCCGCTGTCCGGGTCCTCCTCGAAGACGATGAAGTGCTGGAGCAGGTCGAGGAGGCGCTGCGGCGCGAAGGCCCCGCGCAGCAGCACCTCGAGCTCCAGGGCGGTCCTGGGGGCGTCCTGCTCGCCGTCGATGGTGCGCCAGACCTTGAACCACTCCTGGTTGGCCGTGAGCGAGCCGATGCGCGCCTGGAGGCCGTCCGACACCACCAGCAGCGCGTTGTAGCGCAGCAGCGACGGGACCTCCGCCTTGTAGGTCTGGAGCTGCTTATAGGCGGTCCAGATCGTCGCGTCCTCGTCCGTCGCGTTCTTGAGCTCGATCACCGCCAGCGGCAGCCCGTTGACGAAGAGCACGATGTCCGGCCGGCGGTTGTGCTGGCCCTCGATCACCGTGAACTGGTTGACCGCCAACCAGTCGTTCGCGGCCGCGTCGGCGAAACTTAATAAGTGCACCCGATCGCCCGCGATCGAGCCGTCGGGTCGCTTGTATTCGACCTCGACGCCGTCTCGAAGCATGCGGTGGAAGGCGCGGTTGTTGCCGAGCAGCGAGGCCGTGTCCGCCCGCAGCACTTTTAAAAGGGCCTCCTCGCGGGCCTCCCTCGGGATGGTCGGGTTCAACTGCCAGATCGCCTCGCGCAGGCGCCCCACGAGCACGACGTCGCTGAAGGACATGCGCTCCGCCGCCGGCTCGCCGGGCGCCATCTGCGGCCCGTGGCCGATCGTGTACCCCAGATCCCCGAGCCAGCTCAGGGCCGCTTCTTCCACGTGCGATTCATCGACGCTCATGGCTTCCTCTTCCCCTCCAGCCGTTTGATCGCCCTGTCAAAGTCCGAGAGATATTCCGCGTCCTGCCGCTGGCGATAGACCTCGTATTCACCCTCGGCTTTGAGCTTCGCCTCCAACGCGCTCACCTTGCCATTATCCAGCAGGATCGGGTAGTCCGACAGCTCCAAGAAGCTGTGCAGGAAGCCCACCCAATCCGCCATCTTCATCAGCGTGCCGCGCAGCGCCCGATTCTCGGCCAGATCGAGGTAGGCGGAGACGATGCGGTTCAGCTCCTGCACGTGCGCCTCGTTCAGGTAGTTCTTGGCCACCGTCACGTCCGACTTCAAGACCTTTCCGTCCGGTGCATGCTTCCAGGTGGCGAGGCCCATGTGAACCTTCGTCGCATCCGCCGAACCGTAGATGAGCTCCGCCGCCGTCTGTCCGGTGATGGCCCAATGCAGCTTGTTCTGCACCGTGGCGAAGAAATTCTGCGTAATCGGCGCGTCGGCGCGATAATCGATGGAGAGGGCATAGATGTCGGTGATCTTCTGATAGAACCGCCGCTCGCTCGCCCGGATCTCCCGGATGCGCTCCAGAAGCTCCTCGAAGTAATCCTTCCCGAAGGTCTGCTTTCCCCGCTTCAGGCGCTCGTCGTCCATCACGAAGCCCTTGATGGTGAACTCGCGCAGCGTCTTCGTGGCCCAGATGCGAAACTGCGTGGCCTGGTAGCTATTCACCCGGTAGCCGACCGCAATGATGGCGTCGAGGTTGTAGTAGCGGGTCTTGTAGGCCTTATGGTCGGATGCAGTTATTTCCAAAATGGAAATAACTGATCTCTCCGCCAACTCACCGGAATCAAAGATGTTTTTCAGGTGCCTGTTGATGGCCGGCACCTTCACCCCGAACAGTTCGGCCAGCCCCTTCTGCGACAGCCAGACGGTCTCATCCTTGAGGCAAACGTCGACTTTCACCGCCCCGTCCGGCGCGGTGTAGAGCAGGAAACTGTTCTGCTCGATCATGGGTTCAGCCTCCGATCATCGAGGCTCATGGCATCGACTCGATGAGGGCGGACACGCTCAGTTCGCCGCCCAGCAGCTTGGGCAGAAGGGTGTCGCGCAGGGTGGCGAGCGTGCGAGACTGATGAAGGTTGGTCGTGATTTTTGTGTAAAAATGCGCCACTGCGGCCGTGAACGCTGCCATTAGCTCTTTAGGAGGGACCACCATCGGGATTGGACGAAAATTCTGTTTACTAATTTCTGCGAAGGTCGTCCCAGTGGCGCGGCTTTCAATCTCCGCCATGTTCTCCTGGCACCAGTTCAGCATGAAGAAGCCAGAGGCGCGCTCATTACATTTTAGAGCGATGAAGCCTTGATTGATGGCGACAGGCATCGCAGCGATAGCCAGATAGCCCACGGGGGCGCGTGATGAGAGCAGGAGTGTTCCAGCGGGAAGCAGACCAGAAGACACCTTAGCGATGCCTGCGTCGGTGAGCTTCCGGTCAGTGTCGAGGAGAATTGGCGCTTGGAGCGAGGAGAAGTCCTTCGGTGTAGTCCAGTGGTGTGTACCACCGTCCCAATACTTAGGTTCGGCGGTGCTTGGGGTTCCTCCGCCGACGCAAGGGACGACTTCGCCAATGGGTTCAACGGACCACCCTTGCGGAATGGGGCCAAGGGGGGAGTCCTGGAAGGATGCAGGGAAGAGGGCGGCGGTGGCGGGGTCGAGGCCAGGGGGTGAGCGGCCGTCGAGTTTTGCGCGGACGGGGTCGAAATCCACGAACCAGCTCTGGAACAGCGCTCGCGCCATCGCCTCCAGCGTCGCGTTCATCCGCCGGTTCAACTCGATCTTGTCGTCTAGCGCCCCAAGCACCGCGGCGATGGCCCGCTGATCTCGAATCGGCGGAAACACGAGCCGAAAATCCCGCTGATCGGACATACTCACGTAATCGGCGACCATCGAGCCGTGTGTCTTTACGGCGTAAAGGTTCGACTGAAACTCAGCGGACGTGAGCAAATAGAAAAGAAACCGTGGCTCTAACTGCTCATGGTCGAGTGAGCGCCAATAACAAACTTGAGCGGCAAAGACTGACTGGGGCTGATTCGGACGAATGATGCCAACCCGTCCAACGGTCCCTTTTGCGATGAACGCCACATCGTACGGCTGCGTGAGTTTCGACTGAACACGGGTGCTAAACTCCGGGAGAATGTGATCATCAACGGTCGTATTAATACGACCATCGCCGATGTCACCGCCGCGAACGAATGGAATTCCAACCGGACCAAGCTCAACGTTGCGAACGCGATAGCCGTCGTTCAGCGCGAGCACGCCGCGCCGGATCATTTCTTCCACTTTAATCTGTCGCCACTCACTACCCGGCATAACCCAGCCCCTTCAGGTTCGCCTTGATGGCCTGCTCCAGCTTCGCGGACTCGGCGAACTGGGCGTGCAGTTCGGCGACGAGGCGCGGCATTTTCTCCTCGAAGACTTCGCCGTCGTCCTCGACCTCCTCCGCGCCGACATAGCGACCAGGCGTCAACACGTGGCCGTGGGTG
>Ga0075152_10001055_pt1 | contig 19959 bp, 17 predicted proteins | sample JI61114C2DNA_FD_70964 | JGI IMG/M metagenome (GOLD analysis project Ga0075152, IMG submission 70964) | Wastewater effluent complex algal communities from Wisconsin, to seasonally profile nutrient transformation and Carbon sequestration -... | ecosystem: Engineered > WWTP > Effluent > Algae...
GATAGTTGTAGATCTCTCCGTTGAAAACGAGGATATAGCGGCCGTCCGCGCTGTGGAAGGGCTGGTTGCTGGCGGCGCTGAGGTCGATGATGCTTAGCCGGCGATGGCCGAGCACGAGATCATCGCCACGCCAGACACCTTCCGCATCGGGCCCTCGATGCGCGATGGCATCGGTCATGCGCTTCACCAGGCCCTCGGGCTGATCGAGACCGCGGAGGCCTGCGATACCGGCGATGCCGCACATGATGGAGCGCGGGGCTAACCGAGGATGAAGCGGGTGTCGGCCATCACCCGTTCGATGCCGGTGCGCAAGGGCAGCAGGTCGCGGCCGAGCAATTGGCGCATGCGCGTGATGTCCGGCATGCGGCGCGTCATGTCCCCTTCCTCCAAGGGCGGCAGGTGTACCACCTTGCTCTTGCTGCCGGTGATGTCGATCACGGTCTTCGCCAATTCCAGGATCGTGGTCTCCTGGTCGTTGCCGATGTTCACCACGTCGTTGATCACCTCATTGCGGCGGAAGGCGTTCAAGCATGCGTCCACGTTATCGTCGATGTAGCAGAAGGTGCGTGTCTGCTTGCCGTCTCCGTAAACGGTGATGTCCTCGTTCTTCACGGCCGCACGGATGAATTTGCTCACCACGAAGTCCTTGCTCTGCTTGGGGCCGTAGGTGTTGAAGAAACGGAAGACGGTGTAGTCCAGGCCGTACTCCTTCTGGTACGAACGCAGGAAGGCCTCGCCGATATTCTTCACGATGGCGTACGGCAACTTGCTGTTCAGCGGTGTGGTTTTCTCGTTCTGCGGGATCTCCACCGGTTCGCCGTACACCTCGCTGCTGCTGCTGAAGAACACGCGCTTCACGCCGGTGTTCTTGGACAGGTCGAGCACGTTGCGTATGCCGTCGATGTCGCGCAGCACCATCACCGGGTTGTCGGTGGTGCGCTTAACGCCCACCACGGCGGCGTAGTGGAACACGTACTCCGGCCGGAAGGAGAACACCACGCTGCTGATGTCCTCGAAGCGGTTCGCATCGCACTTGATGAACGAGAGGTTCTTGTACTGGTCGAGCGGCAGCTTGCGGATATCGCCGGTGAGCAGGTTGTCCACCGCCACCACTTCATTGGCTGGATCTTGGGCGAGGCGTACGGCGACTTCGCTCGGGACGAAGCCGGCACCACCGGTAACGAGGATACGGGCCATGGATGTTGTGGAAAGGCGGGCGAAAGTAACCTCCCCAGAGCAGGTCGCGAGGCCCGCCCGAATTGGAATTCCAGGAAGGGCGGGCCGAAGCGATCCGTGATCCGGTTCCGACAATGCCGATCCGGACAAGAGATGGTCGGAACTGGATTACCGATCGCGTCGGCCCCACCATATGCGCGGGTCCTCGCGACTCATCGACGATAGAATCGCCGGATCAGCATCAGCACCAGCACACCACCCAGCACGCCCCACCAGAACTCCTTCCGAAGCACGGTGGTCTTGACCAAATAAGGCAACATCCGCCAGTTGAACGGGGGACGATCCGCGATGTGCTCCCGCCACCACGCGGCGTTGTAAGCCTCCGGTGCGAGGAGCTTCTGCCCGGTGAGCGAGAACGAACTCCACTTCACCGTGTCCGGGTACACATCGGCGATCAGCAGGGCATCGCGCGGCTCATCGCGGATGGCGCACTGGATGTAGGTGATGTTCTTCGCGTGCTCCTGGAAGAAGATGCTGCTCGGCGCGCTGCCGCCCAAGCTGCCGCTGATCCAGTACACATGCGCGTGCTCCGCGATCTTCTCCAGCAGCGGATACACGTCCTTCTGGAAGTTGGTGCCAGTGAGCGAGCGGGTGTTGCCCTCGAAGAGCGGGCTGTACTGCGGGTCATCCTCGGACCAGATGGGGCGGTGTGAGATGATGAAGACGACGTCATCCACCGACCTGCCGACCTCCTCAAGAGCATTCAACTGCTCGGCGGTGATGGAACCATCGTTCTCCTCCGTATCCAGGAAGATCACTTGCTGTGTCGATTCAGGAATCGGGAACAGTTCACAACCAATGCCTCCGTAAAACAGGTCACCGGGTTGCATAACGGGCACCGCAGGCAAGGAAAGGTCTGACTTGCGACGAATGCGTCCGTCATGATTACCCGGCGCGTTGAAGAAGGGCATCTTCAACTCGCTGAACAACGACCGCTGATACCGCGGCATGTCGCCCACCGGATCCATGAACAGATCACCGGTGCTGAGGAAGAGGTTCGCGCCGAGCCTGTTGATGGTGTCCAGGTTCGCGAGCAGGGTGGCGGCCGGGTAGCCGCTGCGGTTGGTGCTCTCACCGTGGAAATGCCCGCCGATGAGGATGCGGTAGTGGCCGGTGCTGTCGGCGGGAAGGACTTCGAGGTTGTTGAAGGGGGAGCGTTGGGCGCTTAGACCAGCGGAGCTGAGGAGGGCCAGAAGCAGCTGCGAGCAACGAGCCACGAGCCGCGAGCTTGACCGCTGCAGCTCGTGGCTCGTGGCTCGTGGCCCGAAGCTCGTGCGCGTTGCTCTGCTCATGTTCCTCCGCCACTCTTCTCCCCTACCGCCTTCCCATCCACGTTGATGATGCTCTCCTCTCCCTTCTTGAAGTCCTGCTTCGCGTTGATGATGACCACCTTCGTCAGATCGATCCTCACGGGGCCGTAGCGCATTTCCTTCTTCTTCGCTTCGGCGACGAGCGCAACGTCCTTCACAGTGCCATCGGTGATGAAGAGCTTGGCACCCTCACGGCCTTCGAAGCCCATGCCCAACTGCTCGATCGTCACTCCTTCAGCGTTGACGCGGGCGGCACGTGTGCCTTTGATGCCGATACCTGATCCCGCACGCCCGAAGGCACCGATCTTCTTCAAGTTGGCCGTTCCGCCTTCGACACTGATGGCATCATCACCCGCATGCTGGAAGATCGTCTCGCGCACGTTCACGTCAGCGAAATGGAGCTCAGCCTGATCCGAGCCGCCTTCGAACCAGCACTTGGCCATCGTGATAGAGCAGACCGAAGCATCCAACAAGGTGGCTCCGGTTCCGCGGAAAAAGACATCGCTGATGACCGCATCGCTGTTGTGGAAGGATACATCACCGCTGCGCTCCTGGTCGTACTTGTAACGGGTGAGCGAACTGAACGCAACGTGGTCAAGGCTGGACGTGCCCGTTGCATCGATCACATGCACGCCATGCGAGCTGCTGTCCGTGCTGAAGACCTTGATGTAGGCGTCCTCCATGCCCTTCCAATACAATGAAGCATAGCTGATGACCTCAGCGCCATTCACGATATCCAACTCCAATGGCGCGCTGGCCACGCAGCGATATCCCGCAGGCAACACCATCGTCCGATCGACTTTCCACGCGCCGGGTTTGATCGTTATCGTCTTCGCAACATCATCCACGGCGAGGAACGGAAACTCCTGCGCATTCGGCTTCATGCCCACGAGCAATTCATCCTGCGCGGAAGACATGGATAGCTTGAACGGGAACACCTCAAGCTCTTTGCGCGCTGAAGAACCAAGCACGTGATAGATCACTTTGGTAGCGCTGTCCTGCTTCGCCAAGAATGTGACCTCCAACGGGTCTCCGACCGAACCGCTGCGGCGGCACGGAACCACCGTTGGGATCATCGGAGCGATGCGCCGACCGTCGCCGAGCACCAAGCTGTCCACTCGCATCGGGAGGCTCTCGATGGGCACCAATGCGAGCGTGAGCGTATCACCGTGCAAGCCGTTGTTGTATGCATGGAATCCCTTCGGCGTGTCCAACAGGGCTTTGATCGCGCGCTGGTTGGCGTAATAGATGGACCGGTCCAATTCCTTGTAGGGGAACTCGCCGTAGAGCGTGGCGCTGGCGGTATCGAGGGGGCCTTTCAGCGCGGTGAAGGCACTGTCCAGCCATGCCTTCGCGCTGAAACGTTCCAAGTTCCTCACATACGCGGAGAAGATCCCGGGATCCTTGAAGAAAGCGGTGTGCAGCTCATCGCTTTCGCTGAACGCGCCAGTTGCCTGGTAAGCGCCAGCGAGCTCTTTCGTCGGATACGCGCTGAAGCTCTCGTAGCTGATCGGTTCCAGTCGCTGCGCCACCGGATCGAAGTAGAATTTCACATCGCTCCAGTCCATGCTGTGATGGCCGCCTACGAGGTCGAGCATCGCCAAGCGCTTGCCCGTGCGCTCCACGTCGAACACTTCGCTGGCCTTCAAGCGGCCACGACGGAATCCATGCATCAGCGCGATGGCCTGTTCGAACTGTTTCGTTTGTTCCGGATCCTTGGCGATGTCGTCCGTGCCGAACGCGTCGAGGTTGGCGGCTTGGTACGCGCCATACGCGTCTTTCACTTTGGCACCTCCATCAAGGCCCTGCGTGCGGTGCAGCCAGAAGAGCCCTGGATCGAAGCGCACGATCGGACCCGGCAAGCGGCCATTGTTCTCCAGCAGCTCCGGCCCGAAGTGTTCCTCGTATGCGTAGACGCCGAGGTCTTCGTCATTGAGCTTCACCTTGCAGAAGCCGTAGCGCAAGGCGATGATGCCTTCGCCCTTCATCAGCTGGTGGAAGAACCAATCGCAGAGGTAGTTCCGGGTGCCCGGATGCTGCAGCGAGAACCGCTTCATGCCGAGGAAGCCGCCGCTCTTCTTGGCCACCACACGGAAGCTCCACTTGTCGCCCTCCACGTGGTCCGTCATCTTTCCCTTGATGCGCAACTTGCCCTTGAAGTCACCCATGCCTTCCCCGCCACCGGGCATGTCGATGTGGAACTGGCCATCCACGTAGTCGTTGCCTTCGCGTTCGATCACACCGGCGTTGCGCGCACGCTCCACTACGCCGTACAGTTGCTCCATCCCGCCCTCATCAACAGAGATGGAGACTACCGGCGTGTCCATCCGGAAGCTCTTCGGGTAATTGTGCCACCACTGCTTCGCGAAGGTGACCAGTCCCGGATGACCATGCGCCTTGATCCTGCGATCGGCATACCAGCCACCGGCGATGCCCAACACCAGGCATGTCAGCAGGATCCACCGCCAGCGCTTTTTCATCGGGCCGCGAAAGTACCCCGTAACACAGGACACCACGGTGGGTTCAGCGCGCTGGCAGGATGAGCTTCGGCACGATCTCCAAGGGCGGTTCGTCGGCCACTTCCTCGCCTTCGCCGCGTTCCTCCTCGATGGCACGCCAATTCACGATCTCCTCTTCGCTGAGAACGGTGATGATACTGAGCAGGATGATGGTGAAGGGGTTGAGCGAGCCGGTCAACCAGCTCTCATAAAGCACGCTGAACATGGAGGAGAACATGACGGCGAAGGCGTATGGCGCGTACTTCACGGCCTTGAGGAAAATGAGGAAGTAGCTGCGGAAGAAGAGCAGCACACCGACGATGCCGGTATTGAACCACATGGTGAGGTAGCTGTTGTGGACGCCACCGTGATGGCCCATGCTGCGCAGGTACGGGTAGTGCTGTCGCATGATATACTCGTCGTTGCCGAAGCCGCCACCGAGTAGGAAGAAGCCGCCCTGACTGATCTTCTCCCAAGCGAACGCCCATGCGAAATAGCGGCCTGAGCCGTCCGCGATGGTGTCCACACGGAAATAGGTGTGCAGGCCGAGCGCGTTCAGGATCCGGGGCAGATTGCTGGAGACGGCTTCCGCCGCGACACCGAACGAGAGGAAGAAGACGAATCCCAGGAACGGCGAGGCCGCGAAGAACCGGTAGAACAGCAGGAACATCATCGTGGCCGTGAGCGAGGTGCGTGAGCCGCACTCCACCAGGAAGTACACGAGTACGGCGTACACGGCGACCTTTCCTTTGAAGCTGAACAGGTCCGACCTTATCTTGAAGAGGACCGTGACGAACATGAAACACAGATAGGAGAAGATGGCCAATCCGTTCGGGTTTCCGAAATACCCCCGGAAGCGCCCACCGATGAAGGACCACCAGGCCGGTCCGTAGTAAGGCATTGCCAACTGCGAGAGGAGCATCAGCATGATGAACAGCACGAGATGGCGGAAGAACCTCCACCCCATCCGGCGATAGCAGAGCAGGATGTAGTTGGGCACCACCATGTACAGCAGCATGTACGAGATGGTCTTCTGGATGGAAACGACCGGTTCACCGGAGGCTACGATGGGGAAGAAGGCGAACACCAGGAACGGTGCGAAGACCTTGAATACCTGCGAGTGCGGCTGCATGCGGGCGGTCTCCATGAAGAAGATGAGCGCCAAGGCGATCATGTACGCGTACTTGGCCGTCTTCACCACGCGGAACGGAACGATCCCCGGGTCCATGTCCGACCACACCAGGATGATCAGGAAACCGAAGAACATATCCGGCCAATGATCGCGGCTGCGCATCATGAACACGCTGGCGGGCAGCACCAGGTAGAGCAGCGGGCCAACGAACACGACCGTCGCTGCCCAGAACAGGATCAGGACGAGGAGCTGGGAATGTTCGCGGAAGAAAACGCCCATCAGGGAAGCGGATACTGGGCCAGATAAGCCCCGGCGTGCGCCTTCACCGCGGCCGGGCGCAGGCGCGCAAAGGTGAGCAAGTCCTCCACATGGCGCTCCCAAATGTCCGTGGTGAGCGGCCTGCGCCAGCGGCGGATGTGCGTAGGCATTTCCGCAGCGATCCCGTCCCGCATCCTGACGATCTCCCGTTCCATGCTGCCCTCGGAGAGCGGGTCCAGCAGCAGCGAATCCAAAATGTCGCCGAAGCGCCCCTTCAATTCTTCCGAACGCAGGCAGGCCTTGAACAGCCGCGCCATGGGCGCGTGGGGGTGCCGGTCGATGTGGATGAACATGTCATACTCCGGAGCGGTGGCCAGCCCCATGCCCATGTCGCTGTCGCCCATGATGAATCGCCAACGCCCATCGCGAGGACCAAACACCGTGTCGGGTTGGCCGGTGAAGCGCCACCATTTCACGTTCTGTTCGGGCCAGTCCGTGTTGGCCAGGACGATCTGCGCGGCCATGTAGGTGAGGAATCCATCAACGTCCATGCGCCGCTCCAAGTTGTCAACGAATGCGCGGCCGCTGGCATCCCATTGTTCGGTCATGGTCAGGAACCGGGAGAACGTCGTCAGCTCCTCCTCCAGCCCGTCATACAGCGCGATACGGTCCTCGATGATGGTGATATCCTTCGCCTTCGATCCGTGCCGCCGGGCGATCTCCTTCTCATCCAAGCGCTCACGCAGGTTGTGGATGCCCCAATAGGCGCCGTTCACGAAGAGAACGCTCTGCACACATGCCGAAGTCTCGAACGGCAGACCCGCACACAGCCGGTGCTGAAGCGCGTCCCTGAAGAACGCGTGGTCCTGGTCGTTGCCGGCCGTGCGGAGCAGCACGCGTTTGAAACCGGTACCCCTGTCTTCGCCAAAGAGCGGTTCTTCCAGCGACTGCTCGAATATCACGCGCAAGGCGTGCTGCGGGAATCCGCGCGTATTGTTTCCGTTGATGCGCAACCGGACATCCGATGACCATGAGGACCGGATAGGCCCACCGTCGTCCGGCGCGAAGCACTCCAAGCGGCCCGAACGTTCAGCCTCCGCTCCGCGGAGGTGGAAATTCCCGGGGTACTTCCACCATTTCTGGTCGCGCGGATAGCGCTTCACGAAGTCTTCCCCTGTGCGGAAGATGGCGTTGCCCACCACGTAGATGCCCGTGTCCGGGTCGAAGAATGCCCCGTCCGCGATGGTGAGCGAAAGTGTTTGTAGTACATCGTCCAATTGAACCAACGTCCGCTCGGCGATGGGCCCGGGTCTTCCTTCTCCGTCGAACGCGCGCGCACGCAGGGACACACCCACGGGAAAGTCCCCGATCGGACGGCGCCACTGAACGGACGTCGACCGCGTGATCGATCGCGACGCGTACACTTCGGGATCCACAAGGAAAGGTTTGCTGTACAGCGTTGAGGCGCTGATCGGCTCAGAACCATCAAGCGTGTACCGGATCTTGTCTCCGTCACCTGCGCTCAAGGTGAAGGCGACCTGCCCGGGGTAGACGGTCGTGTACTCGATCACAGGCGCATGCAGCAGGGCACTGGGACCTCGTGCCGAACGCCCTGGCAGAAAGGCGGTGAGCAGGAAGGCGGCCGCAGAAGCGAGCAGGAGCCCGAACAGCGAGCGGAGATCTTCGCGCCGCATGGTGTGTCAGGAACGTTCGGATGTACCCCAACGCAACAAGAGCCCCAAGGGAACGGCCAGCGCGGCCACAATGAGCGAAGCACTGCTCCCGCAACCCAACCCGATCGCCAGAGCGGCGAAACGCAACGACAAGGATTTCCTGTCGGCTTCGCGCGGCTCCCCGCGCAACAGGAGAACAGCGGCCACCAAAGCGATGCTCAGCGGCACCGATGCGCGCACGATGCACACGGCGAAAGCCATGACCGCAGCGGAGATGGACAGTTCTTTCGGGGCATTCGTCCTGGCCAACAGGCCAACCACATAGGCCAGCATCGCCGCAGCGAACAGGCTGACCAAGGCCGAGCCGATATCGTACAGGGTGAAGTGACCCAGCTGTTCGGCGAGCAGCGCTTGAAAGTCCATGTTCAACAGGAAATGCGGCCCCGAATGTAGACCGAGGCTACAAGATGGGCACCTATCTTTCGCCCATGGCACGCCCGGCGCTCCTGTCAATCGGCCTGTTGATGATCGGGGCCGCGTTCGGTCAGATGGTCCTTCCGAATGGTACGGTTCTGACAGTTGATGAGGGCACTTCACTGCGGGTCGATGCGCCAATGACGTGGACCTTGGAGTCCGCCTCCATCGCCGTCAACAATGGCAGCATCCTTTTGGGACCAGAAACGAACTTGGATGAAGCACTTGGTGCCGCGATCACGGGAACCGGTACCGAACAGACCACGCGCGACCTGTCAGGGCCACTGACCGATGAGAACCCGGGCGGCTTGGGCGGCCTCGTTACAACGGATGCGTCCCTGGGAACAACGCTGATCGAACGTGGCCACATCCCGGTAACGGACTATTCCGGCCAGGTGTCCATTGCCCGCTGGATGGATTTCAGCCCTGCTAACAACAGCAGCCTCAACGCCACGCTGGGTTTCCGGTACGACCCGGCTGAACTGAACGGCTTGGTGGAGACGGAACAACGCGTCCATATCCGCGCAGAGGCGGACATCTGGTGGTATCTCGGAAGCGCGGTGAATACCAGCACGCACGTGGTAACGACCACCGGTCTCGACAGTCTCGGTCTGTTCACCACGTTCGATACCGACCTGCCGAACGCGTTAGCGGCCCCGACGGCGGGAAATGGATTCGCTTTGATCGGCGCTCCAAGCGAACAACTTTGCCTGCGCGTTCCGATCGGCACACGGGCGGAAACGCTCGAGATCTTCGCGCCGAACGGCAGTTGCTTGGCATCCCTTTCACCGCATTGGGATGAAGGACTGCACACACTTCCGGAACTGTCGACAGCAAGGGGTATCTACCAGCTGCGTGTGAACGGTGAACGGACGTTCCGCTTCCTTTGCCCATGATGCGCTGGCTCAAGAGCGGGTTGCTGGCAGCAGTGTCATTGAACTGCACCGCCCAATGGCAGATGCCCACCAACTTGGTGCTCGACGGCCCGGAAGGCGCCGACCGTCAAGTTCAAGGGCTCGGTTCACCCGAAGGGGGTAATCATGGTGTCTCCGTTGTCGCCGATCGATCGACCACCACCGAATACGCTACGGCCATCGGAACGGATGCGCTCACACTTTCGCTTTCACCCGCCGCTGGCGCGTACACACCCGGTATGCGCATCACATTCACACCCGGCAGCACGAACACCGGTGATGCGACCTTGAACGCGAACGGTCTGGGCCCGGTACCACTGCGCAAGAACATCAATGTGCCTTTGGATAGCGGGGACCTGCGAGCGGGTATTCCCGTCCAAGTTCTTTACGACGGTGCCGTCTTCCAGGTCACCAGCCAAATTTACCCGGGGTGCCCCGCGGGGTACAAACCCGTCGGTGCGAGCGCCTGTGTCGAAGAGGTGAGCCATGACCCGGTCAACTGGTATTCGGCGAACAGTTCCTGCATCGGCCAGGGCAAACGGTTGTGCGGATTCGCAGAATGGATACGGGCCTGCCAGCAAGGAGACAACATCTTCGGCTCCATTGTGGATTATGAGTGGGTGGATGAGGCGGCGAACTCCGGCAATGACGCGAAGACGATGGGGATCAACGCGACAACGTTATTGCCCGACTGCGCTTCCGGGGGCACACGCGCGCCGCTTACCATGCTCCGCTACCGTTGTTGCTACGACCGATGAGGAACCATCTCCTGCTCACCGCTTCGCTCGCGTCCGCATGCGCATTCGGGCAAGTGCATGTGGACAAACCACTGGTCCTCACCTCGGCGGACAGCACCTTGCGCGCCGTTGAAGGGCTGTCACCGGCAACGAACGAGGAAGCCCTGGTAACGCTCGGCGATGCTCAGAACGGCCGTTACCACTGGGGCCAAGCAAGCGGAACAGGCATGGCGATCGCGCTCACGCTGGATCCACCATGCACCGCCTACAAGAGCGGCCTCACGGTTCGTTTTCTGCCCGTGGCTCCGGGGTACGGAGGTGTGACGTTGAACGTGGACGGCCTCGGTGCCAAGCGCGTTTACCGGAGCGATGCGCTGCCGGTGAGCGTGGGCCAGATACAACCGGGCACCATAGCCGAAGCGGTTTACGCTGACACGGCGTTCTTCCTCATGGGCCGCGAACCGTCCGGCTGCCCGGCCGGCTACTTGCCCGGCGGTGGCGACCTGTGCATCATGGGAAACGACACCTTGTTGATGAGCATCTTCAACGCCGCGAAATGGTGCTATGCCCGCGGAGCACGGCTCTGTTCGTGGGACGAGTACATCCAGGCCTGCACGGCGAACCAAGGGGAAATGCTGGGCCTGTTCAACGATTGGGAATGGATCGATGGCACGAGCGACCACACGCATACGGCGAACCAGGCCGGGCGTTGGCAGTGCCGTTCGCAACGCCAATGGGGAGCGGTGGAGATCGACAACAACTATGCGGAGGTGCGCTGCTGCCTGCGTAAACGGCGATGAACGGGCGCGCGCATTCCATACTGTTGCTGATCAGCCTGTGCGTGGGCGGCTACGCCCAAGTGCGGGTGGACAAGCCCATCGATCTGAACGGGGCAACCGGAGCGGACCGGCAAGTGATCGGGCTGCATGATGGGGTCATCGCGGTCGATGCGCTGAACGCCCGCACCTTGCAGCGCGGCAATTACCGATTCGCCGAAGTGACGGGCGGAAGCGCTTGGCTTGCGGACCTCCAACCTGCCCTTGACCAACCGCAAGCGGGCCTGTGCCTGCTGTTACGCTCCGCCGATGCGAACACAGGCGCGGTTACGTTGAGCGTGAACGGCTCCCTCCCGATAGCCGTATTGAAAGAGGGTGGTGCCCCTCTCCAAGCGGGAGATATCGGCGCGGGCGAAACAGTGAGCGTGGTGCATGATGGGAGCGTGTTCCAGCTCGTGAGCGCTCGCCGCATGGACCGCAAGCCGTGCCCGACCGGAACGACCCAAGTGAACGAATTGTACTGTATCGAGACCAACGAGCGGGACACCGCGGAGTTCCAATTGGCGGCCGTCGCCTGCGGGAACGCGGGCATGGCCCTCTGCACTTGGGGCCAGTGGTACACGGCGTGTGCGAACGCGGGCACCCTCGGCCTGCAGAACATGACCGGCAACTGGGAATGGACGAACAGCGCAGCGAATTCGGATAATCAAGTCCGCATCGTAGGGGAATCCACATGCACCCAGGCGGGAGCCTCGTACGGATGGGGCTTGGTGAGCGTCAACTACCGGTGCTGCTTCCGGCGTTAGGCTCCTCCCAAGGCCCGATCGTAGAGCACACGCAAGCGTGCATTGCGAATTCGCTGATCGAATTTCTCGCGCACCACGGCAAGGCTTTCCGCTGACATACGCTTCCAGATATCGGGAGCATCCATCAATCCGCGCAAGCGGAGGGCGATATCATCGGCGATGTCATCGCTGGCCCTATCGATGACCGGCAGGAGCCAGCCGTTACGACCATCCTCCACGATCTCGGGGATCGAGCTCACCCGCGAGGAGATCACGGGCAGCTGGGCACCCATGGCCTCAAGCACCGTGTTGTTGAACGGATCACTGAAAGTCGTGCTCACGAAGACGTGGGCTTCGCGCATCAATTGGATCAGCCGCGCATGCGGTATTCCCCGGTGCAAGGTGATGCGCGGGTCATCGGCGATGGTCTTTTCAGCCCAAGCGATCTCTTCCGCCTTCGGGAACATGCCCCAATCCACTTCGAGCGTGCTCACGATCCACAGCTGCGCGTCCTGGCGGCCCAAGCGCTGGAAGGCCTTGAGGAGTTCGATGCCGCCTTTCCGGTAGAAACCGTTGCCGGCGAAGAGGATGGTGAAGCGGTCGGGGTCCTTCAACCCCGGCTGATACTGCTCCACGGCGCGGTACAGCACGGTCATCTTCGCGGGGTCCACACCGATGGAAACGAGCTTCTCACGGTTCATTCGAGCGGTGTTCTCGCTGGTGAAGAACAACGCCTTGCAATCGGGGCTCGCCAGCCTGCGTTGGCCCCATGCGAAGAGAGGGTTGCTCTCGCGCATCGGCTTGTAGCGCGGCAGGTAGCTCTCCACCTCGATCACCCAAGGCCGCCTGTTGGCCACCACACTGTTGTAGGTATGGTAGAGGTCGGCGTGCTTGAGGGGGAGAAAGAACTTGGTATGCGCCAAGAACTGGTTGCGGATACGCAGGATATGCCAAGGCATATCGATCATGCGTGAATAACGGTATCCGTCCGGTGGATTGCTGAAGGCGTACTGCTGCCAATAGCGCGTCTTGTTGGAAATACCGATGATGCGCATGCGGACGGGGCGGCGAAGGTAGGTGCACCGGACGGACAGCTCCTGCGCAGCTACATTCGCCGCCCGCACAGCGGTGCCAGACCAGCGTGGAATTCACCTCCATCCCGTTCGCCGTTTTCCTGTTCGGCGTGTTCATCATCCACTGGGTTGTTGCCCGATGGGGGGCATGGGCGCAGAACATGGTGCTGCTCGCAGCCAGTGCGGTATTCTATGGTCTGGCCGACCTGCGGTTCTTGGGTCTGCTGGTGGCGAGCGCGGCGATCACGTTCGCTGTAGGCCAAGCGCAGGGCAGCACCCTCGGCGACCGGGGGAAAGCGGTGCTCTATTGGATCGGAATAGCCGCCAGCTTGGGCATGCTGTGCTACTTCAAGTACCTCGGTTTCTTTTACGAAGGAGTGGTCCGCTTGCTCCACGGTACCGGGTCGGGACCGACAGAGGGCATGCTCCATTTCGCGCTGCCCTTGGGTATCAGCTTCTTCACCTTCTCCATGTTGGGCTATATGATCGCGGTACGCAATGGGCAGATGGAACCCTGCCGCGACCCATTGCATTTTCTCACCTACGTGCTGTACTTCCCGAAGATCATGGCCGGGCCGATCGAACCAGCGCAAAGGTTCCTGCCCCGACTGACCGCGGGCCGCACGTTCGATACGGCCCTTGCCACTGACGGGCTTCGCCGGATCCTGTGGGGACTGGTAGCCAAGGTGGTGATCGCGGACAATGCCAGCGGGTTCGTGGACATCATCTTCCGGGACGCGGCCACGGCGAGCGGCAGCACCCTATTGGTCGGGGCGCTGCTCTATTTCGCCCAGATCTACTGTGATTTCTCCGGATACTCCAACATCGCCATCGGCACGAGCCAACTGTTCGGTCTACCGCTGATGACCAACTTCGCCACGCCGTGGTTCGCCACGAGCACCAGCGGGTTCTGGCGGCGCTGGCACATATCCCTCACCACCTGGATGATGGACCACGTATTCACACCGCTCTCCTTCCTGCTCCGTGAGAAAGGCAAATGGGGAACCCTCATTGCCATAAGCACCACGTTCATGGCCGTGGGGATATGGCACGGCGCCGCTTGGACCTTTGTCGTATTCGGTCTTCTGCAGAGCATCTTCTTCATACCGCTCGCACTGAAGGGCCCGGTGGGCCGTGCTTCAGAGGAAGCCGAGCGTGGATGGTGGCCGGGCGTGCCGCACGTATCGCGCATGCTGGGCGTGTTCCTGCTCATGGCCCTTTCGTTCATACTGCTTCGGGCGGAGGACCTGCCGCAGGCGATCACCTACTATCGCGGACTGTGTTCCCTTTCCTTGTTCAGCCTGCCGAGCGTATTCCCCACGACAGTGGTGCTGCTGCTCGCCGGGTTCGTGCTGGCGGAGTGGCTCCAGCGCCACCGGGCGCACGCGCTCGAAATGGAACAAAGTCGCTTGCCGGTGGCGGCCCGTTGGGGGATATATGCGCTCCTCTTCTACCTGGTGGTGTTATTGAGCAGTTCGGGCAACTACCAGTTCATCTACTTCCAGTACTGACCATGCGGCGGTTCCTGCAACGCGTAGCGCTCTTCGGGGTACTGATAGCGGTGATCGACCTGCCGTTCCGATGGGCGATATACCAGTTGCCGGGCAAGGAGTACGACGTTCGCTTACGGCGTGTGCTGAACGACAGCTTGGATGCGGATATCGTCGTGTTCGGGTCCTCCCGTGGAGCACGCAACGTGATACCCGAGCGACTAACGGCCATCACCGGTCGCTCGGCTTACGGGCTGGCGTATCCTGGTGCCAGCATCGAATGGCAGGAGTTCTTGTTGCGGCAGGTGCTCTTGGGAACGCACACCCCGAGAACCGTGCTCCTGGTAGTTGATGACCCCGCCGAGCTGATCGCCATGCCGACAGTGGATTTCCGACTGGACCGGGCGTATCCATTGGTAGCCTACCCGGAAGTGAACGCGGAGGTATGCGCTCGCACCGGACGGTCCGAGGCGTTCTCGCGGATCCTGGCGGCTTATCGGGTGAAGGACAGCGTCGGCAACCTGTGGTCCCCGCCGAAGCCCGACCGCTACGATACGGTGAACGCGGATGGGTCAATGACCATCGCATGGCGCGCGGAGGGCATGGATACGGCACACTTTCAGGACAAGCACCGTGCGTACGACGCGGAGCGGGAATCAGTCACTTTGCGGGACGCCTACCAACGCTTCGTAACGGCGTGCGCACAACACCATGTGCAACTCGTACTGGTGCACGCACCCGATCTGCGGAGGCCGAGCGAACCCTTCGTGGCGCGCATGCTGGAACTGGCCGCGGGACATGCCACGGAATACCGCTACGATACCACTGACAGGCGTTACCGGGAAGCGCGTTACTACTTCGACCGATTGCACTTGAACAGCGAAGGCGCTGGTATATTCAGCGAAGAGCTCGGGCACTACTTGACCACCTTGTCACCCCCGGCCAGCCGGCGGAGGGTGCCGTGACCAGGATCGACGAATACCTGAACAGGCGTATATAGGTCCAACGGTCAAGACGAAGGCGCCGGGTACGTCATCCGCTGGCCGTGACCCGCGCGTCAACCCGGTCCGGGAGCCGTTCTTTGCCCCTGGATCGGTCATCGACGATCGGAAAAAGGCCAGCGAAGGGTCGGACCCACGGGTCACTTGGCATTGAGCTTCTGGCCGACGAGTTCGATCAGTGAGCCCATGTTCTTGAGCTTGTTCACTTCCATCAACTTGAACTTCACCCCGAAATGCCTTTCGATCCGGGTGATGATCGACATATGCGTGAGCGAGTCCCACCCCTTCACATCCGCAGCGGTGATGTCGTCACGCATTTCGAAAGAATCGTGGCCGACGACTTCGGCAACCGTGCCGCGGATACCCGCGATGATCTGTTCTCTGTCCATGGCATTCAAGTTCAAAGGGCCCGCTCCATCAGCACCTTCTGGTCGAAGGGCAGGAACCGGCGGGTGTCCTGGTGTGTGGCGGTAGACGTACGTGTGGTCCGGAATCCGAGCTTCTCATAGAGACGGATGGCGGCATCATTGTCAGCGAACGCCTGCACCTGCGCGATATCCGGAGCCGGGCCAGAGCGGTTGGTGTCCTGCAAATGCGAGGTGATCAACCGCTGTGCCACGCCGTGGCCACGAAAGCCGGGATCCACAAAGACGTATTCGATCTGCAAAGCGCCCATCTTGCGTTCGAGCCTCAATCCATCGAGCACTTCCGCGTTCCGGCGCAGTGCGAACATGGCCTCTTCGGGAAAGACCGCACCGATCAGGTTGGACTTCAACAAGCCCGAAGGCAGATCATCCGGCCGACCTTCCACCCAGCCGCCAACGGCCCCGGCGAAACGCCCATCGATCTCCGCCACCCGAAAGCTGCTGATGGAAAATTCGCAGCCCTCCACTTCCTCGTTCAACATGCGAGCGATGAGCCTGGTGGCATCCGGTTCGGAGAGGCCGAACAGGGTGGCCAGGCCGAAACGATCGGTACCGCTCTTCTCGGCAGAGACGATCGTGCGCACAAGGTTGTCTATATCGGCCACCGTGGCCAAGCGTATGTGCATGGAGCCGCTCACGCTATCGGGATAAGTGAACGCAGTGCATTGCGATCGGTCTTGCCGCTTGTACCCAAGGGAAAGGCGGGCACCTGCTGCACGCGGGTAGGGATCATGTAGGCTGGCAGCTTTGTACGCATGTAGCTGACCAACCCCTCAGCATCCACGGGATCACCTTCAACGGCCAATGCGATCTCGGTGATCCCGCTGTCGTTCTGCACGGCCAGTGCGGCAAGGTTGGCGTCCTTGAGGAACTGGCGCGCGTAGTGCTCCACCTCGCCCAATTCCACACGGAACCCTTGGATCTTGGCCTGTTGATCGATCCGGCCCATGTAGATGATGTCCCCTTCCTCATCCAGAAAACAGAGGTCGCCGGTACGGTAGAACCGGGTGGTTACACCCTCGTGATCGGCGTGGAACATCACTTGCGCGGTCCGTTCCGGATCGTTCCAATACCCTGCGGTGAGCTGTGGGCCGCTAAGGCACAATTCCCCTTTGGACCCGGGTGGCAAGATGCGCCCGTCCTCATCGATCACCACGATCCGCGAAGCACCCATGGCCTTGCCGATGGCGATGATGCCATTGCGTTCCTTGTTCTTCCCGGTCCTGTCGAAAAGGTACTGTGTGCAGATCACCGTGTGTTCCGTAGGCCCATAGGCATTGTAAACACGGGCATTGGGAGCGCATACACTCCAGTCGGCGGTGAGCGCCAATGGCAATGCTTCACCCGCGAACACGCAATATTTCAGGTCAGGGTGATGGATCTCACCGAAATACGGCCGCAGGAAAGTGATCACTGAAGGCACCAGCGGTGCCATGGTGATACGTCGCTCGGCGAGGAGCTCGGCGATGTGCATGTATTTGATACCGCTCTGGGGAACGGTATGCACGCAAGCGCCTGCCAGCAAAGGCATCACGAAGGAGAGGACGGAGACATCGAAGGTGAGCTCGAACATCTGCAAACAACGATCGTGGCTGTTCAGGTCGATCCCCAGGTCAGCGAACGCTTCAATGAAGGCCGAGAGATTGGCACGGGTAATGGGAACGCCTTTCGGTGTACCTGTGGTACCTGAGGTGAACAGCACGTATGCCAGCTCATCAGGACCGAATTCCGAGAAGGAGCGATCCCATTCGGCCGGCGGCAGTACGTCCGTGCGAACAGGCTGACCCACCATCAGCACATCGCACGATTGCGAAGCGAACAAGGTGCTGATCCCAGCCTTGTCGATGATCATCTGGTTGCGCTCCAACGGTGCCTTCGGTGCCAAGGGCAGGTAGGCGCGCCCCTCGGACCACAAGGCGAGGATACTGGCGTAGGTGTGCAGATCGTCGAATCCCATGAGACCCACGAGCTTCTCTTGCACAGGCAGGTGTTCGCGTATCCAGGCCCTCTTGGGAGCGATCGCGCGAGCCAGGTCATCATAGGTGTAGGAAACCCCGGCGATATGGAACGCTTCCCGATCGCCGTGCATCACGAACGACTCACCTATGGCCTTGAACACGTGCATGGAACGGGGGTGGAAAGGAACGGGTCGTTCAATGGTGGAGGAATACGGATCAACGTGCTTGGGAGGTTGATCGGAACCAGTCATGGAACAGTTTCAGGCCTGCCCTCACCGACGTGGTTGGCCGATAGCCGAAATGGGCCCTCGCTTTGGAAACGTCAGCGAAGGTCTGGGGCACATCACCCGGCTGTTCGGGTTTCTGGTCGATGATGGCCTTCATGCCGAGCTCCTCTTCGATGGCCAGGATGAGCTCGCGGAGCATGATGGTGTCCGAATTGCCCAAGTTGTAGATCTCGAACGGGCCACCCTGTTCGCGATCAATGGCACCACGCACCCCGCTGATGATGTCCGCGATGAAGGTGTAGTCCCGGCGTGTGCTACCGTCGCCGAACTGTTGGATAGGGGCACCGACAGCTATCTTCCGAAAGAACTGGTGTATGGCGAGATCCGGCCGCTGGCGGGGTCCATACACGGTGAAAAACCGGAGGGCCGTCACCTTCATGCCGTGCAGGTGGGCGTACACTTGGGCGAAGCCTTCCGCCGCAAGCTTGGTGGCGGCGTACGGGCTGATAGGCTGGATGCCCCGCTCCTTCTCCTTCCAAGGCACGTTGGGGTCTACGCCGTAAACGCTGCTGCTGCTGGCGAGAACAAAATGTCCGACATCCGAATAGCGGGCGCGCTCCAACAGTTTCAGTGTACCGGTCACGTTCACCCGGTGGTATCCGATGGGGTCCGCGATGCTGGGCCGCACACCGGCCTTGGCGGCGATATGCACCACCACCGCACCCTTCTCGTCGAACGCCCGGTCAAGCACGGCATCATCGAGGATATCACCTTCGATGAACCGATAGTCCGGATGCTTCAGGTGCCCGGCCATGTTGAGCTCCTTCACGGCGCGCGGATAGAACGGGTCGAAATTGTCGATCACCGTCACGCGCCAGCCGCCCTCATCGAGCAGACGGTCCACCAATTGACTGCCGATGAAGCCCGCACCGCCCGTGATGATCGCGTGTCGCATACGAAGGCCGCGAAAGTAACGGCTGTGGATGGACCGGTTTCCGCACATTCGCGCCTGCCCACCGCAGTTGCGGGGCCACGTATGCGACCCGGTGATCCTGTCCTTCTGATCAGCCACACGTTCCCGCCTTACAAAGGCATTGGTGGACGGCGATGGGCCAAGTTCGCCAAGGCGCTCGCGCGCATGGGCCATCCCGTTCATGTGGTCCATAGCGCGGGGAGTGCCGATCTCAAAGGCTCCTTATGGACCGCCGACATCAGCGAGCCGGGCATCATGGTACATCCGATACCGCAGCGCTACCCTACGGTTCTCTTCAAGCGACCGCTCACCAGCATCGTCGAGAAAGTGATGTACCGCGTGTGGAAGTCAGTGCTGTCGCTGGGCACCAAGGGCAATTGGCTGGACAAGTCGATCCTCTGGCGGGGGCAATTACTGCGCGAAGCAGGGTTATTGATCGATCGACACGGCATCCGATGGGTGATCATCACCGGAGCGCCGTTCCGGCTCTTCCACTTCGGCGTTGAGCTGAAACGCGCGCACGGCATCAAGCTGCTGTGCGACCTGCGCGATCCGTGGACCTGGCATGACGGCTATGGACAAGGCTCCCTGAGCTCCTCGGACCAAGCCTACGAGCGCCGGTTGGAACGCGAAATGATGGAGAGCGCCGATCGAGTGACCAGCCCCCACCCGAGCGTGATCGATCATTTGCGCGAGAATTATCCCGAGCAAGCAGCCAAGTGTTCGGTGCTGGGGCACGCCATCGACCCGGACGAACTGGGACAACCTCTACCGCCGCGTAGCGATGGTGAAGTGCGATTGATCTACGCGGGCAGCCTCTATGGCGCGCAGGAAGCCGAAGCCTACTTCGAGCAATTGATGCGCGCCTTCGAAAAGGTCCGCGATCAGCGCCCCGATCGATGGCCGCATGTGAAGCTTGACCTTTACATCACTGGCCACGGCACGGGTGCGTACCGCGACAAGCTCAAATCGCGCGGACTGGATGGACACATCCGCATGCACCAGCCATTGCCAGCGCG
>Ga0075152_10001057_pt1 | contig 19943 bp, 11 predicted proteins | sample JI61114C2DNA_FD_70964 | JGI IMG/M metagenome (GOLD analysis project Ga0075152, IMG submission 70964) | Wastewater effluent complex algal communities from Wisconsin, to seasonally profile nutrient transformation and Carbon sequestration -... | ecosystem: Engineered > WWTP > Effluent > Algae...
TTCAGCGAGCTGCACTCCGTCCAGCTCGCCGACATGGATGGCGATGGGCTGAAGGACATCGTCACCGGCAAGACCTACTGGTCGCACCACAAAAAATCACCCGGCTGGAATGATGGAGCCGTGGTTTATTGGTTCAAACTCGTGCGCGGCAAAGACGGTGTTGATTGGCTGCCGATGAAGGCGGATGGAGAGTCCGGCATCGGCCGCCAGCTCATCATCAAAGACGTGAATGGCGACAAGCTGCCCGACATCCTCGCCGGTGGCATGAAAGGCGCGCATGTGCTGCTGCATCGCGTCAAACCCCCCACTGAGGCCGAATGGCAAGCTGCGCAGCCGCAGCCGATCCAGGTGATCGAGACAGCACCCGCGACTGGCAAGCCTGCGCCCATCGACGACACGACAGGCCTCGTGCCCGGTGCGCTCGAAGGCGAGGCGCTCACGGTCAAAGCCAGTGCTGGCACTGCCAAGACACAGAACATGAAGAACTTCACCGCCAGCCGCTGGAGTGGTGGCGCGCAGCTTTTCTGGAGCGGCGGCAAAGTGGGCGACACTCTCGAAATCGAGCTTACCGCCCCCGAAGCCGCCACCTACACACTGGAGACTGTCTTCACCCGCGCGCCTGACTTCGCCATCACCCAGCTCGCTCTCGATGGCAAAGACCTCGGCGCTCCACTGGATCTCTACCAGTTCGCCAAAGTCGGCACGACCGGCGTACTGGAGCACAAGCTCGGACAACTCACCGCAGGTGCGCACAAGCTCGTCATTCGCATCACCGGCACGAATCCCAACGCCGTGCAGAACTGCTTCGTCGGGCTCGATTACCTCCGCTTGGTCAAATCTCGCTGAGCACGCCTTGGCTCGCGCCGAACTTGTCCAACTCGATGCCGGTTTGCTGAAGCATGCGGACGAAGAGATTGGAGAGGAAGGTGTTGTTCTGCTTGTCGTGCGCGAGGTGGCCCGCGTGCTTGTAGCCGCCACCGGCGAGGATGATGGGCAGGTTCGTGTTGTCGTGGTTCGAGGCGTTGCCGAGATTGCTGGCGTGGAAGATCGACGAGCGGTCGAGCAGCGTGCTTTCGCCCTCGGTGGTGGATTTCATTTTGTCCAGGAACTCGCCGAAGACCTTCATCTCGGCTTCCTCGATCAGCGAGAGCTGCTCCAGCTTGGCCGGGTCCTGGCCGTGATGCGAGGCATCGTGGTGGCCGATGTTCACGCCTTGAATCTCCGGCTTGTCCTGCGAGCCGAGCCAGAGCGAAATGGCGCGTGTGCTGTCAGTCTGAAAGGCGAGATGCACGAGATCATACCACTGGCGGCTGCGCTCGACGAGCTGCGCGCCACCCGCATCGCTGGCGGGCGGCTTGACCTCAATTTTCGGCTTCGGCGTGAGCTGCCAGGACTCGTCCTGCTGCAGCTTCTGCTCCGCTTCGCGAATGGATGAGACATACAAATCGAGCCGCGCGCGGTCTTCGCTACCGAGCTTGTTGTTCAGGCTGCCGAGCTGGCTGCGCACATCATCGAGGATGCTCTGACCTTCTTTCACGCGCCGCAGCTCGCGCGCGGTCTCCTCGGCGTTGCCTTGGATGAAGAGCTGTTTGAAGACGGTGGTCATGCGGTATTCCGCAGGCAGGCGCACGCCGCGCCGGTTCCACGCCGCGCTGCCGCCGCCGAGCACGAGCGAGTTGAAGCGCGTTTTCCCCGCCAGATGTGATGCCACCTCCTGATCGAGCGAGATGCTGTTCTTGATGTCATTGGGGCGAATGAAATCGGGATGCACGCCGGTAAACAGCCCGACCTCCGCGTAATGCCCCGCACCGTAACGATGCGAGAGGCCGGAGAAGACCGTGAAGTCCTCGCGCCGACTTTGCAGCAGCTTCAGGTAGCGGCTAGGCGTGTAATCGAGGCCAGCATTCTCGGGAAAGAAATTCAGCGCGTGCATGCCGAGCGGCCTGCCGACGAGCAGCAGTCGTTTCGGCTGAGCAGCGGCCTTTTTCACCTCTGCGGCGCTTGCTGGCATCATCGCATCGAGAAACGGCAGCCCGATGGCGATGCCGGAAGAGCGGAGAAACGTTCGGCGGTCGAGTGGGGTGCGTGGCATGGCGTTGGACGGGTTACTTGTTTCTAAACGGACGGCTCTGCACGGTTTCATGCACCAGGGTGCGCAGGCCGTGATTCTTGGATTTCATGGTGGCGACGATTTGCTCGATCACTTCGCGGTCGGCGAACTGCGGCTCGGCACCGGTGGCGTAGGTGAGGAGTTTTTCGGCAAGATTGCGGGTGATCTGGTCGGGATCGGCGAGGAGGATGCGCTTGTAGTCCTCAATGGTGGTGAAGGTTTTGCCATCGTGCGTGACGCCGCCTTTTTCGACATCCGGGCCCCGATAAAACGCCCGCCCGGTGTAGCCGGCGAGTTGCACGACGCCGGCCTGCGTGCGCGCGGAGGCGCGGTAGAACTCTCGGTAGCCGCCGATGGGGTCGAAGGACTCGAGCGCAAAGCCGGGCGGGTCGATGTGCTGGTGGCAGGAGTTGCAGGAGGCGATGTTGCGATGCTTGTCGAGCTGCTGGCGGATCGTCGTCGCACCACGAATGTCCGGCTCGATGGCGGGCACGTCTGGTGGTGGCGGTGGTGTGGCTTTGCCGAGGATGCGCTCCAGCACCCACTTCCCGCGCAGCACGGGCGAGGTCGTGGTGCCGTCGGCGGTGACTTTTAAAACGCTGCCGTGCGTCATGACGCCGCCGCGATGCGATCCGGCTGGGAGGTTCACGCGGCGCAGATCGCTCCCGACGATGCCGGGGATGCCATAATGCTGCGCGAGGCGCGCATTGAGCATGCTCCAGTCGGAATCAACAAACTCGAGCACGCTTCCGTCCTTTTTCAGCACCTCGTCAAAGAAGCGCTGCGTCTCCAGCGGCATGGACCAGAGCAGCGTGCCGTCGAAGTCGCCGTAGAGATTCGGATCGGGGATGGTGGCGTCGATTTTGCGGAGTTCGAGCCACTGGCCGGTGAAGTTCTCCGTGAAGCCGCGAGCGCGTGGCGACTGGAGCAGGCGTTCGGTTTGTTTTCGCAATTCATCGGCCTTCGTCACATCGGCGGCGAGCAGTTCGGCGTCAGGCGGCAGAGAGGTGAGGAAGTAGGCGAGGCGGTTGGCGAGCGCGAGGCGATCAAGCTCACCCGGTGTCTCGTTGAAAAAGAGAAACTGCGGCGCGGTGAGCACGCACTTGTAGCCGAAGGTCATCGCGTTCACGAAGCTCTCGCCCGCGTCGAGCTTCGCGTGCGTCTTGTTGATGAAGTGCTTCAGCGTCTCCTCATCCACCGGACGGCGAAACGCGCGCGGGATGAAGGCGCGGAGGAGTTTGTCGGCCTCTTCCTTCGGCGTGGCGCTCACGGGTTCGAGCGGATCGTTGAGCCACTGGTAAATGTTGGTGCGTTTGCTGAAGTCCTGCGGCTTGCTGCCCTCGGCCACGGATTTGATCACCGATTTCGGCAGCAGCTCGGCATAGCCAAAAAGGCTGCGGTAGGCCTTCGACGGGTAGGCGTCGATGGGCCCTTCGATCTCGAGCCACTCGATGAGAAAGCCGGGGCCGGTGTAGTCCGAGATGGGCTTCTTGGTGGCGCGGATGTCCCAGTTGAGCAGCAGATTGACGACAAAGGACTCTCCGGCTTCCAAATCGATCTCTGTCTCGATGAGGCGCGGCGGTCCGGGCTGGAGATCGACGATGTTTTTCACCACAGGCGGCTCGCGTCCGCGATCCACCGTGCAGTAGGCCACAGGCACCGGTTCATTCGCCGCGCCGACCGCGCTGGCCGACATGCGGATCTTATACCGACCACGTCCCTGCACGCTTGACGTGCTGACGAGTCCGTAGCGCGGCAGTTTGCTGTAAACGACGAGCGAGTCGTCTTTGAGGAAACAGCTCCGCGTGAGCGTCTGCCGGAAGTTCGAGCCTTTATCGGCGATCTCGCGCCCTGTGCGCCGCTCTTTGACCGGCAGATGCGGATGCACAGGAATCACCGAGGCCACGGCTTTCTCAGCGGCTTCTTGATACAGCAGCAGATGCGTCGAGGAGAGGTCCAGCACGGCGCTGACATTGTCAAAACCGCCCGCGCTGTTTTCCTCCGGCAGCAGCTCCTTGAGCTTCACGTTCGTGCCGATGAGATCACGCACGGTGTTCTCGTATTCGGTGCCATTCAGGCGGCGGATGGGCACACGGCCCTGGGTGCGCTGTTTTTCGAGCGAGGCGGCGTGGAGTGATTCACGCAGCGTTTGGATCGCGGCATCACGCATGGCCTGCGGAGGCTGCGCTTGCTTCTTCGGCGGCATTTCACCAGCGGCGAGCTTGTCGTGGACTTTGATCCACGTGGACATGCTCACATCGCCATCCAGACGCAGGCCGCCCTTTTGCACATCAGGCCCATGGCAGTCGATGCAGTGCGCGTCGATGAGCGGGCGCACAGCAGGCTCGAAAGCGGGCACCGATGACGCGAGCAGCGACCAGATGAAAAGTAAACGAAGCATGATCGTGACTACGGTGAAGCGCAGGAGTTCCTTGTCCAGATTGCTGCGCGGCTCGTCGGCAATAGATGCTGCCAGCCGACGTACTCACTTCAATGCGCCTCCTCGCCCTCTCCCTCCTCGCTGCCACATTCATCTTCGCCGAAGAAAAGCCCGACCTGCCCATCGTGGACATTTCGGATCAGAAGGATCGCCACACGATCATCGCCGCTGGCACGGAGCAGACTTACCAAGGCCATCCGACCACCGTTTCGATGCCAGATGGTAAAACCATCTTCTGCGTGTGGTGCATCAATCACGGCGGAGCCGCAGGCCCGATGGCGCGCAGCGATGACGGCGGCGTGACGTGGACGCGCATGGACGAGTCAATGCCCGAGGGCTTCAAGACCCATCAAAATTGCCCCAGCATCTACCGCATGACCGATCCGGCGGGCAAAGAGCGCCTGTGGGTTTTTTCCGCCGCCAAAGGCAATCGCAAAGGTCCAGGCATGCCGAGCATCATGAGTGAGGACTCGGGCAAAACGTGGAAGGAGATGCCGCCACTCGGATTCCCCTGCGTCATGACCTTCAGCAGCATCGTGAAGCTCAAGGATGGACGCTATCTTGGCTTGTATCACAAAGGACCAGGTGGTGCGGACAAGGCACCGCTCGAAGTGCTGCAAACGATCACCGCCGATGGCGGCTTCACTTGGAGCGAGCCAAAAGTCGTGGCCAGTGTCACCGGCAAGAATCCCTGCGAGCCCTTTGTCTTTCGCTCACCGAACGGAGTGGAGCTTTGCTGCCTGATGCGTGAGAACACACACAAGGAACGCAGCCTCATGATGTTCAGTCATGATGAAGGCCAAACCTGGACCAAGCCTGTGAACACATCCTGGAGCCTCACGGGAGATCGCCATGCTGGTGTGTTCACCAAAGATGGCCGCATGGTCATCGCGTTTCGAGATCAAGCGCTCAACAGCCCAACGAAAGGCCACTTCGTCGCTTGGATCGGCACCTATGATGACCTCAAGCAGGCCAAGCCGGGCCAATACCGCGTGAAGCTGCTGCACAGCCATGCGGGTGGTGATTGCGGCTATCCAGGCATGGAGCTGCTGCCAGATGGCAGCATCGTCGCCACGACTTATGTGAAGTATGCGCCAGGGAAAGAGAAGCACAGCGTCGTGAGCGTGCGCTTTGATTTGGCCACCACTGATGCTCTTGTGAAGCCATGATGCGAACTCTCATCCCCCACCTTTCCACTGCCACTGCTGTCTGCGCGGCTGAGGAAGATCTCACGGCACCTCGGAAGAAGCTCGCAATGCCGACGTGCGGAATCTATTCCGCTGGGCATGGACTCAACGGCAATGACGACGACAGCGATGAGCGCTTTTGATTTCCGCCACGCCTTGCAGAAAGGGCTCGCCATTCCCGCGCATCCGCTCGCGTTGAATTCGGCGCGTCGTCTCGATGAACGGCGGCAGCGCGCTCTTTCGCGCTATTACCTAGCGAGTGGTGTCGGAGGGCTCGCGGTCGGGGTGCATACGACTCAGTTTTCCATTCGTCAGGTGGGCCTATTCGAGCCGGTGCTCACGCTTGCGGCTGAGGAGATGGATCGGGCTTCGAGCCCAGGCGTGCGCATCGGCGGAGTCTGTGGTGAGACCAAGCAGGCGGTGACTGAAGCAGCACTGCTGAATCGACTGGGTTATCACGCAGCCCTGCTCAGTCTCGGTGCCATGCGTGAAGCGGATGAGGACAGTCTCATCAGCCATTGCCGTGCGGTGGCTGAGATCATTCCTGTGATCGGCTTTTATCTTCAACCCAGTGTCGGCGGGCGCGTGCTGCGTCATGCTTTCTGGCGACGGTTTGCGGAGATCGAAAACGTCGTCGCCATCAAGATCGCGCCCTTCAATCGCTACCAAACACTGGATGTCGTGCGCGCTGTGATCGAAGCCGGGCGCGATGACATCACCCTCTACACAGGCAACGATGACAGCATCGTCACCGACTTCCTCACGCCTTTTTGTTTCGGAGGTAAGGAACGGCGCATCCTTGGGGGGCTGCTCGGACATTGGTCCGTCTGGACAAAACGCGCCGTCGAGCTTCTCAAACGCTGCCGGAATGCCGAAGCCACTCCAGATCTGCTTCGTCTTGGTGTCGAAGTCACGGATAGCAATGCCGCATTCTTTGATGCAGCGAACGGCTTCCGAGGCTGCATCGCCGGACTGCATGAGATCCTCCGCCGCCAAGGTCTGCTGGAAGGCATCTGGTGCCTTGATGAGCACGAGACACTAAGTCCTGGGCAGCTTGAAGAGATCGAGAGAGTGCATCGCGCCTACCCGCATCTGCATGACGACGACTTCGTCGCCATGCATCGGGATCAGTGGCTGCGCTAAAGATCAGGCGAAGAGCTTCGTCACAGGCTTCGCCTTCACCAACTCGCGTGGCTGATTCAGGTGATTGTACACGATGGTCTCTGGGTCGATGCCGACGGCGTGATAGATGGTGGCAAGGAGTTCCATCGGATGCACGGCGTCCTCGGCGGGCGCTGAGCCGGTCTTGTCGGATTTGCCGTGGATGTAGCCGCGCTTGATGCCGGCACCACCGACGACGGCGGTGTAGCAGTAAGGCCAGTGATCGCGACCGTCGGCGCTGTTGCCATTGCCGGAGGTGGACACGCCTTTCTCAGGGCTGCGACCAAACTCACCGAGAGCCACGACGAGCGTTTCATCCAGCAAACCGGAGGCGTCGAGATCTTCAAAGAGAGCGCTGAGACCCTGGTCGAGCATCGGCCCGCTCTGGTTCTTCATGCGCTGCGTAAGTCCGACGTGGTGATCCCAGCTGTGATTGTCCGAGTTGGCGACTTTGGGCCAGATCAGCTCGACGACACGGGTGCCAGCTTCGATGAGGCGACGAGCCAACATGCAACTCTGGCCGAAGGTATTGCGGCCATAGCGGTCGCGGAGTTTTGGCGACTCGCGATCGAGCGCGAAGGCATCACGGGCACGACCACTGGCGATGAGGTTCAAAGCCTGATCGTAGTAGCTGTCGAGGCTCATGTCCTTCACGGCTGCTTCGATGGTGGGCATCTGGTCGTTGATGGCATCACGCAACTTGGCACGGCGCTGGAGGCGGACGCTGAAGAGGTCGGGGCGGAGCTGGAGATCTTCGATTTTGATGCGGTCCATCTTGCCCATGTCGAGGTCATCGCCATCGGGATAGAGGGTGTAGGGATCGTAGGCCTTGCCGAGGAAGCCAGCGGTGCCGCCTTTGCCGACGACGTTGGATTCCTGGAGCGGGCGCGGCAGCATCACAAAAGGAAGCATCGGCTCATCCATCGGCTTCAGACGGATGATGTTGCTGCCGAAGTTCGGGAAGTCTTTGGCATTTGGCGGCTCGAGCTGGCCGGACGGGCTGACTTTGTCCGTCGTGTAGCCGGTCATGATCTGATAAATGGCCGCCGTGTGATTAAAGAGACCGTTCGGCGTGTAGCTCATCGAATTGATCATGGTGAACTTGTCGTTCACCTTCGCGAGCTGCGGGAGGATTTCAGTGAAGTGATGGCCGGGAACTTTTGTTGGGATCGTTTTGAAGGCGGAGCGCACTTTGTCCGGCACGTTCTCTTTCGGGTCCCAGAGATCGAGATGGCTCGGACCACCCTGGAGGTAGATCATGAGAACGTGCTTCGCTTTGCCCCAGCCTGCGCGGCCAGCGGCGGCGGAGTTTGCCGAGGCGGCCTGCGCGCGGAACATGCCGTTTAATGTCAGGCCCATCATGGAGGCACCGCCCACACGCAGGATGTCGCGGCGGGTCATGCCGAGGTCTTTGTCACACAGGTCTTTGCCGAGGGAGCCAGGGATGCGAAACATAGTGGTGGTGGGGATGAGGATGGGAGATTACTCAAAATCGCCGACTCAACGCAAGCCGCGATTATTCTTTCCCCGGTTACGCGCAAACAGCCCGTTTCTTGCCGAACCGAACCTATTGACGGGAAAATCCATTCCCTCGGCTCGAAAGGACCAATTCATCACTCCCGCGTCACCGTCTCGTCAAGATTTAGCAAAGCACGGGCTGCATTCAGAGTGTCGAGTTTCTTCAAGACGGCGAGTTCATCGGGCTTCGGATCGCGGGCGGTGCAGCGGCGGAAGGCGGTTTCGAGGCCGTCCTTCTCGATGATCTTTTCCAGTGCAGTCGCGAACTCAAAGAAGCCGTTGTCGTTCATCAGCGTCAGCGCTTGCAGCGGCGTGTTGCTGCGGATGCGGCGGGTGCAGGTGCTGAAACCTTCCGGCGCATCAAAGACGGTCAGCGACGGCGGCGGCGAGGCGCGATAAATGAAGGTGTAAAGACCTCGGCGATACTTGTCCGCGCCTTTGCTGGTGGCCCAGACGCGCTTCACCTGCCCCTGGCCCATGACGCCATCCGGGATCGGCGGATAGACGGGCGGGCCGCCGAGTTTCGGGGAAAGCAGGTCGCTGGCGGTGAGGGCGACATCACGCACCACTTCGGCATCCAGCCGGAGCCGAGACTGCCGGGCGAGGAGGTAGTTGTTCGGGTCTTTCTCCCGCAGGTCGGGCCGGTTCGCGGAGCTTTGGCGATAGGTCTGGGAGGTGACGATGAGACGATGCAACTCCTTCAGGCTCCATTTCTTTTCCATGAGCTGGATGGCAAGCCAATCGAGCAACTCGGGGTGAGAGGGCGCGGTGCCTTGCATGCCGAAGTCATTCTCCGTCTCAACGATGCCGCGACCGAAATACTGCTGCCACACGCGGTTCACGATGACGCGCGCGGTCAGCGGATTTTGCGGATTCATGATCCACTTCGCCAGGTCGAGCCGCGTTGGTTGCTCTTTCGGTTGGGCAAAGGGGTGCAGCACTTTCGGCGTGCCGGGCGTCACTTCATCCGCAGGGCGGGTAAAGTCACCTTTGATGAAAACCGTCGTCTTGCGCGGCTTCGGCAGTTCCTTCATCACCAGCGTGGTCGTGCCCTGGTTGAGCTGGGTGTCGAGCTCCTTGTGGCGATCACTCAGGATGCGGATCGGATCGCTGGGGTTCACGATGTTGGTGAACAGCGTGATGTTGTCCGCGAGCGTGCGTTTGCCCACCGGCTTGTCAGCGGCTTTCCTGATGCCTGCCATCAGTTTCTTGCGGAAGTCGGGAGTCATATCCTTCTCCCACTCGGTGATCTCATGGTAGCGCTCTTTGACCAGCGCCTGGAGCTTCACATCCACATCTTTGAATTCAGCGGTCAGACCTGCCACGTCGATGCTTGGATCTGCCACCTTCATCGTCGGCTCGTCCTGGTTGTTCAGGAAGGCGAAGAAGCGGTAGTACTCTTTCTGCTCGATGGGGTCGAACTTGTGATCATGGCACTGCGCGCAGCCGATGCTCAGGCCCAGCCACACCGTCCCCGTCGTCGCCACGCGGTCAAAGACGCTGTCGATGCGGAACTGCTCCTTATCGATGCCGCCCTCCTGGTTGATCTGCGTGTTGCGGTGAAAGCCGGTGGCGATCTTCTGCGCCTCGGTCGCGTTGGGCAAAAGATCCCCCGCCAGTTGCTCGATGGTGAATTGATCGAAGGGCATGTCCGCGTTCAGCGCCTCGATCACCCAGTCGCGGAACTTCCAGATCTGGCGCGGCGCATCGATGCTGTAGCCGTTGCTGTCCGCATAGCGCGCCTGATCCAGCCACCAGCGCCCCCAGCGCTCCCCGTAGTGCTTGCTGGAGAGCAGCCGCTCCACCAGCTCATGGTATTTCTTATCAGACCAGCCCGACAGGGCTGAAAAGTCCGACACCGCAGGCGGCAGGCCGGTGAGGTCCAGATAAACGCGGCGCACCAGCGTGGCAGCATCCGCTTCCGGGGAAGGTTTCAGCCCCTCTTCTTCGAGGCGGGCCTGGATAAAATCATCAATCGGGTTCAGCTCCTCCGATTTCAGCTTTCCCATTTCAGCTTTCAGCTTCGGCGGCTCAAAGGCCCAGTGCCTCTCATACTTCGCCCCTTGCTCGATCCATGTTTTTAAAATGTCCCGCTGCTTCGCCGTCAGCGGCGGCTTGTGGGACTTCGGCGGCGGCATGACCTCGTCCTTGTCCTCGCTGATGATGCGCTGCCAGGCGTCGGACTTCGCCAAGTCTCCCGGCACGATGCCCTTCGCGCCATCGCGGTCCTGCGTCGCTCCTTCAAAGGTGTCCAGCCGCAGATCCGCCTCCCGGTGCTTCGGGTCAAATCCGTGGCAGGCGTAGCAGTTGTCAGACAAAATCGGCCGCACATCCCGGTTGAACTCGATCTTCGCCGGGCGCGTGGATTCCGCCGCGTGAAGGGATGCCGCAGCGGCGAGGATGGAGATAGGCAAAAGAGATTTCATTCGAGCGACTTCTTAACGTCTTCAAACCCGCCTTTCTCACCCCATCAGACCTTGGATGTCGATGAGATGGAGCTGCCGGCCATTCGCCCCGTCCGGTGCGTCGATGCAGACCCAGCGCTCATCCCGGCTGCTGCGCGGGTGGCAGTCCACGCGCCATTCACCTTTATACTCAGGTGGCTGCGGGAAATAGCCGAGGTCGATCCGCCGGTTCGTGGCGATGTGGTAAAGGTGCGGCGTCTGGATGCGACGCACACCTTTGGGATAGGTGTCATTCAGGATCCACTCCTTGTTCTTTAAATAGGTGAGGTGGCCGCTGCCATCCAGCACCCCATGGCCGATCTCGGCGACGATGCCGCTGTCCTTGTCTTCAAAGAGGAAGTCACCCCACTCTTTGTTTCCCAGCCAGTCCTTACCCTGGGAAAGAATGTGCTTGGAATCCCGCCAGATGAAATGAGACGCGTAGCCGTTCGGGATCACGATGCGCAGATCACTGCCATCCATCGCCGCCGTGATCAGCCTCGTCAGGTGACCACCCTTCGGCTGCGTCCAGCGATGCAGCATGATGAAGCGCTTCCCATCCGGGCTCACGAGCAAATGGTAGGCGTGGTGCTTCGAGGTCGGATGATTTTCCATCACTGTGCCCGTCTTGGCGAGCAACTCATGACTCACGATCAGCTTCTCCGCGCCCGTCTCCAGATTCACATGCGTCACCCCGCTGCCAGCCGGAGCCATCTCGTCAAAGAACCGGTCCTTGATGCCCGCGTAGCCGTAGCCAGGGCGGCAGTCCGCCACGCGGGAAAAGTCACACGACACCGCCTCCTTGCCATTCGGGGACAATGCATAGACCGGCGCAGGCAGCGTGTGCTTCTCCATCGTCTTCACATCCAGGATATGGCAGACAAACTTGTCCTTCACCCGGTCATTCCAGATCACTTTGGTTTCCGTGCCCGGTATCCATTGCAGCATCGCCCCCTGCTGCCAATTCCACGCGTTCGACTTTCCGAGAGGTATCCATTTGTCTCCCTCCTGGAGGTCCACCATGCCCACTTCGATCACATCCTCCGCTGTCGGGGACCTGTGTTCAAAGCCCACTTTGTGGCTGAGCACAAAGCGGTTGGTCGGATCGAACTGCAGCTTGTCATAATAGGCGAACCAGTGAAAGCCCGGTCCCCGCGTGATCATCCGCGTCGGCGGAAACTTCGGCACCTCCTGTCCGCAGGCAGCGAGGGGGGCAAGGGCGAGCGTGGAGAGGAAGTGGCGGCGGCTGGTCGGCGTGAACATGGTTCTTCAATTACGCCGCGAATCCGGCCATGTCATCTGCCGACGAATCGATTCCCGACCTCAAGCTGCGGCAAAGGCGACAGCACCTTTGGTAGCAGGCATCACTTCCCTGAACTGGTGTAGCGCAGCAGCCAATCACCACCAGTGCCTGCAGAGGCGGCGGAGAGGAAGGCATCAATCTGGGGCACGGAAAGGGCAGGATGCTTCGCGTGGAGGGCACGGAAGATCTTGGCGAACTGGGTGGCTCCGGCATTCAGGCAGGTGAGGGAGTTTCCACCCGCGAGGGCGGCTTTGGCGGAGCCGAGCATGAAGGCGCTGAGCAGATGTTCCTCGGTGCCTGGGGCGACTTTTTTGCAATGCGCCAGCCAGTCCTGAACGGGATACTCGGGGATGCTGATGGGCAGATCGGGAGCCGTTTTCAGGTAGGCGAGCACGGCTCCAGTGGCCTGGACGCTCTCGTCAGAAAGTGGGTCGGCCATGTAGCGGTCGATCATCTTCGCCACACCAGCGCGCAGGGGCGGGTCTTTGATGATCTTGGTGACCATCTGGGCAAAGGCCTGCAATGCTGCCGCGCCATCATCCTGAGGAGTGATGGGGCGCATCTGACGGATGGTGATGAGGTAGCCGTCGAGGATCAAGATGCCGGCCCACTGCTTGAGGCGGGCTTCTGCGGGGCCGTCCTTGGTCTGAGTGGTGCGGGTCATTTCACAAACGCGGGCGGCCATGGGCAGGGCGTCCTTTTCCCAGAGAGGAATGTCACCCACGCCAAGCTCGCCGATGACGAGATTCTTGTAGCGGCCTTCTTTGGTCATGACGTCGAGATCCTTCACGACGTTGTCCATCTCCTGGAGGATGAGGCGCTGCTTTTCCTCCATGGTGATGTCTTTGGCAGGCACGGGAAAGAAGAAGATGTCTCCACGGGCGCGCTGCTCCAAGTTTTCATAACGGATGAAACGCCCGCCGCCAGTGCTGTACACAAACTCACCCGCCAGCCGGTAGCCGCCGAGCAACTGGGGAAAGGTGAGGCCTGTGCCCTCGTGCTTCCAGGGCTGTCCCTCCGCATTCGGCGCGCTCCAGCGCCCAGGAGGCTCGGCTCCAAAAGCGGACAAAACCAGGGTGGCGATGAAAAAACAGACGAGGGGGGACTTCATGGTTGGGCGTTTGACCACCTCTGGCGCTTCATGCTCACTCGGGCAAGTGGGCAGCAAATCTGGAAAACAATCCTTTCCAAGGTTGCAAGCGTAGCGAAAGCAACCAATCTGCCGCTCCCCCAAAGCCCCCATGAGTGCCACGCTGCCGTTCCGCGCGAACCAAGATCTTCTCGACGCCCAATATTCTGCCTGGAGTAAAGACCCCGCCTCCGTCGATGCCGGATGGGCTTCGTTCTTCGAAGGATTCGAACTCGGCATGGCCGAACTCGCCCGCCGCAAGGGTTCCGCAAGCACTGCTCCTGCCCCTGGCGGAGACGCCACGCTCTCCGAGGCCATGCTGAACTTCCGCATGCGCGTGACGAATGCGCTGCTCACTTTCCGCTCGCTCGGCCACCGTGCCTCGAAGATCGATCCGCTGAGCACCAGTGAGCCCATTGCTCCCGAACTCACGATGGAGGCGCTCGGCTTCACCGACGCCGATCTCGACCGCGATGTGCAGACGCAGATGTTCCGTGGCGGCCAGACGATGAAGCTGCGTGACTTCCTTGGCGAACTGAAGCGCGTCTATTGCAGCACGAGCGGCTTTGAGTTCATGCACATCCACACACCGGAAGTGCGGAACTGGCTGTTGGAGCGCATCGAAAACCGCACCTTTGAGCCCACTCCATCGAAGGAATCCCAGGTCGATGCCCTCCGCTGGCTTCTCGAAGCCGAGTCCTTCGAGCGCTTCCTGCATCGCCGTTTCGTCGGCCAGAAGCGCTTCTCCGTCGAGGGTGGTGAGTCCATGCTCGTCGCGCTGGAGACCATTTTGGAAAACTTCCCCGCTTCCGGCGGCAAGGAAATCGTCATGGGCATGGCCCACCGTGGCCGCCTCAGCGTGCTGGCAAACTTCCTCCGCAAGCCGCTGGAGATGCTCTTTTACGAGTTCAGCGAAAACTACGTCCCCGACACCGTCGGTGGCGATGGCGATGTGAAGTATCACCTCGGCTTCGAAACTGTCCGCGATACGAAGGGCGGCAGCAAAGTGGCCATCATGCTCGCGCCCAACCCGAGTCATCTGGAAGCCGTCGATCCAGTCGTCGAAGGCATGGCCCGTGCCCGCCAGCGCTTCCTCGGTGACACCGCCGAGCGCAAACAGGTCCTACCCATCCTGCTTCATGGCGACGCCGCTGTGGCCGGTCAGGGCATCGTGGCGGAAGTGCTGAACCTCTCCCAACTCCCCGGTTATCGCACGGGTGGCACGATCCACATCGTGGTGAACAATCAGATCGGCTTCACCACCCTGCCAGCCGACGCCCGCTCCACAAACTATTGCACCGATGTCGCCAAGCTCATCGACGCGCCGGTCATCCATGTGAATGGTGACTGTCCGCTGGAAGTCGCCGCTGCCGCACAACTCGCGCTGGAGTTCCGCCAGAAGTTCGGTCGCGATGTCTTCGTCGATATCGTCTGCTACCGCCGCTATGGCCACAACGAGACCGACGAGCCTGCATTCACGCAGCCAAACATGGCGCGCAGCATCGGAGCCCATGCCTCCACGGCCACCCTTTTCCGCCAGCAACTCATCCAAACCGGCGTGCTCGATGAAGGCGGTGCCAATGCCCTGCAAAAGGAACTCGAAGACGAACTCGAAGACGGCGTGAACACCCTCGCCAAAGGTGAAGGCCGCCACGGTGGCAATCCCTTTGAAGGCTCCACCGCACAGCCGCAGGCCGCCTACGACTACAACGTCATCGACACGGGTGTCGCCCGCGAGCAACTCACCAAGGTCGGCAAAAAGCTCCTCGAAGCGCCTGAAGGTTTCCATCTGCATCCCACCATCGCCAAGCGCTTCCTCGCGGCTCGTGGCAAGGCCATCGAAAGCGGCGAAGGCATCGACTGGGCCACCGCCGAGTCACTCGCCTTTGGCACCATGCTCACCGAGGGCAATGGCGTCCGCCTTTCCGGTCAGGACGTGCGTCGCGGCACCTTCAGCCATCGTCACAGCGTCTTCTACGATACAGAAACTCGCGAGCGCCACATCCCGCTGAACAACCTCGAAGAAGGCCAGGCCAAGTTCTGCGTCTATAACTCCCTTCTGTCTGAAGCTGCTGTGCTCGGTTTCGATTACGGTTATTCGCTGCTCGCGCAAAACCTCCTCATCTGCTGGGAAGCCCAGTTTGGTGACTTCGTGAACGGTGCGCAGGTCATCATCGACCAGTTCATCGCCTCTGCTGAGAGCAAATGGCAGCGCCCGAGCCACATCACCCTGCTTTTGCCCCACGGCTATGAAGGTCAGGGCCCTGAGCACTCAAGCGCCCGCTTGGAACGCTTCCTGCAACTCTGCGCCGGTGGCAACATGCAGGTCTGCAACTTCACCACGCCCGCCCAATACTTCCACGCCCTTCGCCGTCAGGTGAAGCGCGGCACTCGCAAGCCTCTCGTCGTCATGACGCCGAAGAGCCTGCTGCGCCATCCGCGCTGCGTCTCGAAGCTCGATGAAATGGCGGCAGGCACCAGCTTCAAAGAAGTGCTGGATGACGATCTCCTCACCATCAGCCCCGAGCGTGTCACACGTCTCATCTTCTGCTCCGGCAAGGTGTACTACGACCTGCTCGACTTCCGCGAGAAGAACAAGATCAAGAACGCCGCCATCATCCGCATCGAGCAGCTCTACCCGCTGAACTACGAGATGCTGAAGGGCATCGTCGCCAAATATCCACGCGCTCAGAAGAAGTGGATCTGGTGCCAGGAAGAGCCTCGGAACATGGGTGCTTTCTATTACATCCGCCCGCGTCTCGAAGAGCTGAGCAATCACAAGCTCCGCTACGCCGGACGCGAGCGCTCCAGCAGCCCTGCCGCCGGTTCCAAAGCCATCCACGTCCGCGAACAGGACAACCTCGTCGAAGCCGCGTTCAGTTCATAATCCTGTCCAATTCGCAATCCTGTTCCTCCTGTAAAAAGAGTCCCCTTTCCCCCAACGATCATGGCTGACATCAAAATCCCCGCACTCGGCGAATCCGTCGCCGGAGGTCAAATTTCCAAGTGGCACTTCCAAGTTGGCGACGCCGTCAAAGTCGGCGACGTGCTCCTGACGCTCGAGACCGACAAGGTCGCCGCTGAAGTCACCTCTGAAATCAACGGTGTGCTCGCTGGCATCGCCGCCAAAGAAGGTGATGACGTCGTCATCGGTGCCGTCGTCGGCAATATCACGGAGGGTGCCGCCGCTGCTGCCCCAGCCGCCGCGCCTACTCCAGCGCCCGCAGCGCCTGTCGCTGTCGAGGCCCCGAAGCCTGCTCCTGCTCCAGTTGCGGAAGCTCCAAAACCAGCGCCAGCCCCAGCTTCAAAGCCCGCGCCCAAAGCTGCCCCGGCTCCTGAAGGCCGCACTACGCGGAAGAAAATGAGCCCGCTGCGCCGGAAGATCGCCGACCAGCTCGTCAACGCCCAGCAGACCGCCGCCATCCTCACCACCTTCAACGAGTGTGACATGAGCAGCCTCATGGGCATGCGCTCAAAGCTTCAGGACAGCTTCGTCAAAACCCACGGCGTGAAGCTTGGCTTCATGTCCTTCTTCGTGAAGGCCGTCGTCGAGGCGCTGAAGGCCGTCCCTCAGATCAATGTCCGTGTCGAAGGTGATGAAATCGTGCAGCAGCACTTCTACGACATCGGCGTCGCCGTCGGCACCGAGCGTGGTTTGATCGTCCCCGTCATTCGCGATGCCGATCAGAAGAGCTTTGCCGAGATCGAGAAAGACATCCTCGCCTACGCGGCGAAGGCCAAGGAAGGCAAGATCGAGCTGGCCGACCTCACCGGCGGCGTCTTCACCATTTCGAATGGCGGTGTTTATGGTTCGCTGCTCAGCACCCCGATCATCAATCCTCCGCAGAGTGCCATCCTCGGCATGCACACCATCCAGCAGCGCCCTGTCGCCGTCGATGGTCAGGTGGTCATCCGCCCGATGATGTACCTCGCCCTCAGCTACGACCACCGCGTCGTCGATGGCAAGGAAGCCGTCACCTTCCTGATCCGCATCAAGGACTGCATCGAGAACCCCGCCCGCATGTTGGTCGGCGCTTAATGCTTCACGCAAATTCATCAAAGAAGCCGCCGAAGATCTCGGCGGCTTTTTTGTGTGCGTGACTTCATATCAGGACTGGCTACAAAGCCACACTCCGCCATGACCGAAACCCTCACTTACGAAACATCGCAGTTCCTTCAAAGGCTGATCGGGCATGATCTCGCCGGGCTCCGCGTCATCGCGGACATCTGCGGCGTGCAGATCACCTCACGCGAAAGTTGGGTGAAGTTTGAGGGTGAAGAAAGGCCGGTCTCCTCCGCGCGCGAAGTTTTCATCCAGCTCGAAAAAGTGCGGCGCAGTGGTGGAGACATCACCTCTGCGATGATTCGGCTCGTAGCCGAAAGTGTCATGACTGAGCAGGGTGATGAACCTGCCGGAGCGATCCACGCGCTCAAGCTCATCACCTCATCCAAGAAACCACCCGTCCTTGCCAAGACTCGCGGGCAGATCGGTTATGTGCAGGCCATGCGAGATCATGAAGTCGTCTTTGGCGTCGGCCCGGCAGGCACAGGCAAAACCTACCTCGCCATGGCTCAGGGGCTGCATTTGCTGCGTGAAAAACAAGTTCAGAGGCTCGTGCTCACCCGCCCCGCTGTCGAAGCAGGCGAGGCACTCGGCTTCCTGCCCGGCGATCTCAAAGAAAAGATCTTCCCCTACCTCCGCCCACTCTACGACGCGCTCTATGACATGATGGAGCCCGATGAGGCCGAGCGCCTGATCGAGCGCGGTGCCATCGAAATCGCCCCGCTCGCCTACATGCGTGGGCGCACGTTGAAGGGGGCCTTTATCATCCTCGACGAAGCTCAGAACACGACCACCGAGCAGATGCTCATGTTCCTGACTCGCCTCGGTGAAGGTGCCCGCTGCGTCATCACGGGCGATCCCTCCCAGGTCGATCTCCGCCGTCATGTGAAGTCCGGCCTGCGTGAAGCGGTGGAAGTGCTCCAGGATGTACCCGGCGTGCGCTTCGTGAACTTCCTTTCGAAGGACATTGTTCGCCTCCCCGTCGTCCAGCGTATCATCGAAGCCTACGACCGCCATCGTGCCAGCGTGGAGAAGGTGAAGGCTCCAGCGGGTGCGATTTAGATCAACAAAACTCAACTTTGCGCTTGCAGGAAATCGAAGCTGTCCCAAAATGGCGGCCCAGCAGAAAAGCGGGTGTAGCTCAGTGGTAGAGCACTTCCTTGCCAAGGAAGATGTCGCGCGTTCGAATCGCGTCACCCGCTCCATCGTTTCAACAAAAACGATGAAGCAACAAAGCCTTAATACAGGCTAAACTGATGCTTTGCTGACCCATATGCCATCAAGGTTGCGCGGGCATGCTACACGACAAGTCGCTAACAAAAAGGGACTCGTGCAGGCCAAGCAGGAGTCCCTTTGCGAAAACTGGGTGATGACAAGAAAATCAGCGGTCGAAGAAGCTGGCTTCATCACGGTCGGCGACCTTCAGATAGCGGTAGTAAACTTCCAGCATGAGTGTGCAGAGTGTCTGGCGATACACAGGATCAGCGGCATCACCGCCGGGCCAGTTGGCACGACCCTTTTTGAAGCTGCCATCGGGTTGCTGGGCGCTGAGGATCTGGGGGAGTAACTGCTGGTTATAAAACTTCCATTCATCACCACCGGCCTGGAAGAAGGTCTGTGTGTAGTAATACCAGCAGTAGGGATTGCAGTTCTTGTTCCAGTCGAGCGGTTCGGCTTCCAGGAAGCGATGCAGGAAGTCGATGGATTTTTTGATTGCGGCGGTTTTGCCCTTGGACGCCGTTTGAAGTGCCAGTGAGCCAGCACCAGTAAGGCTCCACTGGTTGTAGTGCTTGTCACGATCAGCTCCGCCGAAACCGCCATCCTTGGTTTGTTTTGAGAGCACATAATCGACCATCTTGTCGAGCGCGCTATGCAGGCCGTCAATCTTGAGGCTGCTGTTCTTGGCGGCCTTGAGCGCCTGGAACTGCCAGCCAGCCACGGAGAGATCCTCACCGCCGCTGTCTTTGTTGTAGCCGTAGGGCTTGCCGGCCTCAATGCCGCCGTAAGTCCACGAGCCTCGCTTGTTCTGATTGTCGATGATGAGCTTCACACCTTTCACAAAGGCGTCCTTCATGCCGGGAAGTTCTTTGTTTCCGAGGCGGGCCAGGGTGTACATCTCTCCCAGCGCATAAGTCGCGATGCCGTGGGCATAGGTGCTGCCGCCGCTTTTGATCTCTTCGCCGATGTAGCCGTATTCGTTCTTCTTCGAGAGTTCGATGAGGTAGGTGATGCCCCTCAAAACGGTGTCACCATAGAAAGGGGAGTCAGGAGTCTCACAACGTCCGAGGTAGCAGAGCAACGCCAGTCCTGTCATCGCGGCCTTGTTGGGGCCGGGCCAGGAGCCGTCCGGGTTCTGCTTTGTCTTGAGCCATTCCAGCGAGTTCGACACGGCGCGCTCACATTCTGGGGAACCGCCGCTCTCGGCCAGCTTCTTCAAACGTTCCTGCGGAGAGCAGCGACTGCGCATCGAAGGTGGCAGGCTCACGAAGCCCTGCATCCCGCCCATGCCCATGCCGGTGCCGAAACCGCCACCTGCACCTGCTTTACCAAAGCCGCCGCTGCCCATCGAGCCGCCGCCGATCATGGAA
>Ga0075152_10001058_pt1 | contig 19942 bp, 13 predicted proteins | sample JI61114C2DNA_FD_70964 | JGI IMG/M metagenome (GOLD analysis project Ga0075152, IMG submission 70964) | Wastewater effluent complex algal communities from Wisconsin, to seasonally profile nutrient transformation and Carbon sequestration -... | ecosystem: Engineered > WWTP > Effluent > Algae...
GAAGTCGGTGCTGCGCTCGAGGGCGCGGTTGGGCCGCGGGCACAGGCCGGCGGGGACCTCCAGCTCGAGCTCGACCTGGAACAGGAAGCTCTCGTCGGCGCGGCGAGGTTCGGGGACGGCGCGCCGGTTGACGACGAACAGTGAGAGGGCGCGGCTGTCGGGATCGAGGCCGTGACCGGTCCCGCGCTCGAGCTTGCCGACCAGACGCACCCCGGGCGCGCCCGGCACCGCGATACCGTCGTCCGCGAGGGCGGCGGCATCGAGCGGGACCGGGACGTCGAAGGGGCCGCGGGCGTGCCGGGTCCAGAGCCGCCGCTTGCCGTGCGACTTGCCGTCGGGTCCTGGTTCGCGGTCGACCTCGGAGAGCACGTACTCGGCCCACCGTACGTGCGCGAGCAGGGTGTCCCCGGCCTCGGGGGTGAGGATCACGGACATACCGAGCGAGGCGGGGAAGATCTTGCGCTGGCGCGGGCCCACGTCCTGCTCGCCGGCGTCTTCGCCGTCGGTGTCGTCGCCAGCGCCGCCCTCGTCGTCCTGGGTCGGGTCGTCGATCTCGCGGCCCTGCTCGGGGGCCAGGAAGCCGGCCAGGTACCAGCGCGACGGCGGGAGCGACAGCACCTCGGAGGCGTCCGGGGCCGCGTGTCCGGCATAGGGGCCGATGAGGTCCGCGTGGAGGGCGGCGATCAGGTCGTCGCGGATCGCGTGGGCCGTGGGGGCGGACTCGGGCGTGGTCGGCATCGGAGGCGGGTGCGCACGGTACCACAGGCGCCGGCGTGGAGGTCGGCATCAGGCGACGTAGGCTTGTCGGCGGAGGGCGAGAACGCCCCCTATCTACCACCAGGTGACGATTGATTCGGGCGGGAGGTCGATGAGCTGCGCATTGTCTCGCTCGGGCGCGGCGAGCCGTACGACCGATGCGAAGCGCATGGCGTCGAGCGCCTTGAATCGATGGTTTCCGATGTCAAAGCGCCAAAATTCTGCCGGCTCCGAGACCCCATAGCCGCCGGGATAGCCCACCCGTACCTCCGCAAACTCGAAGCCGGGCAGTCGCGCGACGCGTTCGACCGCGGCGCGCCGGATGAGCAAGCCGTGGCGGATCCCGCGAGCCTCGGCCGCGGTCGCGTAGGCCGTCACCCAGGCGTCGTCGGCGACGAAGAAGTTCAGGGTCGGCCGAGAGCTACTGCCCTCAGGGCCACGCACTCCGTGCCCAGGCGTTGCTTTCAACCGCCAACCACCGCCTCGTTCGTGAGCGCGACGGCTGTTGTCGAAGTGCCCCACGTTCTCGGGCCAGTAGAGGTGCGCGAGCAGGTTGTTCTCCCTCGCGCAGACCCGTCGAAGCGTTTGGAGCTGGTCCGATGAAAGAGGGTCATCGGGTGCGATCGATGCTGGCGGCGGCGGCGCAGGCCGGGCCTGGCGCGCGGGCCGAGTCTCCGGTGCAGCGGGTGCAGCGGGGCAGTTCCGGCGATCATGACCGCGCCCGCCACACTGGCCACAGCGCCGCACGGACGGGCAGGTTTGGATGTTGTGATCGTTACCGCCACAGCGTGAGCAGGCCATCGAACTCCTCTCCAAGCGTCGTCGTGAGGTCGACACGCCGCACCGGGCGCAGCCTCGCGCCCGGGCGTTGGTTATTCTCTAGAGGGCATCGATGTACCACTTGCGATGGAACTCGCCGAACTGCTCCATTTGAGCGCCGAGGACCCCGAGGGCTCCGCCCTCGATCGTCTCGAAGGCAGGGAGCCCCTCGGCCGTACGAAGCTTTTCCGGGAAAGTGCGCATGGTGTACATGGGGTTTTGGTCCCCGTACTCGACGCCCATCTGGCGGAAGTCCTCGCCACCCAGGATGAACTTTGTGCGGCCCTGGTAGGCCAACTCGACGCGCTTGAACTGCTCGGCCTTCATTGCCTGGGCATACTGTAGAAACACCCGGAAAACGTCTACGGGGGCCAAATCTGGGCCGACGCGCCGGAGATCGAAGACCAGGGTGTCACCGGGGATGTATAGGGCATAGTGTGCCCGCACCTCGATGCCGGCGTTGCGTGAGTCTGCGTCGAGGACCTTTTGTACCGGGGCTTGTAAGCGGACGTAGTTGCAGCCCCATAGGCCGGAGCCAGTGACGAGCAAGATTGTGAAGAGTACGGCGAAGATTTTCAGGAAGGTCTTCATGGGATTACTTTCGGATGGTTATAAACTGTCAGGTGAAACGAGCGCTGTGGACGGGTATAGAGCGACAGGAAGCGAGCACGGTATCACGAGCGCGCAGGGAAGTCACCATCCGAGGGCGTGCGAGCCATCGCTAGCACAGGTTCTTGAGGCCGTGGGTGCGGCGACCGTGGTGGCACCACCTCCGTGCGCGCCGCGGGCGAGGATGTGGAGGTCGCTCATGAGGCGCCGCCTTTGGGCGGGGGGGTCTTGGCCCTCTTGGGCAGCTTCTTGGCGGTGGCTTCGAGCTGGCGCATGGCTTCGGCCTCCCCCTCGGCCTCTTGTGCGGTGCGACGCCGAGCGGCGAACTTATCATACTCGTCCGCAGCCTTGCGATCGGCGCCGTCACGACTGACGCGCCCGGCATCGGGCAGGACGGCGCGGTCGTTGAAGCGCAGGAAATCGTCCAGCTTCGCCCTCCAGTCGGCGAGGAAGACCTGTTTGCGTCGCCGGGCCTGATCCTCGGCGTAATCGAGGAACATCACCACGATGCGGTTGAGCTCCTCGACCTCCGACGCGCTGAGGTAATTCTTGGCCACCGTGACATCGGCCTTGCGCACGGTGCCGCCCTTCCATGAGGTCAGGCCCATGTTGGGCTGAGCGGCGTCAGCGCGAGCAGCGATGAGCTCCGGGGCGGTCATTCCGGTAGCAGCAAAGTGCAGCTTGTTCTGCACGATCTGGAACACGGACTGCGTCTGCGCCTCTTCCGGCGCGTAATCGGCGGCCAAAGCGAGAATATCCCGGACGCGCAGATACACCCGGCGCTCGCTGGCCCGGATGTCCCGGATGCGCTCCAATAATTCGTCGAAGTAGTCCGGTACGCCGGGCCCCGGCGGATTCTTGAGCCGCTCGTCGTCCATGGTGAAGCCCTTCACCAGGTACTCCTCGAGGCGAGCGGTCGCCCACTGGCGGAACTGCGTGCCCCGCTGGCTGCGGACGCGAAATCCGACGGCGAGGATGGCCGGGAGACTGTAGTGGTCGATCTCTCTCGTGACCTGACGCACGCCTTCCTGACGAACTATTCGGAATTTCCGATTAGTTGCCTCGAGCTGGATCTCCCCCTCTTCATAGATGCTCTTGAGGTGCTCGCTGATCGTCTGCGCGGCCACCTGAAACAGCTCTGCCATCAGCGCCTGGGTGAGCCAGATCGTGTCATCCACCAGGCGGCACTGGATGCGCGTCTGCCCATCCTCGGTCTGGTAGAGGATCAGGCTGGACTGTGGGGGGGGTTCTGGTGTGGTCATTTCGTGAGTCCGCCGAAGCCCCCCAGGGTGCCATGGACATGGGCGTGAAGCTCGATGTTCGAGCGGCCGAGCCGCACTGCCTTGACCACGAAGCCGGCGCGCGATGCGACCGCCCGCACGTAGATGAGGCTGAGTTTGTCGTTGTGGCTCAACATAGGGGGTGGGGTCCAGGTGGCGCAGCTCACGATTTGAACAGCGAGCTGAACTCGCGGACGTTGCGCGTGGGGGTGCCCTTCCTGGGATTGACCAGGCCCGGTACGTGGAGCCGCTTCAGGAACGTGGCATGGACGATGTTCTTAAGCTCAGGGTTGCGCTGGAGAGCCCTGCCGATGAGCATGCTCTCCAGGAACTGCGATTCCTTGGTCGGAGCCGACGCGGTGAACTTGCCGCCGGGGGTCGTCCGCGCGGCAAAGTAGAGCAAAGGGGTGCCCCGTTGCCCGGAGATCACATCGTCGTAGTGCCGGAGTTTGTGCAGCTCGAAGCACTCATTCTTGAAGCTCTGTGAACAGGTCCGGCCGACGTACCATGGGACAATGCCGCCGCCTGCCCGGATGGCGAACACATAGCAGCCGACTGCGGCGGATAAGCCCACGCGTTCGGTTTCCACGTCGTCCCAGAAGGCCCGTCGGTCGCGGGCGTCTGCGACGGCGTGCTTCCGGGGTTTGCGTGGGATGGTGAATCCTCCGAAGATCTCGTAGTTCATGTGGTTCCGAGCACGAGGTGGTTGGTCCGAGCATGAGGCGGATGGCGACCTCAATGCGCTCGCCGAGCATGTGTCAGGGCGAGACTCCAAAAAATCCGGACGACTTCTGTTGCTCACCCTGATCGTTGCATGTCGCTAACACTGTAAACGTGCCATGTACGTTGGCGACCTTGAAACCCGATGTTGCCATCGAACTCGGAATTGTCGCGGTGACCGAGACAGCTGAATCCTGATTACTGCCGCCCCAGAACGCAGGCCCATCATAGTCCCATGCCGCCAGATGGATTTCTTCTCCGGCCTTCATGGGGATTGCTGGTTCCATCTCAAACCACGCTTTCGTAGAGTCAGGCTGGTAAGGCGTCCTTCGCGAAAGTTTTCCAATCCTGACCTGGACAATCAAATCTGGTCCACCACTATTATCCCACTGCCCCCCGCTAGGTTGAGTTGTCGGCACTTCGACCTCGACGCGAGTCAGCAACCAATTCTCACAGGGCAATCCGCCCGGAAGGCCTCTACGGCGGCGAGCATTTTCTGCGGTTGCTCGTGCCCTGGCTTCCTCTACCGCTCTCGTGGCCTCCGCCGCTTCCCGTGTCGCTCGTTCGGCCTGTTCCAGTTCTTGCTTCTTGGCGAGTAGATGAGCCTCGAGGTCGGAACACTCCGAGAGCCACAGCCTCGCGTCGACGAAGGATGGATCGGGGATGTTGTCCTGATTGCACATCCGCTCGGGATCGTTGGCACATGCATGCGCGCGATCCTCTACTCTTCGGTTGCTGGCTTCCAGGTTCGCAATAATTCCCTGGCGACGGCGCTCGGCATTGGCGCAGGGGCGCTTTGTCGGATACTTGAGCCCCCGCTCCAGGTCTTTCAGGATGATCACTGTCTCCTGATGAAAGCTGGCGAGCCGTTCGAGGAATTGGTCCTGAGTGACAAGTGACGGCAGGTTGATTCGACTGGGAAAATTATCTGCGATCTCGTAGCTTTGGGTGACGAATTCGATCGCTGCCTCGCGCTTGCTCGCGGACTCGTCGATCTTTCCCTGCAGGCTCAGGGCGGCGCGGATGAACCCATCGATGCTCGTCGGGTTATCCGCGGGCAGACCGACCGACATGACCTTGTAGTGCAGCTCGTGCCGGGCCAGCGCCTGCTCCAGGGCCTTTGTCCCTTCCACGCTCGCTTCCGCGCCGAAGCCGCCCAGCGAGAGGCCAGCACCCACTTTGCCGCGAACCGCGCTCCGTGTGTCCTCAGTGGTGTCACGGATCTCGACGACTGCAGTGAAGCTCGCCCCCTTGATACGACCGGCGACGAACTGATTGCCACAGCGTCGAAAGAATGCTCGGGGGTTCGAGCGCAACAAAGTGAGCGCGTCTTCCTTAATGCGGTACTGCCGGAGTCGCTCCGTCTCCTTTCTCATGGTCGCAGTGGCGATCAGAAAGGAAGAGTTCTTCGAGAAGTCGGAGCCGTTTGCGTACTCGGCTTCAGCGGACACCGAGAAGACAAAGAATCGTGCCCGGGCGCTTGCTTTCACCCCGATTTCTTCTCCTAGTCGCCTGTAGTCCTCGAGGTAGGTGATGATCACTTCGTTGCCGGCAGTGGCCGGACCGCTCTCGGGCGCGGATCCCGCGCTACCCCTAGACTGGTCCTCGCTCAGCGTTGTGAGCGACGACCGCTCCATGCAGTCGCCGGCGACAGTCTTGGTGATCGTATTGTATCCACTGCCAACCTGTACGGGCTGAACTGGTGAAACGCGGTGCTTTTCACCTGAATCGCTCAGCACCAAGCCGCCAATCTCGGGTGGAGTTGACGATGCCCTACTTGGCCGTGCTCGCTTCTCCGAACAGGAAATAATTGAGGAGGCAGCGATGAGAACGGCGATACAGGGCTTAGCTGGCATGAGGTTCTTTAATCCGCTTGTCATAGGTGCTTGTCCGTAGGGCGGTCAGTTGTCGTCGGAGAGGAGGGGGCGCTGGCCTGAGGGAACGGCGGCAATGCGTTTGATGCGAGACGTATTGGGGGCTTGGCGTTCTTCGCCGACGGCGCGGGTGGCGTTGAGAGCGAAGTCATTGTGGAGTGAGCGTGTAGAGACTCTCGAGTCAGGGACATGCTCCTGCATCGCCGGTTCGACCAGAGATCCATGTCTCGACCTCTTTGCGGAAAGCGAGCAAACCGCAGGCTTCAGGGGCGCCGCTATTCGAGTTGACGGCCGAGAGCAGCGCGCTCGCTTCCTTCTCGTGGTCGTTGTCGAAAAGATCCGCAAGGACCGCCTTCGCATCCTTGGGCACGTTCTCTTTGTGCGATAGACGTTCAGGGTGCCTATGTGGCTCGAACCCCAGTTTCTGCCGCCATTTTCGTAGTTTTTCATTATCGGCCTTGGTCTCGGGTTGCCAGCCCGCGATGACCCAGGCCTCTCCGCACTCGGATGCGATGGCGAGCAGAATCGGGGTAGTGCTCGGGAGCGATTCCCGCGCCTGAATTGCATACTCCCGCTTTTCTGGGCCCCCGTCGTCGTCGCGGGCCCAGACAATTACCGTCCTGGGGTCGAGGACTTTATCCTTCTGAAGGATCTGGTAGAGTGCGCGCAGGGTCCCGCCGTCCCCTTTCTTGGAGCCCCCCGGTGCATAGCGCACGTTAAGTGATCGCTCCTTAGCCAGGACAGGGATCGTCGTGATCTTGATGTATGGCTGGCCGTCAAATTTCTCGAAGCGCCGTATCTTGTCGAGGTCAACATCCCCTTCCGAGGCTCCAGTCAAGAAATGGTCGACAAGTTGCTCGATCCGTCGAAGGTCCGAAGGTCCCTCGGCAGCGAGGATGATCCGCCATGGTTCTTCGGCGGTCATTCGACCTGCTCCAGCCAGTCGTCGCCGACGTAGGTCCAGAACTCGCCCGAGGTCATGCTGGACTTCCAGTTCTGCCACTCCGGGTGCTCAATAAGAGCACGGACGCAGGTGCCGTTAGTGCCCGCACGAACGACCCGAACGGACTCGGCGGGCAACTCGTCCAAGATATAGGGCGAGTGAGTCGAGATGATGATCTGCGGCCCCCCCTGCTCGGCCACATCCTTGAGTTGAAGGATGAGCGCCCGCTGGGCTTTTGGATGGAGGCCGCGATCGATGTCATCCATCAGCAAGATCCGTGGTGGCTGGCGCTGGTGTAATACAGCATGAATCCCAAACGCGAAAAGGGTGCCCTCGCTGAGCAGGTCGGCCGGTACCCAGTCGGCACCGTTCATCTTGACCTCCAGGTGCCAACGAAAGGTCGGCGGAAGGTCGCGATCATCAGGGTGATATGAGATCCAGCGCCGCATCGTCTGGCGCGTCTCTTCCACAGCAGGAACGACCTTTCGGACGCTCTCTACGAGCGACTCCAATCGCTCGCGGTTGGTGTTGGCGAGGTACGCCAGGAATGTCGGCAAGCCGCCACCGTCGAAACTCAGGCGCGGCTCCCCTTCCTCAATTTCTGAAGGGGCGGCGAGGGCGTCGGCCTGGAAGCGCAAGAGAACCGAGGGCCAGAAGAGCCCTGACTCTGCTCGATCCCGCAAGGGGGGTGAGGGAGGTGGTCCGGGGAGCCTCCACTCGGTGGCTTTCTTGTTAGGGGATTTAAGATCTACGGTGAACTTTGTGTCGTCACCAGCGGGCTCAGCTTTGATCCGCAGTTCCACATTATTCCCAGCCGTGATGGCAAGTTCCATCGGACCAGTTGCATCGCTGGAGCGCAGCCGCCGGACATCGCGCGTTCCGCTAAACAACGCGCGCAGCCTGCCGCGAGTGACCTGGGACGCATATGATGCGCCATACAGGAGAGTCGATTTTCCAGAACTGTTGGGGCCCACAAGTACCGTCAGGCCGGAGGAGGCGAGGGTCAGCGTCACTCTACGACAAGAGCGGAAGTTGATGAACTCGACTGAGGACACAGGAGCGCGGGTGTCTAGTGGTACTTCAATGTCTGAATCACCGTCCGCACCAAGGGCTTGCTCGAGATCTCGATCGGCAACTGTTTCGCCGAGCGCCCAGACCAAGTCATCTCCTTTCTGGGCAACGACAACAATTTCATCCGCTGCGTCGAGGAGAAGTCGACTGAGCGAGTTAAATCCGAGCGCCTGAGGAGCGAAGCCCGGAATCTCCTTGCGGAGCATGTGCCCGATGTTGGCACCAGTGTCCTTTCGCTTCTCACGGAGCCAGTCTCTGACCACGCTCATCACGCTGATCAGGTTATAGTTGATGGAGGGCGTTGGTGTTGTCATAGGTCAGTCGTCGTCGGGGAGGAGGGAGCGCTGGGCGGTGGGAGTTGCGGCGGGGCGTTTGGTGCGCGCGGTGCCAAACTTTGAGGCAGGGGGGGCCAAGTGCGCTTCGGCGGCGGCGCGGGTGGCGTTGAGGGCGAAGAGGCGGTCGAGGATGGCGTCCTCAAAGATCTCGAGGGTGCGGCGCTCCGCGGGGCTCTGGGGGGTCGTGTAGGGGGCGACCTCGAGGTCGGTCCAGCCGTAAGCTCCCAAGACGGCGCGGTCGAGGTCGAGGTGCAGGGCACGAAGGGCGAGGATCGCCGGGTCGTCGCAGACCGGGTCCTTCAGTGCATTGTAGGTCTTTGTGAGACCTTGTTGAGTGGCGCTCATGTGCGCAGTCCGAGCGGTGTAGAGACGCTCGCCGATGGCTTCCAGTGAAGGAATTTGGTTGCACGGGTCCGGCTGCGGAAAGGGGAATGTCTCAAAGCAGTCGCTTACTGAGTAACGCAGATCCGTCTTGAGTGACGATGAGAGAAGGCGAGCCCATGCCTCGTGGATGCGCGATTGCAAGACCGCAAAATGGTAGCATTTATGAAATGCAAAGACAGCCAACGCATGGGAGAACACCCTATTCGCGGGCTGAAAGGTAAATATGAGATGCTTGCTGTGCAGGCTGGTCGCAAGGCAGCGCGGAAGATTCTTGATGGCTTCATAGAGGGCCGGCGCCACTTCACCGAAGCGCCACCAATACTTCTGACGGACCTCACGGTTGTTCTTGTCGCGTTCAGGTTTTACTTTTTCGCGAACAATTTGGATGAGGTCAGGCCAGCGCTCGGCCTCTGTCAGTTCCAACTGGCCAAAATTGATCACGAAGCGGTCAAATCCTTGGTCAGGGTTGGTGTTAAGCTCCTCTCCCCCGATGTAGGGGAAGATCCGCTCTGCGTTACGGGGAGCCTTGCGGACAAGTACGTCCTGTTCATCGGGGGTCAGAACAAAACCTTGGCCGTAGGTCTTCGAACCGAGAAAGCTGAAGCCCGCGTTACTGATCAGCGTCTTTGGATCGGGTTGTTCGGATGCTGGGCGAAGACGCGAGTTGATCGCGGTCGCTATGCGAGTGGTGAGCGCTTCGAGGTTATCTGAATGGGGGTCGTGCAGGAGGATTGAGGGCACATGCTGGGCGGGATTGCCACGCGCCAGATGGACGGTTGAGACTGTCACCGCAGCCCCTAAATCAGGCCAAGGCCTGTTGCGAGTGGCGTCGTGAATGATGTAGTCTCGCTCCGTGAGGAGGTATTGCAGACCAGTCGATCGAGTGTCACCCTGACCGATCGTGTTCGTGGCGATCAGACCGACCGTGCCGTGCGCACCGAGCAGTGTGTCCGCGCGGCGGAAAAAATGGGCAGATAGGTCGGCATTACCGTGGGAACCAGGATGGAGCGCCAGGGCCCAAGCGAGGTAGGCGTCGCCAAAGGTGCCGGATAGTTGGCTTCCGCCCATAAAGGGCGGATTGCCGACGAAGGCATCCATGTACGCGGCTTGATTGATCTTGCCGGCGTCGAGTGGGTCCTCGCGCTCCTTGAAAAAGATCTCGGGGAATTCCAGCATCCAGTGGAACGGGCGCTGGGTCTCGCGGAGTTGGGCCTGGAGCTGGCGGAGCGCGACAGGAGGCGGTTCGCCGGACTTGAGCCACGCGGCGACCTGTTCAATCCGTCGCCGCCGCTCGTGGTCGCGGTCTTTGGGTTTGTTGCTGGAGAAGAACGCGCCAATGGCGAGGTCTGCGACAAGGCGAAGGCGGCCGACGAGGTCGTCGGCGTTGCGCAGCAGGTACGCGCGTTCGCGGTGGGAGGACGCATCGTCAGTCTCGGCGAGGTCGCAGATCCGGCGGCGCAGCGCGACGGCCTCAGCGAGGGTCTGGCGGAGTTCGCCCTCGATCAGCTCGATCTGCGCGCCGGGCTCCCAGTGAAAACGTGTGATCTGATCGAGGGACAGGCCGACCAGCGAATCGCCGCAACGCAGAGAATGGTCGAGAAACGTGAAAGGAAGGTCCCTCGCAAGCGTGACCAGCCACAGCGACAGCTTGGCGAGATTGACGGCGAAGGGGTTCTTGTCGACGCCATAAATGCAGCGCTGGGCGACGAGGCGACGAGCGTGCATCACGACGTCCTCGTGGGCGTCGGCGACGCGGATCAGGTCGCCCTCGCGGGTCCAGGCGGCGACAACCTGGTCGGCCAGGGCGCGGACGACGGCGACGAGGAACGCGCCGGAGCCCATCGCTGGATCGCAGATCTTGAGGCTCAGGAGGCTCGCGGAGGACGGCTCGGGGCCCATGGCGGCGAGCAGGGGCTCGAGGGTCTTGCGGACGATCGGCTCGGTGAGCGTGCGGGGGGTGTAATGCGAGCTGGTGCGGCGGCGCTCGGCGCCGGGCTGAATGACCAGGCGGCCGGCGGTGAGCACCTCGGTGCCGCGCACGCGGGCGGCGGCCAGGACCTCGAGGGCGGCGGCGTCGTCTTTGGCCTTTTCAAGAGCATCGGCGAGCTTGGTCGCGGCACCTTTGGGCAGCCCGGCCTCGTCCTGCAGGAAGGCGGCGCGCTGGGCTTTGGGAACGGCGCGCAGCTCGACTGCACTAACCCACACGCATTTGGCCCGCTGGGGGCGCAGGCATACGGCGGGGGCCGGGAGGCGGGCGACGTGGTAGCCCATCAGGGCCTCGTAGACGCTGCCGATCTGCTCGACGTCGAGGGCGCGGTAGGACAGGCGCTGGCGCTCGAGGAACAGCAGGCGCTCGAGCACGCGGTAGACGGTGAGGTCGTCGACGCTGGGGACGCGGACCTGGGCGCGCTCGTCGTGGAGGTCGAAGTGTAGCGGGGAGCTGCCGCCGAGGCCGTAGCCCTCGAGGAAGGGGTAGCGGCTCGGGTCGAAGAACTCGCCCTCGCGCGAGGGCATGTGCAGGTCGCCGTGGGCGGCGCCGGCGAAGATGGCCCGCCAGGCCGCGACCAGACGCGACCAGGCGCCGAAGCGGCGGGACATTGCGTCCGGGAAGGCGCCGGCGTCGGCCTGGAGCTGCTCGAACAGGGCGAGCACGCTGTAGTGCTCGGCGTAGACCGGGTGCTCGACGGGGAGCAGGCTGCGGTCCTCGGCGAAGAGCATGAAGACCAGGCGCAGGAGGACGGTGAGAAGACCGCCGTAGACGAGGTCGGGGGCCTCGGCGAGGGTCTCGCGCAGGTCGTTGCTGTGATCACGCTCGGCGGCGGCCTCGAAGCCGCGGAGGAGGGTCTCGAGGGCCTCGAAGACTTGGTCAGCGAGCGCGCTGGTGACCTCGGCCTGGCGGCGGCGGCTGTGGAACAGGATCTTCGGTAGCGCGAGCTCCTCGTCGACGCCGAACCATCGCCGCTTGTGCAGCAGCATCACCAGCGCATCGAGGATCGGGCCGCCGCCGGTCTCGAGCATGTGTGGGACGCGAAACGCGATCCAGCCGGAAGATTCGCCGTGCGGGGCGTAGATCAGGCGCAGCTCACGGCGATTGGTGACGATGCCGATCGGGACGCGACATTGGCGGAGCAGGCGCTCGAACTTGGCAATGGGAGGATAATGCCAGGGTCCGGTGATCTCCTCGGGCTTGTCGAGGGAGAGGCCGGCGCCGCGTGGGTCGTCGGCGGCGAGGTCCCACAGCAGGGCGACGTAGGGACGCCCGGCGCGAGCGGCGGGCGTCTGCTCGGGGTCGTCGGGGACCGCGGGTGGAGCCTCAAAATGCCGCAGCGCGAGCGTGGGGCGCAGGGTCTGGCGGCCCTCGGGTACGTAGAGGGAGAGGTCTGGTGAGAGGGCAGCGCCGCGGTCGAAGTATTCGGGCTGGAGGTCGAGCAGCTTGTGCAGGAAGGCGTCGAGGTCGGCGATCTGCCGGATCTCGCCCTGCGTGCACAGGGCGGCCAGCTGGCGCTGGCCCTCGGCGCCGAGGCGAACGGTGCATTGCTTCTCGATCAGGACCGGGGTCGAGACGACCAGGCCCGCGGAGGGCTGGACGAGGCCGATCCAGGTCTCGTGAAAATTGCGGTCGAGCTCGGTCATGCCATTGCCTCCGGCCACAGGTAGACGAGACCGACGGGCTCGATGCGGCGCAGGCGAACGTCGTAGAGAGATTGCAGGTCGGCGGGCTCCTGCTCGAGCTCGCGGCGGATGGCCTCGAGGCGGCGGCGCATATGCTCGCGATCTTGCTCGACCTGGTCGCGCTCGTCGTCGCGGAAGCCGGCGAGGTCGAGCTGGGCGAACAATGTGCGATCGATGCTCGCGCGCTGGTCCTCGAGCAATTTGCGGAGCTGATCGGCCTCGGTTTGGCCGCGCTGTCGCAGCTTGCGCTCGACGTCGTGGGCGCGGGCGTCGGCCTCGGCGCGGACGGAGGGCCAGAGGGTGGCGAAGTCGCTGGTGGTGCGGCGCAGGATGTCCTGCTGGCGGGCGCGGGCGATCGGTCGCAGGGAGGCGGGGTCGCCGAAGAGCTGCTCGAGGCGATCGAGGGCGCGAGCGTCCTCGATCGGGTCGCCTGCGCCGAGCTGCGGGCCAGTGTCGGCGTCCCAGAGGGCGACGACGGGCACGAGGGTGTCGTGCAGGCGGGCGGCGCCGCGGCCGAATAATGATAGGCGGCCGAATGCGAGGACGCGGACCTGGCCGGCTTTGCGGTCGCGGACGACGGTGACGCGCTGGAGGTCGTGGGCGCCGAAGCCGTGGGCGAGGAAGCCGTCGAGCAGGCGGCGGACGAGCGGGTGGTGGAGGTGTAGATGGACCCGCGGGCTGCGCATGCTGCTCGGCGGGTCGAAGACGACGGCTTGCGGGGGGCGGCGGCGCCAGTCCCAGAGGCTCTCGTCGCGCGAACGCGGGGGACGCAGGCTGTCGAGGGTCTCGGCCCAGGTGTCGGGGAGCGCGGGGAGGGTGAAGGCGGCGATGCCGTCCTCGGCCTTCGCGGGGGCCAGGGCGCCGTGTCCGAGGCGCTGGAGGGCGACGTCGACGGTGTCGCGCAATAGGTCGGTGGTGAAGTCGAGGACGCCGCGGGACTGGCCGAGGACCTTGCTGGCGCGGTCGATCTCCTTCTTGATCAGCTTGATGTCGGCGGTGCGAAGCTGCTCGAGCTCGCTTTGTACGGCCTGGGCGCGGTCGCCTGGCTGCGTGGCGGCCTCGAGTTTTTGCAGGGTGTTTTGATTAATACCCTCGGTGTCGAGCAGGTCGGCGAGGCGGCTGTGAAGGAGGGCGCCGAGGGAGCCGAGCTCGCGCTCGATGGTCTCGACCTTGCGCACGAGGGTGGCGAGGACGAGGTCCTCGGCGCGGTCGGTGTAACGGAAATAGTGGCAGCGGACGATGGGCTCGTCCTGGCCGGTGCGGTCGATACGGCCGTTGCGCTGCTCCATTCGCGCGGGGTTCCAGGGGATGTCGATGTGGAACAGGTCGGCGCAGCGGCCCTGGAGGTTGACGCCCTCGCGGGCGGCGTCAGTGGCGAGCAGGACGCGGACCGGGAACTCGTCGAAGGGGCCGTTGAAGGCGCGCTGGACGTCCTCGCGTTTGTCCTCGGGCATCGCGCCGTGGAGCTCGAGGATGCGCTCGTCACCGCCGTCGGTGGCCCGAAACGCGGTGTCCAACATTTGTCGGAGGTAGCGCTTGGTGTCGATGGATTCGGTGAAGATGAGGATCCGGCGGTCGGCCCAGGTGCGGCGGGCGTTTGTCGGCGCGGGGTCGAAGCCGACGGCGGGGCACATGTGCTCGCGGATCCAGGCGACGAGGGCGAGCACGCGGGCGTCCGGGAGGCCGCGGCCGGCGTCGGCTTTTGCGAGGAGCTCGTGGAGGAGGGTGCGGGCCTGGTCGGCGGGGGCCGCAAGCTGGCGCGTGCCGGCCTCGACCTCGGCGTCCTCGGCGTCAGCCTGGGCGTCGTCGTCGGGGTCCTGATTCTCGTCCTCGTCGACGAAGTTGAGGCTGGGCTGGGCCGCGGCGGCGACGAGGGCCGGGGCGAAGACGCCGTCGAAGGCCGCGGCGTGGCGGTGGAGGGTCCGCGCGAACGCGGGGATCGACGATAACAGGCGCTTTTGCAGGTTGATGAAGACCAGGCGCTGGAGCTTGGTCGCGGGGCCGAGCGCGGCGGTATAGCGCTGGAGGAGCGTCGAGAGCTCCAGCTCGAGCGGTGGGGTGGTGCCGATCTGCCTGGTGGCGGCGCCGTCGTTGCAGCGCCAGGTGTTGTCGACGCGGGTGATCGCCAGCTCGATCACCTGGCGCTCGGGGAGCTTGGCGGCCTCGTGGTCGATCAATGCGCGGATGTCCCGCTTGAGCCGACGGACCATGACCGGGCGCAGCTGCTCGACACCGCGGACCGGGACACCACGGGTGAAGCGCTGCGGGTCGAGGATCTCCAGCAGGGCCGAGAAGCTGTTGCTGTGGCCGTTGTGCGGGGTTGCGGAGAGGAACAGGCGATTTTCGAAGCTGGGGGCGACGCGGTCGCGGATGATGCCGGTGATCTTCGAGTCGACGGCGTATCGGCTGTGGGTCGCCGGGGAGGATGGAGCGACGGTGTGGGCCTCGTCGAGGATCAGCAGGGTCTTTTTGCGGCCGCGTTTGTCGAGCTGCTGGATCAGGGGCTCCAGGTGCTCGGGGCGGCGTAGCAGCGGATAACTGATGATGAAGCGGTTGTGGGTGGCCCAGGGGTTGACCGAGAAGCCGCGCTGGCGGCGGCGGCGGGCGACGAATTCGCGGTCGTAGACCTCGAAGTGGAGGCCGAAGCGCCGGGACATCTCGTCTTGCCATTGCAGGCAGACGCTCGGGGGGCAGACGACCAGGGCGTACTCGACACGCTGGCGCAGGAGCAGCTCTTGAAGGACGAGGCCGGCCTCGATGGTCTTGCCGAGGCCGACGTCGTCGGCGATGAAGAGGTTGGCGCGCGGAAGCTCGAGGGCCTTGAGCAGCGGGGTGAGCTGGTAGGTGGCGAGCTTGATGCCGGCGCGGAAGGGGGATTGAAACAGGCTGGCGTCGGCCGCGGTGACGCCGCTCCAGCGCACGGCGTGGAAGTAAGCGGCGAAGTGGCGCGGGTCGTCGAAGCTCTTGAGGCCGCCGAGCTCGCCGGTCTCCGGGCGGATGACCTGGGCGCCGAGCTCGAGCTCCCACAGGACCTCGAGCGGGCGGCCGGGGGCGTCGTCGTCGAGGCAGACGAGCTTGACGAGGGTGGCCTCGCGGCGTGCAGGCGGGGGAATTACGTCCTCGACGAGGTAGCCGCGCTTGCGGCAGCGGACGATATCGCCGACCCGCGGGACGCCGTGGGTGTTGGGTGACGGTGTGGCCGCGACGGGGGTCTCGCCGGCGGCCTGGAGGAGGCGGGTGACGAGCACTTCGCGGGCGCGCTCGACATGGTCGAGGTCGTTTGCGCGGCAGGCGGCGCGGAGCTCGTCGCGGGTGAGGGTGCCGAGCACGTCGGCGAGGGTCGCGCGCGCGGCAGTGACGAGCAGGTCGAGGATGCGCGGACGGGCGGTCTTGAGGTCGATGGGGACGCCGAACAGGCGGCCGACCTCGACGAGGCGCTCCTGGGTGAGGCTGCCGAGGACGCTGCGGGCCGTCGGTGCGGTGCGCTCGGCGAGGGACGGGGCGACGTCGAGCGGGAGTTGTGGAGCGGCCTGCGGGGCGCGGGATGCAGGGGCGACGGTCTGGGCGGGTGGCGGAGGCGTGGGGGCGTCCGTCATCGCGGCGAGGAGCCGGGCGACCAGGGGGGCTTTTTCGCGGCCACCATCGTCGAGGCCGTGCGCGCGACACATTTCTTTCAGCTCGTCGCGCTTGAGCGCTCCGAGCAGCTCATCGAAGCCGAGCGGGAGGGCGGCGATGGCCTCTACGAGTTCGGCCTTGGCGAGACTTCGCGACAGTTCCTGACCCGCGGTGGCGGCCAGCTCGAAGAGGCGCGCCCGGGTGAGGACACTGAGCGTCGAGCGTTCGGTTGGCCGGGCCATGGAGACAGGAGCGGAGACGGTACCATAGACCCGCTGCTGTCCAGCCAATTCACCGCCCCGTCTGTCGTTCGGCGGTGCCCGCCGGGCGGGTCGTGCGGCGCCAGATCGGGGCCAGGAGCACTTCAGGCAGGCTCACGGCGGGCAGTCAGTCATGTTGCCAGGGGGCAGCCCGTCTCGACTGAAGCTGTCGCATCTTTCTGGCCGCCTCCTGACGCACCTTTAACACTTCGCTCTCGTTCGGCGGGAGCATCCGGGCGCGGCGGAGATCGTTTTCCGCAAGCGCCTGGGCGAGGTCCAGCTCCAGGTCGTTCATCTGCTCGAGAAACGGCTCGAGGCGTTCCTGCTCGCGCTCCCCCTGGGCTCTGGACCCCGGTCGGGCGCTTGCGAGGTCGCCTCGTGCCCGGGCCAGGTCGTTCTCGGCGCGTTCGGCCCGCCTGGCCAACATGTCTCGCTCGGTGGCCGCGCCGGCGTGTGCCCTGCGGATGGCGGCCTCGTTGGCCTCCGCCTCGGCGAGCGTGCGCAGCACGGCCTGCATGAGCTGGGGCATGCTGCGCGGGTCGTCGAGCTGAAGGCCACACAGCTGGCGGATTTCGGCGATCTCGGCCTGACGTTCGACACGGGCGGCCTGAATTTCCCGACCCATTTCGGCCATGCGCTGCTGAAGCAGGCCGATCCGGGTGTCCATCTCCCGGTCCTTAGCCGCCCAGTGGTCTTGGCGGGCGGCGATCTGATCCTGAAGGCTCGCCAGATCCGCCCTGTACCTCTCGGCGTCCCGTTGCGCCCGGGCCAGCTTCTCGGCGAGCTCGTCGCGCTCGGCCTTCAACGCCGCCGAACGTAGCGGCCGCGAGGTCACCGGCACCGCGAGGGCCGAGCGCTGACTGTCCGGCGTGCGGGCGCGAACAGCCACGGCGACCGCGGATCCCGGTTCCCGGACGCGGGCCAGCCCCATCGTCCACTGACGGGCGCTGCGACGCTCGAGCAACGGCGAGACCGTGGCCGCCAGGGCGAGCGCCGCCGGCAGAACGCGCGGGCTCGGCATCGCGGCGAGCAGCCCATGCGAGACCAGCACCGAGAACATCGCAGGGCCGGAGCCGGTGATGTCCGGCAGCAGCAGCCGGCACGCCGCCGGCAGCACGGCCAGAAACTCCGCTGCCGTCGCCGTGCCGAGCACGCCGCGCGGTAGCTCGGTCACAGCGTTGCGGCAGTGCGCCACGAGCAACGCGTCCAGATCTTCCGGCGCCATGAACGGCGCTCGCGAACGTTTTCCGGGAGCCGAACGGGACGCGGCGTCCTGTCCCACCGCAGCCTTTTGGATTTTCTCGCCGTCTGCCATCCCGCTCTCCACCCCCGAAGCGACATATGATCCCGCAGGCCATCGCGCACCTCAAGGCGCACCCGCGGTGACACGCGAAGTAGCGCTGGTTCCGACAGCCGAAGCCGCATGCGATCCTACACCCCGCTGACAACGTGAACGGGCCTCGGCCGGTCGACCGGGCTCGAAGTGCAAGTCAGCCCGCGGCTCAGGTTTGTGGCGGGGGCTCGGACTTGGCGCTCGTCGCCGAGCGCACCGTCTCGACGAGGTACCGGATCGCGTCCTCGCCGCGGACCTGATCGTCGCAGATGCGCTCCATCCAGCGCTGCCGCAGCGTGCGCATGGCGGCTCGCTCCTGGGCGAATTCTTGCTCGTACTCCTCGCGCATCCGGCGAAGTTCCGCGCACAGGTACTCGTGATGCTGGACGGCCATCTCGGTGAGCCGCTGGACCTGCTGGGGCGACGAGTCGGCGGGCGGTGGCTCGGGAGCCTCGGGCCCGCGCGCCACGATCGCGCCGTCGATGGCGAGGACAAAGCCGGCCCCGAGGTACGGCCCGATGAGCTGGCGCAGGATGTCCAGGTGCTCCGCGCTGACGGCGGGTAGCTCGAGCGCGGTCGTCGGCTGGCCGGTCGTCGCGTCGACCGGTCGGAGCACCGTGAAGCGGTAGCGTCGATCCATCGATTTCTCTCCCATGCGCTTCACGGTACCGGATCATGAAGCGCGAGGGTGTATCGATGCATGGGCTCGTGGTCGAGCATGTCTCGGCTCATGACGAACATGCGCGCGCTTCATCGTCGTGATGCATCGCGGCTCGACCGGACGGCCCCCGCTTCATGGCTGGCACTCGCGGCTCATCGCGGATCCGCCCGGGTCCGGCGCGCCCCCTCGCGCATCACATCGGCGTAAATTGGGCACATGGTGGCAGGGGGACTGTTGGCGGCGATCCGAGCGCGGGTGGCAGCGCAGGGCATGACGTTCACGGCGCTGGCGCGGGCCTCCGGCGTGCAACCAGGCAACCTCCGGCGGATGCTGACGAGTACCACGGCGAGCCCGCGACTGGGAAGCGTGATGCGCCTTCTCCCGCCGCTTCATGGCCGCATCGCCCCGGCAGGCGCTCGCACAGCGGTCGAGCTCGCGGCCTTCCTGGAAGCCCAACGCCGGCGCACCTCGCTGTCCTGGGATCAACTGCTGGGGCCGATCGGACTGCACGCCGACAAGATCGTCGCACGGCTCGCGGCGGACCCCGATCAGTTGTCGCTGGACGTGGTGATGCACCTCGCCGATGCGCTTCACGTCGAGCTCGCACTCGTCGACGACGATGAAGCGCCGACGCCCGCCGCCGGTGAGCGCCCGCCGACGCAGCGCTCGCGGCCGGCGCGACGCGGACCCGCGTCACCGCGAAAACCCGACCGACCGGCCCCACCCGCAGCGGCGCCCGAGCCCGCATCACCGCCCGCATCATCTTCATCGGCGACGCCGACGCCCACACCACCATCCACGACTTTTGGGCTCGCGCCGCTCCGCCCGCCGCGCCTTGGTCGCTACCGCGACATGCCACCCGAGCCCCCGCGGGCGCCTCGGCCATCCACAACCTGGACGCCCACGAAAAAGCCGCCCGCCCTGGAGCACGACGTGGTCGCGCAGCTCGCTTCACTCCCGGGGGAGGCCTGGAGCTCCGGGTTTGCGCTCGTATGGTCGATGCTCCACAACAGCGCGGCGCTGCCTGTCCGCCTCATCGAAAACCTCGGGGCATGGACCGCGTCGGCGCTTCAGCGTTTTCGTCGTCCTCCGGCCACGCAGCCGTCGCCCCCGGAGCCGCCAGACGGCTGCTTCGACGAGCTCGACCCGGGCCCGCTGGTACGCGCCTGGGTGACGGCGCGCCAGCCCGACTACCGCCCCCCCGACACGCTCCTCGCCTACGACGCGCACGGCGTCAAGGTGGGCCACATCGGGCTCGATGGTGAAACCCTGGCCGTGACCCGCCTCGCGGCGAAGGGCAGTCCCCATCGACTGATCGCCGTGGTCCACCTTCCCCGTCAGGGCGCCCCAAAACACTGCCTCGACGTGGAGGTCCCGCTTGCGATCAAGATCGGGGGCGAGGCGCACAACTTCGTTCACCTCCGCGCCGGGCCCGTGTTCGGCGAGATCCTCATCCGCGAGCGGGCCTACCTCCTCGCGGTGGTCTCCTCGCTGCTGGCCATCGTCGAGGTGCACGCCAACGGGGCGCGCGTGGTCTGGGGCGGCCGGGCGGAGCGGCTGTCGGCGGTCGACCTCGCCATGCCGCCCGAGGCCAGCCCCGAGTCCACCGC
>Ga0075152_10001060_pt1 | contig 19929 bp, 7 predicted proteins | sample JI61114C2DNA_FD_70964 | JGI IMG/M metagenome (GOLD analysis project Ga0075152, IMG submission 70964) | Wastewater effluent complex algal communities from Wisconsin, to seasonally profile nutrient transformation and Carbon sequestration -... | ecosystem: Engineered > WWTP > Effluent > Algae...
GTCGGCCTTCATCCCTTCGAACATCGGGTCGCCCAACTGCGCATCCGTCTCGGGAGGAAGCGCCATGGCCATACGTTCGCTCACATAGGGCAGCAACCAGAAATATGCTGCGGCACACAACGCGATGAAGCCCAGTGGCAACATCATCGGCAGGGTGAGGATCCAAGGCAGCTTGTTCTCCGTGCTCTTGCGGATGCCGTGCGTCTTGAAGTGCGCCGTCCAAGCAACCACGGCAGCGGGATCCTTGATGATCAGCGTATGCGGCGGTACCCCGTAGGAGATGCGCACCGCACCGGCGCTGATCTCCCATGCGAGCCCAGGGGCCCGCAGGTTCCATGTATCCGTGCGGTCCGCCAGCCGGATGTCAATGGAGTCGGCAGACCGCCACTCCACTGCGGCGTCATAGGGCTTAGCCGCATCATCCCCGTAGTAAGTGGCCTGGACAGGTCCGTTGTTCATCGCAGGGGCGAAGGTCGCAATGTGCGCCGTTCATTCCCGGCCCGGATCATGCCAGCTGGGCGCGCTACCTTCCGGCCGATGCATCGACACATGATACTCCCTTCGCTGCTGTTGTTCACGCTGAGCGCGGCCAGCCAAGGTGCACAACCCATCGATACCGGCGCGGTGGTCGCGAACATCGACCAGTACATGATGTTGGTGGACCGCTCGCCCATCATGGCCTCCTATACGCGGATGACGCCCGATGGTCAGGCCGAACCAGTGGCAAGGGGTTCCGCCATGCCCCCGGGCTGTGTGGAGTTCATCGAGCTGATGGTGGATTCCATGCAGCGCGTGACCGGTGCGGTCATCTACAAGCCGGAACGTCCACCCGGGTTGAAAGAGGCCACTTACTACTATTTCGATGCGCAGCACAATACGGTGTCCATCCGATACGAACTGAAATGGCTGGACAACCACTGCACCTTCAGCTACGCGGTGCGCAACGACTTCCAGTACTTCTTCCCCCCGCGTAACGCCCTCCTCGAATACACGACACTGACAGACGTGGAGGGCACGAACCTGGAGCCGACCAAGTGTACCTTCCCAGAAGTCAAGCGGGAGCTGGAGGTCTACAACCATGTGGACGCGTTCCTCCTGATGGAGCGTGTACGGATGAAGTAGCCCGCCAGAGCGATCAGCCCGCCGACTCCGGAACCGGCCGATCACCTCGCCGATGGTAGGTGTCCATACCGCCCCGGACCTGAGCCGGGCTGGATCCGCCCCGAACAACCAAGGCTTCCCACCTGTGTCTATCCGCGTCCATGCGCGCGGATCCGTGGTTCAAAGGAAAAGCCCCGCGTCAGCGGGGCTCTCCTGTAGTTGACCGACCAGGGCTCGAACCTGGACTCTTCTGAACCAAAATCAGACGTGTTGCCAGTTACACCATCGGTCATTCCGCCTTTCCGGGGAAAAGCGCGGCGAAAGTAGAAAGATCCTGAACACCTTCGAGCGGTTGCCTCAAGCGGCAAGGGACTTTGGGTACTTTCGCCGACCCCGCAAAGTGCGTGGGCACCCACCTTACCGCATGGACTTCAAGAAGTTGAATATCGCCACCGGCTGGCTCGTTTTCCTGGTGGCGACCTGGACGTATGTGACCACGATCGAGCCTACGGCCAGTTTCTGGGATTGCGGAGAGTTCTTGGCCACAGCCAACAAGCTGCAGGTAGGCCACCCGCCGGGTGCACCCCTCTTCATGATGCTCGGTCGCATAGCCAGCGCGTTCGTGAGCACGGAGAACGTCCCGGTGGCCATCAACATCCTGAGCGCGCTCAGCTCTTCCTTCTCGATCCTCTTCCTGTTCTGGAGCATCACCCACATGGCGAGGAAACTTGCCATGCAGGGTTCTGAGGATGCGCTGACCACGGGCCAGCTCATCGCGGTGATCGGCAGCGGCATCGTTGGTTCACTGGCCTATACCTGGAGCGATTCGTTCTGGTTCAGCGCGGTGGAAGCGGAGGTGTATTCGATGTCCTCCTTCTTCACCGCGATCACCTTCTGGGCCATCCTCAAGTGGGAGAGCGAGGCGCATGAGGCGCACAACACGCGCTACTTGATCCTGATCTGCTACCTCATCGGCCTGAGCATCGGCGTGCAGTTGTTGGGCTTGCTGTGCATCCCGGCCATCGCGCTGGTGTACTACTTCAAGAAGTACAAGACCACCACCAAGGGCGTGGTCTACACCCTCGTCATCAGCGCGGTGATCCTGGGCGCGATACAAGCGGTGATCATTCCTGGCGTTGCCAAGGTGGCCGGCTGGTTCGAATTGCGCTTCGTGAACGACTTCAGCCTTCCGTTCAACACCGGCAACTTCGTATACGGAGCACTGGTGGTGGGCCTCACCGTGTGGGGGTTGATGTGGACGCAGCGCAACGGCAAAGTGATCCTGAACACCATCATCCTGGGCGTGGCGGTCATCCTGTTGGGCTACAGCACGTATGCGATGACGGTGATCCGCAGCTTGGCGAACCCGCCGATCGACGAGAACAACCCGGAGAACGTGTTCAACCTGGTGAGCTACCTGAACCGCGAGCAGTATGGCGACCGGCCGTTGTTGTTCGGCCAGTTCTGGGACAGCGAAATGAGCGACGAGCGCGGCGACGGATCCCCGGTCTACACCGCCACCTACAAGGTGATGAAGGGCGGCCGCGTGGAGAAGTTGTTCTACGATGGCTGGAGCGCCGACCACTATGTGGAAGGCAAGCCCGACCTCTCGATCGAGAACGAGTACATCATCACGGACAAGCGCGAAGGGTCCGAACCGATCTACGAGCCGCAGTTCACCATGCTGTTCCCGCGCATGTACAGCAGTCAAGCGAGCCATGTGCAGCAATACAAGGACTGGAGCGACTTCAAGGGTGTGCCCATCCGCTGGACGGACCGGGAGAACAAGCCCACGATCATCTACAAGCCCACACAAGGGGAGAACCTGAAGTTCTTCGTGAACTACCAGGTGAACCACATGTACTGGCGGTACTTCCTGTGGAATTTCGCCGGTCGCCAGAACGACATCCAGAGCACCGGCAGTGGCATCCTGGAGGGCAACTGGTACACCGGCTTGAAATTCATCGATCAGGAGCGGCTCGGCAACCAGGACCGGTTGCCCACGAGCATGACGGACAACAAGGCGATGAACAGCTTCTACCTGTTGCCGATGATCCTCGGCCTGATCGGGCTGGTCTACCAGTTGGTGAAGAACATACGTGACTGGACCATCGTGATGCTGCTGTTCTTCTTCACCGGGCTGGCCATCGTGATCTACCTGAACCAGACACCGTTGCAACCGCGCGAACGGGACTACGCCTACGTGGGCTCCTTCTATGCCTTCGCTATCTGGATCGGCCTCGGCGTGTACGCGCTGTTCGATGCGGCACGCGCACTGAAGTGGCAGGACATCGCTTACGGCGCGGGCGGCGCGATCGGCGTCGGGCTCTTGAAGTACGTGGTCGAGACGATCACCAACGACGATCATGCGGTGTCGCTGTGCCTTTTCTACATGGGCGGCGTGGCCGGAGCGGCCTTGGGCCTTATGTACCTGATGCGCGGGATGAAGGACGACAGGGTTCCCGGCGTACTGGCCACGCTCATCGGACTGGCGGTGCCCGCTGTTATGGTCGCGGACGGTTGGGATGACCATGACCGCAGCACGCGCACACCCGCGCGCGATCTCGCTTCGGATTACCTGGAGAGCTGCCCGCCACAAGCGATCCTCTTCACGAACGGCGACAACGACACCTTCCCGCTGTGGTACGCCCAGGAGGTGGAAGGCATCCGCACGGACGTGCGCGTGGTGAACCTGAGCCTTCTGAACACCGACTGGTACATCGATCAGATGCGGCGCAAGGCGTACACCAGCGAACCCGTACCCTTCAGCATGGGTCCCGAGAAATACCGCCAAGGCACACGGGACGTGGTGGCCCTTTACGCGAAGGACAAGGCCGGGGTGATGGACCTGAAGAAGGCGATCGCCTTCGCTACGGACGACAAGAACATGCAGAACCTGTTCTCACGCACCACGAAGGACGCCTACATCCCCACACAGACCTTCACCGTGCCGGTGGACAGCGCGTTCGTTTTCGGGCCGGAAGGCATGCTCACCGCGAATGACACGGCGGGCTGGGTGCCGGAGATGAAGTGGAGCCTGAAGAAACAGTACGTCCTGAAGAACCACTTCATGGTGCTCGACCTGGTGGCGAGCAATGACTGGAAGCGACCGATCTGCTTCGCGGTGACGACGGGACCGGACAGCTACGTGAACATGCAGAACTACTTCCGCTTGGAAGGGCTCGCCTACCGCTTGGTACCGAAATATGCCAAGCAGCAGAATCCGAACACCTACGGCACGGTGGGGACGGACATCATGTACAAGAACGTGATGGAGAAGTTCCGATGGGGCAATATGGAGAGCGAGGAACCCATCTACCTCGACGAGAACGTGCTGCGCATGACCACGAATCTGCGCCTGCAACTGGCCACGCTGGCGGATGCGTTGGCCGATGAGGGACGCGAAAAAGACGCGAAAGCCGTGCTCGACCTCACCATGGAAAAGATGCCCGAGCGCAACGTGCCGTACGACCGCATCATGCTGCCCATCATCGAGGCCTACTACAAAGTGGGCGACACGGCCAGCGCGAACGCGATAACCGAACGGCTCTTCACCATCATGGATGAGAACATGACGCACTTCCTGAGCTTGGAGCCACGCTTCGTTGAGAAGGTGTCCCGTGACATGGAGCTCACGCACATGGTGTTGGAGCGCATGGTACAGGCTACGGCCATGATGCACAAGCAGAAAGCGCTCGGCGATCGGTTGGAGGCGCGGTTCAAGGAGCTCGACGAATTGTACAACGCCAAGCTCGAGGAAGCCGAGATGCAAGGGCGACGCGACTCGAAAATGCGGTTCTGACGGACAGTGATGTGGCCGCGCGCGGTCTCCGATACGGTCGGCCGGTTGCTTCGGCTCGATGGGCGTATGCTGTGGCGCATGGATCCCGCCGATGGCGGTAAGGAGGTGTACCTGACCTTCGATGACGGGCCCGTCCCGGAAGTGACCCCTTGGGTGCTCGACACGCTCGCGCGGTTCAACGTGAAGGCGACGTTCTTCTGCATAGGCAAGAACATCGGGGCGCATCCGCAGTTGTTCGAGCGGGTCAAAGCCGAAGGGCATGCGGTGGGCAACCACACTTGGGACCACCCCAGCGGTTGGGCGACCACGACAAGCAGCTACTACCGGAACGTGCTCGCTTGCCAGGAACTGACGGGAACCAGCTTGTTCCGTCCGCCGTACGGCCGCATCACGAACCGTCAACTGGCCGTCTTGAGCAGGCGTTTCAACGTGGTGATGTGGGACGTACTGGCCTACGACTTCGAGGACCGGTACACGGGCCGGTCACGCATCGAAGAGGTGCTCCGGCAGGTCAGGCCCGGCAGTATCATCGTTTTCCATGACAGCGTGAAGTGCGCCGAACGCATGCGCGCTTCGATGCCCGTGGTCGTGGAAAGGCTCCTGGCGGACGGGTATCGGTTCGCGGTGTTGCCCGATCATCCTCCAAGAGACGGTTCCCGCTTGCGCTCCTGATCGCCCAACGAGGTAGTCTGTGCAAGCTGTCACGCACTTGGTCAGCAAAGCCGTACAACCGACCACTGACAACGGACAACGGACAACCAGCCACTACTTCGGGTCGAGCAAGCTCGTGACCGTGTATTCGACGCGCCGGTTCTCGGCATGCTCGGCCTCGGTGCAGGTAACGCCGGGACCGCAATTGTTGAGGATGCGCGTCATGCCGTAGCCCTTCGCCGTGAGCCTGTCCTTGGCGATGCCTTTGATCTTGAGATGTGCGATGATGGCGTCGGCGCGTTTCTGCGTGAGCTTCAGCTCCTCGGTCGCATCACCGCGGGCGTCGCTGTGGACGGCGATCTCCACCATGAGCATCGGATTCACTTGCAGGCGGTCCGCCAAAGCGTCGAGCTCCGTCTTCGCCACGGGATCGAGGGTGGTGCCGCCTTGTCCCCACTTCTGATACTTCAAGCGGACGGGTTTGCCGATGTCGATCGGTTCAAGGCTCAGGTCGGTGGCCTCGTTCAGATCGATCACGCCGCGCGTCATTCCAGTGGTCCTCACGGGCACGCTCAAGCTGTAGAATCCGGTGTTCTCCAAAAGCACCTCGAACTCCTCGTTCGCCTGCAAGCGGAAACTGAAGTCCCCGCCTGGCCCGGAAACACGCGTTTCGGTGTAGAAGCTCCCCAGGTTCACGAGACTGACGTTCACGCCTTCCATGAAGCCCAAGCGGCCCCGGTACCGTACCGCCCCGCGCAACCAGATGCCCGCATCAGGGACCAAGTGGATGTCGCGTGCCAGGATCTGCTGTCGCTCGATATTCTCCGTGCTCAAGTGCTGCTCGCCGTCGAACCGTCCCTTCATGCGGGCCATCACGCGGTACTCCTTGTTCTTCTCCACGGGGAACGAGTACTTGCCGTTGATGTTGGTCTGCTTGGTCTCCACCACAGCGCCCTTGTCGTCCATCAGCGTGACTTCCACCTCGATCAGCGGCAGGCCGGTATCGTCGTCGATGACGGTGCCCGTACACAGGTAGCGTTGTTCCAGCGGCGTGTGCATCTGGAACGTGTAGATGTCGTCATCCCCCGCTCCTCCCGGCCGGTTGCTGGTGAAATAACCGTACTTGTTGGCCGCGTCGATGATGAAGGCGAAGTCGTCCTTGGGGCCGTTCACCGGAGCGCCGAGGTTGATCGCCACGGCATAGGCTCCATCCTCCCCGCGCTGGGCGGCGAAAACGTCGAGCCCTCCCAGCCCCGGCAGCCCGGTGCTGGAGAAGTAAAGGGTACCATCAGTGCCTGCGAACGGGAACGCTTCGTTGCCCATGGTGTTCACGGCGGGTCCGAGGTTGACCGGTTCTCCCCACCGCCCACCTTGGTCCTTGCACAGGTAGATGTCCGTGCCGCCGTGGCCACCGGGCATGTCGCTCACGAAAAACAGCGTGCGTCCGTCGGCTGAGAGCGCGGGGTGCCCGGTGGATATCTCAGGGTTGTTCAACACGAACGGATCGGCACCCCGCCATTCGCCACCGATCCTGGTGGCGCGGAGTATGCTAAGCTGGATGACGCCGCTCTTGCCGCGCACGGAACTGTTGCGTGTGTACCACAGGGTGCTGCCGGACGCATCGCACACGGCGGGGCCTTCATGGAGTGGGCCGTTCACATCACCGAGGAGCGGTCGGGCATCGAACAGGTCGCCGCCCGGTTGGCGTTCGGCGGTATAGAGATCGAGGAAGGGCTGATCGTTCCAAGCCGCGCGGCGCTGGATGCCGGTGCTCTGTTTGCGGCTGCTGCTGAAGATCACGCGCTGTGCGCCGTTCCATGTGGTCGCCATGTCGCAGAACGGGGTGTTCACAGAAACGGTTCGGACGGTGAACCGGTCCATACCATACGTGAATTTCTTCGCGAAATCGCTGATATTGCTGTGCTCGGCTTGCCCTTCCGGCCGGGCGATGGAGAGGTACTTGTCCATCCAGGTCTCCGCCTCGGCATACTTGGCGTTGCCTTTCAGCGCTTGGGCGTAGTTGTAGTAATCGATGGGCTGAGCGTTCAGGTACTTCACCACTTGCGCGTACTGGGTTTCGGCTCGTTCCGTATCGCCGATCTTCATGTAGCAATCGGCCAAACGCTTGGCCACATGCTCGTTGGTCGCTCCCAATTCCGCGGCCAAGCGATACTCTGCGGCCGCTGGGGCGTAAGCCATGCGCTGATAGTGGTGATCGGCGATCCGTGTATGTGCGTCAGGGTCGCCACCGTGCTGAGCGCTCACGGGAGCGATGATCGCGAACGCGGCGAGCAGCAGGATATATCGCAGTCCCCGGAACATCAGAAATAGCGCGGTGAGATGGTGCGGCCTTGGGTGAAACGCAGGTCGTACGAAACCATGATCTCATGCGTGCCCGCGTTGTAGGCACCGATGCGCGTGGTGGTGAGGTCGAAGGCGTAGCCCGCGCGCAACTGCTCATTGAAACGGTATTGCGCCATGAAGCCCAATCCGCTGTTCAAGCGGTACATGGCGCCGAACCACACCTTGTCGCGGAGCAGGAAATTCGCGTTCACGTCCAATGACAAGGGTGCGCCCTGTACGACACGCATCATCATCGAGGGCTTGAATTTCAGATCGCGGTTCAGATCCATCACGTAGCCGCCCATGAGGAAGTAGTGGCGGAACTCCCGGTTAGTCACCACGCCACCGTCCGCACCGATGGTGTTCTCCAAGAGCTTCGGTGCACTGAGCCCGGCATAGTACCTGGGGGAATGCCAGAACATGCCGAAACCGATGTTGGGCAGCACCTTGCCACTGATACTGGCGTTGCTCGGATCGGACTCCACTGTGCTGAGCGATCCGATGTCCGCTTGGAAGAAGTTGATCCCGCCCTTCAGTCCGAACGACAGTCGTGTATCGGTACCGGTGCGGATCCGGTATGCGCCATCCAGAAACACGCTGCTCTGTTTGGCAGGACCGGTCACATCATGGATCAACGTGCCTCCCAGCGACAGTGTCTGCCCCGGCAACGGTGAGTGCACGGAAAGCGTTTGGGTGGAAGGCGCACCGGCGAAGCCCACCCATTGGTGCCTGCTCAGGGCCATGGCGGTGAGCACGTCCGCACTGCCCGCATAGGCCGGGTTGAAGGCCAGCGTGTTGAACATGTACTGGCTGTACATCGGATCCTGCTGCGCGCGCACTATCGGTCTGGCCAACAGGATGGCCAACAGGAAACAAGCGCTATGTGCTCGCAGGTTCATCGGTTCAGGTAAACGAAACCCTTGAGCGGTTCGGTGCCATTGCCCAGTTCGAGCACATAGTAGTACGTCCCCGTTGGAAGATCACCGGAAAGGAGGGCGTTCTCGGCCGTGCCGTCCCACACCACGGTCTTGTTGTCATACCCGGCTCCACTGAACACCTCCCCGCCCCATCGATTGAAGATATCAATGGTGTTGTTCGGATAGCCCTCTATGCCGGGGATCACGAACACGTCATTGGCCCCGTCACCGTTCGGCGTGAAGGACTCCGGCACGAACACGGCGTCTTCGAAAACGCAGGGGGTGCCGCCTTCCACCACACGCGGCCCGCAATCATTCGTATCGGTTATGATTATGTTGAAATCCTGGCTCGTGAGCAACGGCAAGCTGGAGAATATGTACGGAGCCTGTGCGGTGATCGTGCCCTCGAGACCGGTCACGATGTAGGTTGCCGGATCGCCACCTTCGATCGTCACGGAAACGGTGTATGTGCGGTCCTGCTCATTGCAAACGAGCACAGTGTCCGTCACCCGCACGGCTTCAACGGCAGTGAGCAGGTAGCTGGCCATATCCGTACCGCAAGACGGTACGGTCAGCAGATACGTGAACGGATGTACGCCCGCTGCCAGCCCTCCCAGGTCCAGGAGCGGGTTGTTGGGAGGTCCTGTGAGCAGTCCGGTATTGCCATTGTCGATCCATGAACCTCCCGCCTGGGCATCAGGCAACAGTAGCGTGTTCATTTCCAGGCTTCCGGAGTTGCATTCGAGCGGTGCGGCATCGGCACCGGCATTCGGTGGATCGTTCACGGTGACGGTGATCACGGCACTGGTGTCATTGCACGGCGCATCCCCGTTCAGGTTGTACCTGAAGCTACCGCTATTGCCCGATGCCGGATCGAAGGTGGCGCTAACCGCCACCCCGTCCAGTGTCGTCCAGGTGCCGCCCGGATCCGGATCCCCGCCGAGCAGGTTGAAGAGCCCGAAGGGGTTCGCCGTGCTGCATACCGTGATCGTCGTATCCGAACCGGGGTCAGCGAACTCCGACACGTAGATGTCCACCACGCTCGAAGTCTCCCCGCACCCTTGATCGGTAACGGTATAACTGAACGGATAGGGTCCGCCTTGGGGCAGCAGCGATGCGTCCAGCAGGTTGCCGGTAAGCACGCCCGGCACTGATCCCGACGTCCAGACGCCCCCCGCGTCCGGACTACCGCCGAGCGAATTGAACATATCGTAGGAGTTGTCGCCGCCACAGATGGTATCCGTGCCTCCGATGCCCGGATCGGACCCTTCGCCCACGATCACCGTCACCGTGTCCGCATCGCCCAAGCATGGACCGTTTCCTGGCAGGCTATAGGCGAAGAGGTACGTCCCGAGCCCGACGACGGATGCGTCCAGGACGCCGTCTTGGAAAGCGCTACCGACCCCTGTGACATCCGTCCACGTACCACCCGTATCCGCGTCCGGTCCGAGCGCCGCGAAGACGTCCACCGCCGATCCGGTATTGCACGCGGCGAGGGTGCTGTCCTCTCCTGCGTTGGGCGCATAAGTCAGGCTCACGGTGAGCGTCGCCGTGGCCGGGTCGCACGCAGCACCACCCGTTACGGAATATGTATAAACACCGGAGCTGTCGACCGCCGGGTTGAATGTCGCGCTGTGCGGCGCGCCATCAGGATCGGTCCATGTTCCTCCGCTCTGCGGAAATCCGGCCAACAGCTGGAACATGCCGAACGGCCCTTCGCTGGAGCAGGCATCGTATGTGTCCGATACACCGGCGTACGGGGCGGGCTGCTCTTCAACTTCCACGATAGCGACATCATCGGCGCATGCGCCTTGGCCCGTAACGGTGTACTCGAAGTTGCCGCTGACATCAACCAGGGGATTGTAGTTCTGCGAATGCCCGGTACCGCCGCAGCAGGTCCATGTGCCGCCCGTATCCGGTGACCCGCCCAAGAGGGCGAACAGGTTCGCCGGCAGGTCATCGGAACAGATGTCCAGGGACCCGTCGCTACCGGCTTCCGGGGCATCGTTCAGGACGATGTTCACGGTCGCGGAATCGTTCGCGCACCCCCCTATACCTTGAACGACGTACGTATACAGCCCTCCTGGATCGGAAGCCGGATCGAACGTGTCCGCATGCGGGGCCATGTCGGGACCGTACCATTGGCCATCCTGGTCCGCGGAGCCGACCAGCAAGGTCAGATCGAACGGGTCCTCATCGCTGCATACCTGGGAAATGGGGTCCGAAGTGCCCGCGTTCGGTCCGGGTATCACGGTGATCTGTATCACGGCGGAATCACCGTCGCAGTTCGCCGATCCCGGAAGCACGTAGCGGAAGTCGTACTGACCGACCCCGACGATGGAAGCATCGAATACACCCTCATCATCCACCGCGTTCGTGTTGTCCAGATCAACCCAGATACCACCCGGTTGCGGGGCACCGGTGAGGAACGAGAATAGATCGGCATCGGTGCCACTGCACACCTCGCCGCTGCCTCCGTTGCCCGCATCCAAGGCATTGGCCACCGTAACGGTCACGGTGGCTTGGTCCACCGGACAAGACCCGCCTCCAGTCACGGAATACGTGAAGGAATAAGTGCCGGGAACCACCTCGGTGGCGTTGAAGATCCCGTTCACCTGGTTCGTACCGGTCCATGTGCCACTGGGCTGAGGCGATCCGCCGAGCCCCTCGACAAGCGCGACGCTATTGTCACTGACGCACGCGCTGAGCGCTCCATCCGTTCCCGCGTTCGGTGCGGATATCAGCGTGACGGTAACGGTGGCCGAGTCGCTTTCGCAGGGAGCCACTCCGTTGACGAGATAGGTGTAGGTACCCCCTGGATCGATAGAGGGGTTGAACGTGCTCGAGTGGGCTTCACCGTCCGGGCCTTGCCAAGAACCACCGGGGTCAGGAGTGCCGCCCAAGAGGTCATTGAGCGATTGACCACCGGCGGTATTGCATACCTGCACGGCGGTGCTGATCCCGGCATTGGCTGCGGTGGTCTGCAGGATCGTGGCTCTCGCCGTATCGTTCGGGCATGGCGCGTTGCCCTCCACGACATAGGTGAAAACCCCGGGTATCGTCAACCCTGGATCGAAGGTTCCTGAAGGGTGGGGTGCACCGGCGGGAGTGGTCCAGCTACCGATAGGGTTCGGACCGCCGGTCAGTACGGTGATCAAGGGGAAGGTGCCCGGCTCATCGCTGCAAACCTGGCGGAAGCCATCATTGCCCGCGAACGGTCGCTGGTACTCGATCACGTTCACCTGGGAGGAAGCGTTCGAGCAGGGAGAGGTTCCGACAAGGGTGTACGTATAAATACCCGGGCCATCGAATTGGGGTACATAGATGCCGCTATGCGGGACACCTTGCGGGTTCAACCAGGCACCTCCCGGTTGCGGACTGCCGGAAAGGACATTGATGAGCTGCACCGAAGCCTGGATGCTGCAAACGGCTACCTGCCCTGGACCACCGGCATTGGGCTGCTGCACGAGCGTAACGGTCACCGTGGAACTGTCCGGTGAACAGGCCGCATTACCCGGACGACGGTACTTGTATGCGCCTACGGGGTCGGTGGCCGGATTGAAGACACCGGTATGCGACAGACCACCGGGAGTGGTCCATGTCCCTCCGGGCTGCGGCGAACACCCCAGTGATGGGAAGAGCGGGGTCGGCTGGCTGGCACTGCACAGCTGGAGCGCGCCGGAGCAGCCGGCATCCGCTTCCTCGAAGAGGATAACGGTAAGTGTAGCGGTATCGTTCTGGCAGGTTCCGTCACCCTCCACCACGTACTCGAAGGAGTACGTCCCCGGAGCATTGTTGTCCGGGTCGAAAAAGACGAGCGCTGATTGGCCGTTCCAGATACCGCCTGGATCCGCCCCTCCGTCCAACGCGCTGATCAGGGCGAAAGGGGCATCACTGGTACATACCAGCGCGCTGGTGTTCAGTCCCGCGAAAGGCGGGTCCACCTCGACCACTGTAACGGTCGCGTTCGCGCTCGCACAAGGCGGCACACCGGTGACCGTATACGTGTATGGACCCTCAACATTGATGCCCGGAACGTACGTCCCGTTGAATCCGTTGCTCCAGGTCCCGGTCGCATCCGGATCGCCTCCCAGCTCGTTGAAGAGATCGAGCGCGCCGTTGGTCGGGCAGTGCTCTACGGTGGTGGTGATCCCCGCATCGGCCTCCTTGCTCTCGAAAATGGTGAGTCTGGCGGTGTCGTTCACGCAAGGTGCCGTACCCGTGACCACGTAGATGAACTCATTCTCTCCCGTAGTCGCGGGATCGGGATCGAAGAACTGGCTGGTCACGACGGCACCTGTTGAATCGTACCAGGTACCACCGAGCCCGGGTGTGCCGTTCAGTTGGGAGATCAGGTTGAAGCCGTTGGCATCGCTGCAGACGTTCACGGCACCGTCAAGCCCGGCGTTCGGTTGCGCTGCGATGATGATGTTCAACACGGCCGTGCCGTTCGAGCAGGGCAGTGTGCCCGGAACAGTGTAGGTCCACGCACCACCCTGATCGACTCCCGGGACGAACGTGGAGGAATGCGTGACCCCGAGGGGGGTGGTCCAAACGCCGTTCGCCGCCGGCGAGCCGTTGAGCTGCTGCGTCATGTTGAACGCCGGACTGAGGATGCACCGCGTGACCGTGCCGCCCGAGCCCGCGTTGGGAGCGGCTACTTCAGTCACCGTCAGTCTCGCTGTATCCGCGCCGCATGGCGAAATGCCCGGCACGATGTAAAAGAACAGGCCAGGGCTGTTGAACGGGGTACTGAGCGGTGGCTCATAGTTGCCACTGAAGCTGTTCGGTTGTCCCAGCTTCCGCCACTCGCCGCCTCCCATCGCTCCGGGAAGGTTCGTGATCAATGCGACTGCCGGCCCATTGCCGCAAAACGTCACGCTGGCCGTGGGAGGTCCCGCTTCAGGCGCCGCTACCACGGTGATATTGACCTGCGCGGAATCGGTCTGACATCCGACCGAGCCTGTCAGGTAGTACCGGAAGATGTACGGTCCGCCAGGAGCATCAGCGGAAGCATTGTAGAACTGGCTGACGGTGGTTCCTCCAGGCCAACGCTTCCAACTGCCACCGAGCTGGGGCGTGCCGTTCAAGCAGTCGAACAGGTTGTAAGCCGTGTTCGTCCTGCAGACGCTGCAATTAGCGTTGGTACCCGCATCCAATGTGGCGGTGATCGTAACGCGGACCTCCGCGAAGTCACCAGGACAGCCGCCGCTGGCGTTCACGGTGTAACGGAAGTCGTAGTCGCCCGCGACCACACCCGTGTGAGTGAACAGCCCGTTGGTCATCGACCCGGGCGTGATGTTGTCCAGGGAGGTCCATATTCCCCCCGGGTCAGGCGTACCACCAAGCTCAGCGAACAGGTTCAGCGTGCCCGGGCCGGCGCAGATGGTGACGGTCGCGTCCGTTCCGGGATCGGGCGCGGTGTTCTCCGTAACAGTGACCGTTGCGGTCGAATTGGCGCACGGTGCCGTACCGGGGAGTGTGTAGGTATAAACACCATCGGTGCTCGTGCCCGGTGTGTAGACCCCTGATGGATCGCCGGGGCTCCAGGTGCCACCGGGTTGCGGGCTGCCGGTAAGACGGCCGAAGAGATTGAGGGCCGGTTCAGTACTGCAGAGCGTTACGGCGCCATTACCTCCGGCGTTGGGCCGTTGGATCTCGGTAACGGTGGCCACGGCGGTAGCATTCACACAGGGGGCGATCGCCGTGATCGTGTAAGTGCAACTGCCGGCCTGGCCCGCTCCAGGGTCGTACGTACCGTTGCATGGGCTCCATTGTCCTCCGGCACCCGGGGCTCCGTTCAGAACGGAAAGCAGGGGGAATCCGTCACCATCACCGCAGACCGTCGTATCACCGCTGAAACCGGCGTTCGGTTGCACGTTCACGTTCACGGTGACGAAACCGGTATCATTGATGCACGGCGCGATACCCGTGATGATGTACTTGTAGATACCCGTGGTCCCCGAAGCCGGGTTGAACTGGCCGGTCGGGAATGGCTGGTTCGAGGGGTTCAGCCATGTGCCGGTCCCCCCCGGAGCACCCCCCAACGAACCGATCAAATCCACCGTAGCGCCCGTATTGCAGAGCGTGAGCGAACCATTGGTGCCCGCGTTCGGGGCCACGTTCCTTACCACGGTAACAGTAGCTGAATCGTTGGGGCAAGGCGCGGTGCCGGTCAGGACGTAGGTGTATACGCCTGCGGGCAGACCCGGCGAAGCAGGGTTGTAGAACGATGTGGGTACCGTTCCTCCAGGGGGGACCGGCTTGTACCAGGTCCCGCCTGATTGGGGACTTCCCCCCAAGGACAACAACATGTCGCTCGGTGCACTGTTGCTGCATGTTGTCAGCGATCCGTTGGTACCGGCATTCCGAGCCTCGACCTGGGTCACGATAACAGTCGCTTGGTCGTTGGCACAGGGGGCCGATCCGGTAACGGTGTAGGTATAGGTGCCCGCAATGCTCGTTCCGGGAATGAACACACCTGTCGGGAAGGGGATACTCCCGGGAGCGGCCCATGAACCACCTGCGTTCGGTGTACCCCCCAACCGGGTGAACAGGTCCACGCTCGCGCCGGAACTGCAGACCGTCAGCGTGCCGTTGTTCCCTGCATCGGGGGCAAGCACTTCGTTCACCGCGACGGTGGCTGAAGTTGACGGACAGACCCCCGTGGCGGCCACGGTAAAGGTGTACGTGCCGGGTGTCATCGTTGCGGGACTGTACAGGTTGTTCACCCCTATGGTGCTGATGCCCGTCCAAGTCCCGGTAGCCGTGGTCCCCAGTATGTTCTTCAGGTTGATCGCGGCACCGTTGGAACAAACCGTTGTGTCATTGCTGACGCCCGGGCTCGCGGCTGCCTGCACGGAAACGGTCACTGTGGCCGAAGCGTTCGAACAGGGGGATTGCCCCACGATGGTGTAGGTGTAGACTCCTGCGGGATCTGTGCCTGGAACGAATTGTCCGCTGTGGGGGAGGTTGCCGGGCCTGGTCCAGGTACCGCCGGGACCGGGGGTTCCGCCCAAGCTCGCGAACAGATCCTGCGGCAGTGCGGTAGAACAGACATTGAGGGTCCCATTGATACCGGCATTGGGTGCCTGCACCAACGTGATCGTCAACTGCGCCGTCGCGTTCACGCACGGAGCGGTTCCAGCGACGAGGTAGAGATAGACACCTCCTGCATCACTGGCGGGGTTGAACTGGTCACCGTGGCTGTTACCTGCGAGCGTCCATGTGCCGCCCGTCTGGGGTGTTCCCAAGAGGCGGGAACGCAAGCTGAATGGCCCTTCGGAAGTGCATACCTCGATGCTGTTGTTGAACCCCGCATCAGCGGCTGTGACCTTCGTTACAGTGACCGTGGCAGAGGCGTCCACACAAGGCGCGACCCCGGGAACGGTGTACGTGTAAACGCCTCCCGGCGAGTTGGCCGGGCTGAAGGTGTTGCTCACCAGGTTACCACCGAAAGTCCATTGGCCGCCGGCATCAGGGGAACCTGTGAGGGCACCGAACAGATCGAAGTCGGCAGCGCTGCTGCATATGGTAACCGCACCGTTCCCTCCGGCGTCCGGTCCGGTATTGATCTCGGCCGCCCACCCCGCGCCATTGAGCAGCGGATCGCTGGTCCAGACGAATGTGAGGCATCCGCTTGGGTCGGTGGACGTGTAGGTCTGGCCCAAGAGGGAATTGAGCAGAGAGCCCGTAGCCAGCACGGGGTCGGCCGCGCTCGCCCCGTTGTGGATCACCAGATTGTCCAGAATGTCCGTAAGACTGATGCTCCACGCCGTGAACGTGACGCTGGAAAAGGGCCCGGACCCCGCTCCGCCGGTTGGGCAGAGCGTTGCCGTCATGCTTTGACTACTTCCGTAGTTGCCCGCGGCACCTCCGCTGTCATAGAACGTTCCTGTACAAGTCTCCCATTGTGCTCCATCGGCCATCAGGAACGTTTGGCCTTGCACCACTGACGATGCGAACAACGCGGTGAAGGCGGTCAGAAAGCCTGCCCGAGGAAGGTCCAGCACGGAGGATAGGAGACGCACGCTAAAGGAACATGAGCCCGGTAAGAGGCGGTGCAAGTTAGCGCGAAGGCCGCGCCCACTCACGGTTCGCGCTCTTCGTTCGCCGGTTGGCGCGGGCCCATCGACGAACGACCCCGAATTCACGACCATTGCGCGGTTCTTCCTGACGAAAAGTGCGGTGTTCATCCGTGGGCATGACGACGTTCAGCGCCGCAATACGTCACAAGACGAGGACTCACTGGCCAGCGTGGCCTACGGTGCGACCGGTGCGGCGGCCGGTGCAGGTGCCGCGGTCTCAGGGGCCTTTTCTGGTGCCTTTTTCCCGAACGTGATCGCCAGCATGACCTCATGCGTGCCATTGCTGTACCGGTTCAGGTTGGTGGTAGTGATGTCATAGCTGTACCCGAACTGGAAGGTCTTCTTCATCCAGTAACCGAGCATGACGGCGATCGCGTCGTTGGTGCGGTAGGTGGCTCCCAACCAGATCTGGTCCTTGTACCGCAAGGTGGCTGTCAGGTCGATCTTGGCTGGAACCGGGCTCACGTACTTCACCAGGAATGACGGCTCCAAACGGAAGTCATCGCCCAGTGGCAATCGGTATCCCCCCATCGCGTAATAGTGCCGCGCCAATGTGCTCAGTGTCTCGTCGGCATCATCATAGAACCATAGTTTGCTCTCCACTAGTTGAGGTGCCATGGCCCCGAACCACCAACGCTCGTGATGCAGGTAGAGCGAAAAACTGGCGTCAGGCACAGTACTCCCGCGCAACTGATCGTCCATTACCGGATCGTAGTTGTCGTGGAAGGTGATCTTGGAACCATCGATGAGGAACTGTTGCAATCCGAGAGACAAGCCCATGCCCAGTCGGATCTTGTCCGTAAGGCGAAGATGGTAGGTGTAGCTCACCTGTGCGCCGGTTCGGCGTGTGGGTCCCACGTGATCGGTATAGAGGAAACCCCCTAGGCCCATGTTGGTACCCATCGGCGTGGTGGCACTGAGCATGAATGTGCGCGGAGCGTCCTGGATGCCCACCCACTGGTTGCGGTGCGCGCTGCGCATTTCGAACCAGGGCCTGCTGCCCGCCACGGCCGGACAGTACAGATAGTCGTGGCTGTTGTACTGGCTGAGCTGTGGCAGCTGTTGCGCCCATGACAGGCCGGTGATCAGCACCGCGCAAAGGAGGAAGGGGAAGCGTTGCGTGTTCATGGGTTCAGCGGATCACGGTGAGCGGGCCGGTGTAGGGCTCGGGGAATCGTTCGTCGTTCAGCTCGATGGCATAGTAGTACGTGCCGACAGGTACGAGACCTCCGCTGTAGCGGCCATCCCAAGGCACTTGGTACCCCACGCTGCGGAACAACTGCTCACCCCAGCGGTTGTAGACTTCCACTGTACAGTCCGGGAAACGGTCAATGAAATCGATCTGCCACGTGTCGTTCGATCCGTCCCCGTTCGGGGTGAAGCCCGAGGGGATGATGATCTCGGGTACCACGGTCACGAGCGTGGAATCGATACTGGTGCAGCCACTGGGCGTGGTAACGCTGATCGTGAACCAGGTCGTTTCGGATGGTGATGAAACCGGGTTCCCCACCGACCCATCGCTTACGAGGGAATCCGGGGACCACTGGAACACGCTGCCCGGCGGACCGCTGGGTTGTCCACCCAGCGTTACGGTACCATCAACGAAAATGTCCTGGTCTGGACCGGCGTCCGCGAACGGCAATTCGAGGATGCTCACGAAGACCGTGTCATCGTCCGAGCAAGGCCCGTCGCTCACCGTGAGGATGTAGGTGTAGGTGTCCGGTTGGGGTATACCAAGATCCAGCAAGGGCTGCGTACCCAAGATGGTGCCTTGGAGGTCCGTCCAGAGGTAGTCCACCGCACCTTGGCTGGAAGCCCCGTTCAGGATGAGCGAAGCTCCGAAGCACTGCGTCACATCGCTTCCTGCCGCCGCGAGCACCGTGCTCAGGGCGCCGACGGTAACGGTTTGTTGGATCGTGCAACCGTTGGCGTCCTGCACGATCACCGTGTAGTCACCGGGAGCAAGCCCGCTGATGTCGTCGGTGTTCGCGGAGAACCCGTTCGGTCCGTTCCAGGAAATGTCCAAGCCGGGTGTGCCTCCGCCAATGGTCGTACTGATGGCCCCGTCAGCGGCCGTGTTGCAGCTGGCGTTCACCAGTTGGTCCACGGCGATGGTGATCGCGGGAGGCTCGGTGATGGTGAAGGTGAGCGTGGTGTCGCAAGCCACACCATCGGTGATCGTCACGCTCCAATCCCCGGGACAGAGACCTGTCGCAGAGCCGTTGGCGTCGACGTTCGGAGGCGTGGGGGTCCAAGCGAAGGAGAGCGTACCGATACCGCCGGTGGCAGCAAGCGTTACCGACCCGTTACAAGCGGCATTGCAGGTGATCTGCGATACCTGCTCGTTGGGAGCGATCGGCGCATAGGGCAGCAAGGTGAAGTTGAACACGCTGTCACAACCCAGCGAATCGGCGATCGTCACGCTCCAGTTGCCCGCGCACAGGCCGCTCACGTCCGTAGTGTCTATGGCGAAGACGTTGCCGTCCGGGCCGGTCCACGTGACCGAGTATCCGCCGGCACCGCCGCCGGGTTGAACTGAGGCGATGCCGTCGCACGGTCCGTTGCACGTTTCACCCGTGAAGGCGAGCGCTGCTTGTAGGGGTGTCCCTTCGCCGATAGTGAACGGGGTCGGCAGCACGCACCCGTTCGTGTCGGCGACCTGCAGGATGTAGTCTCCCGCGCAGAGGCCGCTGATGGCGGTGTCGCCTTGGGCGATCAGCGTGCCGTCGGCGGTCGTCCAGGTGAGGGTGTACGGCGCAGTGCCGCCGGAGATCGTGGTGCTCGCGGTACCCGCGCAATCATCGAAACACAGGTTGTCCGCTGTGGCCACATCCACAAGAAGAACCGGAGGATCAGTGATGGTGAATGTGAGTGTGGTATCGCACCCGTTGTCATCGGTGATCGTCACGATCCAGTCGCCGGCACAGAGCGCGTAGACGCTGTCCGTGCCTTGGCCGGGCCCGGGGTCCGGCGACCAGACGAATTCCAATTGTCCCGTGCCTCCAGTAGCCTGCAGATCGATGGCCGC
>Ga0075152_10001061_pt1 | contig 19928 bp, 11 predicted proteins | sample JI61114C2DNA_FD_70964 | JGI IMG/M metagenome (GOLD analysis project Ga0075152, IMG submission 70964) | Wastewater effluent complex algal communities from Wisconsin, to seasonally profile nutrient transformation and Carbon sequestration -... | ecosystem: Engineered > WWTP > Effluent > Algae...
TGGAAAAGGATATCCAGTCCCCCAAATGATTTGCTTTGCACCGAACTCTTCATAAATTGCTTTATAGAAAGGCAGTGTATCTTCATAAGGATACTTCTTTATCTCTGACATTTCATAGGGTTCAGAATTACTGATCCAGACATTTTTGAAACGACTGAGTTTAAACATTTTTTTAAATTCAGGCCAGCAATCAGCAGCTTTAAGATCCGGTTTACCGGCATGGTCAACAACTATTTTCACACCCGGGAAACGTTCTGCCATATCTTCAAGCATCGGCATCTGATGCGGCAGGATGTAATAATTAAAGCAAAGTCCAAGTTTTTCAGCTTCCTTCCACAATGGATAATGTGCAGCTGAGTTCAGCCAGGTTTCTTTAGGATGGTAGATCGGACTGAAACGCATTCCCTGAAAACCATGCTCATTAACCCAATATCTCAGATTATCGACAATTTTAGGATCATGCGGATTCAGCAAACCATGGGCAACAAAATGATTGGGATAGGTTTTAAGGCAATGAGCCTTGTAAGAATTATCCCATCCATAATATCGCGGATTTATTAATACACCATAGGTAATATTAAAGTCCTTCATCTGCTTGACCTGATTCTCAATAGGAGCCTCAATTGCTGCTTTAGCATTTGGATTTTCGGGATGCTTGAACGGAAAACGCGAATCAAAATTCCAGGTTTCCACATGAGTGTCGATGACCAGACGCTTTTTCTTAAATTTCTCCGGCATTGAAGCCAGTACTGAATCAATAGGATCAATCAGGCCCAGCAAGGGCATTGCTGCCATACCTTTAATAATGTCTCTGCGTTTCATATTACAATGCATTTTATAGTTAAAGATTATCCGGTCAGGTTGCCAGTGGCTGACCACCCGGAATCATGACTTTTTGTTTCGGAAGTTTTGTTGTGTTACGTCTTGCAGTAAATTTGGCGGTCAGATACTCACCCATATGAATATCTCCGGCGATAACATCTCCATTCACTTTTCCAGAGAAGAGGTAGATAATGATGTTCCCAACAATCGGGATCGTACTTCTGATCTTTACCTCATTTCCATCGATTGTACCCACCATATTTTTAGTATCCAAATCTCCCTTATGAGTTCCCTGAATCCAATTTCCATCCTGTTCAATCACAAAGGAATGCTGACTCGTACTTAAAGCATATTGTACTTCCACATCCCAGCGTCCGCTAAGATTAGCGGCGGGGGCAGCCATTTCAGGTTTAAAACTTCGTTTTTTAGATAAAACCTCATAGAGGCGCTCAGCCACTATTTTCTCCTCACCCGGCTGCATATGACCCGGAGTAATTTGTATTGACGTAGTTCCATCAGCCTCATCACGATTCCCTAATGCGATTCTGGGCTTATTCCTTCCCACTTCTTCTGCAATCTCATAACCGGTAACGGGATATTTTGCAGGATCCCACATAATATGCAATACCGGGTATTTATTATTCAGATTTACTGGTTCAACAATTTTAGTTGTAAGTCCGCTGATAACAGAAACCCTCTTCGAAATTACATCAAGCCAGGAAAGCCATCTTTTCCATTCTGCATCATGATCACGAACCAACCAATCCTCAACTGCAGCCACCATGCCGACTATTTCATCCCGATCCAGTTTATTATCACGGCCAGGTCCATGGTGTGGTGCACTGGCCTGCCATGCAGCCATTAAAATATTTTTATTGCCAAGCATTAATCCAGCCGACTGGGGTCCGCGAATAGTTTTACCCCCGCTGTAAGCCACAACATCTGCTCCCCTTTTTAAATGGACAGGTGGAATTGTAAGACTCTCTGCTGCTGCATCCATCAGAATAGGTACATTCTTTGGTTTGGCAATTGCTGCAATTACTTCCAGTGAAAGGGGCTGACCGGTATCCGAAGCAGCACCAGGTGTTCCTGAGGTCAGATAAATCATTGCTGTTTTCGGATTAATCGCCTTCTCCAGCTCAGCGGCTGTCGAAACTGTTATTATTTTGACTCCAATATTCCTTACGGCATGATCATAATGCTGCCTTGAATATCTTGGTATGATTACCTCGGTTTTTTCAAATCCGCTAAGGTCAGGGATTCGGATCAGTCTTTCCGGACTTCCACCTGTTACACAGGCTGCTGTAATGTGCTTAACACCGGCTGCACACCCCGAAGAAACCATTCCCCATTCCGTTTTGGTAAGTTCAGATAGTCGCCTGCCAGCTGCTTCTGCCAGCTCATCGAGCTGAACGAAATTATTACTGGCTGCATCCAGTGCTGCTTTTACTTTCGGGAGTTTAATTGAACCTCCAATGATAGTAAACGAACCTCTGCAATTTATGATTGGTTCAACCCCCATCGAACGATAAATATTCTTCTCATCCATGAAGGAACTCAAACTTGTTTCTGCTAAACTTTCCAGAGATCCTTGCACTTTTCCTGATTCTGCCGCTTCAACAGAAAGAATGTTCCCGGCTACAGGAAGTAAAGCAAGTCCTTTAATCACACTTCTACGCTTCATTTTATTTGTATGTATTTGCTGCCAGTCCGTTCAGATCCCAAACAATCCTTCCGGCTCGCACAGTAAGTTCTGCCTCAAGTTTACGATCCCCTTCGATCCTGTTTTGTCCGGAGTCTACAAAACCAAACTTGCCATTAATTATACTCAATACAGCAATATCTGCTACTGAGCCCTCCGATAAATTTCCAAGATCTTCCCTCTTAATTGATTTCGCGGCATTCCAGCTACCACGAGCTATTACTTCGGGAATACTCATGCCAATATTTAAATATTTAGACATTACATTCAGCATGTTCTTCATACCTGAGTTCATACTGGTGCGATGCTCATCGGTACCAAAAGAATTTGGCCAGAGTCCCTGATTAAATGCCGGAATTGCCTGATTGAACCAGAATCCCGCTCCACCATGCCCAACATCGAATAATACACCTCTTTTCTGTGCGTCTAGAACAAAAGGCCTCACTTTTCCTTGTTCATCAACAACAGTCATACGTTCAGATACATTCTCAAATGAATGAGTGATGATATCACCGGGACTCATATGATCCAATTGTTCCTGGAGGGTGTATTGAGGCATGTGACACTCAACAAAAAGCGGTGTATTTGCAATTTTTGCAGCTTCAGAAGCCCTCTCAAAAGGAATCCAGCTTTTACCTTTATAATGACCAACCCTGGTACCAACAATATATTCTTTGTACTTCTGAATGGTTTCAGCGGTCTTCTGAACGCTAACTGTGCCCATATCAGGTTCAAAACCAGACCCTGAACTAAATCCGGTTTCAAAAATATTGATCCAGGCGAGCACACGGGTAACAGAAGGATCAATAACTTTCGCTTTAAACTCAGGAAAGGTTCTCCATCCGGTAGTCCCTGCATCAACAACAGTAGTTATTCCGGAGCGTATAGCAAAAGCATCAGGAAGCTGACTGGATTGCCCATCCAGGAAACCAGGATTACTGCCCGCAAAGACATGGGTATGGATATTAATCAGACCCGGAGCAACGATGAGTCCGCTGACATTAAGCACCTTTTTTGCAGCCGTAACGGGAATATCTGCAGACACTCTGGATATTTTCCCGTCCTTAACGGCAACATCCATTTTAGCATCTATCTTATTTTTTGCATCAATGAGCCTACCTCCCTTAAGTAATAAATCATAATCCTGAGCCCGGGATAGAAACGGACTTAGCAGAAAAAATAGAAAAAGCGATACTCTTTGAAGAGAAATTATAACACGGCTCCTAATTTCAAAATAGAAATAGTTCATGAACCTGCTTTTTTCGGTATAAAATAAATTAGTTTCCATGATAATAAATTTCAGAAAAATTAGTTTTTCCAGGCTTGTCCGCTGATTCCATTCAAATCCCACATAATTTTTCCGGCTCTTAAAGTCAGTTCAGCCTCCAGCTTTTTTGTCCCCACGACGCTAACTTTTCGAACATCGGTAAAGCCAAACTTTCCTTCCCTAAGATTGAAAACTGCTATATCCGCCTCGGCACCAACACTTAAATGACCAAGATCTGTACGCTTGATTACTTTGGCCGGAGCCCAGGTAGATCGCTCAATTACATCCTTTAGCTGCATACCCAATGCCAGAAACTTGGACATTACATTTGTCATATCTTTCATTCCTGCATTCATGCTTTGATCATGTAAATCAGAACTGATTACATCAGGTAAAAAACCCTGCTTGTATGCAGGAATAGCCTGCGACCATGAGAATGCCCCACCACCATGCCCAACATCGAAAATCACACCACGCTTCTGGGCTTCTAAAACGAAGGGCTTTAATACTCTGGTCTTCTCATCTACAATAGATTCACGACCAGAACTGATCTCAGAATAGGTATGGGTAAAAATATCTCCGGGACGAAAATGCTTTAGAAAAAGTGATTCAATAGAGTTTGTCGGCATATGCTCTCCAAAATCTACCATAATTGGCACATCGGCTAGCCTGCCCGATTCAATTGCCTTGTCTACAGAAGTAAATTCTCCCCAGTAATGTGCTGATTTAATACCCACGAGAATCTCAGGAAATAACTTTTTAATCATATAGGCATTCATCTCAGGATTCATATCATTGATATCCTGCTCTTCAAACCTGCCGATCATTCCATTCCCGATCACATTCAGAAAAGCGAGAATCCGGGTTTGGGATTTATCAATGGACTGAGCCTTAAATGTTCTGAAATTTCGCCAGCCCGAAGTTCCTGCATCTACCATCGTAGTTACTCCGGATCTGAATGAGAAAGCATCAGCCTGCTGACTGCGGGAAGAATTAGCTACCGAAGTACTATACTTGTCGGTTCCCTGAAATACATGCACATGCATATCAATTATTCCAGGGCTGACATAGAGACCACTGACATCTACCGTTTTTTTTGCTGAGGACTCCGGAATGTTTGCTGCGACCCTGAATATTTTACCATTCAGAATGGCTACATCCATTTTGCTGTCAATCTTATTCTTAGGATCAACAACATGACCACCTTTCAGAAGAATATCAATTTCCTGGCCATGCAGTGTTTGAAAAGCCATAAAAAAAAGAACTATCAGGCTTACTACCCGATAGTGAAACAGGCATGAATTAAATTCCTTAAATGTTTTCATTCTATTTCTCCCTGATATTATTCGATTATAACCGTGTATATCAACAGACCAAAGTCCATAAAAGCTGCCTATTGAAATTTAAGAATCCCAAAGAACTGAGGTAAATGAAACTGTGGTTTATCATTTTTAACTACGTTCCAGGTTATGTAATGCGGCTTGGAATTAATTTCAGCGATTTTGTAGAAATTCGCTCTCCAGGCCACTCCCGGTTTAGGACGAACCACGTTCGTATATTTTTCAAGCATACTCAATGGAATCTTAAAAGACATAGTCCAGGTAACCGGCTCAGTAATCTCTGTATCAATTACCTTTGGCAAGGAAGCCTTGATCTGAATTTTCTGAATATCTTCAACCGTAGGCCTGTTTTTTTTGTGATGAAGCAGTGGGGTTCCTCCACAATTGATTTCGAGATTAAAATAATTAATAGGATTATCTGCTTCAGGTGAGAAAAAGAACTCAACAGCAGAGTCTCTCCATACCGGACCGTTTATTTTTTCAGTAACACTTCTCACATAACGATCCTTAACTCGATAAATAACATAGATAAAATCGTTATCATAAGTCATTTTAACATCTGCCTTTGGTTTAAATGCAGGAATTTCACCCATGTAATTCCGGATCTTGATTGATTTTATTCCTTTCCAGCCTGATTCATTCCATTTGTCGTTAACATCAACAGTTTTAGCCGATTTTTTAACATTGTAGACAAGAAAATCCGGGGAATTATTCGCAGAACCCTGCTGTGCATTCACTACATTGACAAAAAACAGGGTTAGCAAGAAAAAGAGGGGCGTGATTTTTAAATTTTTCATCAATTTTAGTATTGTTTAGTATAAATGTTATTTAAAAGAGGAATTTATCAAGTCTGAAGAGCTCATTTATTTATCTGCCGGACTCTTTTAAACCTAAAGAGACCGGCAGGAAAGAAAATCAGGTAGCTAAAGGCGGACCTGCGGGAATTTGAATTCTTTTCCTTGCGGGTTTCGATTTACTACGGTTCGCAGTAAAAGTAGCAGTTCTGTATTCACCCAGATGAATATCTCCCGACATCGAATCACCACTTACTGTACCCTGGAACAGGTAATTAATGTTATCAGCAATAATTTTAATTGTGCTTTCAAACCGCACCTTGTTACCATCAATTGTACCTGCAACAGCTCTTGTGGCAAAATCTGCTTTATGCGTGCCTGAAAGCCAGTTACCATCCTGTTCAATGGTTAAGGTATGCATGCTGGTACTGCTGAAAAACTTGATATTCAAATCCCATAGCCCTGTAAGATTTGCAGAAGGGGCAGACATTTCTGGCTTTGGACTTCGCTTTCTTGAAAGAACTTCATAGAGTCTGTCTGCAATAATCTTCTCTTCCCCTGCCTGCAACTGACCGGTAGTAATACTGACAGAACTGATACCATCCGTTTCACCACGACTGGCCAGAGCAATCCTTGGTTTGTTTCGGCCTAACTCCTCTGCCAGTTCAAAACTATTGATATTGAGCTTGTTAGTATCCCATTTTACATATAGTACCGGTGATTTATTTGAAAGCCCGGCAGGTTCATAAACTTCTGTTTTCACACCATCAATCGGAACAATCTTCTTGGATATAGTATCCAGCCAACCCAGCCACTTCTTCCAGTCGGCAGCATGATCCCTTTTAACCCAATCTTCAACTGCTGCCATCATTCCAATCATTTCCTCACGACCTACCTTATTATCCCTTCCAGGACCATGATGAGGAGAGCTTGCCTGCCATGCAGACATCAAAATGGATTTATCACCTAACATTAATCCTGCACATTGCGGTCCGCAAATCGCTTTACCTCCACTATATGCAACCAGGGTGGCACCCCGCTTCAGATGGACTGGTGGTATGGTTAGATTTTGAGCTGCCACATCAATTAATACAGGGATATTTTTAGGCTTTGCATAGGAAGACACCACCTCTAAAGATAAAGGTTGACCTGTTTCTGATGCAGCACCTGCAGTAAGGTAGATCATGGCAGTCTTTGGATTAATTGCTTTCTCCAATTCTTCCGGAGTAGAAACGTGAACAATTTTAACCCCAATATTTCTGATCCCATGATCATAGGCATTACGCGAGTATAATGGAATGATGACTTCATCCTTATCAAAGCCGGTCAGGTCTGGGATTCGTATCAGTTTCTCAGGATTCCCACCAGTAACACAGGCAGCTGTGATATGTTTCAGTCCTGCTGCACAGCCTGCCGAAACCATACCCCATTCTGCCCCTGTTAAATCAGCAAGGCGTTGGCCAATTCCATCAGCAAGTTCGTCATATTGTACAAAGTTATGCGCTGCAGCTTCCATAGCTTCACGAACCGCAGGACGCTCAATGGATCCTCCAATGATCGTATATGTTCCCATACAGTTTATGACTGGTTCCACACCTATTCTGCGGAAAATATTGGTATCTGCCATGAATGAGGCTGCTGTTGTAACAGCTTCAGTTCCTGACAATGCAGTGGATCCTCTTTCGGCAAGTGAGTTCCCCAGGACCGACTGTGCCGGGAGAACTGCTCCTGCAACTGGCAACATCGCCAATCCTTTGATTACATTTCTACGTTTCATTTTATATCTATTAATTTCTGTCTGTTTCTATTTATAAGCATTTGCTGCCAATCCATTGAGATCCCAAATAATACGACCTGCACGTACCGTAAGCTCGGCTTCCAATTTTTTATCACCTTCAATCTTATTATTGCCCGAATCTACAAAACCAAACTTTCCTTTAGCTACACTCAATACAGCAATATCCGCGACCGATCCTTCCGACAAGTTTCCCAGGTCTTCACGTTTGATCGATTTGGCGGCATTCCAGCTTCCTCTTGCTATAATATCCGGTAAACTCATTCCCATATTCAAATATTTTGACATCACATTCAACATGGTCTTCATACCTGAATTCATGCTTGTACGATGCTCATCTGTTCCAAAAGAATTTGGCCATAAACCTTGCTTAAATGCCGGGATGCCCTGATTAAACCAAAATCCACCACCCCCGTGTCCAACATCAAACAGTACACCTCTTTTTTGAGCAGCCAATACAAAAGGCCTGACTTTTCCCTGCTCATCAACCACAGTCATACGCTCAGAGACATTTTCAAATGCATGTGTCATAATATCCCCGGAACGCATGCGATTTAGCTGATCTTCAAGTGAATACATAGGCAAATGGCATTCTACAAAAAGTGGTTTATTGACTAATTTTGCGGCTTCTGAGGCTCGGTCAAAGGGCGTCCACTCAGTCCCATCATATCGTCCGATACGCACACCAACCAGAATATCCGGATATTTATTGACCGTCTCGGCAGTTTTCTGAACATCCATTTCAGCGATATTTTCCTGGGCTTTATCTACTGAATAACCAGAGGCAGCAATGCTCAAAAAGGCCAATACACGGGTCATTGAATTATCAATTATTTTGGCCTTAAAATCCGGGAAAGTACGCCAGCCCGAAGTCCCTGCATCAACAACGGTTGTAATTCCTGCTCGTGGTGCAAAGGCATCAGGCAACTGACTTGAGGTACCGTCTGTAAATCCGGGATTGCTACCGGCATAAACATGCGTATGCATATTGATCAGGCCCGGAGCTACAATTAAACCGCTGACATCGACAACCTTTTTTGCAGAGCTGGCAGGTATGTCTGCAGCAACGCGAAATATTTTCCCTGCTTTAACCGCAACATCCATTTTACGATCAATGTTATTTTTTGCATCGATGAGGTGCCCACCCTTTAATAACAGATCAATATCCTGAGCCTTAACCTGAGTGGCAGAGACAAAGAACATAAATACTACCATTAATGGCATTGCAGCAAGTAATGACCCTGAACTTTTGAAATTAAATAGCTTGTTCATATTGTTTTAATTTTATGATTTCATTCAATAAAAATCAATTTGTAATGGCCGGCATTTGCCAGTCCGGAGCGCTGATCCCATTTAAATCCCAGACTACACGTCCGGCCCTGAGCGTCAATTCTGCTTCCAGTTTTTCTGTTCCGCTGATTTTTGTGCGCCGAACATCCATATAGCCGAAATTTCCCTTTTTCAGGTTAAAAACTGCAATATCAGCCTCAGAGCCAACACTTAAATGACCCAAGTCCGGACGCTTAATTACTTGTGCAGGGTTCCATGTTGAACGTAAAATAACATCTTGAAGCCCCATACCCATGGCTAAAAATTTCGACATCACATTAGTCATATCTTTCATGGCTGCATTCATACTCAAATTATATAGGTCTGTGCTGATTGTATTGGGCATGAAACCTTGTTTCAAAGCCGGAATTGCTTGATTAAAGTTAAACGCCCCTGCCCCATGACCAACATCGAAAATTATACCTCTTTTTTGCGCGGCAAAAACGAAAGGTTTTACTTTCCTGGTCTTTACATCAACTATAGATTCTCTGCCACCGGCAGTTTCTGAAATTGCATGTTCAGAGAATGTATGAGTAAATATGTCTCCAGGTCTAAAATGCTCCATAAATAAGGATTCTATTGAATTTGGTGGTGAATGCTCACCAAAGTCGACGATAACAGGAACATTCGCTAGTTTACCGGATTCGACCGCTTTATCTACTGATCTGAAATCACCCCAGAAATGTGCTGATTTAATCCCAACCAAAATAGTTGGATGTAATTTCTTAATCATGTAAGCATTCATTTCCGGATTCATATCTGTAACATCCTGCTGATCATACCGTGTAACCATTCCACCACCTACAACATTTAAAAAAGCTAAAATGCGAGTTTGGGAACGATCAATTACCTGGGATTTAAACAGCGGGAAATTTCTCCAACCTGAAGAACCCGCATCCACCACTGTGGTAACACCGGCTCTGAATGAGAATGCATCTGCCTGTAATCCGCCAGGAGAGTTAGCTGAAATACTATTCACATCTGCCCCATGAAAGACATGGGCATGCATATCAATAATTCCCGGAGTAACATATAAGCCACTGATATCTATCGTCTTTTTAGATAAGCTTGCAGGAATATTTGCAGCAACACGGAATATTTTATCTGCGACAATTGCAACATCCATTTTAGCATTGATGCTATTCTTTGGATCAATGACATGGCCGCCTTTCAGTAGAATATCTATTTCCTGAGCCTCAACTGTTACTGTTATCAGGATGAGAGCTAAAACAGCGGCAATTCTCTGTACAGTCCGGACAAATTTGTGCTGAATAAATTCTGAAATACCTGCTGTTTTAGTTCTCATGATTATTTTTTTAAATACAATTGATTATCTGCTGACAGCATCCCACTGAGGTCCGCTGATACCATTTAAATCCCAGGCAACCTTTCCGGCACGAAGTGTTAACTCTGCTTCTAATTTTTTGGTCCCATTAAATACTGAACCACGTGCATCCATAAATCCGAATTTGCCTTCTCTGATATTAAATACCGAAACATCTGCTTCTGCTCCAACACTCAAATGTCCAAGTTCAGTATGCTGAATAACATTAGCAGGGTTCCAGGTAGAACGTAAGATCACATCCTGAATAGACATTCCCATATTCAGGAATTTGGACATTACATTTGCCATGTCTTTCATACCTGCATTTCTGCTATTTCTGTACAGATCAGTACTGATTGTATTTGGATAAAAACCTTGCTTTAATGCATTGATCGCAGTACTCCAAACAAAAGCTCCACCACCATGACCGGTGTCAAAGATTCTGCCCTGCTTTTGGGCTTCAAAAATGAAAGGCTTTACTTTGTTATTGCCATCAACAATAGGTTCGCGGCCATTAGGAGTTACTGCTGAAGCAGCATTTCCAGAAAAAGTATGTGTAAAAATATCGCCTGGACGGAAATGTTTCATAAATAGCTCTTCAATAGATAGTTTAGGTGTGCTTGATCCAAAATCCACCATAATTGGCTTATTGGTCAATCTTCCTGTAGCAATTGCACGGTCAACCGGACCGAAGTCATTGCCCTGATAATGGTGCGCTTTAATTCCTACAATGATATCAGGATATTCCTTCATGATGAATGCAGTAGTAACCGGATTCATGTCTGTAGTATCCTGAGCATGGACTGTACCCAACATGCCATGTCCGGCCATGCTAATAAATGCAAGCACACGGGTTTGTGAGTTGTCTATAGTCTGCTTTTTGAATTGATGGAAATCCCTCCAGCCTGCAGAACCGGCATCAACAACTGTAGTTACTCCTGAACGGAATGTAAAATCGTCAGGAGCAACACTACCAAAGCCGTTTGTTATACCAAAGCCCGTAAATCCTGGTTCTTCAGCACCTGCAAAAACATGGACGTGCATATCGATAAAGCCGGGAGATACATATAATCCCTTGGCATCTACAGTTCTCTTGGCAGAAGTAGATGGAATGTTTGCTGCAACCCGGTAGATCTTACCATCCTTTATGGCGACATCCATGACGGAATTAATATTATTTTTTGGATCAATCACATGACCACCTTTAATTAACATGTCAATTTCCTGTGCCTTTAGGGCTGACTGAGCCATCAAACATGCGGCAAAAACGAGAATTCCTGCATATTCTCTGATTTTTACAATTAGATTTTTATTCATTATATATAGTTTAAGTGTTTAAATTGAATTTAAGTAATTTCAGTTAACTGGCAAGCGGCGCGCCTGAAGGAACAAAGATCTTTTGTTTCGGACCCATCTTTTTATCCCTTACTGCGGTAAACTTTGCACTCCTGTATTCTCCCATAAAAATACTTCCGGTCATCTGATCACCGGAAACTGTACCTGTAAAAGTATAAGGCACATGGTCTCCAATAAGCCTGAGCGAACTTTGAAGTCTGATCTGATTCCCTTCGATACTTCCGGATAAATCACTCACTGCAAATGTTGTTTGATGTCCCCCCTTAATCCAGTTACCATCCTGTTCAATAAAAAGTTTGTGCTTTGCCAAACTACTCGAGAATTTCACATCCACATCCCAGCTTCCTGCCAAACTTTGTGCAGGAGCTTGCATTTCTGTAACTATTGGAGATCTTTTAGCTGTTAAAATTTTATAAATTTTTTCTGCAGCAATTTTTTCTTCACCAGCCTGCATGCCGATGGTTGTAACAGCGATACCATTCACATTTGGATCCTTTCCTCTTCCTCCGCCGGCAGCTACAGCAATCCTTGGTTTTGTTCTGGCCAGTTCATCAGCCATTTCAAGGCCGGTGATGTTAAGCACATCCTTATCCCAGCTTATGACAACTTCCGGCGACACATTTGATAATCCGGATAAGGTTGAAGGAACATGAACCATTGTTTGAACACTTTTTATACCAGAGACTTTTTTAATTATATGATCAAGGTATGAATACCATTGTTTCAGTATCGCATCATGATCAATTTCTTTCCATGCCCTGACTGCCGCCACCATACCAAACATTTCGTCGCGATCTACTTTATTATCCCTGCAAGGACCATGGTGAGGAGAGCTTGCTAACCATGCAGAGGTCAGTATATCCTTATTTCCAAGAATCAATCCACAAGACTGCGGTCCGCAAATTGCCTTCCCTCCACTATAAGCAACAATTGTTGCACCACGCTTTAAATGTACAGGAGGGAACGTTAGTATCTCATTGGCTGCATCAAAAAGTACCGGTATATTTTTGGTCTTAGCAACCGCAACAATATTTTCAAGGGACATTGGAGCACCAGTCCACGACCGGTCTCCATTCACTACATAGATCATTGCCGTTTTGGGATTTATTGCATTCTCAAGTTCCTCCATCGATTCAACGTTGACCATGGTAACCCCAATATTTCTGATGGCATGATCATAAGCGTTACGCGAAGTGCGGGGAACAATTACTTCAGTTTTTTCGAGCCCCTCCAGATTCGGGATTCGAACCAGTTTCTCAGGATCACCTCCAGCAACCACAGCTGCTGTTACAAGTTTCAATCCTGCAGCACAACCGGCAGACACTACTCCCCATTCTGCACCGGTCAGATTGGCAAGTTCCTGACCAATACCATCGGCTACCTCATCCATTTGAGCGAAGTTTCTGGATGCCTCGTCCATTGCTGCTTTAACCTGAGCGCGCTTTAATGAGCCACCAATAATTGTAAAAATTCCCCGGCAATTTATTACAGGTTCAATACCATGCCTCCTGTATATGTTATTTTTATCCAAAAACGACTCTAATGTAACTTCCACAGGCCTACCCATATTGAATGGTGCAGCGGTTAATTTTCCGTCAAGCGGAGAAGCAAATGAGGAATTAAATGGAATGGCGCTGCCTGCAAGCGGCAGGAGTGACAGGGTTTTAAGAACATTTCTACGTTTCATTTTTGTTATGTTTTTTGTTTAAGGGTTATGATAAAACCCTGTAATAAATTCTTTTAATTTCTGTGTCTACCTTATCCAGATTGTCCGTCAGAACTCTCTTTATTATCCATTTTCTGTCACCTGCCGTATTACCCGGAGCCAGTTCAATCCAAGAATTTTACGAATACGCTGCTCCGAATAACCAAGCTTCTGCATCGCATAAGTCATTTGAGGATAATCACTTACATCTCTTATTTCTCTTGGCAGAGGCGGCCCACCATCAAAATCTGAGCCCAAAGCAATATGATCTTCACCGACCAGACGAACACCATAATCGATTACCTTTGCAAGCTGGTCGACACCCATCCATACTTCGTCGGGGATTACTTCCTTATAAACAAAGGGAAGGCCCTTTGAAAGTCCCTGATCAACTTCCTCAATGCTCAATGGTTTTCTCTCTGTCTCTACTGCTTTCTTAGCTGGTCCCGGCTGACGTTTTGATTCCACCCACCGGGCATATTTGGGATTATTGAAACTGCTCCCGAATTGTATTCCGATGACCCCACCTTTTGCGGCTAAAGCTTTGGCACATTCATCTGTTATACATCTTAAACTGTTTACAATGCCACGGAAGCCCCCATGACTGTAAATCACAGGCTGCCTGCTCGCTTCAACGGTCTGAAGAATTGCTTCATCAGATGCATGGGAAACATTAATAAGCATCCCCAATTTATTCATCTCAGCAACAATATCACGGCCATGGGCATTTAATCCGCCCCAGCGCTTCTCTCCATAACAGGAATCAATAAATGAATTCGTTTCATTATGAGCGGTAAGCTGCACTGAACGAAGGCCTAAACGGTAAAGACTCCTTAATATATTCAGATCTCCATCCAGATCAAAGCCTCCTTCAAGGTCCAGGAAAGCAGCCATCTTTCCTTTACGGTTTATCCTGACAATATCTGAAGCAGTATATGCGAGTTCAATGAGATGATTGTTTTTCTCTATCTGTGCAAGAGCCAGCTCAATAACCCGAAATGTATTTTTCACTTCATGGCGGTCGGGATAATATGGCTCAGGGGTATAACAGGAGAAAAACATTGCATCCAGTCCACCCTCAATAGCTCTTGGAATATCAACATGACCATCCGGATAGCGCTCTCCGAGATCAAGCCCCTGCAGCAGCTGCCTGGTCATCATATGAATATGACCATCCATAACAAAAGCTTTTTTATGCAGATCAGAAGAAATTGATTGTCCCGATTCGGAATTGAAAAATGATCCGGATTCATCAATAATTGAATTTTCCCAATTGATAAGGGGAGAAAATTCAGCTATTGGCAGAATCGTTAAGCATTTTATGACATCCCTGCGTTTCATTTATTTTATTCCAAATTAGAGCCCCATAAGGGGTATTTGCTTTCAGAACTTGATAATGAGCTTCAACCTCAGTAATCGCCCATTAATATGCTCCTGATTAGAGAGAAAGAGTTCCTTTATTTTTCTTTTTCAATATAGAAAAAAACAAAAGAAGCCGTGCACATATATGAATCACGCTAAAATTTTACATGACCCGGTCGGGATTCGTTTTTAGAAATCCGACATAATTATGTTAAATAAGGGATACTGTGAATGAGACTCACAGTATCCCTTTATTATTCCAATGCTTTAATATCGCCCTATAAGGACTAACTACCAGCCGGTATTTTGGGTTAATTTAGGATTTATATCTAACTCCAGCTGTGGGATTGGGAACAAAGCATGTTTAGCTGTATATCCCAAAGGACCTAATTCCTGCTGAGCTAAACCCCATCTTCTCAAATCATTAAAACGGATGAATTCAAACATCAATTCCACTTGTCTTTCCTTATTAATGGCATTGAACATGGTTGCCTTCGTACCTGTATCGGCAGCGGTTAATGCAGGCATGTTTACAGAAGGTCTGGCACGAACCTGATTTACTGCAGCTCTTGCTTCAGTTAATTTATTTAACTCATTTGCTGCTTCAGCATACATCAATAGCACATCAGCATAACGTATAATCGGATAGTTTATACCATTACTGTTGACATACATAATTGGCCACATACCTTTTTTAACTGCATAACCTGTTGCTGACCAAACCGCACTAAATGTAGAAAGCGCTGCACTGACGTTGGGAGCAAATGTATCCCCTGGTTTGAAGATGGACATAGCTCTTCGTGGATCTGCAGGATCAAATGCATCAAATGCTCTCTTGGTTGCCAGACCAGAACCGGTAGCACCATTAACTGCCGGAAGATAACTTCCATTACGGCCATTTGTACCACTACCGCCAATATCAGCAAATTGAACCTCAAAAATTGATTCTTTATTATTCTCGAAACTACGGTGCCATACCTCCTGGAAGTTATCCATCAGGCTATATTTTCCAGAATTGATTACCAGTAAAAAATACTTCTCGGCATTGGCATAATCTTTATTATACAGATAAACTTTACCTAGTAAGGCCTGAGCCGCACCTTTAGTTACTCTACCTAAATTAGCTCCGCTGTGTGAGACAGGGAGACCTGCTTCTGCTGCCAGTAAATCAGCAATTATTACCTTATAGATGTCAGCAGCCGGTGTTCTTCCAACCAGAGCAGCATCTGTGTTAGGCAAAGGCTGTGTGATCAATGGAACTGCTCCAAAAATATTAACAAGATCAAAGTAAAAAAGAGCCCTAAGGAATTTAGCTTCTCCTACATATTGATTCTTTAAAGCATCTGCCATATTAATTCCGGGAATGTTTGCAATGGCAAGATTTGACCTGTATACCCCTTCATACAATCCTCTCCATGTATCATGAATCTGATTCAGGGCAGGGAAGTACGTGAAATTATTATACTCTAAAGGAACTGTATTAGAAAGTAAAACCTCACCGGATGGTACATCATAAATCCGCTGGAGATTAATACTCCAGGCGCTTTGAAGGGAAACATAAATTGCATTTACCCCCAACTGAGCTCTTTCTGCTGAATTATAAAAACCATCTTCTGTCAATGCATCCGGTGGTGACTTTTCTAAAAACTCCTTTTTACAACCTGCAAATAACAACAGCATTAACATGGTTGATATACCTAATTTTAGATTTTTCATATTCTTGTATTTTTAATTTCTTAATGAACTGATTAATTAGATGATTCTACAATCTAAAAGATTAGAAAGTCAAATTAACTCCGAATGAATAAATGCTAGGAATAGGAGTTGAACCAGTATCTACTCCAAAACCAAGCGGACTCATTGAGTCATCATTGAAACCTACACCACCCAAAGTATCCGCATTGTAGTTAGGATATTTGGTAATGGTAAATAAGTTTTGTCCATTAAAATAAATTCTTGCATTTCTGGCACCTACCCTCTTAAGAATACTTTGAGGAAGTGTATAGCCTATCTGGAAATTCTGCATTCTTAAGAAATCTGCATCCAATACATAATCAGACTGACTACGATTATTCTGATTTGTATCACCACGTACTGCACGTGGAAGGGTATTGGAAGTTCCAGGTCCTTTCCAGCGATTTAAAACAGTAGTTTTGTTATTCCATTCACCCTGCATAGTTTCAAGATAGACACCCTGTGAATCATATAATTGTTTTCCACTGGTTCCATAAAAACTCATGTTGATGTCAAAACCCTTCCAGCTTGCATCAGCTGCAAATCCGTAATCAAAATCAGGCCATGGATCACCAATATTGGTTCTGTCATTAGCATCAACTTTGCCATCGCCATTGATATCTTTAAATCTTCTGTCACCCGGCTTAGCACCAACCTGAGTAGGGTGTGCATTAATCTCAGCCTGAGTCTGGAAAATTCCATCATTAATATGACCATAGAAGTGAGACATCGCGGATCCAGGCATAGTGCGGGTAAAGGTTCCTGAATAGTACACATTCTCAACCAGGTTGATAATACTTGTACCGGCTCCCAATGAGATTACTTTGTTTCGAACATTGGATAAATTACCTGAAACACCATATTTCAATTCACCAGTTCCGCCTCTGTAACCTAACAAAAACTCCATACCCTTATTCTGCAATTGGGCAGCATTTTGGAAAGGTCCGGCATCACGGGCAAATCCGGTTACTGTAGATATTGGAGTACGAACCAGAATTCCATCGGTATCCTTTATCCAGTAATCGGCAGTGAAATAAATTTTGTTCTGAAGAAAGCTTAAATCTACCCCAATATTGGTTTGAGTAGTTGTTTCCCAACGAAGGTTTGGATTACCCAGATTGTTAACCACTGCTGCCGGAGCCAGTTGGTCAGCACCAAAGAAATAACGGGCATTGGTTGACACAACAGTCTGATTACTGTAGTTACCAATATCCTGGTTACCTAACTGTCCCCAGCTAGCTCTGACCTTTAACCCACTGATTAATTTAGAATCCTTCAGGAAATTTTCCTGATCAACATTCCAGCCTACAGCCAGAGATGGGAAATTTCCATAACGGTTACTTTCACCAAATCGTGATGAACCATCGCGGCGTATAGTGGCAGTAACAAGATAACGGTCAAACAAAGTAATATTTGCTCTACCCAGGAATGATCTCAATGCCCACTCATTTTCAGTTCCACCAATTGTAAACACACCGGTACCTGCATTCAATACCTGAATGTCATTGCTTGGAAAATCCCTTCTGGTACCATTAATTCCATTCCCGAAATAATTCTGCTGAGTAAAACCACCCAATAAATTAATCCTGTAGTTTTCTTTAATAACCTTATTATAAGTAAGGGTATTCTCTACAAGATATTCGTACGACTCGTTTAAACTAGTATTTAAAGACCTGACGTTACTTCCCCTGTTATTCATCTGAAACTGAGGTACATAATTTTTGAATCTTCTTTGACCCATGTTCATTCCTCCATTCAACTTGTACTCCAAATCAGGAAGAATCTTAAAGGAAGCATAGGCACTACCAATGATCTTATTATTAAAGGTATATGCCCTGTTCATATCACGACGACCAAGAATATTATCCCTGTTATTTACACCGGTAGTTGCAGGTGATGGACCGGCATACCCGCTATCATTATTAGGATCATAAATTGGCATGGTTGGGGCAGCTCCCATCATGTAAGCCAAATCCAGGTTATTACCAAAATTTAAATTCAGACCTTCATCTTTACTGGCAATTAATGATTGCCCGATTGTTAACTTTCCAATCTTAAATTCAGTTTTTACCCTTGAATAATAGCGCTTATAGGTACGGAATGCCAGAACACTTTCCTGATCAAAAATACCTCCCGAAATAGAATAACTAGCATCCTTAGTACCACCAGAAACAGTAAGTGAGTGATCCTGTATTGGTGCCGGATTGATTGCTGCATCCTGCCAGTCTGTATTTGTCCTTAAATTCACCGGATCATTCATTGCAGGCTGTAAAGGGAAGAAGTTTCCATTTACGTGAGCCTCATTGATTACATCGGCCATTTGCTGAGAATTCAGCAATGGAATGAATTTATTGAAAGACTGAATACCATAGTATGAATTAAAGCTGATTGAAGGAGCGCGATTTGTACCACTTTTGGTAGTCAATAAAATCACACCATTTGCAGATCTGGCACCATAAATTGCTGCTGCAGATCCATCCTTTAGGACCGTTGTAGTTTCAATATCATTTGGGTTAATACTGTTGATATCTGCCGCCTCCATTGGCATACCATCAACAACATAAAGTGGGCCGGAGCCTCCAAATGTATTTAATCCCCTGATACGAACGTTAACATTCTCTCCCGGATCACCTGAAGTACTGGTGAAAGCCACCCCGGCAACTTTACCTTGTAAAGCCTGGTTAATGTTAGAGAATGCCTGATCTTTAATATCCTTTGATGTTACTGATACCACAGATCCGGTTAAATCACTTTTCTTCTGTGTACCGTAACCTACTACCACAACTTCCTGAAGTGCTTCTGTATTTTGTTCCAAAGTAACATCAAGGCTTGTACGGCCCGACATGGAAACTTCCTTTGTAGTGTAACCAATATAAGTAAAGACCAATACGCTTGATCCATCAGGAACATTAATGGTGTAACGACCATTAGCATCAGTACTGACACCAATAGCAGTTCCCTTCACTTTAACACTAACACCGATCAATGATTCTCCTTTTGAATCACTTACCTGACCTTTGACCTCCGTAGGGGGTGCCTTTTCTGATAGCTTTTTAATATTGATCAGAGCAGCCGGTAAAATAGCCGATGACTTTTGCTGAACAATAATGGTATTGTTACTAATTGTATAGGTAAGGGATTGATTTGAAAAAGATTTTTCAAGTACATCCCTGAGGGGTGCATTACTCACATTGATACTCACGGGTTTGGCTTCGTTTATCAATGGGGTAATGTATACCAGATCGTAACCCGTTTGGGTTCCAATTTCTTTCAGGACGGTCTCAAGTTTGGCATTCTTAAATTTTAAGCTCACCGTTTGAGAGAATGATGCAGCACTGCTTATTTGAAGTAGGGCTGTGACCAATAAAACAAAAGTTAGTTTTATCATCAACAAGAGT
>Ga0075152_10001065_pt1 | contig 19908 bp, 19 predicted proteins | sample JI61114C2DNA_FD_70964 | JGI IMG/M metagenome (GOLD analysis project Ga0075152, IMG submission 70964) | Wastewater effluent complex algal communities from Wisconsin, to seasonally profile nutrient transformation and Carbon sequestration -... | ecosystem: Engineered > WWTP > Effluent > Algae...
GCCGGGGACGCCGTTATGACCCGCGGCGACACCGCCCTGTTCCTGGAGCACGGCCAGGCTGTGCTGTTGCCCGCCGCGGCGTCCGACGTGACGCTCACCGGCGACGCCCAGGTCTTCGTCGCCGCGCCCGGGGTGCGCTGAGCAACCGACCGGGCCCGGACGCCGTGCGGCCCGATCATCGTGCCGTTCAGGGGGCGCCGGCACCGGAAATGTCGCGTTGAGGAGTGGCTGCGGACCGTCAGCCTCAGAAGGACAACCCATCGCGGTAGCGCTCCCGCCGGGCATGCCTACCACGGCCGCGGTTCCGGCTCTTGTAGGTGGGAAGCTGCGAATCGCAGTTCGGACACACCAGACGGAGATTGGCCCGCTGGTTGTCACTGGCATCACCGTTGACGTGGTCGAGGATGAAGACAAGTGGACGCCCGGCCCACTCGGCACGCAGCCCGCACAGGGCGCAGCAGCCGGCCTGGTCCGAGAGCAAGTACCGCTTCATGTAGTGCCCCGCGTCGCGCCCCGCTGCGGCCTGCCCCGACTCAAGCCACGAAGCGATCCGTGACGCACGCGCAAGAGACTGCTGACAGGCCACGTTGCAGTACGTCCGCCGCCCAGGGATCGTCGCGCCGCAAGCCGCGCACGTCGACAGAGCCTTCACCCTCTTCGGCGAGGACCCGTTGGCGTAGGTCACCGAACATCGCCGTGAGCAGAACCGGGGGTTCGAAGTCGGGACGCCACACTGCTCGCAAGCTCGCATGCCCGAACGCTACGCAGCCCGGCCGACACTTCCTGCCCCGCTGAAATGGCAACCCCCCGACGCGCCGCGCTACCCTGGGACGCCGACGGTGCGTCCGCCGTTGCCCCTGTAGCTCAGTGGTAGAGCGCCCTCCTTGTAAGTGGGAAGCCCGGGTTCGATTCCCGACTGGGGCTCGTGGATCAACCGAAGAGCCAGTGGGCCCTCATGATCGAGCGCGACCCGGGCCATTCGGCCCGCTACGTGCAGCGCTTCAAGACCATGGCCGCCAACGGCGCCGACCTCGTCGGCGAGGCCCGGCTGGTCGACGCGCTGGTGCCGCGGGGGGCGTCCATCCTGGACGCGGGCTGCGGGCCGGGACGCCACGCGGGCTACCTGCACCGCGCCGGGCACCGGGTCGTGGGCGTCGACCTCGACCCCGCCCTGATCGCGGCCGCCGAGGCGGACGACCCGGGCCCCACCTACCTCGCCTGCGACCTCGCCGCCCTCGACCTGCCGCCCGCAGCGTCCGGGCCGTTCGACGCCATCGTGTGCGCGGGCAACGTGCTGGGCTTCGTGCATCCGGAGACGCGGCGGCCGATCCTGGCCAACCTACGCGCCCACCTGGCCGAGACCGGACGCCTCGTCACCGGCTTCGGCGCCGGACGCGGCTACGCCTTCGACGACTTCTTCGCGGACGCCGCCGCCTCCGGGCTCGTCCTCGAGTCGGCGCACGGCACCTGGGACCTGCGTCCCTTCACCGAGTCCTCCGACTTCCTGGTCGCGCTTTTCACGCGCTGAGCCCCTCAACACGACGAGAGCCCGCTCAACGGCCGTTTTCAGCCGAAATCGCCCCGATCCGGCCCTTGAGCGGGCTCTGCTCGAGTTGCGAGAGGCTTGGCCTCACACCAGCCCCGCGTCGTGGACCTTCATCGCCACCTGGACGCGTGCGCGGCATGTGGATGTGCACGAGCACCACGTTGGGCCGCAACTCGGCGACCACGGCCAGTGCCTGGACGCCGTCGGCCGCCTCAGATCTCGGCGTCCGCGCTCGAGGTCACGAGCTGGCTCGACCTCAACAGGGCCTTCGTTCCGCTCACGAACTCGGGCATGTGCGAGGTGCACCGGGGCAAGGTCGCGGTCGCGGTGGGCCTCTCGGTGGTCCTGCAGCTCGTCGCCGGCGCGATCCGCCTGGTCCGGCGCGAGGTCAGCTAACCGTCTCCCACCCCACCCCACGACTAGGGCGTGTCCCGCGAATCCTTGCCCGGGTTCGTGTAGTCATTTCTCGTGCCAGACAGACATGACCTGACCGATGATGAGTGGGCGTTGCTGGAGCCGTTGCTGCCGGGCCTGGTGCCCGGGCGGGGTGGCCAGTGGGCGAACCATCGCCGGGTGATCGATGGGGTGTTGTGGCGGACGCGGTGTGGGGCGACGTGGCGGGATGTGCCTGCCAGTTACGGGCCCTGGAAGACCGTGTACAACCGGCACCGGCGCTGGTCTGGGGACGGAACCTGGGAACAGGTCCTGGACCGGTTGCGGACCGGCGCGGATCACGACGACGAAGGCCGGTGGCTGCTGGGTGTTGGACGCCACGGTGGTCCGTGCGCATCATCACGCGGCCGGCGCCCGCAAGACACCCCCGAAGGACGTGTCGGCTGAGCGGCTCACACCGACCGTGTTGGAGGTTGTCGGCCCGCCAGTTCGTGGCACAGGGGGCTGGATCGAACTACAAGAAATCTGAGCCGAGCGACACGTCAGCCGTTGACAGGGAGACTTTGGGTAGGTCGCGGGGCGGGTTGACCACGAAGATCCATCTGGCTGCCGATAGTCATTGCCGGCCGGTGTCGCGGGTCACGACCGCCGGGCAACGCCATGACTCGCTGGCGTTCACGGCGGTGATGGCCGGGGTCCGGATCGCCCGGCCGGGTCCGGGACGGCCACGGACCCGACCCGATGGGGTGTTGGCCGACAAGGCGTACTCCAGCGGCAAGATCCGCCTCCTCCTGCGACGCCGCGGGATCACCGCGACGATCCCTGAGCCCGCCGACCGGATCAAGAACCGGCAGGCGAAGGGCGGCAAGGGCGGACGGCCACCGATGTTCGACAAGCAGACCTACAAGCTCCGCAACACCGTCGAACGGGCGTTCAGCCGGCTCCGGGAGTTCCGGGCCGTCGCCACCCGCTACGACAAGCGTGACTTCGTCTATCGCGGCACCGTCGACATCGCCAGCATCAGAATCTGGCTTCGAGACCCCGCACACCATTCACGGGACACGCCCTAGCCGTTCTTGAGGCGGGTCTCCACCAGGTGGCCGAAGGCCACGGCGCGCTGCGGCGCGTGGAAAAGCTCAGCGCAGGTGATCAGGGTGATGCGCGCCTCGGTGGGGGTCGTAGTGGCGGGCTTGCCCGGCACGGGATCGAGCACCCACGTGTCCGAGTTCATGACGACGGTATCGGCAGGGTGATTGTCGAGCGCGTAGACGAAGAGGGCTTCCCGGGTCTCGACCTCGACCCGAGCCCCCACAGGTAGGCCGGGCAGCTTCACGAACGGACCTCGACTGCCCCGATGGCCCGCGACTGCGAAGTTGCCGATCTGACCGGGCGCGGCCGTCAGCTCGAACCACCCGACACCCCTGGCCAGAGCGGGGTTGTCGGTTCCGTAGACGACGGGAACCTCGAAGTCGGCGCCGAAGTCCGGGATGCGGAGCAGGGCGAGGGCGGTGCCCGGCACGGTGTGCGGGGTGAAGGGGTCGGTGGTCTCCTGCCCGGTCCACGCCGACTTCAGCTCGGTCACGCCCTGGGCCGCTGCCGCGGGATCCATCAGCGGATCGCCGAAGAGCTCCCAGGCCACGTAGCCCGTGCCGCCGAGGCCCGCCACGAACAGCAACCCGCCCGCCGTCAGCAGAACTCGACGAGAGACTCGTGAGTCCCTCACGGCGTGGGCAGGGGAGTGCGTATTGGTCCGGGTTGGCACCATGCCATTATCCGCGCTACCGCAAGCCGAACTGGGATCACGTGGGGCGAGTGCGTCGTGATCCGTTTCCTCATCAAATCTTGATTAGTTCCTTAGATAGGAGGGCGAAACCAGGTTCTGCGTCCTTGCCCCAGTGTGCGGAGCCCTACCATCCAACTGGCCGCTCCACGTGGCTGTGGGGACTACCAACCGAGCGGGACAGAAATGACGAGACCATTGGGCGCCGCCTACCCGGAGCAATTGGTAGCCACGTCCATCGACAGGCGTGCACTCGTGCGTCACGAGTTCGCCCGCCGACGGCTGGCCGATCTGGCTGGTGGCCCGCTGCCCCGTCTGGACACCATCCTCGCGCTGGCCAGCGGCCTGCATCTCCGCGCCGGCGACCTGCTCATCGAGCAGGGCAAGCCGTTTCCGTACCTGGTGATCGTCGAGCGCGGGCTGCTCGCCCAGACGGTATCCCGGGAAGGGAGGGAGGTCACGATCGCCTTCCTCGAACGTGAGGACGTGTGCGGGAGCCTGTTCGCTCTCTACGGTGAACTCGCGCGCGACTCCACGGCCGTGGGCGGGACGGATGCTGCGAGCATCTCCCCTTACGGCGTGTCCGTGGTCAGCGAGACGCGGGTCGTGCTGCTGGAGCCCCGCCACATCGCCAACTTGGCCAGCCGGCACACCGAATGGGCGACGCTGCGCGCACGTCTGCTCCTCGAGCACTCATTGAATCAGGTGGCCCGCGAGACCGAGCGGCTCACCCGGTCGTCCGAGGAGCGATACGAAGACCTCGTCAGGCGCTCGCCGGCGGCCGCCGCCCAGCTCACGCAGCGCGAAATCGCCCGTTATCTAGGCATCTCAGAGGTTACGATGTCTCGTCTGATGGCCCGGCGTGCGGGACGCCGAGCCGTTGCGGTGACGAATGGTACAAAATCGAGGACGTGAGAGTCGGCCGTGATGCCGAGAGCGGTGGAAGATGAACTCGGTGGCTGACGCGGATGCGCGTACGTTCAACCTGAAGGCCATTGGCAAACCGGCGCTGCTGGCGGCCTTCGCGGCCGCGCGCCTCGGTTCGGTCGTCAGCGTGGTGGCCCCCGCCGGTTATGGGAAGACCACCCTCTTCGACTCCTGGCAGAAGCGCGCCGATCTCCGCACCGTCCGGGTTCGGATAGGGCCCGAGCACAACGACGATGCGTCGCTGCGGGACCACCTGGTCGATGCCCTCGGCGGGCTGGTGCCGTCCAACCCTGACCTGGTCGACGAGTGGCGTGCCGGTGCCGGGAAGTGGGACCGCGCGCTGCTTCGGGCCTTGTCAGAGACCTATCTGATCCTGATGATAGAAGATGTCCATCACCTGACCGATCCAGGTTCGCTCGCCCTGGTGAAGCGGCTAGTGCAACACACCCCCAAGGGCATGGTGCTGGGCCTGTCCGGACGCGGCCATGTGTACGTCGGCCTGTCGCGGGCGCGCATGGAGCGCCGGCTACTCACCGTCACGTGCGACGATCTGCTGCTGACACGGGCGGACCTCGGTGCCCTGCGGCGTCAGCAGTTGACCGACGCGCAGATCGACGACGTGTTCAGCAACTCGGGCGGCTGGCCGATGGCGCTGCCGTGGGCGGTCGCCCAGGCGACCGGTGCCCCCGAGGCGCCGAGGGAGCGCCTCGCACTCGACCGCTTCCTCGCCGAGGAGGTGTGGCAGGGGCTCGAGCCCTCCTTCATCGACCACCTCAACGATGCCGCAGCGCTGTCGCCGGTCACGTTCGACACCCTGGACGCCGCACGCCAGTCCGTCGATTCCACGCTCCTGGGCGTGCGACTGTCCGAAGCGCCGCTTCCACTGGTAACCGTGTCCGCGTGCAACACCATCACGGTCCATCCCCTGTTGCGCCCCTCGCTCCGGGCTCGCCGGTCAGGTTCCGCGGCCGCCGAGTCTCAACTCCTCCGCCGGGCGGCCGAGCACCTCTCCCGGACCGATCGGGACGCCGAGGCCTTCCGGATCTTGTTGGCCACACGCGACCGTCCCGCGTTGATCGACTTCATGTACTCCGCCGGCCGACGGGCCGCTCTACAGGGCAAGGTCGACATGGTGCGCGGGTGGCTGGACGAGTTCTCGCCGGAAGAGCGTTTCCGCGAGGTTCGACTGCAGTCCGTGGCGATGGGCATCGACGCGGCCGAGGGCAACCTCGCCGCAGCGGTGACGTGGGTCAGGCGGCTCCGCACCATGGGCGTCCCCGAGGATGAGCACGCCCGGGAATTGAGCGGCGTCCTCTCCGGGCTCCTGGGAGCCGACGTCCTTGCCGGCGACTCCGTCGGGGGGACCGGGTGGTGGGGCGTCGTCGCGCAGCTCAACGACGCCCTGGCCACGATGAACGCCGGCCGTCTGGACCAGGCCGAGGCGCAGTTGGCGTCGTTGGCTCCCTTCTGCGCCGACGCCCCCATGATCGACGTCTGGCGCCTGCACACGATCGCCTACCTGCAGGCCCGCCTCGACCGTGACGACGAGGCGCGCGCCACCGTCGTCGCCGCGTCGGCGCTGCTGGTGAAGGCCGGGCTTCGGGGGCACCCCATGGCGATCGTGCTGGACGCCCTGCTGGCATTACTGGCGGCCCGCGCCGGAGACCGACGCCTGGCGATCGAGCAGTTGGACCTGGCGCACAGGCGGTTGCCCGCCCTGGTGAGCGCCGTGCCCGCGCGGGCACTGCTGCCGACGGTGATCCTGGCCGAGGCCGCCTGCGTCCTGGGCCTCGAGCCGCGCGCCGCCAAGGTCCTCGATACCCTTCCGGGCGACCTCCTGCCGGGCAACCCGGACGACTTCCTGCGCACCGAGTACGAGCGGCTTTCCGACTCGGTGCGCGCGGTGCGCGGCCGGGACGAGGTGCAGGTGACCGCGGTCCAGCAGCGCGTCCTGCGCGCGCTGGGCTCCCACAAGACGGTGCCGGCCATCGCGCGCGAGATGGGCCGGTCGCCGGCGACCATCCGCAGTCACATCCGGGCGCTCTTCGGCGTCCTCGGCGTCCACTCTCGGGCTGAGGCCGTCGAGCGCGCCAGGTCGCTGCGCCTCCTCGACGACCACACCGGGCAGCCAACGCCCAGCGAGTAGCCGCCGGCGCCTCCCCGACCTCAGTGGCCTGGTTAGCTTGACCCATGAGCTGCACGATCATCCCCCCGTACCTGCTCCAAGCCCTTGCCGCGGACGCCGACGCCCACGTCGCGGCGCACGCGTCCGAGACCCTGGCCGTCGACGAGGGCTTCCGCCGCGAGCGCGCCGAGCGCGCCACCCCGGGCGCCGCGGGCGCCACCCTCCCACGCGACGACGGCACGCACCCGAGCCGGGGCATCTTCGACGCCCGGTCCAGGCAGACGCTCCCCGGCAAGCGGGTGCGCGTCGAGGGCGGCGAGCCGACCGGGGACGCCGACGCCGACGAGGCGTACGACGGGCTCGGCTCGACGTGGGCGCTGTTCTCGGAGGTGTTCGGGCGCGACTCGCTGGACGCCCACGGCGAGGCGCTGATCGGCACCGTCCACTTCGGAGCCGGCTACGACAACGCGTTCTGGAACGGCACCCAGATGGTGTTCGGTGACGGCGACGGGGTGATCTTCAACCCGTTCACGTCCAGCATCGACGTCATCGGCCACGAGCTGACCCACGCCGTCACGGAGCGCACGGCGGGGCTGGTCTACGACGGCCAGTCGGGCGCCCTGAACGAGTCCCTGTCGGACGTCTTCGGCTCGCTCGTCAAGCAGCGCGTCCTCGGGCAGACCGCCGAGCGGGCCGACTGGCTGATCGGCGCGGGCCTGCTCGCGGCGGGGGTCAAGGGCGTGGCGCTGCGGTCGATGAGCCACCCCGGCACCGCCTACGACGACCCGCGCCTGGGCAAAGACCCGCAGCCCGACTCGATGGCCGGCTATGTCACCACGACCGGCGACAACGGCGGCGTCCACCTCAACTCGGGCATCCCGAATCGGGCGTTCTACCTTGTCGCCACGGCGATCGGCGGCAACGCCTGGGAGGCGCCGGGGCAGATCTGGTACGACACGATCCTCGGCGCGATCAAGCCCGACTGCGACTTCGCCACCTTCGCCGCGCTGACGGTCGCGGCGGCGTCCGCGCGGTTCGGGGGGTCCTCGTCGCAGGCGGACGCCGTCCGGGCGGCCTGGGCGACGGTCGGCGTCCTCACGACAACAACGGCGCCGGCGTCCAAGCCCAAGCCCAAGCCCAAGCCGAAGGGCAAGCCGGCCGGGCAGCTCACCGTGACCCGGACGGGCGGGTTCGCGGGCGTCAGCCGGGAGCGGACCGTGGCCTTGGCGTCCCTGCCCGACCATGAGCGCGCGGCCTGGACGACGGCGCTGCGGCAGGCGGACGGCCTCGACCTCGACACCGGCGCGCCGTGGCCGGACGCCTTCTGCTACGGCATCACCTGCACGCACCCCGAGGTGGACGTGCAACTGCCCGACCACGCCCTCCCCGACGTGCTGCGGGGTCTCATCGAGCGGCTCCTCGGCGAGTAGGCGCCGGCGAGGGCGGGCCTCAGCAGGGACGCTGCTTGGGCGAGGTCTCCGTCGTCTTCCCGGGATCGCGGACGACGACGTCGCCGAGCACCTCGTCGATGCGCGCCATCAGCTCGGCGGGGATCCGGACGCCGGTGGCCTCGACGTTCTCCCTGATCTGGTCCGGCCTGGACGCCCCCACGATCGCCCCCGCGACGTTCGGGTTCTGGAGCACCCAGGCGACGGCGAGCTGGCCCATGGTGAGGCCCAGGCTCGTGGCGATCGGGCGCAGCCCCTGGACGCGGGAGAGCAGGTCGTCGTTCATGAAGCGCTTGATCATGTCCGCGCCGCCGCGCTTGTCGGTGGCGCGCGAGCCCTCCGGCACCGGCTGCCCGGGCAGGTACTTGCCGGTCAGGACGCCCTGGGCGACCGGCGACCACACGATCTGGCTGACCCCCAGTCGCGCGGACTCGGGCACGACGGCGCCCTCGATGACCCGCCACAGCATCGAGTACTGCGGCTGCGACGAGATGAGCTGGACGCCCATCTCGGTGGCCAGGCGATGTCCCTCGCGGAGCTGGTCGGCCGTCCACTCGGAGACGCCGATGTAAAGGGCCTTGCCGGACCGCACGACGTCGGCGAACGCCGTCATCGTCTCCCACAGCGGGGTCTCGGTGTCGTAGCGGTGGGCCTGGTAGACGTCCACGTAGTCGGTCCGCAGGCGCTTCAGTGAGCCGTTGATCGACTCCATCATGTGCTTGCGCGAGAGCCCGCAGTCGTTGTGCCCCTTCGGCCCGGTCGGCCAGTAGACCTTCGTCAGGATCTCCAGCGACTCGCGGCGCTGGCCCTTCAGCGCCTTGCCGAGCACCGTCTCGGCGGCGGTGTTGGCGTACACATCTGCGGTGTCGAAGGTCGTGATTCCGCAAGCCAGGGCCTCTTTGACGCAGGCCATCGCCACCGCGTTCTCCACCTGCGAGCCGTGGGTGAGCCAGTTGCCGTAGATGATCTCCGAGATCTTGAGACCAGAGTTTCCGAGATAGCGGTGCTCCATGACAGGTCCTTCCGGGTTCCGTACGTCTGGGGCCAGTCTCCCGCACGCGCGCCGGTCTGAGAGTCCCCTGAGGTCGGTTTCGGGATCGGGCGCTCCCGACGTATCCTTGATTAGTCATGAACACTAAATCCGGGGCGGATACGCCCGAACACAAATTCGTCTTCAAGGGTGCCGCTCTGCTGGCCAGCGTGCCGGCGGCGCTGGCGTCCGCCCTCGTCGGGTCGCGTCTCGGCCTGCAGGGGACGCTGATCGGCGCCGCGCTCACCGCGATCGTCTTCGGCGTGGTCAACCAGTTCGCCACGTTCGGCCTCGAGCGCACCCACGCGGGCCTCAAGGTCGTCGTCGCGCGTCGGCGTCCCGAGATCGAGTCGGACGCCGACGGCGTCGAGTGGGCCCACCAGTCGCCCGGCGCGTCGTCCGTGGGACGGGGACGCCGCCGCGTCCATCTCGGCGTCGCGCTCGCCGGGATGGCGGCCACCGCCCTCGCCACCTTCGCCGTCACCATGGGCCTGATCACCGCGGCCGAGACGACGGCGGGCCGCAGCGTGGACGGCGGCTACACCAGCACCGTCTCCGGTGCCGCCCGGGGCGCCGCCGCCGTGGCCCCGACCGGCGCGGCCACGACCGACGACGCCAGCTCCCTCAGCGCGGGCCGGGCCGTCGAAAGCGCGTCCCCGTCGCCCAGCGCGTCCGCGTCCGCGTCGGCTCTGCCGACCGGCACCCCGACCCCGGCCCCGACGCTCACCCCGGTCGAGGCGGTGACGCCGACGCCGGCCACCACCACGACCGCCCCCACGACCGCCCCCGCGCCGGCCACCACGACGAGCGCACCCGCGCCGGCGGCGTCCGCCACCGCCTAGCACCCCGAGCCCGCGTTAACAGCACGTTCACAAGGCGCTACGCCCGTGTGAACGTGCTGTTAACGGCTGGGTCGTGGGCTAGTCGGCGTTGACCAGGAAGTCGGCGGCGCGGTTGACGTAGTCGCGCATCCAGTACTCCTCGTCCTCGGGCAACCCCACCGAGGTGATCGCGTCGTGCATGCACGCCAGCCACTTGTCGCGCATCGTGGGCGTGATCTTGTAGGGCATGTGGCGCATCTTCAGGCGCGGCGCGCCCCGGGTCTGCGAGTAGGTCAGCGGGCCGCCCCAGTACTGCTCCATGAACAGCAGCAGCCGTTGCTCCGCCCCCTCCAGGTCGCGGCTGTACATCTCCAACAGGTCCGGGTCCGAGCGCACGCCGACGAAGAACGCCGCCATCATCCTGGCGAACGTCTCGTGCCCGCCGACCTTCTCGAAGTAGGACTGGTCGGCGTCCTTCGGGCTCTGCCGCACGGATTCATTGTGGTGTTCGGGGTGTCGATGCGCTGGCGAATCTCCAGACTCGGCCCGGCGGGAGCAGGCGTCCAAGGAGGCGGAAGCTAGCATGAGCGCCGTGACGAGACCCTCCCGCGCGGTCAGCGCCCCCGCCCCGGCCCGGCGGCCCTGGAGCGCCGCCAAGGTGTTCGACTGGCTGCTCGCGGCCGTCGCGCACATGGCCGTCGCGGCCGCCTGGGCGCTCACGGCGGCCTCGGTGATGGGCTCGCTCGCGATCGGACGCCGCATCCTGATGAACAGCGAGTGGGCGCTCGACTTCGGACGCCTCCCGCCGCCCTGGATGATCGCCGTCGGCCTCGTCGCGATCGTGGTCAGCCACCGGATCTTCCGCTGGACGATGACGCGCTACGCCCGCGGCGCCGCGGCGTACGGGCCCTCGGTTGTCGCGTGGGTGGGCCTGCTGGCCGGCGTCGCCTACGCCGCCTACCTCTGGCAGCCGCCCGTCATGGTGGGCCGGAAGGTCGGGCCGGCCGCAGGGGAGTCGACGTCCTGGAACCTGCTGAGCTACGTCGCCTACTACGCCCGCTACTGGCTGCCGGGCCTGGTCGCGCTGGTCACGGGCGTCCTGGTGCTGTTCAGCCGCCAGTCGCCGTGGCGCGCGTTCCTCGCCGGACGCCGCCGCGCCCGCCTCGCCCGGCAGCCGCGTCGGCTCCGGGCCAAGGCGGCCGCCGCCTAGTTGACCGTCCAGGTGTTCTTGCCGGCCAGCATGGACGCGATGTCGGCGTCCGTGGGCTCGCCGCCGGCGGCGTCCACGTAGGTGCGCAGCTGCTCGCGGACGTCGTCGTCGTAGGCCGGACGGCTCACGTCGCGGAAGATCCCGATGGGCACCAGGTCGTGGGAGTCGGCCCCCTCGATGGACGCCAGCGCGAACGCGATGCCCGGGTTCTCGTGGTGCGGGTCGTGGGTGAGGATCGTGGCCGGGTCCACGGCGCCCGTCGGCACGACGGTGAGGCCGATGTTCGGGTGCCGGATGATGCAGCGGTCGCCGGCGATGAGCGGCTTGCCTTCCTCCATGCGGAGGATGTGCGGCCCGTCGTGCGACTCCTTCAGCTTGTCGAAGGCGCCGTCGTTGAAGATCACGCAATTCTGCATGACCTCGACGAAGGACGCCCCGCGGTGCAGGGCGGCGCGGCGCAGCACCTCGGTGAGGTGCTGCCGGTCGGACGCCAGCGTCCGGGCCACGAAGGTGGCGTCCGAGCCGAGCGCGAGCCGGATCGGGTTGAACGGGTGGTCGACCGACCCGAAGGGGGTCGACTTCGAGACGGTGCCGACGGGCGACGTGGGCGAGTACTGGCCCTTGGTCAGGCCGTAGATCTCGTTGTTGAACATCACGATGTTCAGGTTCACGTTGCGGCGCAGCGCGTGGATGACGTGGTTGCCGCCGATGGCGAGGGCGTCCCCGTCGCCGGTCATGATCCAGACGCTCAGGTCGGGACGCGACGTCGCGATGCCCGTCGCGATAGCCGGCGCGCGGCCGTGGATCGAGTGCATGCCGTAGGAGTCCACGTAGTACGGGAAGCGCGAGCTGCAGCCGATGCCCGAGACCACCACGATGTTCTCCGGCGCGATGCCGAGCTCGGGGATGAACTGCTGGAACGCCGCGAGGATCGCGTAGTCGCCGCAGCCGGGGCACCAGCGCACCTCCTGGTCGGTGGAGAACTCCTTGCGGCTCAGGACGCGGTCGGTGTGGACCCGCGGGACGAACGCCGTGCCCGTGAGCTCGGTGAGGTCGCTGTAGTCGGTGGTGGTCACTTCTCGTCCTCCTCGAGCTGCTCTTCGGTCAGGGCCATGTCGCCCAGGTGTTCGTTGACGAGGTGCATCACCTCGGGCACCGCGAACGGCAGCCCCCGCACCGACGTGACGCTGCGGACGTCCACCAGGAACTCGGCCCGCAGGATGCGCGAGAGCTGACCGAGGTTCATCTCGGGGAGGACGACCCGGTCGTAGGCCCTCAGCACGTCGCCCATGTTCTTCGGCAGCGGGTTGAGGTGGCGCAGGTGGGCGCGGGCGACCCGGACGCCGTCCTCCCGCAGGTTGCGCACGGCCGCCTTGATCGGCCCGTACGACGACCCCCAGCCCAGGATGAGCAGCTCGGCGTCCCCGGTCGGGTCGTCGACGTCCAGGTCGGGGATGTCGGCCACCATCCGGTTGACCTTCTCGACGCGCAGGCGCGTCATCCGGTCGTGGTTGGCCGGGTCGTGCGAGATCGCGCCCGGGCCGTCCGACTTCTCGAGGCCGCCGATGCGGTGCTGCAGCCCCGGCGTCCCCGGGACGGCCCACGGCCGGGCGAGGGTGCGGGCGTCCCGCTTGTAGGCGTGGAACGTCGGCTCGCCCTTCGCGTTGGTGGCGTTCGGCGCCGTCGCGAAGGCCGGGTCGATCGGCGGGATGGACGACAGGTCGGGCAGCTGCCAGGGCTCGGAGCCGTTGCCGAGGTAGCCGTCGGTCAGCAGGATCACCGGGTGCCGGTACTTGACGGCCAGCCGGCAGGCCTCCAGCGCGGCGTCGAAGCAGTCGGCCGGCGACTGGGCGGCGATGACCGGGATCGGCGACTCGCCGTGGCGTCCGTAGAGGGCCTGCAGCAGGTCGGCCTGCTCGGTCTTCGTCGGCAGGCCGGTGGACGGGCCGCCGCGCTGCACGTCCACGATGACCAGCGGTAGCTCGGCCATCACGGCCAGGCCCATGAACTCGCTCTTGAGGCACATGCCCGGCCCCGACGTCGTCGTCACGCCGAGCTTCCCGGCGAAGGACGCCCCCAGCGCGGCCCCGATGCCGGCGATCTCGTCCTCCATCTGGAGCGTCATGACGTTGTAGCGCTTGAGCGTGCTGAGCGTGTGCAGGATGTCGGTGGCCGGGGTGATCGGGTACGACCCCAGGACGAGCTGGATGCCCGCCCGGTGGGCGCCCATGACCAGGCCGTACGCCGTCGCGGCGTTGCCGGTGATGTTGCGGTAGCGCCCGGACGGCATGGCGGCCGGCGCCACCTCGTAGCGGACGGCGAACACCTCGGTGTTCTCGCCGTAGGTCCAGCCGCCCTCGAGCGCGGCCAGGTTGGCGCCGAGCACCTGCGGCTTGCGGGCGAACTTCTGGCTCAGGAACTGCCGCGTGCCGTCGAGCGGGTGGCCGAACAGCCAGCTCAGCAGCCCGAGGGCGAACATGTTCTTGGAGCGTTCCTTGTCCTTCTTGGACAAGTCGAAGTCGGCCAGCGCGGCGACCGTCATCGACGTCAGCGGCACGGCGTGCACGTGGTAGTCGGACAGCGTCCCGTCGGTCAGCGGGTCGCCGGGGAAACCCAGCTTCTCCAGGGCGCGCGGGGTGAAGGCGTCGGCGTCCACGATGATGTGCCCGCCCGGACGCACCTCGCGCGCGTTCGCCTTGAGCGCGGCCGGGTTCATCGCCACGAGCACGTCCGGCTCGTCGCCCGGGGTGTGGATGTCGTGGTCGCCGAACTGCAACTGGAAGTTGCTGACGCCCAGGATCGTGCCCTGGGGGGCCCGGATCTCGGACGGGTAGTTCGGCAGCGTCGCCAGGTCGTTGCCGTAGAGGGCCGTGTCGGCGGTGAAGCGCTCGCCGGTCAGCTGCATGCCGTCGCCCGAGTCGCCCGAGAATCGGACCGCGATCCGGTGGACCTTCTGGATTTCACGTGTGGCCATGATGTTCCCAACCGCCCTGTCGAGGAAAGCGTGGCGCGCGTGCGACGCGCGAGACCGCTAGCGCCACACCCTACAAAGCCGGACGCCGCCCTGCCAGAGAATCCGCGATGTCGTGATAGTTCACTTCATCGGGCGACGGCCGCCTGCGGCGCGCGGGGGGCGCGGCGGCGTCCCAGCCTCTTCCGGACGCCGTCGGCGAGGCTGTCCGGGATGCTCAGCTTGGCGATCGAGCGCCAGGTCTTCGCGACCTGGACGGGGAACGAACCGCTGACGTACGGCAGGCCGTACTTCTCGCACAGCGCACGGACGCGCGGGGCCACCTCGGCGTACCGGTTGGACGGCATGTCGGGGAACAGGTGGTGCTCGATCTGGAAGCTCAGGTTGCCGCTCATCAGGTGCAACAGCGGGCCGCCGTCGATGTTGGCCGAGCCGGCGATCTGGCGCAGGTACCACTCGCCGCGGCTCTCGCCCTCGACGGACGCCTCGTCGAACGTCTCGACTCCGTCGGGGAAGTGGCCGCAGAAGATGATGGCGTGCGTCCACAGGTTGCGGGCGAGGTTGGCGGCCGCGGTGCCCGCCAGCGACGCCAGCCCCGACCCGGAGACGAGTTGGGCGATCACCGGGGTCGCCGCGTAGTCCTTGCCGAGCTGGCGGGCGGCCTTCGTGAGGAACTCGCGCAGGTCGCGGCGGAACGCCTCGGGGGGCTTGTTGCCCTTGGCGCGCTCGGGCAGCTCGAGGCCGTAGATGGCGACCCCCCACTCGAACAGGGGCGCCAGGATCATGTTCAGCGGCACGTTGAACGCGGCCTTCACCGACCACGGCTGGCGCTTCGTCACGCGCAGCAGGTCGTAGCCGACGTCGTCGTCGCGGCCGACGACGTTCGTCCACGTGTGGTGCAGATTGTTGTGGGTGTGCTTCCACGCGGACGCCGGCGCGACGATGTCCCACTCCCAGGTGGTGGAGTGGATGTCGGGGTCGCGCATCCAGTCCCACTGGCCGTGGATCACGTTGTGGCCGATCTCCATGTTCTCCAGGATCTTGGCCACGCTGAGCATGCCGACGCCGCCCGCGAGCGCGATCGGGTTGCGCGCGAACAGCAGGCAGCCGCGTCCGGACGCCTCCAGCACCCGCTGCACGGTGATGACGCCGCGGATGTAGCGGGCGTCGGCGTCGCCGAGGGACGCGAGCACCTCGGCGTGGATGGCGTCCAGCTCGCGGCCGAGCTCGTCGATCTGGTCGTCGGTGAGGTGCGCCGCGGCGGCGGCGCGGGTTCGCGGGCCGGGGCGGCGGGTGGTCGGGACGAGGGTCATGGTGCGCTCCTCAGGCGTCCAGGCGGACGTCGCCGGCGGGGGCCGAGACGCAGGTGCGGATCAGGTCGCCGGGCTCGCCGTGGACGTCACCCGTCGTCAGGTTGCGGACCTGGCCGTCGGTGAGGCGCGTCAGGCAGGTCCGGCAGATGCCCATGCGGCAGCCGCAGGGCAGTCCGACGCCGGCGCCCTCGCCGGCCTCGAGGAGGGACTGGGCGGCGGTCGCGTCCGTGGTGCGCCCCGAGCGGGCGAAGGTCACGCGGCCGCCCCGCGCGTCCGGATCGACGCGGCGGGCGAGGGTGAAGCGCTCGACCGACAGGGGTGCGCCGACGGCGTCCCAGAGGGCCTCGGCGTCCGCGAGGAGGCCGGGGGGGCCGCAGACGAACGCGTCGCGTTTCGTCCAGTCGGGGGCGAGGACGCCCATGGTCACCGGCGTGAACGCGAGGCGTCCGAGGTGGTGGCTGAAGTGCGGCAGGACGCGCAGGCCACGGTGCGCGGACGCCAGCGCCGCGAGCCGGCGGGCGAAGATCGCGTCGTCCGGGGTGCGGGAGGCGTGGACGAGGACGATGTCGGCGTCCGGGCGGCGGGCCAGCCGGGTGGCGATCATGCTCATGATCGGCGTGATGCCGGTGCCGGCGGCGACGAACAGCAGCGGGCCGGGGGCGTCCGGGAGGACGAAGTCGCCCTGCGGACGGTCCAGGAACAGGACGTCGCCGGGACGCGTGTCGTGGGCGAGGGCGCTCGAGACGCGTCCGGCGGCGCCCACGGTGATCGTCAGGTCGGCGCCCTCGGCCGACGAGATCGAGAACGGACGCCACTGCCGGACGCCGTCGAGGTCGACGCCGACGCGCAGCCACTGGCCGGCGCGGTGGGGGAGCCAGCCGCGTCCGGGGCGGATGGTCAGCGTGGTGACGCGGTCGGTCTCGCGGGTGACGGCGGTGACCAGCCCGCGGAGCTGCCGGCTGGAGTGCCGGGGGTCGACGACCGCGAGGTAGTCCTCGAGGCGCAGCGGATAGGTGAGGGCGCTCGCGATCCGCGACAGCACCGTGACCGGAGGGGTTGCGGGCTTGGGCATGACCAAGGGTCCCAACGTACGACGACAAACCTACGGTTCCGTAAGTTATGTGACCAGGGTAGCCGACGACCGCAACCCTGCCGTCAGCGCGAGGCGCCCGAGGTCAGCAGAACCAAATCCACGGGGCCCACGTGCAGATGGGATTGCCCATCGGCTGCATGCCCCCACCCTTGGCGGCCTGGGCCGGGGTGCCGACGCCGGCGACGAGGAGGAGGGTGACGGCGCCGGCGGCGACGAACTTCTTGATCGTTCTCATTCGGGGGTGCTCCCTTCCGGAACCGCGGCGGCATCGCCTCGGTCTTCTGAGAATAGCCACTCGCGGCAGGGGCGCAAGTGGTGCTGTCAGTCCGTGCGCTGGACGAGGCCCCACTCGTAGGCGCGGACGACCGCCTTGAGCCGGGTCGTCACGAGCAGCTTGGCCATGATCGCCGACACGTGCGACTTCACCGTCGACTCGGCCAGGAAGAGCCGGTCCGCGATCTCTGCGTTGGTCAGCGCCTGGCAGAGCAGGCGGAGGATGTCGAGCTCGCGGGGGCTGAGGTCGACGTGGGGCGGGGCGGAGCGCTGGGCGGGGAGGGTGGCGTCCTTGGTGCGGACGAGTCGGCCGAGCGGCTCGGGAGAGATGACGGTCGCGCCCCCGTGGACCGCGTGGACCGCGTCCACCACTGTCTTCGGGGACGCGTCCTTGAGAAGGAAGCCGGACGCGCCCACCCGCAGCGCGCTGATCATGTAGTCGTCCTCGTCGAAGGACGTCAGGAGGAGAACCCGCGTGTGGGGGCTGTCGCGGCGGATGCGCGAGGTGGCGGTGATGCCGTCCATCACGGGCATGCGGACGTCCATGAGCACCACGTCGACGGGGTCCGTGGCGACCGCGGCGACGGCGTCCGCCCCGTTCTCGTAGACGCCGACGACCTGCACGTCGTGGGCGGCCGCCGCGTAGGCGGCGAGGGCGGAGCGGACGATGGCGTCGTCGTCCACGACGATGATGCGGATCATGCGTTGCGGCGCCACGTCATCCGCCCAACGGGATGCGGACGCGGACGACCCAGTCGGGGCTCTCACTCGTCACGTCGACCTCGCCGCCCAACGCCTCGACGCGCTCGCGGGCCCCGACGAGCCCCAGGCGCGCCGACATTTCGCGCTGCGAGCCGGCGCGCTTCGGCCGGTTGATGAACACGGCCTCGACCTCGTTGGGGTCGCTCTCGATGAGGATGCTGGCGGGGCCCGTGGGGTCGCCGTGCCTGATCATGTTCCCCGTCGCCTCCACGAGCACCTTGGTCAGCGCCTCGCGGGCCGACTCCGGCAGGGCGGCGCGGTCGACGTCGACGTTGCTGGTCACGGCGAAGCCGTGGTTCCGCAGGTCGGCGATCCGCGAGGCCAGGACCTCGTCGAGCGACGACACCTGCCAGGGGGCCTGCGGCGTCCCGTCGGGATCGTTGCGGCGCAGGGTCTCCATCATGCCGCGCAGGTCGCGCATCGTGTTGCGTCCCGCGTTGATGATGTAGTCGAGGTCGGCGGCCACCTCGGGGTCGGTGACGCCGCGCAGCTTCGCCTGCTCGGCGCGCAGGATGATCGACGTCGTCGAGTAGGCGATGGTGTCGTGCAGGTCACGGGCGATCGAGCGCCGCTGGGCCTGCACGGCGGCGGTGCGGTCCAACTGGCCCCGCTCCCGCTCCACCGCCACCCGGCGCACCCCCTCGCCCAGGGCCCAGGCCGCGGCGGCGAGCAGGACCCAGATGAAGGTTTGGGTGACTGCGAGGGCGAGAGGCCGCGGTGGGGTGTTGTCGATCAGGACGTCGATCACCAGCCACCACACGGTGATGACGGTGCGCAGCCACGCGAGGCCGCGCGAACTCAGGGTGGCGATCACGATCACCATCGCGAACCGGCTGGGCCGCTGCGCCTCCAGGGGGAGCGCCAGAAAGCTCGTCAGCAGCGCCGCCGCGACGAGGCTGGCGGGCAGCGGCCAGCGTCCGACGGTGGCGACGGCGGCGCACAGCAGGAGCTCCAGGACCAGGCCGACCCGATCGTCGCTGTAGCGCCCGAGGTTCGTCAGCGTCAACACTCCGACCAGGGCGGCCAGCACGGCCTGCACCGTGCCCAGCGGGAGTTGCGGGAGCCTGAGGCGTCCGCCCGCCAGCTTGACGCGCGCCGTCATGGGCGCGCGTCGTGCGAGGTCGGGGGTTGCCACATCGCGGAGTATTCCAGCACACGGGGGGCTTCCGCCCCCCGTGGGCCCCCAAAATCCTCGGGCCACCGCAAATCAGTACTTAAGTACCAGCACGCAAGGGGGCTCCGCCCCCGTGTCCTCCCGAACGGCCAGGGTGACGTTCAGGTGCGGCGCCGCCACCGAAAGGCCTCGCCGGTGTCTTAACACTTAGCCAGTGCGGGTTTCGCGAGGCCGTCCTAGGCTGGCCGAACGGGCAACGACGCCTCGCCGCCGCCCCCCCACCCAACCCTCGGAGGACTTCATGGCTCCATTCAGAAAGGCGGCGGCCGTTGCGGCCGGTCTGGCCCTCGTTCTACCCGCGCTCGCCGGGGCGGCCACGTCGGCGTCCGCGGCCGACAAGGTCGCCACGCTCGATCCGGGCCTGACGGCGGTGAACCTGCTCAACATCAACGACTTCCACGGACGCCTCGACGGCGGCGGCCTGGACGGCCTCCTCGGCAAGCAGGTGGCGTGCACCATCGAGTCGGCCAAGGCCACGCTCGGCGACGGCAAGACGGCCCTCCTCTCGGCCGGCGACAACGTCGGGGCCTCGACGTTCGCGTCCTTCATCGCCAACGACGAGCCCACGATCGCCTACCTGAACGCGCTGAAGTTGCAGGCGTCCGCGGTCGGCAACCACGAGTTCGACCAGGGCTTCGGCGACCTCACCGGACGCCTCACGACCGGGGCCAAGTGGGACTACCTCGGCGCCAACGTGTACGACAAGGGCAGCACCACGCCGGCGCTGCCGGAGTACAAGGTCATCACGGTCAACGGCGTCCGGGTGGGCGTCATCGGCGCGGTCACCCAGCAGACGCCGATGATGGTGTCGCCGAGCGGCGTCCTCGGCCTCGACTTCGGCGACCCGGTCGCCGCCGTCAACCGCGTAGCCGACAAGCTCGTCGCGGGCGACCTCGCCGACATCATCGTCGCCGAGTACCACGAGGGTGCGGCGTCGGGCACGTCACTGGCCGACCAGACGGCGTCCAACCCCGTCTTCGCGCACATCGTCAACGACACCTCCTCCAAGGTCTCGGTCATCTTCAACGGGCACACCCACGCC
>Ga0075152_10001066_pt1 | contig 19907 bp, 15 predicted proteins | sample JI61114C2DNA_FD_70964 | JGI IMG/M metagenome (GOLD analysis project Ga0075152, IMG submission 70964) | Wastewater effluent complex algal communities from Wisconsin, to seasonally profile nutrient transformation and Carbon sequestration -... | ecosystem: Engineered > WWTP > Effluent > Algae...
ATGCCGTGTGGGATTTCCTGTACCGGCGGCAGGTCGGCATCCTGCAGGATCGCGCGGACCCGGCGATGTTGCGGGGGCTGGAAACGCTGAACCTCAATCGCGGCGGCATTCCGAATTTCAGCGAGATCAATGTCGAGCTGAAAGCGCGGACGGGGTTTGAGGTGGTGGCTGTGCCGGGGTTGGTGCCGGACGAGGTGTTCTTCAACCATCTCGCCAATCGCCGCTTCCCCGCCGGGCAGTTCATCCGCACGCGGGCGCAACTGGACTACCTGCAGGAGCCCGACATCTTTCACGACGTGTTCGGGCATGTGCCGCTGCTGACCGATCCGGTGTTCGCGGACTACATGGAGGCGTACGGCAAGGGCGGCCTGCGCGCGATCAAGTTCGGGCGTCTGAAGAACCTCGCGGCGCTGTACTGGTACACGGTCGAGTTCGGACTGATCGAAACGCCGAAGGGCGTGCGGATCTATGGCGCGGGGATTTCATCGTCGAAGGACGAGTCGATCTTCGCGCTGAACGATCCCTCGCCCAACCGCATCCGCTTCGACCTCGAGCGCGTCATGCGCACGCGCTATCGCATCGACGATTTCCAGCAGACCTACTTCGTCATCCGCTCCTACGACGACCTGTTCCGCGCAACCGTGGATACGGACTTCGCACCGCTCTATGGCCGTCTGGGCGATGGCGTTGGTTTTGCGGCCGAGGACGTGCTGCCGACGGACGAGGTTATCACGCGCGGCACACAGGCTTATGCGCGGGGGAAGGCCAGGGCTTCCTAGACGGAGCCGCGCCTGTCATCCCGGCCGGAGCGTGAAGCACGCAATGCCGGGCGCCACTCCACTACCTCGACCCGGTCAACGTGGGTCCTAGGCCTCGCCAGGCTCGCCCGGGGTGACAGGCTGTGAGTAATCGCCCCCGGCCGCCCCCCTGATCCACCCCGATGACTCGCGCGTAGACACCCCAAATAACCCCAGTCTGTGAGTTGTCTTGGCTGAGCGCCCCGTCCTTTTCTGGTTTCGCGATGACTTGCGGCTCGCGGACAATCCGGGGCTGGCGGCGGCGCATGCGAGGGGAAAGCCATTAGTCACGGTCTTTATCCTCGACGAGGAAAGCCGCGAGGCGCGTGCGATGGGCGGGGCCAGCAAGTGGTGGCTCGACAAGTCGCTGCGCGCGCTGTCGGAGCGGATTGCGGCCAAGGGCGGCCAGCTGATCCTGCGCCGAGGCAAAGCTGAGGACGTTATCGCGGCGCTGGTCGATGAGACCGCGGCAGAAGCCGTCTTCTGGAATCGTCGCTACGGCCCAGCGCGCAAGATCGATGAGCGGATCAAGGCGGCGCTGAAAGCGGCCGACGTTGCGGCGGAGAGCTTCAATGGCTCGCTGCTGGCCGAGCCGTTTGCGATCAAGACCGGGTCGGGCGGCGACTTCAAGGTGTTCACCCCGTTCTGGAAAGCGTTGCAGGCGAGCATCGTGATACCGGCTGCGGCAGCCGAACCTGGCACGCTGGCTGCGCCGCCCAAGGTGAAGTCCGACGACATCGACGACTGGGAGCTTCATCCCACCAGGCCAGACTGGTCGGGCGGCATGGCTGAGGCGTGGACGCCCGGCGAACTCGGAGCGCGCAAACGACTGCGCGATTTCCTGTCAGGCCCGATCACGGGTTATGCCGATGGACGCGACCGGCCGGACCAGGACGGCACTTCGCGGCTTTCGCCCTATCTCCATTTCGGCGAGATCAGCCCCCACCAGATCTGGCGCGCTGCGAAGCACGCGGATGAAGCGGGCGAGGCGCCCGCGAAGGATGTGCAGAAGCTTCTGTCCGAGGTGGCGTGGCGCGATTTCTCGCACCACCTTCTCTATCACGACCCGCAGATGGGCCGGCTAAGCTGGCGTCGGCAGTTCGACAATATCGACTGGCGCAAGGGCACAAAGGCCGAGCTTGAAGCGTGGAAGCGCGGGCGCACAGGCTATCCCATCATCGACGCCGGAATGCGGCAGCTGTGGACCACCGGCTGGATGCACAACCGCGTGCGGATGATCGTCGCCTCGTTCTTTGCGAAGGACCTGCTGGTTCACTGGCGAACGGGCGAGGAATGGTTCTGGGACACGCTGGTCGACGCCGACGAGGCCAACAACGCCAATGGCTGGCAATGGACAGCGGGAACCGGGGCCGATGCTGCGCCTTACTTCCGTGTGTTCAACCCTGTGCTACAGGGAGAGAAGTTCGACCCTGAGGGCGATTATGTGCGCCGGTGGGTGCCCGAACTTGGCGATCTGGCCGCGAAATGGATCCACAAGCCATGGGAAGCGCCTGCCTCGGTGCTCGATCTTGCCGGCGTGCAGCTGGGCGAGACCTATCCCGAACCCATCATAGACCACGACTTCGCCCGCAAGCGCGCACTCGAAACCTACAAGTTCTCAAGTCAGGAAACCGCTTCATGAGCATCCCCCGCAAGCGTGTCGCGGTGATCGGTGGGGGCGTTGCCGGCCTTGGCGCGGCATGGGCGCTGCGCGAGAACGCCGATGTTGTGCTTTATGAGAAAGCCGACCGCCTCGGCGGGCACGCTTGGACCGTGGACATCGAGCACACCGGCACGCCCATGTCGGTTGATATCGGCTTCATCTGTTTCAACCGCCCCAACTACCCGAACTTCACCGCGCTCCTGAAGCATCTCGAAGTGCCGACGGTTTGGACGGACATGGCGTTCGCCGTCTCCGACCCCGATGGCTATGAGTGGTCTTCCGATCCGTGGGGCCTGTTTGCGTGGAAGCGCAACGCGCTCGACAAGCGCTTTCGCGGGATGATTGGCGAGATCATCGACTTCAACAATGCCGCCCGCGCCGAACTGAAGCGGGACTGTGTGCCGGACATGACGCTGGGCGAATGGCTGGACGGACACGGATACTCCCAGCTCTTCCGCGACGCCTACCTCCTGCCGATGAGCGCGGCGATCTGGTCGACACCGGAAAAGCTGATGCTGGATTATCCGGTGATCAGCTTCCTGAAATTCTTCGACAACCACAAGCTGATGCACACGGTGCGGCCGATCTGGCGGACAGTGAAGGGCGGTAGCCGCAGCTATGTGCAGCGCATGCTGCGCGACCTGCATCCCTGCCTGCGGCCTTCTGCGGATATCCAGGCCGTGCGTCCGATGGGTCACGGCAAGACGCAGGTGATCGAGCGCGGCCGCGCGCCGGAGACGTTCGATGCTGTCATCTTCGCCTGCCACGCTGATGCGACTCTGGGCATGCTGGACGCTAGCTATGATGAACAGAAGCTGGCGTTAGGCTCCATGCGCTTCTCGCAGAACACGGCCTACCTGCACCACGACCGGGAGATGATGCCCGAGCGGCGGATGGCGTGGGCGTCGTGGAATGTGAAGAAGGGCGCCGACGAAAGCGTTTGCGTCACCTACTGGATGAACCGCCTCCAGAAACTGCCGAACTCACATCCGGTATTCGTAACGCTGAATCCGGTGAACGAGCCGGCGAAGGACAAGACGTTCGGCGTATATCAGTTCGACCATCCGATGTTCGACACGGCCTCGCACGCGGCGCGGCGGGCAATCCAGCGACTGCAGGGACGTGATGGCCTGTTCTTCGCGGGCGCCTGGCTGGGTGACGGCTTCCATGAGGCGGGGCTGCGCACCGGCCTCGAAGCAGCGTTCGCGCTGGGCGGATCCGTGCCGTGGGAAGCCACGACGACACACACGCATGTCCTGTCGCATTCGCAGGCGACGTTGTCCGCTGCACAGCCCGAAATGCTCGCGGCCGCGCTGTGACGCACCCGGCGGCTCAACTCTGGTTCGGCCGCACGGTTCACCGCCGCGAGAAACCATTCGAACGGCGCTTCTCTCACCGCATCGCGATGCTGGAAGTAGATATCGACCGGTTGGCCGAAGCCGATGCGCTATCGCGCCTCTTCGCTGTGGACCGGGGCGCGGCGATCTCGTTCAGGCAGGTCGATCACGGTGCGCGCGACCGGACATTGCCGTTAAGGGCATGGGCAGAAGCAAAGTTTGCGGAAGCCGGTGTTGCGCTTGAAGGCGGCCCGATCCGGCTGATTGGCTTCCCGCGCGTGCTGGGCGTTGGCTTTGCCCCGATCTCGATCTGGCTGGGGCATGGACCCGACGGCAATCTGCGCGGCGTGATTTACGAGGTGCACAACACGTTTGGCGAAACTCATTCCTACGTCTGCGCGTTTGATCCAACGCATCGCCGAGCGGTGGCGGACAAAGCCTTCTTTGTCTCTCCCTTCTTCGACGTGGACGGGGGTTACAGGTTTACGTTCAGACCGCCCGAGAGGGGCCAGATGAGCCTCGTGGTTGAGAATATTGGCGCCGACGGACGGGCGCATGTCGCCGCCCTGACTGTGAAGGCAACTGCAGTTTCCTCGCCCACAATTTTGCGCTGGCTGGTTGCAATGCCCATATCGGGTCTGGGCGTATTGATCGCCATCCACTGGCAGGCTTTGTGTCTGTTTCTGAAGGGTGCGAAGTATCGGGTTAAACCAGAACAGCAGTTGAAGCGTACCACCCTGACGCGGCGCGAAATCGAAGACGCCGGCGGGGACGAAAATCTGAGGAAACGGGCATGAGCCGCGTCGAGAGAATGGTGCTGGACATCAGGGGCCCGCGCGACCTGCGCAGCCTGGACCGGCTTCCCGCGAGCCTGCGCTTCACGGCAATGGTGCTCTCAGGCTTCAAATACGGCCGGCTCGACATGGTGCTGCCCGATGCGCGTACACTGCGCTTCACCGGCAAGGAGGCCGGACCCGAAGCCGAGATGATCGTGCATGATCAGACCTTCGCGCGCACCGTAGCGGCGCGCGGCGATATCGGCTTTGCCGAGGTGTTCATGGACGGCAAGTTCGACTCGCCTGACCTCGCGACGCTGCTCGAATACTTCAGCATCAACTGGGACGACCTCGGCACGCTAGGCATCGGAAACGCGATCGCGCAGTTCATCGCCAATGTGCGTCACATGCTGCGCTCGAACACCAAGAAGGGCTCGAAACGTAACATTCTCGCCCACTACGATCTGGGCAATGATTTCTATTCGGCCTGGCTCGACCCGACGATGACCTATTCGTCGGCGATCTTCACGTCGCCCGATCAGACGATGATGGACGGGCAGCTCGCGAAATATCGCGCCATCGCTCGCAACATCGACCTGAAGGCCGGCGACCACGTGCTCGAGATCGGATCGGGCTGGGGCGGCTTTGCTGAAGTGGCGGCAAAGGAGTTCGGCGCGCGCGTTACCTCTATCACCATCTCCGACGCACAGCACGACTATGCGACGAAGCGGATGAAGGACGCGGGCCTCGACGGCCAGGTCGACATCGTGATGAAGGACTATCGCGACCTCACCGGCCGGTACGACGCCGTCGCCTCCATCGAGATGTTCGAGGCAGTGGGCGAGGAATACTGGCCCAGCTATTTCGGCAAGATCGCTGAAGTGCTGAAGCCGGGCGGCAAGGCCGCGCTGCAGATCATCACGATCGCGGAGAAGGACTTCGAGGAATATCGCCGCCGCGCGGACTTCATCCAGCGCTACATATTTCCGGGCGGGATGTTGCCCTCGCCATCACGCCTCAAGGAAGAGACTGAGCGGGCCGGCCTCGGCTTTGAAGTCGACCAGATGTTTGCGGCGTCTTACGCGCGGACGCTGGACGAGTGGGGCCAGCGCTTCGACGTGGCCTGGGACAAGATCAAAGGCGGCAAGTTCGACGAGCAGTTCCGTCGGTTGTGGCTCTACTATCTGGGCTACTGTTCCGCTGGTTTCCGTACAGGAAAGATCGACGTCGGCCAGTTTGTGCTGACCAAGCCCGCCTGACCGGCCAAAGCACACTTTAGGCCCTGTTACGCAGCGGACCGCGCTTGCGCGTCGCCGTGGCGACGCGGTCACATTTTATCGAAAAACGAAAAAGAGAGGTTGGAAATCCCGGAAAGGCTGGATATTCAGGCATTGTAGGCTTTGCGACCGGCGTGACGGCATTCACGCCTGCAAGGCGAACTGAGCAAGGGGTCAATCCAATGCATTTTTTCCTGGAGAGACCCCATGCAAAGCGGTCCTTATGCCGCCCGCCTATTCCGCTCAGCCGCCCTGGGCGCGCTGATCGCCGCAGCCTCGCCCGCGATCGCGCAGGTTGCTGACCAGACAGCTGCCCAACCGGTCGAGACCACCCAACCGCCTGAAGCCGCTGAAGACGACGGTGATCGCGTCATCATCACCGGCTCGCGCATTCCGCGTGACGCCTTCACCTCCACCGCGCCGATCCAGGTGATCACCGCCGAGGCCTCGACGCTCGAAGGTCTCGTCGACACCGCAGAAATCCTGCAGGGATCGTCGATCGCGCAGGGTTCGACCCAGTTCAACAACTCGTTCGGCAACTTCGTCATCGAGGGTGGCCCCGGCATCAATTCGGTGTCGCTGCGCGGTCTCGGCGCCCAGCGTTCGCTGGTGCTGCTGAACAACCACCGCCCCGGCCCGGCCGGTGTTCGCGGACAGGTTGGCGCGTTCGACCTGAACGTGCTGCCGGATTCGATCATTTCGCGCGTCGAGATCCTGAAGGACGGCGCATCCTCGATCTACGGTTCGGACGCCGTGGCTGGCGTCGTGAACATCATCACGCGCACTTCGGTCGATGCTCCGGAACTCACGGTGCAGTACAACGCCACTGAACAAGGCGGTGGCAACACGCTGCAGGCCAGCGGCGCGATCGGCTTCGACCTGTTCGGCGGCCAGCTGATGCTGGCGGCGGAATACGAAGACCGCGATCCGCTGAAGTTAGGCGACCGCAAGAATCTCGCCTGCGCGCAGGATCTGGCCTACGACGCCACCACTGGCCAGCGCATCGACCGGATCGACCGGTCCATCCTCGCCGGATCGGCTCTCGCTGGTTGCGATAACCTCTACCACAACACTGTGGTCGATGCGGTCAGTGGCCTGCGCTACATCCCGTCGCCCAACGGCGTCACGGTCGGGCCGATCGCCGGTTACCGTCCGCGCAACAACCGCACCTTCCTCAACTCGCCGGACGGCACGGCCTATTACGAGGACGTTCTGAACTCGCCGAAGTTTGGAGAGGGCTACGCGATCTCCGGCGTCGAGCGCCTCAGCCTCTATGGCAAGGCGGACTTCACAATCCTGGACGGCATCGAGTGGACGACCGAGGCGCTGATCAACCGTCGCGAGTTCGAGCACAAGGCGTGGCGGCAGTTCTTCCCGCAGATCGCCAGCGCCAATGGCTACGACGTGCCCGGCCCGTACACAGCGGGACCTGGCTTTGCGCTCCACCCTGCGGGCTTCCGCCTGACGCAGCCGGTCACCATCTGGCCGGCCGACCAAGGCGCGACGGTTGACTACTACTACGTGCGCACCGGGCTGGAGGGCGACTTCTTCATGCCGGGCTGGACCTGGTCGCTGAACGCCTCGACCTCGCTGTCGGATGGCGAATACACCAGCCAGCAGATCCAGAACGAAACCGCCGGCGACTGGAACTTCGTCAGCCCGTCGGACGGCCTCTATCACGGACCGACATACAACCCGTTCGACCCGGCCTTCCTGTCGGGCAACTGGTCGGACGCCACGTTCGACCTACTGAACGCCGTTTCGGTTGGCACCACGACCTATGAACAGACGACTGTGCAGGGCGTTGTCGCCGGCGACCTGCTCGAGCTGCCGGCCGGCCCACTCGGACTTGCCGTTGGCGCGGAATGGCGCACGTTCGAGATCGACGACACGCCGGACATCCGCGAACAGAACGCCGAATTCTGGAACTCCAGCTCGGCGCTGGTGACGCGTGGTGAAGACACGGTGGCAGAGGCGTTCGTGGAAACTAACATCCCGCTGCTGCGCGGCCTGCCGTTTATCGAGGAACTGACCCTCGATGGTTCGGCGCGTGTGTTCGAGTACGACTCGTATGGCTCAGACAGCGTCTGGAAGGCCGGCCTGAACTGGCAGGTCACCCCCTCGGTCCGCATCCGCGGGACGCAGGGCACATCGTATCGCGCGCCTGCGCTATACGAGCTGTTCCTCGGCAACCTCACGTCCTTCCAGGTGCAAACGCTCATCGACCCCTGCATCGACTGGGGCAACTCCACCAACCACAACCTGCGCACCAACTGCGCCGCGGAAGGCATCCCCGCCAACTACACCGGCCTGGGCGGCAGCTCTGCGCTGATCACCACAGGTGGCGGTGCAGGCGTGCTGGAGGCGGAAACGTCCGAAGCCCGCACGCTTGGCTTCATCTGGACGCCTGACTTCATCGATCTCAGCATTGCGATCGACTACTTCGACATCGAAGTGAAGAATCAGGTGGCGCAACTCGGACCAGGCGCCATCCTTGGCGGCTGCTACGGATCGCCGGTTTACCCGAATGCCTTCTGCGACCTGTTCTCCCGCAACCCGGGGAACGCGCCGACCGACGCGTTCCACATCACCGCGGTGAACGACAGCTACCTGAACGTGAACAACCAGTCCTCGCGCGGCGTCGATATCACCGTGCGGTACGAGCACGAGTTCGACTTCGGTGACCTCACGGTCGAAGTGTCGGCGACCAACACGATCGAGGATGTCGTCAACCTGTTCGATCCGAACCTGTCATCGGGCTTCGCGACGAACGACTTCAACGGCTCGATCGGCGATCCGGAATGGGTCGGCGATGCGTCGATCCGGCTGGACGCGGGAGACTACACCTATTCTTGGTTCGTCGATTACGTCGGACCGACCGACAATGAGGTATTCTTCCCGGAACTGACCGCGCCCGGCGGCTACTTCGGCCGCACGGCACGACTGACCAACTCGACCGATCACTGGCTGTCGCATGACATCTCCATGCGCTGGCGCGATGACAAGGTCTCGATCACGGGCGGTATTTCGAACGTGTTCAACGCCCAGCCGCCGGTCATCTCCGACCAGGGCGGACAGCGACTGCAGAACTACGCCTTGGCCGCCACGCAGTTCGACCTGCGCGGCAGGACGTTCTTCGTCCGGCTTGGTTACGAGTTCTAAGGACTGACTCGGCGTGGAGGGATTCGCTCGGAATCCCTCCACCCCATTTCTACAGGGACACCCCCTAGCGCCCTCCAGATGCGGTGCCCTTTCCCTATGCGTAAGGTGCGGTCCTCGCCTACGATTTGACCACGCTTGCGTAGCCCCGACGCAATAATCACCCGCATTCTGACCCAATCGTGCATGGAACTTGGCTCACCCGGGTTGACGACAGGGATATGACCAACTTCTGTGCATGCAGTAGTGGCTGTCAGCTCTCTGACGGGTCCCCCTGTGACGGCATTCGCAGGCGCCCATCGTGGCAGTCGGGTCAGGACAACTGGAGGGACTGTTTCACATGCGTCAGGGATCACTCTCAGGCCGGCTCAGCCGGTCTGTCGCACTAGGCGTTTTGGCGACCGTCGTCAGCTTCCCCGCGTTTGCGCAGGAAGGAACAACTCCGGCGACAGTCGAGACCACCCAGCCGGCTGAACCGCCGGTTGAAGAGGACACGGACCGCGTCATCGTCACAGGCTCGCGCCTGACGAGCAATTTCTCGTCCGCGGCGCCGATGGACATCATCGTCGCTGATGATGCAGCCGCCGAGGGTATCAGCGACATCGCCTCACTCCTGCGATCCACCACAGTCGCTGCCGGCTCTTCACAAATCACCGCCGTCACATCCACCGCCTTCGTTGAGAATGGCGGCGTCGGCGCAGAGACGATCTCGCTTCGCGGCCTAGGCGCCAACCGCACGCTGGTGCTGCTGGATGGCCGCCGCGCCGGTCCGGCCGGCACGCGCGGCTCGGTCGGCGCATTCGACTTCAACGTGCTGCCTCTGTCTGCGGTCGAACGGGTCGAGATCCTGAAGGATGGCGCATCGTCGATCTACGGTTCGGACGCCGTGGCCGGCGTCATCAACGTCATCACCAAGAAGGGCGACGGGCTGGAGTTCGACATCTTCAGCTCGATGCCGGCCGCCGGCGGCGGTGAAGAGTTCCGCGTCAACGGTTCGTGGGGCGAGACGTGGGGCGGCAACCTCCACACCCGGCTGACGGTCGACTATTTCAACCAGAAAGAACTCTCGCGCGGCCAGCGTGACTTCTTCTCGTGCGGACAGCCCTATGTGTTCCGCGCCGATGGTTCGCGCGCCGACCTGATCGACCCGCGCACGGGAACGCCGACCTGCTCGAGCGACCTGCTGTGGGGCCACATCTGGTTCTACGACTACACACAGCCGGGCGCCATCTCGCGTCCGTGGCAGGCCCGTCCGCAACTGATCCAGTACAACTACGGCAACAACCTTCAGAACTACCTGCCCGTGGGCGGACCGAACTCGAGCGGCTGGACCATTCCGACGGGCTGGTTCCCGGTGGGCTATGGCGAACTCAACCGTCCGGGCGCAACCCCGGACCCCTTCTACCAGCCCAGCGCCCGCGTGTCGGAAGCGCTCCTGAACTACCACCACCCGTACGTCGATGAGACTTCGCTCTCGCCCGAGATCGAGCGCATGACGGTGATGGGAAGCGCCGAGTTCGACCTGAACGACTCGACGCAGATGTATGCCGAGGCGCTGCTCAATCGCCGCATGACGAAGGTCAACGGCTATCGCCAGTACTGGGCATATCACGTCGTCTACGACTACGGCGGCGGCAGCTACTACGGTAACCCCAACGCCTACAACGAGGGCTGGCGCGGCCCGGCCATCGGTCTCAGCCCGACCGCCATCACCAACCACGCCGACGATACAACGACCGTCGACTACATGCGCTTCGTGGGCGGCCTGCGCGGCGACATGCCGGTGCTCAATGGCTGGCAGTATGACGTCGCGCTGCAGTTCTCGCGCTCGGATGGCGACTACAAGGAAGACTTCATCTGGGACGACGCCATCTCCGACCAGAACTTCGCTGACGGCTTCTGCGCCGGCACGCTGACCTCGTACCGCAACATTCCGTGCGTGGACGTAAACTGGTACACGCCCGCGTTCCAGGCTGGCGTGCCCACCGCGGCGGAACAGGCCTTCCTGTTCGGGACCGGCGTCGGCAACACGGTTTACGAGCAGTTCTCGGCCGAGGCCTACATCACGGGCGACCTGTTCGCCCTGCCTGCGGGCAATGTCGGCGCCGTGCTCGGCGTCCTCTACCAGGAGGACTCGATCGACGACACGCCCTCGCAAGTCACGCAGGACGGCGCTGCATGGGGCTCCAGCCAGGCTGGACGGACCGTTGGTGAGGACACCACGAGCGCCATTTATGGCGAACTTGGCCTGCCTCTCCTGAGAAACATGCCGATGTTCGAGGACCTGAACCTCACGCTCTCGGGCCGCTACACGGACGTCGACTCTTACGGTGCGGAGTCGACCTACAAGGCCGGCCTCAACTGGCAGATCACACCGGAGTTCAGGTTCCGGGCTTCGCAGGGCACCTCGTTCCGCTCTCCCGCGCTGTTCGAACTGTTCCTTGCCGGCGAAACCTCCTTCCTCGGCCAGCGCGCGATCGATCCGTGCGTGAACTGGACGGCGAACCTGGCCAGCAACGCAATCTCGCAGCGCATTGCGGACAACTGCGCGGCTGACGGCATCCCCGGCGCACACAACGGCTCCGGCTCTTCGGCGCTGATCTCGTCGTCCGGCGGATTCGGCGCGCTCGACGCCGAAACGTCGACCTCGCGGAACATCGGCTTCATCTGGACGCCGACCTTCGCCGACCTGCAGGTCTCGATCGATTATTTCGACATCGAGGTCGAAAACGAAGTCACCAAGCTTGGAGCGAGCAACATCCTGTTCGGTTGCTACGACTCGCTGAATTTCGCGAGCGAGCCTCTGTGCAACCTGTTCAACCGGAACCCGGCTGGCGGCTCCACGGAGTACCTGATCACGGATGTGACGGATAACTTCCTCAACATCTCGACGCAGCAGAACCGCGGCATCGACTTCGACGCCCTTTACCGGACAGACACCCCGATCGGCGACCTGACCCTGCAACTGCAGGCGTCCAAGCAACTCGAGGATGAAATCCAGCTCCTGCAAACCAGCGCGCCCGAGGACAACAACGGCCTGGCCGGCGACCCGGAGTGGGTGGCGAACTTCAATGCCTCGCTGACGATAGGCGACTTCGACTTCTTCTACGGCCTCCGGTACGTGGGAGAGACGTCGAACGTCGAGCGATACGGCAGCGCGGCGCAAACCTATCAGTTCGAGAACGTTCGCTACGTCCTGTCGACGCCCGAAGTGATCTATCACAACATCTCGGTCGGGATTGAGCCTGATGAGGGCCTTCTCGTACGGCTCGGCGTCTCGAACCTGTTGGACGAGGCGCCGCCGCTCGTGACCGCCCTGTCGGGCGAGTTCTCGACGGTTGGCAACGTGCCGCTCTATTCGCAGTACGACTTCTTTGGTCGAACAGTGTTCCTGAACATCACCAAGCAGTTCTGATCGGTTTCCTGGTTCGCATTCTGAAGCGCATCAGGGGTCAGGAGCGGGCGGCGGAGACAATCCGCCGCCCGCTTTAATTCTGGATATGCCGACAGGCCGGGGATAGCTTGCCCGGCAGTAAAGTCCGGAGGGTCTTCCGTGCCGCGCATCACGATGATGATGGACAATCTGAACGAACGGAACGCGGAATTCCCGCAGGTTCCGCTGACCCAGCCCGTGTTCCTGAACTCGGTCCCCAAGGCCGGGACACATCTCATCCGCAACATCATGCGGATGTTCGTGCCGGTTGAGCAGCAGTATCACGCCACCTTCATCCAGCACCCCATCCTGCGCCAGCACGGCGTGCCGGCGTTCAATCCGCAGCGACCGATGCTGAGCTGGGGCCACCTGCTCTATTCAGACGACGCAGCAATCCTGCTGCGGGCGACGCGCACAGTGCTGATGGTGCGCGATCCTTATGACTGGGTTCTGGCGCGTGCGAGGTTCTTCATGTCGGAGAATTTCGACGGCATGACAAACCACCTGAAAGGTGGACGGATCGACACCAACGACCTGCTGAACTTGATGATCTTCGGCATCCACGACAAGGCGCCGGGAATGGAGGAAATCTTCCGTCACAACGCAGTCTGCTGGCTCGGCACGAAGGCGTACGTGATCCGCTACGAGGACATGATCAAACACCTCAAGCAGATCGAGTCGCGGCAGGCTGAACTCTACTTCGCCGGGCTGTTCGATGCATGCGGGATCAATATGCCCGCGGACTGGCGGGCGCGGGTTGCGATCGGCGCCGATCGCAAGCAGAGCGCAACGGCACGCGAGAATCTCGATGGCGCAACAGACTTGCCGGACGAACTGCCGGATATGCAGAAGAAGCTGGTGGACTATGCAGCGCCTGGGCTGCGCGCCCTGCTCGGATATGCCTGACCGGGGCCGTGTCAGCGAGCGTAAGGCTCGCAGGCAAGGCCGTCATCGTCGGCATCCAGCTGGCGGCGATAGCCAGGCTCGCCGCGGCGAATGTTGGCGCGACCGTCCTGGAAGGCCTCGCGGCATGAAGCGTAATAGGTCTCGCGAAGGCTGAGCGCGCCAAGCGCGGAGGGCTCATCCGGCGGACCAAAGCTGTCGACCGCAACAAATGCGCCCATGCCGACGGCGGCGCCGAACAGCATGTACATGGCAACGCGGCCGCTATCGCGCAGCTGTCGCCGCAAGCGATGGCGCGTCGCCGGACGCGGCAGGTCGAGGATGGGATGACCCGCCACGGCCTAGATCTTGACGTACTGGCCGACGAAGTCGCGGGCCTTGTCGATCCATTCGGGGGGGACGATCGACGGGTCGAGCGCATAGGCGACGCCGCCCGCGATGATCATGACAAGCAGCAGCTGGAAGAACAGCCCGCCGCCGCCGTTGCGTTCAGCCTTCTCGCCCGGGCGCTTGTAGTTCTTGCTCGATTTGCCACCGGCAAGCAACGACGTCGTGTGCTGGGCCTGCGCCTGGCGCTCGGCCTTGGCTGCACGTTCGTCTTCGCTCTCACGCTTGACGGGCTTGCGCGGCTTGGGCGGCTTCTGGATGTCAATGGAGGCGGACTGGACCTGCGCACGCAGGTCCGCGATGCGTGTCTGGCTTCCCGATCCATCCAGGCGTTTGCGTGTCTGCTGCATCTCTTGCCCCAAGGCGCATTGCAGACACTAATTAGCGTGAATTAGCTAAGGCTGGCTGGCGCACGAACGGCGAAGTTCGATGAAGGCAGAAAGGTCTCGTTAAGCGTCGAAGTCGAGGCCGATGGCGGTGAAGCGCTCGCGGTTGTCCTGCCAGCGTTCGGAGACCTTCACGCGCAGGAACAGGTGAACCGGCTTGCCGAGCATTTCGGTCAGCTCCTTGCGGGACGCCGTGCCGACTTCCTTGATTGTCTGCCCGCCCTTGCCCAGCACGATGGAGCGATGCCCCTCGCGCGAGACGTGAATCAATTGACCGATCTTGATGCCGCCCTTGCCGATCTTTTCCCACGTCTCCGTCTCGACGGTGAGCTGGTAGGGAATTTCCTGGTGTAGGCGCAGCATCAGCTTCTCGCGCGTCACTTCGGCGGCGAGCATGCGGACGGGAATGTCGGCCGACTGATCTTCCGGGAAAAGATACGGCCCTTCGGGCATTCGTCCGGCGATCATGTCCGCCAGCTGGTCGACGCCATCGCCCTTGAGGCCGGAGATCATAACCACGTCAGAATACACGCCGGCGTCAAACAGCGCCTGCGTGGCTGCTAGAAGCCCGCTGCGTTCGACGAGATCGATCTTGTTGAGCGCGAGAATGGCCTTGGCGCCCAGTTCCTTCAGTCGGGCGATGATGGCTTCGTCCTCCGACTTGTCGCCATGGCCGGTCCAGTGGCGCGCATCGACGAGGTGGACCATTGCGTCAGCATCGCCCGCGCCATCCCAGGCCGATTTCACCATGGCGCGGTCGAGCCTGCGCTTGGGCGCAAAGATGCCGGGGGTGTCGACGAGCACAACCTGGGACTGCCCGCGCATCATGACGCCGCGGATGGGGAAGCGTGTCGTCTGCACCTTGTGCGTGACGATGGAGACCTTGGAGCCGACCAGCCGGTTGACCAGCGTGGACTTCCCCGCGTTCGGCGCGCCAATGATGGCGACGAAACCCGCGCGTGTGGCGGTCATGAGTTGGCTCCTGGAATAGTGGCCAGCATCGCCCGCGCGGCTTCGCGCTCGGCATGCTGCTTGGATGGTCCGGTGGCGGAGACGGGCTCATGCCCATCAACCTCGACTGTGGTGGTGAAGACCGGCGCATGATCGGGGCCGGAGCGCCCGACATGGCGATAGTTTGGCGTCGGCAGGCCCTCGCCTTGGGCCCATTCCTGCAGCGCGGACTTGGGATCGCGCGGGGCCTCGGCATTCGCCCTGAGCAGGCCGGCCCAATGGCGCAGCACGAACTTCTCCGCCTTCGCGAGTCCGCCATCGAGATAGATGGCGCCAATCACGGCCTCGGCGGCGTTGGCCAGCAGCGACGCCTTGGTCGCTCCGCCGTTGGCGCGCTCGGCCTTGTCGACGATCAGGAATGTGCCAAAACCAAGCTCCGCGCCAACGACGGCGCAGGCTTCGCGGCTGACCACCGCGTTGAGACGCGGGGCCAGTTCGCCCTCGCGCGCTGTGGGAAAGCGCACCATCAGCGCCTCGACGATGACGAGGCCGAGGACACGGTCTCCCAGAAACTCAAGGCGCTCATTGCTCCATTCGGCAGACTTGCCCTGAGCCGCGCTGCGATGAGTCATCGACCGGTCGAGCAGCTTCTCGTCCTTGAAGGCATAGCCGATGGCCGCCTCGCATGCGGCGCGCTGTTCTGCCGAGAGCGCCGGAATGGCGTCAACGCGTGCGCGGTTCTTGCGGCGTTTTCCGGTGTGGCTGGAGTTTGGACGGGTCACGCCGGCGCCGTGGGAAGCGCTTCGATGATCACCTGCGCCTGCGCGTAGGGGTATTCATCGGTGATGGTGAGGTGGATGAAGCAGGTCATCCCCGGCGGCGTGAGCTTCGCGAGGCGTTCAGCCGCCCCGCCCGTGAGCGCAAATGTCGGCTTGCCGGTGGGCAGGTTGACGACACCCATATGCTGCCAGTGCACGCCGCGACGCGGAACGCCGGTGCCCAGCGCCTTGGCGCAGGCTTCCTTGGCAGCGAAGCGCTTGGCGTAGGTGGGGGCGCGCTGGCGGCGGCGGTCAGCGGTGCGGCGCTCGACTTCCGTGAAGACGCGGTTGGTGAAACGGTCGCCGAACTCGGCCAGCGATTTCTCGATCCGGCGGATATCGCACATGTCCTGGCCGATGCCGATGATCATGCATGACCCCGGGCGATATCGATTTCCTGGCGCATACGCTTCACGGCGGCTTCGAGGCCGACGAACAGCGCCTCGCCCATGATGAAGTGCCCGATGTTGAGCTCGCGCACTTCCGGAATCGCCGCGACCGGGCGGACTGTGTCGTAGGTCAGCCCGTGGCCGACATGGATCTCGATACCGCGTTCGTGGCCGTAGGCCGCCGCCTCGCGCAGGCGCTTCAGCTCCTCGTCAGCGCCCGGCTTGTCGCCAGCGAAGACGAGCTCGACATACTTGCCGGTGTGCAGCTCCACCACCGGCGCGCCCATCGCCTCGGCGACCGCGACCTGCACGATGCTGGGTTCGATAAACAGCGAGACGCGGATGCCGGCCTCGCGCAGGCGCGTGACGAAGGGGGCGACCTGGTTGTGCAGGCGCGCGACATCGAGTCCGCCTTCGGTCGTGCGCTCCTCACGGCGTTCCGGCACCAGACAGGCGGCGTGGGGTTTGTAGTCGAGTGCAATCGCGAGCATCTCTTCCGTCGTCGCCATTTCGAGATTGATCGGCAGGCTGGTCGCGCCACGCACGGCCGCAAGGTCCGCATCACGGATGTGGCGGCGATCCTCGCGCAGGTGGATGGTGATGCCGTCCGCGCCCGCGGCGTGGGCAACAGCTGCGGCCTTGGCCGGATCAGGATGCACGCCGCCGCGCGCGTTGCGGATGGTCGCAACGTGGTCGATGTTCACACCAAGGCGCGCGCGCTGCAGCGTCATTTCAGGCCCCGGCTGCCGGGCTTGATGGCGGGCAGTTTCGCGAGTTCGGGCGGAAGGTCGTTGGCGTCGTAGTCGGGGAAATCGACGGCGGCGAGGGAGACGAGCTTGAGCCCGCCCACATCCGCCTTGCCATTCGAACGATCAACCACGCAGGCCGCGCCAATAACGTTGGCGCCGGCCGCCTTCAGCGCTTCCTGCGTTTCGCGCATCGAGATTCCGGTGGTGACGATGTCTTCGACGATGATCACGCGATCCTCGGGCGCGACCGTGAAGCCGCGTCGCAGGCTCATCACGCCGCCCTCGCGCTCGGTGTAGAGCGAGCGGCAGCCGAGCGCGCGGGCGGTCTCGTAGCCGGGGATCAGGCCGCCGACGGCAGGGCCAACCACGACATCGATCTTGCCAAACTCGGCTTCCAGCTTGTGGGCGAGCGCGCCGCACAGCTTCTCGGTCGTCTTCGGGTGCGAGAAGACCAGCGCCTTCTGGAGGAAAACCGGGCTACGGCGGCCGGAGGACAGGATGAAGTGCCCTTCCAGCAGGGCGCCAACTTTCCTGAATTCATCGAGAACGTCGTTCGTGTTCATGTCTGTCCTGGCTGGTCCGTCTTTGCTGGCCCTGCCCTACATCCCTTCGCCTTCCGGCTCAATCGACACATAGGGTTGGGGTCGGCAAGCCGTCCTCGATACGCTGGTTGCAGCCGCAGGGATTGCTGTTCAGCGAGCAGCGGCCGACGGCTTTGACGCCCGGCTCAAGCGGGCCGCTGGTGCTGTCGGCGTAGCAGGAGCCCTGGCACTGGTCGCTGTCCGAGCAGACCTTGCCGGCGTCGGAGAAGGTGAGCACGCATTGCGGCTTCTGCAGGCGGCAGATCGGCGCCCATTGGCCGGCTTCCGCCCGGCAGGCCTCCTCGCTTGCGGGAACGACTGGCTTCTCGACCGAGGCTGGCGGGGCCGGCGGCTGAAGCGGTTCGTCCTGCATCGGCGCGCATGCGGCGACGATCAGCACGGCAATGGCGGCGATCCAGCGCATGGTCATCCCTTCACACGTTCGGCCGAGTCCACCACGGCGAGCGCCCGGAGGGCGGCGACGATCTGGGTGAGGCGTTTGTTGTCTTCGACCTCGACGTCGAACTCAAAGTCGAAGAAGTCCGGCGAGCGCTTGAGCGTCTTCACGTTGATGATGTTGCCCTGCGCGTCCGACACAGTCTTCGCCAGAAGCGCGAGCGCGCCGCGGCGGTTGGCGGTCGTCACGTGGATGCGGCCGACGGCCAGGGCATCCGAGTCGCCCTTCGGCCGCCAGCGCAGGTCGAGCCAGCGGTCCGACTGGTTCTCGTATTCGGCCAGCCGCGCACAATCGATGACGTGAACCTCGATGCCCTTCTCGGGGATCAGCACGCCGACGATGCGGTCGCCCGGCAGGGGCGAGCAGCATTCGGCAAGATGCATGGTGACGCCTGCCGTCATCTCGCCACCGGCGATCAGGCTCGGGCCCTCGGCGTCCGGCGCAGACATGGCGTGGCGGCCAGGATCGTCGAGACCCGGGAAGGCCTTCTCCAGCATGTCGGCGGTCGAGACGCGGCCGCGACCGATGGCCTCGGCCAGCGCATCGACCTTCTCGAAGCCGGCGCGTTCGGCCATCTCCGCATCGTCCACTTCGACAGGATCGAGGCCGATGCGGCGCAGCGCGTGTTCGATCAGGCGATGGCCGATGGCGACGAATTCGCCGCGTTCGGCGGTGCGCGTGAGGCGGCGGATGGCGGAACGGGCGCGGCCGGTGACGGCGAGGCTTTCCCAATGCGCCTGGGTGGCCGGGCGATCGCCGCGCAGGACTTCAATCGTGTCGCCGTTCTCCAGCATGGTGCGCAGCGGGCGGTCCTGCCCGTTGATGCGGGCGCCGATCGTCGTGTCACCGATCTCGGTGTGGACGGCGTAGGCGAAGTCGAGAGGCGTTGCGCCGGCCGGCAGGCGGACGAGCTGGCCCTTAGGCGTGAAGACGAACACGCTGTCGCGATACATCTGCAGCTTGGCGTGCTCGAGGAATTCCTCGGGGCTGCCGCCATGCTTCAGCATGTCCGCGAATTCGGTGAGTTCCGCCTCGGCGTCGAGACCAGCTTCGCGCGCAGCTTCGGCATCGAACCCGTATTGCGAGTTCTTGTAGCTCCAGTGCGCCGCCACGCCGCGCTCGGCAACTGCTTCCATGTCCCTGGTGCGGATCTGCAGTTCGACGCGGCGATTGCCGGGACCGAGGAAGGTGGTGTGCAGCGAGCGATAGCCGTTGGGCTTCGGAACAGAGATGTAGTCCTTGAACTTCTCCGACAGCGCCGCCCATTGCTGGTGAGCTGCGCCGAGCGCGCGATAGCATTCCTCGCTCGTGCTCACGATCAGGCGGAAGGCGAAGACATCGCCCAGGTCCTTGAACGAGATCGACTTGGTCTCAAGCTTGCGCCAGATCGAATAGGGACGCTTCATGCGACCGACCAGTTCGCCGCGTACGCCGCGCGCCAGCATCACGGTTTCGATGTCGGAGCGGATGCGATCGAGCACCGAGGTGTCGTCCGTCACCAGTTCCTCGAGGCGCTTGGTTATGGCCGAATAGGCCACCGGATTCACCTGCTTGAAAGCGAGGTCTTCCAGTTCCCCCGCGAAGATCGAGAGACCCACGCGTCGCGCCAGCGGGGCGTAGATATCGAGCGTCTCGCGCGAGACGCGCAGGCGCGATTCCTCCGTCGGCATGAACTCGATCGTGCGCATGTTGTGCAGCCGGTCGGCCAGCTTCACGAGCAGGACGCGGATGTCCTTCGTCGTCGCGAGGATGAACTTCTGGAAGTTCTCCGCCTGGATCAGGACGCGCGGGCTGTTGCTGCCCGTGACCTTTGGCAGTTTGGTGACGCCATCGACGAGGTCGGC
>Ga0075152_10001067_pt1 | contig 19903 bp, 16 predicted proteins | sample JI61114C2DNA_FD_70964 | JGI IMG/M metagenome (GOLD analysis project Ga0075152, IMG submission 70964) | Wastewater effluent complex algal communities from Wisconsin, to seasonally profile nutrient transformation and Carbon sequestration -... | ecosystem: Engineered > WWTP > Effluent > Algae...
GTGCTCCCGGGGGCCAGCAATTGTTCGACCCATGCCGCCCCCGGCTCCGCGGACTCGGGGATCGCTCGCGCCGCGCGGCAGGACCCGGCGCCCGTGGCCACAGCCCAGCTCACTGCGCCGACGCCGACGACATCGACGACACCGACGGTGCGGCCGGCCTCGCCCGCGGCGCGGCTCGAGGCGGAGCGCAATGTCATCGACGTGTTCAAGGCGGCGGCGCCGGCGACGGTGTTCGTGACCCAGAAGCGGATGGTCCGCGACTGGTCGATGCGCGCGCTCGAGGTGCCCTCGGGGACGGGGACCGGCTTCTTGTGGGACACGGCCGGGCACGTGGTCACCAACTATCACGTGGTCGACAGCGGGCGGGCGCAGGGTCGCTACACGGTGACGCTGCACAGCCAGAAGACCTACGACGCGGAGCTGCTGGGCGGGGACCCGAACAAGGACGTCGCGGTGCTGCGGCTGCTCAATTGCGACGAGCCGCTGACGCCGTTGCCGGTGCTGCCGGCGACCGAGAAGCTCGAGGTCGGTCAGACGGCGATCGCGATCGGCAACCCCTTCGGGCTCGACCACACCTTGACGACGGGTGTGATCTCGGCGCTGGGGCGCGAGGTGCAGGGCTACGGCGGAGTGACGATCCGCGACATGATCCAGACCGATGCATCGATCAACCCCGGGAACTCGGGCGGGCCGCTGATCGACTCGGGCGGGTACCTGATCGGCATGAACACGATGATCTTCAGCAAGACGGGGGGCTCGGCGGGCATCGGCTTCGCGGTCCCCGTCAGCGCGATCCGCCGCGTGGTCCCGCAGGTGATCCAGACCGGTCGCGTCGAGAGCCCGGGCATCGGCATCGAGCCGCTGCCGGACCACTATGCCGCCCGCGCCGGCATCGCGGGGGTCGTGGTCACGCGGGTGTTCCCGAACTCGCCGGCGGCGCTGGCGGGCATCCGCGGGCTGCAGCAGGACCGGCGCGGCGAGATCCTGCTCGGCGACATCATCGTCGGGATCGAGGACCTCAAGGTCGCCGACTTCGATGACCTGTACAACGCCTTCGACCGCTTCAAGGTCGGTGACGAGGTCTCCGTCAAGCTGATCCGCGAGGGCCAGCCCACCGTCGTCAAGCTGCGCCTGGTCGACGTCCCGTGAGCGAGGACAGCCCCGCGCGCGGCTGCTATGCTCGGCCGGTGGACCAGCTCCGGCGCGCCATCAAGTCCGACTTCTCCCTCCGGGTGATCGCCGCCGTGACCACCGAGCTCGTCGCCGTGGCCTGCTCCCGCCACTCGCTGCGCGGCGTCGAGGCCGTCGCCCTCGGTCGCGCCCTCACCGCCGGCTGCATGCTGACCACCCTCACCAAGCACGACGGCGAGCGTCTGCGCCTCGAGCTGCGCGGCTCGGGGCCGCTGCGCGGCATCCTCGTCGACGCCCGCGGCGACGGCACCGTCCGCGGCTGCCTGCAGCGGCTGCTCAGCGCGGAGGAGCACCTCAAGCTGTCTTCAGGGACAGGTCGATTGCAGGTCTCGCCGGCGATCGGCAAGCGCGGCACGCTGGTCGTCACCCGCGATCTCGGCCTCGATCAGCGCTATCAAGGCAACGTGGAGGTCGTCTCCGGGGAGATCGACGAGGACATCGAGCACTACCTGAACACCAGCGAGCAGCTGCCGAGCGTGCTCGCCTGCGAGGTGGTGCTCGACCAGCACGACCGCGTCCAGCGGGCCGCGGGGGTGCTGGCCCAGACCTTCCCGGGCGGCGACACGACCGAGCTCGACGCGCTGCGCGAGATCCTCGGCGCCGGGAGCCTCTTCGACCTGCTCCGCCACGAGCGCAGCTGCGAGGAGCTGATCGGCTTCGCCCTCGGCGGGGAGGCCCATGACGACATGGGAGGGGTCCCGCTGAGGTTCCTCTGCAACTGTGGCGCCGAGCGGGCGCGCGCGGTGGTGGCGACGCTCGGCGCGGAGGACGTCGAGGCGCTGGCCGCGGAGCAGGACCAGACGGAGATCCGCTGCGAGTACTGCGGCTCGGTCTACGCCCTCAGCGCCGCGGAGCTGCGCGAGCTCGCCGCGGAGATCCGGCGCCAGCGCTCCTGAGGTCGATGATGACGCCGAGCACGACGCCGATCCGGTTTCGGGTGGTCTCCATCGAGGACGGCATGCTGCTGCGCCAGCTGCTGTGCAAGCGCCTGCATGTGTCGCCCGCGATCGCGGCGGAGCTCGTCCGGGCGGGCGGGGTCTATGTCGGCTCGGTGCGCCTCTGCGTGCCGACCGTGCGCGTCAGCGAGGGCGAGCGCGTCACCGTGTACCGCGCCTCCGCCCAGGTCGCGTCGCTCGATCCGGGCGCGCTGCGCCTGCTGTACCGCGACGAGGCCTGCGTCATCGTCGACAAGCCGCACGGCACTCCTGCGGCGGCGACCCGCGCCGCCAACCGCGGGACGCTGGCCCACGCGCTGGTCCAGCGCCTCACGAAGGAGGGGGTGCAGCGGCCCTACGTCGGCCTCGTGCACGCGCTGCCGCCGGCCGCGGCCGGCCTGGCGCTGTACACGATCCGGGGGCAGGCGACCGAGAGCTTCTATCAGGACTTCGCCGCGCTGCCGATGGAGCGGGGCTATCGCGTGCGGCTGCGCGGCTGCTTTCCGGGGGCCTCGATCGAGTGCAACGCGCCGCTGGGACAGACGCCGACGGGGACCTGGCGGCTGGCCCCGAGCCACGTGCGCGGCGAGCCGCGTGAGCCGCGGGCGTCGGTGATGGCGCGCACCCGCTTCGTCAAGCTGGCCGAGCTCGAGGAGGAGACGCTGGCGTCGGTCGAGCTGAGCGCCCCCAGCTGGGAGGCGATCCGTCTGCACGCGGTGGCGCTGGGGCTGCCGCTGGTGGGCGACGGGCCGCAGGAGGCGGGGACCCTGTGCCTGCTGGCGGAGACGCTCGCGTTCACGCACCCGCACAGCGGGGCCAAGGTGCAGGTGAGGGCGAGCCTGCCGGCCTGGGCCGCGGCGTCAGGCGAGGGCGAGCCGGTGCCGGCCGACCTGAACGAGGCCTGAAGGGGTCGACCGCGCCAGCGCGGACTTGCTATGCTGGCGCCCCCTGGAGGCTCCGACATGGACCTGAAGACGATCACGGCGACCCTGACGCTGCTCGGCAGCACGACGATGTCCGGCTGCGGCGAGGCGAAGAAGGATGCCAAGACCGAGGTCAAGACCGAGGTCAAGGAGGTCAAGACCGAGGTCAAGGAGGTCAAGACGGAGGCCAAGGAGGTCACGCCCGCCAAGACCGAGGCCAAGGGCGAGATGAAGTGCGCCGAGGGCAAGTGCGGCGAAGGTGCGTGCGGCGGCAAGAAGACGGACGGCGACGGCAAGGCGATCCCCGTCGACGCGGCCAAGGCCGGGGACGCGGCGGAGAAGCCGGCGGAGAAGCCGGCCGACAAGGCCTGAGCGCGTGGGCCTGGCCTTCGGGACAGGCTGATCGTGCGGGCGTCATGATCAGGCGCCGCGCCAGATCGTGGCGCGCTGATCCTGTGGCCTGACCTTATGGCCAGGCTGTCTCCGAGTGCAGGTGTCCTCAGGGTCGGCGCGGGGGGACGGCGATGGTGTCGCCGTCGCTGGCGGCGACGACCTCGGGGAAGATCGGGCTGGCCTCGGCCACGAATGGTTCGGTGCTGGTGTAGCGCTGCGAGAAGTGGGTGAGGACGAGCTTGCGGGCGCCGGCGGTGCGGGCGATCGTGGCGGCCTGGGCGGCGGTGAGGTGGCCGTGCTCGTGGGCCTTGTCGGCGTCGCAGTCGAGGTAGGTCGACTCGCAGATCAGCAGGTCGACGTCGCGGGCGAGCTCGACGGCGTTGTCACACCTGCGGGTGTCCATGACGAAGGCGACGCTCTGCCCCCTGCGCTGGACGCTGACCTCGTCGAGCGCGATGTCGCGGTCGCCGACGACGATGTGGCCCTCGCGCAGGAGCTGGCCGACGGCGGGGCCGCGCACGCCGGCGGCGGCGAGGCGGTCCGGGAGCATGGTCCGGCTGTCGCGCTCCTGGAGGCGGTAGCCCCAGGCCTCGACGCCGTGCTCGAGCGGGAGGGTGTGCAGGGTGAACTTGTCGGTGGCGAGGATCTGCCCGGGGGCGGAGATCGGGTGGGGCTCGACGAGCGCGACGTCGTGGAAGATCGAGGCCTGACGCAGCCGCTCGTAGAAGACCTGACCGGACGCTGGATAGTAGATGTGGACCACGTGCGGCACCCGATCGAGCGAGATGCGCTGCGAGATGCCGGCGAGCCCGAGGCAGTGGTCGCCGTGAAAGTGGGTGATGCAGATCCTCGTGATCGCGGCGGTCGTCACGCCCGCGTAGATCATCTGGCGCTGGGTCCCCTCGCCGGGGTCGAACAGGAAGCCCTCGTCGTCCCACCGCAGCAGGTAGCCGTTATGATTGCGGTAGCGGGTCGGCACCTGACTCGCGGTGCCGAGGGCGATCAGTTCACGGGCGGACATGGGGCTCGCAGACGCAGGAGCATACCGCGCTCGCCCGGCCAGTTGCGCGCGGTCGGCCCCTCGCCGCGGGCCTGCCGCCGCCCCATGACCCGCTGATCGCCGGAATTTTGCCCGAACGAAGGAACCCTGCGATCGGTGACGCGGAGGCGTACCGCCATGACCAGCGCCCTGCTCGCATTCCTGTTCGCGTTCAAGCCGTTCTTCTTCGATGCCGCGCTGTCGCAGCCCGAGCCGGTGGTGCGCGCGAGCGTGGTGATCGAGACCTCGACCCTGCGCGAGGCCGGGGCCGGCCCGGCGATCGCGTCGCGGGTCAAACGCTCGGCGACGGCGGCGCTGCGGGCCGCGGCTATCGGCGATGACGGCGGACCCGCGGACCCCGTGCTCGCCGTGACCGTGCGCCCGCTCGGCGGCCAGGCGATCGGTTACACGTCGACGATCGCGGTCCGCAAGGACGGCCGCCAGCTGAGCCACTCGCGCCAGCGCTGCTCGCTGTGCACCGAGGGTGAGCTGGTCGCCCGCGTCGAGCGCTCGCTGGTCCGTCTGGCTCCACGGCTGCGCCAGATCGCCGGCGAGTGATCTGTCCGAATGTTCAGGTGACGGGACCGCACGCGCGGATACGGTCATGTCTGGGCTTTTCTGGTAGCATCGCGGCAGTGAGCTCCGGCGACTCCATCCTGCGCGGCGCGGCGCTGTTGCTGCTGATCGGCGGCTGCGCCCGACCGACCGAGGTCGAGCTGCGACTGTTCCCCTGCGGACTCGCGGGCGCGACACCGGTGGCGGTCGAGCTCGACGTGCAAGGCTATGACGCGGCTGGCGCCGCGCTCTCGCCCCTGAACGCCAGCTTCGCCGTGGCGGCGGAGGTCCTGAGCGACGGCTACGCGACCGTCGGTCTGCGCCCGCCCGCGACGATGGCCTCGGCGGACTTCACCCTGACCTGGCGCGACGCGAAGGGCGCGGCGCAGGTCGTGACGCACGCGATGCGGGCCGTGCCGCCGCTCGGGGAGGTGCTCGAGCTCGGGGCAGAGATGTGCGCGCCGCTCGACGCGACCTCGAGCAGCGGGGAGGGCACGAGCACGAGCACGGGCACGAGCGGGGGAACGAGCACGAGCAGCGGTGAGGGCACGAGCACGAGCACGAGCACGAGCACGGGTGAGGGCACGAGCACGAGCACGGGCGAGAGCACGAGCACGAGCACGAGCACTGGGGAGACCACGGAGTCGAGCACGACGGGTGAGCCGAGCATGGTCGGCGACGGCTGCAACATGGCCGTTGACCAGTACTTCTGCGAGCACGGCGGGCCGGGGCAGCTGGGCACCTTGCTCGAGTGTGTGGGAGCCACGTGGACGGAGGCGAAGCTCGAGCAGCGTTGCAACCTCAACGACTTCTGCCCGCCGAACCTCGGTCTGGTGGAGCCGAAGGCGGTCGGATGCAGCGGGGAGGGGGCGATCGGCTGGGCCTGCGTGTGCCAGGACAAGCAGCCGCAGGCGTGCGACGGCGACGAGGCGGCCTGTGTGGGCATTCAGCGGATCGATCTGTGCATCGACGACGGTGAGGGCACGCTGGTCCGCACCAGGGGCTTGTGCACGGTGCTCTGCCTCGACGTGGACATCGCCGGTCCGCAGTGCTCGGCCTGAGCGCATGACCATGAGCGTGCCCGTCGATCTTGCGCATCACGTCCGCGAGAACATCCTCGAGATCGCGTGGGAGGATGGTCTGCGGGCGCGGCTGCCGGTGCCGGTGCTGCGCGGCTGGTGCCCCTGCGCGGCCTGTCAGGGCCACAGCCCGGGCCTGAGGTTCCATGACCACGGCGACGCGGTGGCGATCGCGGAGGTCCACGAGATCGGCGCCTATGCGCTCGGGATCCGGTTCTCGGATGGACATGACAGCGGGATCTTCACCTGGAGCTTCCTGCGGCGGCTCGCCGAGGGTGCAGCAGCGCAGCCGATGTGAGTCGGCCAGACCGACGGCGTGGGCGATGCGTTGACCGCCCGCCATGTCGATGACGCGCCTGTCCCTGGTCTGCCTGCTGTCGCTGTTGCTCGCCCCGCTGGGCGGCTGTACTGGCAAGGGGCCGGTCCCTGGCGCCCGAAACGACGTGCAGGCGCAGGCGCAGGCGCAGGCGCAGGCGCAGGTCGTCGCGGTGACGGAGGCGCAGGCCAAGCCGCTGTCGCGCTCGACCGGCGTGCTCGCGCTCGAGGTGGTGCCGCAGTTCGAGCGCGTCGATGTGCGCAAGTTACCGCAGGACCTGAACCTGCTGGTGCGGCTGCGCGGCGAGGGCACGGCGGCGCAGGAGCGGCCGCCGCTGGACCTCGCGGTGGTGCTGGACCGCTCGGGGAGCATGAGCGGCGACAAGATCCTCGCGGTCAAGCAGGCGGCGTTGGACCTGCTCAAGGAGCTGAAGCCGATGGACCGCTTGACGCTGATCTCGTACAGCGACGATGTCACGGTGCACGTCGAGCGGCTGACGATGGATGGCGCCGGCGCGGACACGGTGCGGGCGCAGGTCCTCCCGATCCAGCCCGACGGCGGGACGGCGCTCGGGCCGGGCCTCATCCGCGGCGTCGAGCTGCTGACGCAGGCGAAGCGGCCGGAGCGGGAGCTCGCGCACCTGATGTTGTTCTCGGACGGGCAGGCCAACATCGGCGAGCACAGCCCGGAGGCGCTGGGCATGCGCGCGGCCGAGAGCTTCAAGCGCGGGACCAGCGTCTCGACCCTCGGCGTCGGCCTCGACTACAACGAGGACCTGATGACGCGGATCGCCGACCAGGGCGGCGGTCGTTATCACTTCATCAAGAGCGCCGACGAGGTCGCGCGGGTGCTCGCCGACGAGCTGGCGGGGCTGGTATCGACGGCGGCGAGCGGGATCCAGCTCGAGCTGCGGCCGGCGCCGGGCGTGACGGTCGCGCGGGTGTTCGGCTACCCGGTGCGGTCGGAGCAGGGCGCGACGCGGGTGGCGATCGGCTCGATCGCGGCGAATCAGGTGCGTGAGGTGGTCGTGCGCTTGAACTTGAGCGCTGCGGCCGGCGAGGAGGTCGCGCTCGGCGTGCTGGGCATGAGCTTCGTGGACCTGACGCACGACGGGAAGCCCGGTCAGGTCGAGCTGGCGCTGGCGCTGAAGACCAGCCGCGACGACGCCGAGATCCGTCGCTCCGAGCGCACGGAGGTGACGGTGCGCCTGGCCGAGGTCGAGAGCGCCGAGCAGCTGCAGCTGGCCGCGAAGGCGGTCGAGAGCGGCAATTACGACGGCGCGCAGCAGGTGCTCGGCGCGAGCCTGAAGGCGCTGCAGGCCCAGCAGAGCGCGACCCCGAGCCCGAAGTTGAAGCAGCAGATCGACGACCTGCAGGCGGCCTCGGCCGGCGTCGATCGGGCCCGTACCAACCTCGAGGAGGAGAAGATCTTCAAGAAGTCGGCGAAGGCGAAGGCCTACAGCACGATGAAGTAGCGCCGGCCCGCAGGTGCGGCTCCGCACGACGCCGCGCGCAGCGATGGTCGCGGTCCCTGTGTATCAATGGAGCGCGAGCCGCATGCAGGACGAAGCGTTGCCCGACTTATTGGCCGAAGCCGCGGTGCCAGGCGGAGCGCGGCCCGAGGCCTTGGCCGAAGCGGCGGTGCTCGCCGCCCGTAGTCTGGCGGCCCGAACGGCGGGCGACCTCGCGGGCGCGCTCGAGGCGGCGGAGCGCTGCCTCGAGCTGCGGCGGGCCGGGCTCGGCGAGCGGCACGCGGACACGGCGGCGGCGCTCGGTTTGGTGGCGGCGGCGCAGCGGCGACGCGGGCAGCTCGACGCCGCGCTCGCGGCCGACACGCTGGCGCTCGAGATCTACCAGGCTGTCCTCGGGGACAGCCACGCGGACACGGCGACGGCGGCGGGCAACCTGAGCGCGACCCATCGCGCGCGCCGCGAGCACGAGGCGGCGCTGGCCCTCGGGCAGCGGGCGCTCGCGGGTCTGCGGTCGGCCTGCGGGGCCGACGACCTGCGGACGGCGCTGGCGTGGGGCAACCTGGCGGCGGCGCGGCGGGCCCGGGGCGAGCACGCGGAGGCGGTCGCCTGCGGGCGCGAGCTCGTGCGGATCCGCCAGGCTGTCCTCGGGGACATGCACTTGGAGACAGCCGCGGCGCGCAGCACTCTGGGCGCGCTGCTGGCGGCCGGGGGCGATCATGCGGGGGCGCTGGTCGAGGAGGAGGCGGCGCTGCGGGCCCGCGAGGGGGACGCGCGCGCGGCGATCGAGTCGCTCGTCAACCTGGCGACGATCCACCGCAACCTCGGTGATGTCGAGCGCTCGCTCGGGTATCAGCGGCGGGCGCTCGAGCTGCAGCGCGGCGCGCTCGGCGAGGCCGACCCGGAGACCACGCGTTCGCGGGTGTATGTCGCGTATACGCTGCTGCGGGCGAACCGGCGCGTCGAGGCCGAGCGCTTGATCGACGAGGGGCTGCGGCACGCGCCGCGCAGCGAGGAGCTGCGGCAGCTCAAGGCGCAGCTCGGCGCGGTGACGCTGCCGGGCTTTCGCGCCCCGTCGGCGAAGGGCAAGCCGCGCGGACGGGGCAAGCGCTGAGCGGCGCGGAGTGGGCCCCGCGTGAGCGGCCCCGTCGGCGCAGGGCAAGCCGCGCGGGCGGGGCAAGCGCTGAGCGGCGCGGAGTGGGCCCCGCGTGATCGGCCCCGTCGGCGACGACGGCGTCGGCGCGGAGTGAGGGTCACGAGGCGGGGAGGAGGCCGGCGCGGGCGAGGAGGGCGTCGGGGTCGGGGTCACGGCCCATGAACTCGCGGAACAGCTCGGCGGGGTCGCGGCTGTCGCCCTTGCTGAGGATGGCGCTGCGAAAGGCCTCGCCGGTCTCACGGCTGAGCACGCCCTCGCGCTTGAAGCGGGAGAAGGCGTCGGCGTCGAGGACCTCGGCCCACTTGTAGGAGTAGTAGCCGGCGGCGTAGGCGACGGGGCTGGCGAAGAGGTGGGTGAAGCGGGCGATCATCGCCGAGTCCTCGAGCAGCCGGGTGGGGGTGTGGGCGGCGAGGATCTCGCGGGCGCGGGTGAGGAGCGCGTCGATGTCGGGGATCGGCGCGCCGGTGTGCAGCGCGAGGTCGACGGCGGCGAAGCCGAGCTGGCGCATCGTCGCGTTGGCGGCCCGGAAGTTGCGCGCGCGCTGGAGCTTGCCCAGCAGGTCCTCGGGGATCGGCGCGCCGGTCAGCCAGTGACTCGCGAACAGGTCGAGGGCCGAGCGCTCCCAGCACCAGTTCTCCATGATCTGCGACGGCAGCTCGACGAAGTCCCAGGCGACGTTGGTGCCGGCGAGGCTGCGCACCTCGACCCGCGTCAGCAGGTGATGCAGCAGGTGGCCGAACTCGTGGAACAGGGTCTCGACCTCGTCGTGGGTCAGCAGCGCCGGGCTGTCACCGACCGGCGGCGTCAGGTTGCCGCAGATCAGGCCCAGGTGCGGACCGAAGCCGCCGCTCCCGTCCGCGGCGCCGGTGATGAAGGCGTTCATCCACGCGCCCGCACGCTTGCTGTCGCGCGGGTACAGGTCGGCGTAGAAGTAACCGACCCGCACGCCGTGCTCGTCGTCGACCGCGTAGGTCTGAACCTCAGGGTGCCAGGTCGTCAGCTCGGTCGTCGGCGTGACCGTCACGCCGTAGAGCCGGTGCACGACCTCGAACATGCCGGCCAACACCCGCGGGGCCGGAAAGTACGGGCGCAGGGCCTCGTCGTCGAAGTCGTAGAGCGCCTGGCGCTGCTTCTCCGCGTAGAAGGCGAGGTCCCAGGGCTGCAAGGGCGGCGCGTCCGGGCCCTCGATGGTGCGGCGAAACGCCTGCAGGCTGTCGTTCTCGGCGTTGAAGGCGGCCTCGACGCGGGCGCGCAGGTCGGTGACGAAGCGGCGGGCGGTGTCGCCGGTCCGGGCCATGCGGTTGTGGAGCACGAGGTCGGGGAAGTCGGTGAAGCCGAGCAGGGCGGCCTGTTCGTGGCGGAGCTGAAGGATGCGGGCGAGCAGCTCGCGGTTGTCGTGGGGGCCGGGTGCGGCGCAGATGTTGGCGGCGCGGTACATCTTCTCGCGCAGGTCGGCGCGCTCGGCGTAGGTGATGAAGGCGAGGAAGCTGGGCTGCTGGAGGGTGAAGCGGAAGCCCGGGAGGCCGCGGGCCTCGGCGCTGGCGCGCGCGGCGTCGACGGCGGAGGGCGGGAGGCCGGCGAGGTCGGCGGGGTCGACGAGGATGAGCTCGAAGGCGTTGGTGGCGTCGAGGACGTGCTCGCTGAATTGTGTGGTGATCTGGGCGAGGGCGACGCCGATCTCCGCGAGGCGCTGCTTTCCCGCGGGGGGCAGCTCCGCGCCGTGGCGGCGGAAGTCGTCGAGGGTCTTGTGGAGGAAGCGGTGCCGGGCGCCGGTGAGGGCGCGGGCGTCATCGGTGTCTGCGTAGGCGCGCAGGGCCTGCCAGAGCCCGTCGTCGAGCGGGAGCTGGGCGTAGAACTCGGCGACGGGCGCCTGCACGGCGTTGTAGGCGGCGCGCAGCTCCGGGGTGGTGACGACGGACTCGAGGTGGCCGACGACGGTCATGGCGAGGTCGAGGGCCTCGGTGGCGGCGTCGAGGGGAGCGAGGGTGTTGGTGTAGCTGCGCGGGTCGGTCACGGCGACGATGCGTTGGACGGCCTGGCGGGCCTCGGCGAGCAGTTGTGAGACGGCGGGCTCGACGTGCTCGGGGCGGATGCGGTCGAAGGGGACCTGCAGGGGGATCTGGAGGAGGGGGTTGTCCTGCACGGGGCGAAGATAGCAGGCCTCGCGTGCATCGGCGGGCCGGTCGTGGCATGGATGGATCGGTGCGCCGCGCCCGCGGCCGGCGCCCCGAGCTCCCCAACATGTCGCGCATCGACCTCCCGTCGCGCCCTGACCTCCTGCCCCTGCGCGGCGAGCCCGAGGGGCCCTCGTCGATCACCGCGCTGCTCGGTCCGACCAACACCGGCAAGACCCACCAGGCGATCACGCGCCTGCTCGAGCACCGCACCGGGATGATCGGCCTGCCGCTGCGCCTGCTCGCGCGGGAGGTCTACGACCGGGTCTCGGCGCAGGTCGGCGAGGCCGCGGTCGCGCTGATCACCGGCGAGGAGAAGCGGGTGCCGACGCGGCCGCGCTACTGGGTCTGCACGGTCGAGTCGATGCCGATCGGTCACGCGGTCGACTTCATGGCGATCGACGAGATCCAGCTCGCGGCGCACCGCGAGCGCGGGCACGTGTTCACCGACCGCCTGCTGCACGCGCGAGGCGAGCGCGAGACGATGTTCCTCGGCAGCGACACGATGACGGAGATCGTCCGGGCGCTGGTGCCGACGGCGTCGATCGAGCGTCACCCGCGCTTCTCGCGGCTGAGGAGCCTGCCGCCCTGCGAGCTGGCCCAGCTGCCGCCGCGCTCGGCGGTGGTCGCGTTCTCGGCGGCGCAGGTCTACGAGCTGGCGGAGAAGCTGCGCCGGCGCAAGGGCGGGGCGGCGGTGGTGCTGGGGGCGTTGTCGCCGCGGACGCGCAACGCCCAGGTGGCGATGTATCAGGCGGGCGAGGTCGAGTACATGGTCGCGACGGACGCGATCGGGATGGGCCTGAACATGGACGTCGACCAGGTCGCGTTCGGCTCGCTGACGAAGTTCGACGGCAAGGTGCTGCGTCCGCTCGAGCCGGCCGAGCTGGCGCAGATCGCCGGGCGGGCGGGGCGATACATGAAGGATGGGAGCTTCGGGGTGCTGGCGGGGGTGCCCCCGATGCCGCACTCGGTGGTCGCGCAGATCGAGGGGCACCGGTTCCCGGCGATCGAGCGGCTGGTGTGGCGCAACAGCGACCTCGACTTCACGAGCGTGGAGGCGCTGCAGGCCTCGTTGAAGCAGCGCCCGAGCGGGCCGCATCTGCGGCTGGTCGAGCGCAGCGACGACGCGGACACGCTGGCCGAGCTGGCGCTGGTGCCGGAGCTGCGGGCGCTGGCGTCGGGCCCGGAGCGCGTGGCGCTGCTGTGGGACGTGTGCAGGATCCCCGACTTTCGCAAGCTGCTCGAGGGCAGCCACGTGCGCCTGATCGCCAACGTGTTCAATCAGCTGGCGCGGGACGGTCGGCTCGACCCCGCGTGGATGACCCGAAGGATCCGGACGCTGGACGACGCGGAGGGGGATATCGAGGCGCTGATGAGCCGGATCTCCTTCGTGCGAACCTGGACGTACATCAGCCATCACGGGCACTGGGTCGCCGACCCCGAGCACTGGCAGGCGTTGACCCGCGGGATCGAGGACCGCCTCAGCGACGCGCTGCACGATCGGCTCACCCAGCGCTTCGTCGACCCGAAGGTGCGCAGCTTCACGATGCAGCCAGTGACGCCGGGCGCCAGGCGCGAGCGACCACGGGCCGCGGTCGAGCGCGCGCCGGCGGTCGACAATCCGTTCCGTCAGCTGCTCGGCCTGCGCGTGTCCGACGCGGAGCCCGAGCGTGAGGCGGTCGACGAGGAGGCGGCGAAGATCGTCGAGGCGCCGCACGAGGCGTTCACGATCGACGCGCGCGGCCAGCTGCGGCTCGGCGAGCTGCACGTGGCGACGATGAGCCGCGGGCCCGACCTGCTGCGGCCGGAGATCCATGTGGTGCTCGGAGAGCCCTTCGGGCCCGGGGCGATCGCGCAGGTGCGGCGGCGCATGCTGGCCTATACGCGCGATCTGGTGAACGAGCTGCTGGCGCCGCTGCGCATCGACGCGGTCTCGCGGCTGAGCCCGGCCGGGCGCGGGCTGGTGTATCAGCTCGAGCATGGGCTCGGCTCGGTGCTGCGCGCGCGGGCCGAGCTGCAGGTGAACAGCCTGAATAACGAGGATCGAAAGATCTTCGCGCTGATGAAGGTGCAGCTCGGCGCGCTGGTGGTGTTCTTGCCGGCGCTGCTCGAGGCCGACGCGGTGCTGCGGCGGGCGGCGCTGTGGTCGGCGGCGTTCGGTCGGGCGCCGGTGATGCCGCCCGGCAAGCGCGTGTCGGTGCCGGTCGACGAGGAGGTCGAGCCGGCCTGGTATCACGCGATCGGCTATCCGCCGTTCGGGCCGCGGGCGATCCGGGCCGACCAGGCCGAGCGGTCGTTCAGCCGGCTGCTGCAGGTCATGAGCGCCGGGCCGGCCCCGTTGCCGACGGAGCTCGCGTCGTGGCTCGGGTGCTCACAGGCCGATGTCGCCGGCGTGGCCGAGGGGATGGGGCTCACTCGTGTCGATGATGAACGCTTCGTGTTCGCGCGAGGGGACCGCGGTCGCAAGGCTCGGCGGCGCGGCTCGAAGTGAGCGGCGGGCCGCGGTCAAGAATCTAACGATCTTCGGCGAAGAAGACTTTGAATTTGGTCCTTACCTCAACAATCTCGTGGGTGAGAATGGCGCTGGAAGGTGCAGCCTCTGAAGCAAGCCTATTCGCTGCTGGCCGCCAGCTGGGAGGAAGAGCGCAAGCTAAACGTGTCCGCTCCGACCAAGTCCGTCTTGCAGCAACGGAGCGCCTTGAACCTCGTCAAGGTGTTCGGCGCTGGGGCGCCTGGCGAAGCGCTGGCAAGGGCGCGCTGTGACGTGAACTTGCACTGCGTCGAGGACTCCTGAAACATGTCGTTTTGGGTTCTCGACCAACAGCAAGTCCGACGTGAGCCTCTATTTTGCGGGCGATCGAGATGCTCCTGGCGAGTGAAGCACTCGCAGCCCGCTCCATCGGTCTGCACCTCAGGGAGGACGGTGTCGTCGTCGAGCAAGGGCCCTCTGTAGCAAATAGGGGGGGCACATTGTGCCCTCGAGGAGGAGCTCGAGCAATCTGACCGATACGTGGCTCATGATGGCTGAATATGGCTCCCATCTCGGTCAATCCCCTTGATTTCGACTTCCTGGCCAACGGACATTCCGCCTCACGGCGTCGAAGGGGCGTCTTGTTGACGACTCCGGACAGGTCCCATACAATCGGCCACAAATGGCGAGAGCACGGCAAGGTTCTGGCAAGCCTGACGCAGGAGCGTCGACAGCCTTACAAAACATTCGCCTCAAAGGATTCAAGGCGACACGTGATGGGATCGACGTCTCGGTGAGACCCCTCACGCTTCTTGCGGGGCAGAACAGCGCCGGAAAATCGACCGTTGTTCAACCATTGTTGTTGATGAAGCAGACGCTCGAAGCGACCCACGACCCAGGCGTGCTAGAGTTGAATGGTCCTTGTGTAAAATTTAATGAAGCACGCCAACTTTTGTGGCAAGGGAGATCAAAGGCCGACAAAGCGAATGATTGGGAAGTTGGCCTTGGATTTGGAGTGGATACTGTTACAATTCAATACCAAATGCGAAGTGGTGGATTCGGATTAAAGAGCACAGAGAGGCGACACGGTAGTGATGTGATTAGACTGCATGCTAATATGTCTGAAAGCGAGAGAAAGACAGCATTCGACTCGGCCGGCCTGGGAGCCCTTCCTGATGGCTACAAATTAGACGTATCAGTAGTCGAAGATCGATGCGCACATCGGCTAGAGACTCGATTGGTAGCGGCCAAAAAAAGCGGAAATTCGCTGCCTTTCTTTGTTCTTAGCCCTCTCCCTGCTGCGATGCTTGAGTCGATAATTCATCTACCAGGTCTACGCGGACATCCAGAACGCGCTTATCCGGTCACCCGGGCGGCAGATCGTTATCCTGGAGCGTTCTCTCCGTACACAGCGAGTATCTTGCTGGCATGGGCGGAAAAAAAAGATTCTCGCCTGAATGCCGTTGGGGAGGATCTCGGCCGCCTTGGATTGACATGGAAGGTTGCACCGAAACGGGTAGATGATACCCACGTCGAACTTCGAGTAGGTCGATTGCCCCGCCCACAACAAGGCGGAGCGCAAGATTTAGTGAACATTGCCGATGTTGGCTTCGGAGCCTCACAGGTTCTTCCGGTCGTGGTTGCATTACACGCAGCCCAACCTGGACAAATTGTTCACATCGAGCAGCCCGAACTGCACCTGCATCCAAATGCTCAAGTGGCGATGGCTGATTTGCTGATTACAGCAGCGTGCCGTGGCGTACGCTTACTGGTTGAAACACATTCGTCAGTGTTGTTGAAAAAGGTCCAGGTGGCCGTTGCAGAGGGGCGAAACGGGGCGTCCTCCGACTTGGTAGCGTTGCACTGGTTCACGCGCGACGAGGAGGGCGTAACCCGCGTGACCACAGCACACATAGAGCCAGATGGAAGCTATGGAGATTGGCCGGTGGACTTTGCAGACGTCGAAATGCAGGTTGAGCAAGATTTCATTAACGCCGCGGTCGCGAAGCTGAGATCTCTATGAAAAGATGTATCGTGGTAGACGCGTCAGTGGCCAAAGCATGCGGAAAGGCTCGGCTTGGCGCGAATTCTCCGGCCCCAGAGTGTGTCGCAGCCCTCGCCGCGATAAAAGATGGTGATCTGCGGACCGCAATGTCACCCAGCCTTCGAGACGAATGGACCAGGCACGCTGGAGATTATGCGAAGCGCTGGCTGGGTAATATGATCGCCCGAAAGCGTTTTGTTGCCATAGCGTCAAAGTGGGAAGGCGAGATGGTGCTTGAACGGGCTGCAGAAAATCTCCCGGATTGCCATCGGCGTGAGATTCTGAAAGATATGCACCTGATTTCCATTGCAATGTGTACTGATCGCCGCGTACTTTCCCTTGACGAGGCCCAGCGTGGCCTCCTTGCAATCATTGCGTCAGAAGTGGTGCTAATTTGCTCTCTGCACTGGGTGAACCCTCGAACGGAGGGCGTTCAGCGATGGCTTCTCACGGGTGCGAGCGAAGAATCGCTCTTTTGTATTCGGATGACTGGAACGTGAATCCTAACTCATCGCTAATAGCACAAGGTATAGCAGGTAGCTCGATCCCCCGGTTTCTAGCATCTTCTGTATCCGCCCCTCCGCTGTCGGCGGCGCGGCTCGAAGTGAGCGGCGTCAGGGGCTCGGGTTCGACGCAGCGGGGGTCTTGATGCCGTTGCTGAGGTAGCTGTGGCGGTCGCCCTCGAAGCTGAGCTGTTTGGTGGTGAGGACGATGGCGAGGTGCTTGCCGTCGGGGGCGAGGAAGGCGACGCCGCCGTCGAGGCTGTAGTCCCAGACGAAGGGGCGACGGCGCTTGCCGTCCTCGACGACGGTGGTGGTGTCACCGGGGCCGCGCAGGGTGAGGGTGTAGGCCGCGCCGGGTTCGCCGGCGTTCTCGCGGCCGCCGAACAGGGCCGCGAGCTCGGCGCGCAGCGGGCCGTCGGGCAGGAGCAGCGTCCAGATCGGCGCGGCGGCGCGGCTGCTGGTGGAGTCGCGGTTGGGGGTGATCGCGGGGCCCTGGTTGCCGATGACGATGGCGTGGCGGTGCAGCAGCTCGTCGCGATGGCGGGACATCTCGGCCTTGAGGTCGGGCGGATCGCAGCGGTCGGCGTCGGGCTCGCGGTGCTTGATCTCCAGCGGGCTGCCCTCGGCGAAGGTGTCGGTGTCGGCGTCGACCACGTAGAGCGACGCCAGGCCCTCGCACTCGGTGGCGCCGGGGCCGTAGTAGTAGGTCTCGAAGGCGTAGCGGCGGCCGTCCGCGGAGAAGCCCCAGAACGTCAGCTCGTCGCGCTGCTGGGCGCGGTCGCCCTGGCGCGTGTAAGGCCCGGCCTCGGGCGCGGGAGGGGGCGTCGGCTCGGGCTCGGGCGGCGCCTCGATCTTGCTGTCCTTGGGGACAGCCTTGGTCGGCTCGAGGCGCTTGGCCTCGGCGAGCGGCTGCACGACCGGTGCGCCGCAAGCGACGGCGCCGCAGGCGGTGAGGAGAGCGAGCGCGAGGCCGGAGGCGAGGCGAGGCATGGCGCGCAAGGTAGCAACTCCGGCGACGGCCGGCGAGCCGGGCCCCGCGGTGCGCCGGGCCACGACCGTCAGCGGCGGGGTCTGGCGAGGACCATGGTCCAGGGGAACACGGCGGGGGCGGCGAGGACCTCGAAGTGGGGCTCGATGAAGCGGATGAAGCCGCGGCGGCCCCAGTGGTTGACGTGCTCGGGGTCGTTGCCGAGGCGGCGCAGGTTCTTGCCGCGCATGAAGTTGAGGGCGCAGAAGAAGGGCTCGCGGGGGACGCTGAGGAGGACGTGGCCGCGGGCGAGCTGCTTGAGGATGGGCAGCATCTGCTCGGGGTCCGGGATGTGCTCGAGGACCTCGAGCATCATGACCATGTCGAAGCTGCGGCCGTCGCTGACGAGCTGACGGGCGTCGGCGTGCTCGAGTTCGGCGCGTGAGCCGAGGCGTTCGCGGGCCTCGGCGAGGGCGGTCTCGCTGAGGTCGATGCCGGTGAATTTGGCGTCGATGTTGGCGCGCAGGAGGGCGTCGAGCATGAAGCCCTCGCCGCAGCCGAGGTCGAGGACGGTCTTCGGGGCGGCGCGGCGGGTGAGGTCGGCGGCGTGCCGCTTGAAGCGGTCGATCAGGGCGACCTGGATCGGGTTCTTGCTCTCGTGCTTGCGCTTGTTGCCGGCGATGGTCATGGGGTGGTGGTGGCGCCTACCGCTGCGGGCGGTGGAAGGGGTTCTTCTCGATCGACACGGTCGCGTGCTCGCCGTCCTCGTCCTCGTCGGTGTTGATGTCGACCTGGAGACCGCGGTTGGACGAGCTCGCGGCGCGCGGCTGCGGGACGACCGGGTTCGAGAGGGTCGCGTTGCGCGGCTGCGGCATGGCCGTCGGCGGGGCGGTGGTGGGTCGGGTGGCGGCGCTCTGCGGGGCGGTGATCATGCGGCCGGGGCTGGGGAGCCCGGGCGAGCTGATCTGCGCGACGGCGGTCGGGGTCGACGCGGCGGCGAGGCTGTGGTCGGGCTGAAAGGCGGCGATCTGCTCCGGGGTGGCCTCGCGCTCCTCGCGGATCGAGAAGATCTCGGCGGAGCGGATCGAGGTGCCGACCAGCAGCTCGGCGAGCAGACCGATGCCGAGGAACTGCACCGCGATGATCGCCAGCAGCACGCCGAGGGTCAGCAGCGGGCGCTCGCCGATCGGGTCGCCGAGCATCCACAGGAAGCTCAGGTACATCAGGACCAGCATGCCGAACGCGCCGATGATCGCGCCAGGGATGCCGAAGAAGTGCAGCGGGCGGGTCCGGTAGCGGGTGACGAGCAGGACCGTCAGCAGGTCCATGAAGCCGTCGAACATCCGCTTGAAGCCGTACTTGCTGACGCCGTGCTTGCGCGCGCGGTGGTTGACGACCAGCTCCTCGACGCGAAACCCGCGGCTGTGGGCGAGCACCGGCAGGAACCGGTGGAAGCCGCCGTAGACGGAGATCTCGCGCACGCACTCGATGCGGTAGGCCTTGAAGCCGCAGTTGAAGTCGTGGAGCTTGACGCCGCTGAGGCGGCTGACGACGCCGTTGAAGACCTTGGAGGGGATGGTCTTGTCGGCGGGGTCGTTGCGCTTCAGCTTCCAGCCGGAGACGAGGTCGGCGCCGGCCTCGATGCGGGCGATGAAGTCGGCGATCATCGCGGGGTCGTCCTGGAGGTCGCCGTCGAGGGTGAGGACGATCTGGCCGCGTACGCGCTCGAAGCCGGCCGCGAGGGCGGATGACTTGCCGAAGTTGCGGCGAAAGTGGACCACGCGGATCCGCGGGTCGTGCTGGACGAGCTCGTCGAGGGCCTGGGCGGAGCCGTCGCGGCTGCCGTCGTCGATGAAGAGGATCTCGTAGGGGCGGCCGATCGCGGTGCACGCGGCGGTGCACTGGGCGTACATCTCCGGGATCGACCCGACCTCGTTGTAGAGCGGGATGAGAAGCGAGATGTAAGGCTGGGCGTCGATCACTTGCTCTCCTCGGGCCCGATCATGGTCTCGGGGCGGACCCAGGCGTCGAATTGCGCCTCGTCGAGCAGGCCGAGGGCGAGCGCCGCGGCCTTGAGCGAGGTGCCCTCCTTGTAGGCCTTCTTGGCGATCTTGGCGGCGTTGTCGTAGCCGATGTGCGGGTTCAGGGCGGTGACGAGCATCAGGCTCTCGCGCAGGTTGTGCTCGATGCGCGCGGCGTTGGCGGTGATGCCCTCGGCGCAGAACTCCCGGAAGTTGCGGCTGGCGTCGGCCATCAGCCGGGTCGAGTGCAGCACGTTGTGGATGATCAGCGGCTTGAAGACGTTGAGCTCGAAGTTGCCGCTGGCGCCGCCGATGTTGACGGCGACGTCGTTGCCGAGCACCTGCGCGCAGACCATCGTCATGGCCTCGCACTGGGTCGGGTTGACCTTGCCGGGCATGATCGAGGAGCCGGGCTCGTTCTCCGGGATCGTCAGCTCACCGAGGCCGCAGCGCGGGCCCGAGGCCAGCCAGCGCACGTCGTTGGCGATCTTCATCAGCGCGCAGGCGAGGGTCTTGAGCGCGCCGTGCAGGCCGACCAGCGCCTCGTGCCCGGCGAGCGCGGCGAACTTGTTGGGGGCGGTGACGAAGGGCAGGCCGGTCAGGCTGGCGATGTGCCGCGCGCTGGTGACGGCGTAGTCCTTGTGGGTGTTGAGGCCGGTGCCGACGGCG
>Ga0075152_10001068_pt1 | contig 19899 bp, 16 predicted proteins | sample JI61114C2DNA_FD_70964 | JGI IMG/M metagenome (GOLD analysis project Ga0075152, IMG submission 70964) | Wastewater effluent complex algal communities from Wisconsin, to seasonally profile nutrient transformation and Carbon sequestration -... | ecosystem: Engineered > WWTP > Effluent > Algae...
GCCGCTTCCGCGACAGCTACGAGCGACCCGCGGCCTTCGTGCCCGGCAAGCCGACGCGGGTCACGGTGCCGCTGCAGGACGTGCTGCACACCTTCAAGCGCGGCCATCGCGTGATGATCCAGGTCCAGAGCACCTGGTTCCCGCTGATCGATCGCAACCCGCAGCGCTTCGTGCCCAACATCTTCGCCGCGCAGGAGCGCGACTTCCAGCGCGCGACCCACCGCGTGCATCGCGGGCGGGCGCGGGCCTCGAAGGTCACGCTGCCGGTGCTCGCGCCCTGAGCCCGGCGACGAGCGTCAGCGCCCGAGTTGCAGCGCCCGGGCCATGCGGCGGTACATCCGGCCGGCTCCGCTCCACGCGACCGGGCACAGGTCGTGGTGCTCGCCGGAGCGCATCTCGACGACGAAGGTCTCGCGCCCGTCCGGCGGCCGGGTCTCGACGTGGATCGCGCGGATCTCACGGACATTGAGCGGCACCCGATGACCGCGCGCTCGCACCGTCAGCGTGTGGCCGATCAGGTACGGCGTGCGCGGCAGCAGCACCCGCAACATGTTGTCGACCCACATGAACAGCCACGCGACCGCCAGCGCCAGCGCCACCCGGATCGGCCACGAGTAGCCACCCGCGAGCTCGATCCAGGCCTCGGGCAGCCGCGCCAGCAGCACCACCGGCACCAGCACCAGCGCCACGACCGTGACCGCGAGGTCCGTCAGCCTGCCGCTCCAGTTGTCGGGGCGAGCCGTTCGCAGCCGGATGAACATCGGCCCCGGCTACTCCGAGAAGACCTCGAGCTTGTAGCTCCCGCCGACCACGTCGCCCTGATCGACGACGATGAAGAACGTGCCCGGTTCGGGGAAGAAGTTGACGAGCTCGACCGTGCTGCTGCCGCTCTGCTCGGATGAGGTGCACTGCAGCTCGGTGACGGCGCCGCAGCCGCTGCGCAGGCTCAGCACCGGGGCGAAGCTGTCGTCGGCGGTCACGCGGAAGATCATCGTCCCCGGGAAGCTGACGTTGACCTGGAACATGTTCTCGTCGCCGGGTCCGCCGCAGCGGCCATCCACCTCCCCGGGGGTGGCGCCGAAGGCGTTACTCCACGTGAAGAAGCCGCCCGGCGCCTGATCGATCTGCGTCGGGTGGATCGGACAGGCGCCGATGCCGGGGTCGCCGTAGAGCACCTGCATCGTGTAGCGACCGTCGGTGCCCTCGGGTGAGTCGACGGAGATCGTGTAGCTGTGGCCGACCTCGGCGAAGAAGTGCCGGATCGCGCCGACGGCGACCGGCGCGGCGCACAGCTGCGGCAGGACATCCTCGCGGCAGCCGTCGCGGGTGACCCGCACGCTCGGCTCGAAGTCGGCGTCGCTGATGATCACGGACACATCGACGTCGAAGCTCGGCGTGACGATGTAGCTGTCCTCGGGGCCAGCATCGGGCTCGACCGGCTCCTCGTCGGTGTCGCCCGCGATCTCGACGTTCCGACCGCACCAGCCGCGGACCTTGCCCGGTCCGAGCAGGCGCCCGCGGGCCTCGAAGTTGGCGAAGGGCAGCACGTAGGGCATGTCGCAGCCGCCCTCGCGCGGGTCTTCCTCGGTGTCGCTCACGGTCTCGAAGCCGCCGCTCCCGTCGTCCGCCGCGTCGCTGCGCAGACCGCAGGCGCAGAGGCCGAGGGCCGCGACGAGGGCCGCGGCGCGGCCGCAAGCCGACGCGAGGGAGAGATCCGATCCGGACTTCACGTCGCTCAGCATAGCGCCGGGAGTTTTTCCGCGTCAAAAACCAATGCACCGGGGCATGCACCAGCCATGACCCGGTGGACCGGGTAGACCGGGCTGCCCGCTAGATCGGCCACATCGACTCGATCTGGAGCTGGATCCGGACGCGACCGCGAAAACTGGAGCGCGCCGGCAAGTACAGGCAGGCCACCCGGGCGCCAGGGGCCAGGCCCGGGTGCTGCTCGGCCTGGCCGAAGGCGATGGCCTCGAAGATCAAGCCGCCCTGGCGCAGCACCAGGCTCAGGTGGCGCTGCTTGAGCACCCGCACCCGCTCGACCGAAGCCGCCTCGCACAGGTAGCGCGGAGGGGCGAATCCAACCCCGTAGGGGCCGAGGCCCTCGAGGCCGCCGATCATCGCCTCGTCGACCGCCGCGAACTCGAGGGCCCCGTCGTGCTCGACGACCACATCGCCGGGGTCGCGACCCCCGAGCTGCAGGCCGACCGCCGCGTCGAAGGCCTCGACCAGCGCGGGCACCTCCGCCAGCGCCATCGTCAGGCCGGCCGCCGCCCGGTGCCCGCCGAAGCGGCGCAGCAGCGGCGCGCAGGCGCGCAGCGCCGCCAGCACGTCGACCTCGCCGTAGGTGCGCACCGAACCGCGGGCGTCGCCGCGAGCAGGGTCGAAGGCGAGGACCAGCGCCGGTCGGCGGTAGCGCGCGACGATGCCGGCCGCGGCGATGCCGACGATGCCGTGCAGCCAGCGCTCGCTGCCGACGACGAGCGCGTGGCGCCGCTCGCTGCGCGGGTCGGCGGCGAGCAGCGCGAGGGCCTCGCCGACGATGAAGTCCTGGCGCTCGCGCCGGTGGCTGTTGAAGCCCTCGACGCGCTCGGCCATCGCCCGGGCCTCGGCGACGGAGCTGGCGCGCAGCAGGCTGAGCGAGGGCTCGGCGGGGCCGAGGCGGCCGGGGGCGTTGAGGCGCGGGCCGAGGCGAAAGCCGAGGTGGCCCTCGTCGATGGCCTCGTCGGCGCCGACGCCGGCGTACTCGAGCAGGGCGCGGACGCCGGGGCGGCGGCGCTGGCCGACGACGGTGAGGCCGTGGCGGACGAGGATGCGGTTCTCGGCGACCAGCGGGACCATGTCGCAGACGGTGCCGAGGGCGACGAGGTCGAGCCACTGGCGCGGGTCGGGCAGCGGGGTGGCGGACTCGCGGCCGAGCGCGCTGCGCAGCGCGGCGCACAGGTAGAAGGCGACACCGGCGCTACAAAGGCCCTTGAACGGGAAGTCGCAGCCGAGCTGATGCGGGTTCAGGAGCGCGGCCGCGGGCGGCATCTGCTCGGGGACCTGATGGTGATCGATGACGATCGTCGGGATCCCGCGGACCTTGAGCCACTCGAGCGCCTCGTGATCCGAGGTGCCGCAGTCGCCGGTCAGCACCAGGCGCACGCCGGCCTCGCGCAGCACCTCGGCCTCGGCCTGCGAGAAGCCGTAGCCGCCCTCACGGGTGGCCACGCGGGCGACGACCTCGATGCCGATCGCCTCGAGGTAGGTGGTCAGGATCGTCGTGGTGGTGACGCCGTCGACGTCGTAGTCGCCGAACACGCCGATCCGCCAGCGCTCGCGCCAGGCGGTGCGCAACAGCTCGATCGCGGCCTCGAAGCCGGCCATGCCCGCGGGCGGGCGCAGGTCGGCGAGGCGCGGCCGCAGGAACTGCTCCTGCTGCGCGAGCTCGACGACGCCGCGGCCGAAGAGGATCCGCACCGCCGGCTCGCTGACATTGAGCCGAGCCGCGTGCTCGCGGACGCGCTCGCCGTCGATCTCACGCAGCGGACCACGCACGCCGAGCCGCGGCGCCGCGGCGTCACCGGGCTCGCCGGGCACCTCGAAGCGCTCGGTCTTCCCGGCCACGGCCTCGGCCCGCGCCGAGCGCCCGGCCAGCACCGCCGCCGCCCGACTCGCCGGCGTGCTCGGCTCCTCGTCGCGGCGCCCGGCCAGCGGGGCCCGCCCCCCCGTCGGGGCCGCATGCGAGCCGAGCGGGGGACGTGGACTCATGAGGGGCGCTGCCGACGACGACGACGGCTGGCCTTCTGCTCGCCGCCCTCCCCGCCCTCGTCGTCACCGCCGGCGTCGCCGGTCTGCGCGGCCTTCTTGGCGGCGGCCTCGGCCCGGATGTCGCCCACGCGCTGACCGGTGGCGTCGTCGACCTCCTCGTTGCTGGCCGAGCCGAGCAGCGTCCCGGTGCCCTCACGCTCGGCGGCCTCGGCGGCCTCGATGTGACCGGTGCCGCCGTAGAAGCGCTTGTTGATCCACAGGAACGCGGGGGTGGCGATGAACAGCGAGGAGTAGGTGCCGACGGTGATGCCGATGAACAGCGCGAAGGCGAAGTCCTTGATCGGGCCGGAGCCGAGCACCCAGGTGGCGATGACCACGAGCAGCGTCGTGCCCGAGGTCAGGATCGTGCGGCTGAGGGTCTCGTTGAGGGCGTTGTCGGCGACCTCCTCGATCGGCTCGTCGCGGTACAGCGAGATGCGCTCACGGACCCGGTCGAAGACCACGATCGTGTCGTTGATCGAGTAGCCGATGATCGTCAGCAGCGCGGCGATGGTCTGGAGGTTGAACTCCTTCCAGGTCAGAGCGAAGGCGCCGACGGTGATCAGCGCGTCGTGGGTCAGCGCGAGGATGCCGCCCGGCGCGTAGCGCAGGTCGAAGCGCAGCATCACGTACAGGAAGATGAAGCCGATCGCGTAGAGCAGCGACTTGATGCCGTCGTTCTTGAGCTGGTTGCCGACCTTGGCGCCGACGGTCTCCGACGAGACGATCTCATCGACGGTGCCCGCGCCGAAGGCGGCGTCGAGGTCGTCCTGGATCTTCGCGCCGATGCCGATGAGGGCCAGCTCGACCGGGAACTCGCCGAGCTTGCCGGTGCCCTTGTCGACCTTGCCCTCGCAGCCGGCCTTCGTCAGCAGCGCCTCGAGCTCGCTGTAGGTCGGCTGGGACTCGAAGAGCATGAAGATCTTGCTGGCGCCGGAGGTGTAGTTCCAGCGCTTGAGCTTCGCCTTCGAGTACTCGCCGAGCGAGGTCTTGCACTGCTCGGCCTGCGCGTCGTCGATGCTGGCGACGTCCTTGACGTGGACCAGGACCTCGTTGGCGGCGTCCGGGACGGTCACCGCGGAGACGCCCTCGTAGCCGGCGCCGTCCAGGGCGGTGCGAATGTCCTCGATCGGGATCGGCTTGTCGGCCGCCAGCGCGAGGCGGACCGCCGATCCGCCCGCGAAGTCGATGCCGAAGTTGAGCACCGAGCCGCGGGTCGACGCATTGAAGGCCATCGCGCCGATCGTGCCGAGCAGCATCAGGATCGACCCGAAGATGAAGTACTTGGCCGAGCGGACGAACGGGAACTTCGTGCCCGGAGGAATGATCTCGAAGAATTTCATGGCAGACGGTCCAGGGTCAGCTCGAAATTCAGATCGACACGCGGTCGAAGCCGCGGCGGTTGGCCTGGAAGTCGAAGAACAGGCGCGTGCAGAACACCGCCGTGAAGATGGAGGTCGTGATGCCGATCAGCAGGGTGATCGCGAAGCCGCGGATCGGGCCGGAGCCGTACTGCCACAGCACGATGCCGGCGATCGCGGTGGTCAGCTGCGAGTCGAGGATCGTCGTGAAGGCGCGGTCGTAGCCGGCCTCGACCGCGGCGCGGGCGGTGTAGCCGTCGCGCAAGAGCTCGCGGATGCGCTCGTAGACGATGACGTTGGCGTCGACCGCCATGCCCAGGGTCAGGACGATGCCGGCGATGCCGGGCAGGGTCAGGGTCGCCTGGAAGAACGCCATCGCCGCGAGGATCAGCAGCACGTTGAGGATCAGGCCGAACACGGCGATCAGCCCCGAGACCCGGTAGTAGAAGCCGGTGAACAGCACGACCGCGGTCAGGCCGACGACGAAGGCGTAGAAGCCGCTCTCGACGGCTTCCTTGCCGAGGTCGGCGCCGACGCGGATCTCGAACTCCTTGACCAGGCGGGCCGGGAGGCTGCCGCTCTTGAGCACCTTGACCAGGTCGTTGGCGGCCTCGCGCACGCTCTGACCCGGGGTCTGGCCCATGGTGATGCGGACGTTGCCGCCCGGGATCCGGTCGTTGAAGATCGGGTCCGACATCACCATGTCGTCGAGCATGATCGCCATCTTGCGACCGATGTTCTCGCCCGACATCGACTCGAAGCGGTCGGCGCCGAGGCGGTCGAGCTTGAGGTTGACCTCGGGCGTGCCGGTCTGCGCGTCGAAGCCGACGTTGGCGGTCACGATGCTGTCGCCCGTGACCTCGGCGCGCGACTTGACGACGTAGGTGCGAAAGACGGCCTCCGCGGGGGCGCCGCGGCGGGTCAGCGTCTCCGAGCCGTAGACGACCATGTGGGTCGGCGGCAGGCGCCAGGCGGGCGGGAGATTGTCGAAGAACTGCTCGAGGTTGGCCTTGTCGCGGGCGTAGAAGGCGTAGTGCTCCTTGACGTTGGCGCCCTTCTCGTTGCCGTAGCTGCCCATCAGGTTGACGGAGATGCCGAGGCCCGCCGTGACGAGGCCGGCCTCGTGGATCGCCTGCAGGTAGGGCTTGCCGGTGTCGGCGAAGGGGGTCTCGTCGTCGACCATGCGCATCTCGAGCACGGCGGCGCGCTCGATGACCTTCAGCAGGCGGCGAAAGTCGCTCGACTCCTCGAGCACCTTGTCGCGGGCGGCCTCGGAGATGCGCAGGTTGACGACGTCCGCGGCTGTCTCGGCGCCGGCGTCCGCGGCGAGCATCTCGAGCTCGAGGCCGAGGCGCTGGTCGTTGATCTTGTCGTTCTTGACGCCGTCCTTGAAGGCCCCGGCGAGCAGCTCGCGGGCGTTGGTGCCCGCGAGGGTCAGCTTGAAGGCCTCGGGCTCCTTGGCGCTCTCGCTGACGCTGATCTGGCCGGCCCCGGCGGCGGTGAGGATCGGGCGCAGCCGGGCGATCAGGTCCTTGCGGGCGGCCTTGATCTCGGTGGTGGTGTCGCTGAGGCCCGGCAGCTCGATGACGATCTGGCGGTTCTTCGGGTAGATGTTCGGCTCGGCGATGCCCATCGCGTCGATGCGGCGGCGCACGGTGTCGAGGGCCTGGCTGACCGCGGAGCTGCGGTTCTCGGCGAGGCGCTGCTCGATCATCTTGAGGTGGATGACGCCGCTCGCCTCGTCCGCGGTGTCGACCCGCTCCATGTCCGAGAGGGCGATCGCCAGGACGTCGTCCTCGGCGAGCGCGACCTGGGCCGGGTCGGGGAACTTGATGTCGAGGCGATCGACGCCGCGGCGCTCGATGTCGACGTCGACGCTCTTCTTCTCCTTGAAGGCCGACTCGAGCTCGCTGGCGATCTGGTCGAGCTTGTTCTCGAGGGCCTCGTCGACGGCGACCGAGTACTCGAGGTGCAGGCCGCCCTGGAGGTCGAGGCCGAGCTTGAAGCGGCTCTTGAAGGTGTCGGTGAGCCAGCCCGGCAGTTCCTTGTCACGACCGAGGATCTGGGCGATCGACGGGGTGATCATCATGATGCTCAGGGCGAGCAGCCCGAACAGCAGCAGCGCCTTGGTCTTGAGGAAGCGACGCATGGCGGCTTAGCTCCGAACCTCGGCGCCGTCCGCCTTGACCACCGTGGGCGTGACCGCGGGCGGCTCCCACTTGTCGCCGATCTCGGCCTTCAGGACCCGGATCTTGACCTTGTCGGCGATCTCGACGAACACGATCTGGTCCTCGATGCTGGCCACGCGGCCGAGGATGCCGCCGGTCAGCCGCACCTGGTCGCCTTTGTCGAGCTTCGCCAGCCGGGCCTTGCGATCCTTCTCCTGCTTGCTCGCCGGGCGAATGACCAGGAAGTAGAACACCCCGACCATGAGGATGATCGGCAAAAACCCGCTCAGGGCGCTGGTCGGGGCGGCTTCGGCGAGGAGGAACAGGGTGGGCGTGGCAAGCATGGCGGGGCTCTCGGTCGAGGGGGGAGTATCCATCGGCGGCCAGGGCTTCTGACGGCCCGACCCTCCGCGGGCGCGTGCAAAAACGCAGGTCCCCCGCCGGTCGCAGGGGCCTAGCAGGAAGCGCGCCGGCTGTCACCCCGGCGGCGCGGCCGGGACGGGCGCCCGGTGGCGCTTCGAAACCGGTTCAGGCTTTGCGAGATAAAATTCCGTAATGATGGATGAAAACAGCGCGTCAATAGCCGCGAAGCGCTGCGCACGCAGGGCCGCCCGCAGCGCGCCGACCCACTGGTGGAAGAAGAACAGGTTGTGGATCGTGGCCAGCCGGCCGTACAGCGGGTCGTTCTGCTCGTGGAGGTGGCGCAGGTAGGCGCGGCTGTGCAGGCGGCAGGCCCGGCACCGGCACTCGGGGTCGGGCGGCGAGGGATCGTAGCGAAACCGGGACTGGCGGATATTGAGACGCCCGGCGAAGGTGAAGAGCTGGCCGTTGCGCGCGTGGCGGCTGGGCATCACGCAGTCGAACATGTCGACGCCGGAGCGGACCGCGGCGAGCAGGTCGTAGGGTGTGCCGATCCCCATGACGTAGCGCGGACGCCCGGACGGCATCTGCGGGGCGATCTCCGCGAGGGTGGCGTGCATCTGCGGGATCGGCTCGCCGACGCTGAGACCGCCGAGGGCCAGGCCGTCGAAGGGCAGCGCGGCCAGCTCGGCGAGGTGCTCGCGGCGCAGCGCGAGGTCGGTGCCGCCCTGGACGATGCCGAAGCACAGCTGCGTGGGCGCGAGGATCTGCGGGCGCAGCTCGCAGGCCTGGCGGGCCCAGCGGGTGCTGCGCTCGACGGCGACGCGCATCAACGCCGGGCTCGCGTCGCCGGGCGGGCAGTGGTCGAGGATCATGCAGATGTCGGAGCCGAGCGCGGCCTGGGTGCGCAGCACGCTCTCCGGGGTCATCCGGTGGCGCGAGCCGTCGAAGTGGGTCTGATAGTCGACCCCGCCGTCGTCGATCTTCTGCAAGCCGCGCAGGCTGAACACCTGAAAGCCGCCGCTGTCGGTCAGGATCGGGCGGTCCCAGCCGATCATCCGGTGCAGGCCGCCGAGCCCGGCGACGCGGGCCGAGCCCGGACGGTGGCCGAGGTGGTAGCTGTTACCGAGGATGATCTGCGAGCCCACCTCGCGCAGGTCGTCGGGATCGAGGCCCTTGACCGCGCCGTAGGTGCCGACCGGCATGAAGCACGGCGTGTCGATCGGGCCGTGCGCGGTCCACAGCCGGCCCGCCCGCGCGTCGCCCTCCTGCGCGAGGACCTCGAAGGTGCCGGGCCGCGGCGTCGGCTCGTCGGCGGCGGATGGGGGCGCTTCACAGCGCAGGCCGGCGCGGGGATCGACTCGCGGGATCTCGAGCATGGCGGCGAGGCATGCCACAGCCGCGGGGCCGCCGACAAGGGCGCTCAGGCCTCCGGACCGAGCAGCATGCAGTCGCCGTAGGAGTAGAAGCGGTAGCCGGCGCGCACCGCCTCGCGATAGCCGGCGAGCACGCGCTCACGACCGCCGAGGCTGCACACGAGCATCAGCAGCGAGCTGCGCGGCAGGTGGAAGTTGGTGACGAGGTGGTCGACGACGCGAAAGCGATGGCCGGGGGTGATGACGAGGTCGACGGGGCCGTGATACGGGACCAGCTCGCCGTGCGCGGCCGCGACGGCCTCGAGCGCGCGGGTCGCCGTGGTGCCGATGGCGACGATCGGGCGGCCGTCGCGGCGGGCCTCCAGGATGCGCCGGGCGGCCTCGGTCGAGATCTCGGCCTCCTCGGCGCCCACGCGGTGCTGGCTCACGTCGGCGGCCTCCATCGGCAGGAAGGTCCCGGGGCCGACGTGCAAGGTGACGCGCACGAGGTCGAGGCGCGCGAGGACCTCGGGCTCCCAGTGCAGGCCCGCGGTCGGCGCGGCGACCGAGCCCTGCTGAGTGGCGTAGAGGGTCTGATAGCGCTCGGCGTCATGGGCATCGGGCCCGGCGTCGCGGCGGATGTAGGGCGGCAGCGGGACCTCGCCGGCGCTCGTCAGCGTCGGCAGCAGCTCGCCGCGCGCGACCTCGAAGCGACGCGCGCGCGGGTCGACCGGATCGAGGCCGCGGTAGATACACACGAAGTCGGCGAGCCCGAGGCGATGGCCCTCACGCAGGTGCTTCGCGCCGCGGACCCAGGCGCGAAATCCGGCGCCGACGCCGAGCCCCGGGCGTGGATCGCAGACCAGGAGCTCGAAGGCGCGGCCGCTCTCGCTGGTGAGGAACAGCCGCGCAGGCACGACCCGCGAGTCGTTGACGACCACCAGCGCACCGTCCGGGAGCCAGCGCGGCAGCTCGCGGGCGTGGCTGTGCTGCCACGGCGGATCACTGCCGGCAGCGCCGAGCACGAGCAGGCGCGCGTCGCCGCGGCTGGCCGCCGGCTGCTGGGCGATCTGCGCGGCGGGCAGGTCGAAGTCGAAGGCCTCGGGTCCAGGCATGCGGGCGCCCGGTGCATGGCACAGCCGCGCGAGCGACACAAGGGTCGCGCGCGAGCGCCTGCCAGGACGCCACACCGGCGCCGGTGGCGACACCAGGCCCCCGGTGTCATGCTGCGCCGATGTCACGCCCTCGCCTGGTCGCGTATCTGGCCGCCGCGGCGCTGCTGCTGGGCGGCCCCGCTCAGGCGACCGCCGCCGGCGAGACCAGGAGGGGCGAGACCTCGGCCCAGCGCCTGCACCGCAAGGGCGTGCACTGCATGGAGGAGATCGAGCGGACCGACTGCGCGATCGAACACTTCGAGGCGCTGCTCGACGAGCGCACCGAGGAGCGCGAGCTGATCACCGACGGCCTGCTACGGCTCATCAAGCTGTACGAGAAGGCCGGCGACGCGGACGCCGTGCACGCGGTGATGCGGCGCTTCTGGGAGGCCGGGCGCGGCAAGCTCCGCCGCGGCCACCTGCCGTACACGACCCGCTTCCTGCCGCGTGACTTCGATGTCGTCGGCGCCGCGTACCTGCAACGCATGCTCGCCGCGCCGCTGGCGAAGCGGCTCCCGCCCGAGCTCCACGAGTTCGTCATCACCTGCGACGACGACCGCCGCAAGGAGCTCGAGGAGCTGCTCCTGTACCGCAAGGCCGATGCCCGCGCGAAGCTCAAGAATCAGTCGCTGCAGGCGGCCCTGACGGAGATCAGCGCCGAGGAGCGCAAGCAGGCGGCGGCCCGCAGCAAGCGCGCCGCGGCCCGTGACACGCAGCGGCCGCGCCCCCCCAAGCCAGTCTTCGCCGACGGCCTCTGCGCGACCGCGACCGCCTTCGGCGAGTCGAGCCCGGCGACCTGGACGCGGATCGCTATCGGCTTCCACCACGGCGACTGGCGCCGCTCCGCCGCCGTGCTCGAGCTCCCCGGCCTGGCCGCGCGGATCGCCGCGGGCGTGCAAGCGGGCCGCCTGAGCCCCGCGGGCGCGAACACCTGGACCCTGGTCGACCGCAGCTACGAGGGCCAGACCGTCCAGCTCGCCAGCTTCGAGCTCGACGAGCTGGTGATCGCGCCGGAGGCCCTGATGCGAGAGATCGCCGCCAGCCACCGCAGCGGCAAGCGCAGCCTGGCGAAGGAGGTCGACCGCCTCGTCGCCGGCGTCCCGGTCGACACCGGCTTCTTCGCGGTGGCCACCGAACGAGCGGTCCGTGAGCTCGGCTTCGGCGGCATGTCAAAGGGCCGCCGCAAGCTGCTCGAGCTGCTGCTCCCCCACCCCGAGGGCGTGCAAGTCGCCGGCGTGGTCCACGAGTACTTCGGCCTGTTCATGCGCATGCCGACCGACACACCCGTCAAGGCCGGCATGCTCGTCGACATCGTCCGCCGCATGATCACCAGCCAGGCCGACGCCGACGAGGACGCCGCCGCCAGCCTGCGCCTCCTCGACGTCGCCCAGGCCAGCGACAAGCGGGCGCTCCTGCTCGGCTATGTGCTCTCCCTCGGGCAGATCGAGACGATGCTGCTCGACTGACGAGATCGCCGCCGGCTCGCGGTGGCGCGCGAGCTGTGGCAGCCTTGCGCCGTGGCCACCCTGCTCTCCTGCGCCCTGCTGGGCTCCCTCCTCGCGCCCGCGGTGACGAGCCCTCCATCTCCTTCGCCCGCGCCCCTGGCGGCCGCCTACGGCCCCGCGGAGGCCGATGTGGACCTCGACCGGCTGCTCCAGGAGCGCGGTCGTCCTTACCTCGAGGCCCGCGCCCGCCTCGAGGCCAATCCTTCGCTCGCGGCCCCGGCCGTGGCCACCCGGCTGCGACGAGTCCCCGCGCCGACGGCCGCGGAGGAGCGGCGCCTGCTCGCGTTGCTGGCGGGCATGGCCCGCCCGGAGGACCTCGAGGTGTTCGCGGCCCAGTTGCGCCGCGACGTCGCCGCCAGCCACCAGCGATCGCCGGGTGCTAGCGACGAGTCGCGCGCGGCCGCGCCCTGGCGGGCGATCCTGCGCGAACAGGGGGCGGCGGCGGTCCCGGTCCTGACGGCGCTGGTCGGAGATCGCGAGCTCGGCTCGGACCTGCGCGCGCTGGTGCTCGGCGACCTGGTCGCGGTCACACCCGCCGAACAGCTCGCCCCGCTCGTCGACCTGATCGGCGGAGGCGCCCTCGAGCTGCGCCTCGCGCTCCGCGTCGCCCTGGCCCGCCGGGCCCAGTCCAGCCCGACCGATCGCGCCGCGCTGCTGACCGCGGTCGACGCAGCGATCCCCCCCAGCGAGCCCTCCCGCAAGGCCGCGCTCATCGGCGTGCGCGCGGCGCTCACGGACGGGCCAGACCCGACATTCACGGCGCAGGCGATCGCCTGGGCACTCGACGACACCGCGGCCTTCGTGGTCCGGGTCGCGGCGCTGCGAGCCCTCCTCGCCCGCGCCGCCGACGCGGTCGTGCAGACCAGCCTCGCCGCCCTCGCGGCCCGACACCTCGATCCGACGCGCCGGGCCGAGCAGGCCAGCGAGGTGCTCGGCGCGCTGGCCTTGCAAGGGCTCACCGCCGCCGCCGCGCGAGCGCTGGTCGAGCGCCACGGCCTCCTCGCCGCAACCGCCCCGCGGATCGCCAGCGCCGCCTACAACTCGGCGCTCCTCGCGTCCGACGGGTCGTGGCTGACCGCGAGCCAGGCCCACCCGTGGCCGGAGGTCCGCGGCGCCGCGCTCACGCGGGTCGAGGGCCCCTGCGCCGCCGCGATGGTGAAGAAGCTGGCGCAGATCGCCGACGCGACCGCACGCAAGGGCGAGGCGGAGGCGATCGTCGCGCGCGAGGCGATCGCGGCGCTCGGGCGCTGCGGCGGTGATGCAGCGCGGGCCGCCCTCGTGCGCATGCTCGACGACGGGGACCAGGATCCCGAGCGCCGCGCGGAGGCCGGCCGCCAGCTCGTCAAGCACCACGGACACCGCGGCGCCGCGGCAGTGGCCGCCGCCAGCGCGCGAACCCCCGACGTCGGCCTCTCGATCCGCCTGGTGCGAGCCCTCCAGCGCAGCGAGGTCCCCCCGAGCGCCGAGGTGCTCGAGGCCCTGTGCACCGCCAGCGAGGCCGCAGAGACCGCCGCCGCCGCCCGCCAGGCGATCAGCGCCTTGCTGGCCGGCGAGGACGCCCCCTGCGGGGCCCGGAGCGGCCCGGAGCGGCCCGACCCGGAGAAGCCGCGGGTCTACCCGCGATAACAGGCATTGCCGCGCGGGCATTGCCGCGCGAGGCGAAGCGCCGTAGCCTCCACAGCCCGTCTCATGGACAGACCCAGGCTCCGCAAGGTCGATCGAACGCTGCTGCGTCGCGGTGACGAGCTGCTGGTGGTGCTGCGCGACCCGCTCGGCCTCGCCGAACCCGCGGCCTTCCCCCAGGAGGCCGCGCAGGTGCTCGACATGCTCGACGGCCAGCGCAACGCGGCGCAGATCCGGCAGTCACTGCTGCTGCGCGAGCGGATCGACCTGAGCCTCGAGGACATCAGGGCGCTGCTCGCCGAGCTCGGTGAGGCCGGCTATCTCGACGATGACCGGTTCCGCGGGATGTGGGACGCCGCGCGCCGCCGGTTCATGGCCAGCGAGATCCGGCCGCCCCGCTTCGCCGGTGTGCTCTACCCCGAGGAGCCCGACGAGCTGCGCGCGGCGATGATGAGCGCGTTGCCCGAGCCGGCTGGCCGCCTGCGGCGCGGCAGCGACGTCATCGGCGTGCTGTGCCCGTACCAGCCGCTCGAGGGCCGGGCCGGCGCGCTCGTCGAGGCGACCCTGCGCGGGCTCCCGCCGGCCGCCGAGATCGATCTGATCGTGCTCCTCGGCACCGATCACCACCCGGGTCTGCTGCCCTTCGCCATCACCGACAAGCGCTATGCCACGCCCCTCGCGGCGCTGCCGGCCGACCCCGCGCTGGTCGCCGCCCTCGAGCGACGGTTGCCGTGGATCAAGCGCGAGGAGCTGCGTCACCGCGAAGGCATGAGCCTCGAGCTCGGCGCCCTCGCCCTCGGTCACATCTATGGCGATGCCTGCCCCCCGGTGCTGCCCGTGCTGTGCGGCCAGACCGCCCTGCTGACCGGCGACGACGAGGCGAAGACCGACGCCTTCCTCGCTACCATGGAGCACGTCCTCGAGGGTAAGCGCGTGCTGTGGTGGATCTCCGCCGAGCTCAGCCACGCTGGACCGGCCTTCGGACGTCCGCCGCTCGCAGCGGAGGGCCTGCGAGCCCTCGCCGAGCGCGACCTGGCCTGCCTCGATTCCCTGGCCGCCGGCCGCCCCGAGCAGCTGGTCGCCCGCTGCATGGAGAACGACGAGGCCCTCGGTCGGCCGAGCGGGGCCGCGGCCCTGTCCACCGTCGCCAGGTTGTTGCCGGTCGGCTACCGGGCCGAGCTGGCCGAGTACCTCACGCTGCGCTCGCCCGGGCCGGACGAGGGTTGGGTCGGCCTCGTCGGGATGCGATTTTGCCGACCCGCGCTGCTGGCTGACGACGACTGACGCTCAGCTGGCCGGCCCGCGAGCGAGCCGGACCGCGAGCTCGGCGCCCTGCTCGGCCCGCATCGGCAACGCGGCCTGCGGGTCGCCGGCACTCTCGGCGGCGATGCCGTAGATCAGGGCGATGATCCCGCGAGCCAGCACCTCGGCGTCGCCGCCGGGGAACACACCGGCCGCCGCGCCGCGACGCAGGAGCTCGACGTAGCGGACCCGCATGCCGGACAGCACCTGCTCGAGGCGCTCGCGAAATTCGGGGTTCTGGCTGGCCATTGCGATCATCAGGTTGCAGAAGCGGGCCTCGTCCGCGCTGTGCTCGAGGGTCTGCAGGTGGGTCAGCACGAGCCCTCGCAGCGCCCGATCGGCTGGCTGGTCGGCGTCCAGCTCGGTGTCCCAGCGCGACTGCAAGGCCGTGAATTGGGCCTCGAGAATGTCGTGGAACAGCGCCTCCTTGGCCCGATAATGGAAGTAGACCCCGCCCTTGCTGAGACCGGCCTCGCGGGCGATATCCAGGAGGCGGGTCGCCGCGAAGCCCCGCCGAACGAAGCACCGCGTGGCCGCAGCCCGGATCTGCTGCTTGCGTTGCTCATCTGGTTTAATGCGTGTCGTCACTGCTCCCCACCCTCCCGGCGCCCGAACGGCGCCCCCAAAGCTGTTGCGCCACGCTAGCGCGAGGTACCGTGGGTTTGTCCAGACGCAGCCGCAATTTCCCCACAGGAGCGGCCGCAGGGCCCATTCCAGGGGGGGTACGAGACGGCCGGCCCGGGGGCCGGTCGGCGAGCAAAGTGCTCCAAAGGGCGGAATCAGCCCGATCTGCGGGCGATCCCGCCGATCGAGGCGCGTCGCCGACCGGCGCAATTTGACACAGCGGTCATCTCGGGCGTGAATACGGGTTCTTCCCCCCCCGTCCCAGGGCGCCGAGGTTTTATGCGCAACGTTTGTCTGGCCCTCATGGTTGCAGCCGGTCTGAGTCTGTCCACTGCCTGCTCCTACTCGTCCTCTCGCACCTGGGGCTCCGGCGACACGGCGGCGCCCTCGAGCCACGGGAAGCCGGCACGCTCCACTTCGTCGAAGAGCAAGCCGGCGAAGCAGACTTCGTCTCCGGCGCCCAAGTCCGCGGCCAAGTCCCCGGCGCCCAAGGCTCCGGCGCCCAAGGCCGAGTCCAAGCCAGCGCCGGACGCCCCGGTGGCCGAGCCGAAGCCGACCGAGCCCCAGGCTCCGCCGACCCCGCCCAAGGACCCCGTTCGCGCGGGTCGCGACGATCCGGCCCCGCCGGCCGAGCCGACCCCGGCCCCCGGCACACGCGTCAGCCCCGGCGCCCAGCCTGGCGGCTCCGGCGGCGGGGTGCCTTCAGCCGGCGACGACACCTACCACGCCGGTGAAGACGGCGGCGCCGCCCCCAAGCCCAAGGGCCCTGGCACCCTCACTCCGGGTGGCGCCGCCCCCAAGCCCAAGGGCCCTGGCACCCTCACTCCGGGTGGCGCCGCCCCGGCGCCCAAGGGCCCCGACTCCCTGAAGCCCGCCCCTGTCCAGCCGAAGCCGCGTCCGCTGCCGCCGACCTCCGGCACGGTCGCCGCGCCCAAGTAGCTAAACTGCAACCATGAGCGTGGTCCTCGACCCGAGCCAGCCGACCGGCTGCCTCGGGTCGAAGCCATTGGTTGCCGCCAAAATCCATGATCACACCGGCCACATGAGGTGGCAGCAGTGCTACGGCACGCGGGCGTCGGCCAGGACCGACATCAACGGGTCCTACGCTGATCGGCGACGCAAAGCGGAGCCCTGACGTCAGGAGCCCGTGCGCGGGGTCGAGGCGGCGCCGCGTAGCCTGGCGCGCTGCATCGGTGCGGGCGCCAGCTGATAGCCGACCTCGACGGCCTCGCCGAGTTCATCCGGCTCATCCGGCTCATCGAGGTCCTCGTCGAGATCATCGCGATCGGTGAAGCGACGGCGATGGATCGGGACGCTGTCGTCGTCCTCCTCCTCGAAGGCCGCAGGCGCGGGCACCACGGACATGGCCGGCACGACAGAGAGCACCGCGGGATCGACCGGGTCCAGCTCGAGCTGCGCAGCGCCGGCGCGGCGCTTGCCCTTGACCGCGCTGGCCACGGCGACCCGCGTGTTCAAGTGCTGACGCAGGTCGCTGCCCGGACGAAAGTCGATCGTGTAGGCGGCCTCGATCGTCATCGGCTCGAGGGTCCGCGGGTTGACGCCCTTGCGAGCGCTGCGCTTCTTCTTCGTGAAAGTGCCGAAGCCCGGGAAGGTGAAGCGCGGGCACTGCGAACGCGTGACCTTCGCGCGCACGAAGTACGTGCCGAGCTCGTCGAAGGCGAGGTCCAGGATCTGGCCGATGCACTTCTTCGTTACGTCCGGCGGGAGTTCCCGCGAACGAGCAATCTTCTCGATCAGTTCAGCCTTCGTCATCGGTCACCGGGTTCGGAGGCAGCGCCCTCGCGGACCACGAACTTTAAGAAAGCGTCACCGAAGCGTCAACTGTTTTGCGCGTCGCCGATGAAGCCGCGACGCCGAGATGTGACGAAGGGAGCGCGGCTCACAGCGTCCGCAGGACGCGCGAGCCTCACGCGCTTCGCAGCTTCTGCATCGCTTGCTGTAGATCCGCCATCACCGTGTCATCCGCCGGGTTTCGTTGGCCAGGCGGCAGCTCGCGCTCACGGCGTATCACGTACGACGGGTGATAGGTGACGTACAGCAGGGCCTCGTGCGCTCCCCCCGGATCGCGGTAGGCCCAGCTGCGGCCCCGCATCTCCCGCAACGTCCGCTCATCGCCGCCGCCGAGCAGCAACATGCCAGCATGGCGGCCGAGCGCGACGATCACCCGCGGAGCGATCGCCCGGATCTGGGCCCGCAAGAACGGAGAACAACGCTCCACTTCGTCTGGCTCCGGATCGCGGTTGCCGGGCGGCCGACACTTGAGCACGTTGGCGATGTAGACCTGATCGCGGCCGAGGCCCAGGCGGCCGAGCCACTGTGTCAGCCGACGGCCGGCCGCGCCGACGAACGGCACCCCCTCTCGGTCCTCGTCAAATCCTGGAGCCTCGCCGATGAACATCAGTTCGGCCTCCGGATTGCCCACGCCGAAGACGATGTGGGTGCGGCTGCCAGCGAGCTTGCAGCGCTGGCAATTGCCGAGGTTCTTGCGCCGTAAATAATCGAGCTTCTCGGCGGCGCTCCACGTGCGGGCCTGATCGCGCACAGCGGGGCCGGCCGACTGCGGCTCGCCTGCACCGGCCGGCGCGACCGGCAAGCGCACCGGCGCCGGCGCGACCATGTCCGTCGCGCCGGATCCGCGTCCAGCGGCCGCCGCAGACATTTCGCCGGCGTGCGCGTCATTGACCTGTCCCAAGGGCCAGGGAGCTCGCTCGACCGGACGCGGCGACCTCGTGGTCTCGAGATCGCGCGGCGCGCCCGCGACACGAGCCGCAGGCAGATCCGCCGGGACAGATCCCGGGCGAGTCGCGCTCGCCGTCATGGCGCCTGCCGGGCTCGCGGTCGGCGAGGCCGACGTGCCCGACGTGCCCGGGCGACTCACGGGCTCTCCGGACGGCAAGCCTACCTGTCCCTCGGGCCAGTCGACGGCAGACCGACGCGGCAGCGGAGCGGCGCCGACATACGCCAGGCCGCGAAACTGGCGCAGATGCGCGAGGTGGGCGGCGAGGTGCCGCGCCAGCGCGGCGGCCTCCTCCCGACTCACGCGCCGGCCCCCCCGAGCCGGTCCGCGAGCCGGGCCAGCAGCCAGCCTGCGAGCCGCTCCTTGGCCATCGGCGGGCCGGAGGGCTGCACCGTCGCCGGGGCGCCCCCAGGCGCGCGCAGCAGCAGATAGCCGGCGTTGGTCGAGCTGGCGAAGCCGAGGCCGGGGACGCCGACCCGGTTGACGAAGATCGCGTCGACGCTCTTGCTCTCGAGCTTGGCCCCGCCGAGTCGCAGCAGCTCACCCTCGATCTCGGGGCCCTCGTCGACCGTCTGCGCCGCGAAGCCGAGGAAGAACGGCCGCGGCCCCGGGCCCGCGGCGTGACGCGCGGTCAGGCTGGCGAGGATGTCGACGCCGCGGCGCCAGTTCAGGCCGGCCATCGTCGGCAGCAGCGCGGCCTTCTCGAGCTTCTGCGTCGCGCGGTCGACCTCGAGATCGGAGACCGCGGCGACCATCGCCACGAGGTCGACGGGCGCATCGACGAGCGCCTGCTCGAGCGCGGCGTGCATCTGCGCGGCGGTCTCGACATCGACGCGTCGCACCCCGTGCGGTGTGGCCAGCTCGACGGGACCCGCGACCAGCGTCACGTCGGCGCCGAGCGTCCGCGCGGCCGCGGCCAGCGCGAAGCCCATCGCCCCGGTGGAGGCGTTGGAGATGAAGCGCACCGGATCGATGTATGTCCGGGTCGGGCCGGCCGAGATCAGCACTCGCCGCCCAGCCCACGCGCCGCTCGCTTCGGACAGGCCCTCCGCGCGCGCCGCGAGCAGCGTCGTCGCGGCCTCGACGATCAGCGGCGGGTCGATCATGCGACCCTCACCGATCCAGCCGCAGGCCAGCGCACCGCGGTCCGGGCCGACGAACTCGGCCCCGCGGGCGCGCAGCGTCGCCAGGTTGCTCCGGGTCGCCGGGTGCCGCCACATGTTGGTGTTCATCGCCGGGGCCCACAGCACCGGCGCCCGGGTGGCCAGCAGGCAACAGGCGGCGAGGTCGTCGGCGAGGCCAGCCGCGGCCCGGGCCATGATGTCGGCGGTGGCCGGCGCCACGAGCACGAGCTCGGGCCAGTCGGCGAGCTCGATGTGCCCCACCCTGCCCTCCTCGGCCGGGTCGAGCAGGCTGCTGCGGACCGGCCGGGTCGAGACCGTCGCCAGCGCCAGCTCGCTGACGAAGGCGCGCGCGGCCGGGGTCATCACCACCTGCACGGTGCAGCCGGCGGCGATCAGCGCGCGGACCAGCTCGGGCGCCTTGTAGGCCGCGATGCCGCCGGCGACGATCAGCAACACCCGGCGACGCGCCGAAGACCTGTCCTCGGGGGCAGGCTTTGCGACATCGAGCCGGCTGTCCTCGGGGACAGGCTTCACGACATCGAGCCGGCTGTCCGCAGGGACAGGCTTCACGACATCGAACGGGCTGTCCCCGGGGACAGGCGGGCTGTCCGCAGGGACATGCCCGGGCGCGAGCGGCTCAGGCATCCTCGCAGTCCTCGAAGGCGAGGGCGCCGACGGTCTCGATGCCGAAGCCCGCGAGGCCGACGATCTTGCGCGGGTGGTTGGTCAGCACCTTGATGCGATGGATCCCGAGGCTGCGCAGGACCTGGGCC
>Ga0075152_10001069_pt1 | contig 19898 bp, 19 predicted proteins | sample JI61114C2DNA_FD_70964 | JGI IMG/M metagenome (GOLD analysis project Ga0075152, IMG submission 70964) | Wastewater effluent complex algal communities from Wisconsin, to seasonally profile nutrient transformation and Carbon sequestration -... | ecosystem: Engineered > WWTP > Effluent > Algae...
TTCTCCCAGGCCGTGTTTGTAAAATTTGATCCGGTTGCTGTTCAGTCTTATAACGGCAATATCGCCATCAGCGGTGGCGGGGCCACGGCGATTGACGTAGCCGCCAGCGGTGCGGGTGTAAATACAGTGGCCACCGTAACCAGTGGCGCAGCCAGTGCCATTACCCTGAATACAGCCACAGTGGCCGGAAGCATTACAGCCAATGGTTGTTCAGCAGTTACGGCTTATGGTATTGAGTACAGTACTACTGCCGGTTTCCCCAATGGTACAGGTACGGCTGTGGCTTCCACAAATATTGCCGCCGGCAACTTCAGTTCGGATCTTATCGGCCTGGGTACGGGCATTACCTATTACTATCATGCATATGCGACAAATGGCGGGGGAACTGCCTATGGTGCTGAGCTGTCATTTACCACAGCCAGCCCTAACCCGGTTATTACCGTTACGCCGTTAACCGCTTTTGGAAATATCTGTATCAACAGTATTGAAGGGCCAAACTCCTTTACCATCAGCGGTACTAACCTCACGGCTGCAGATATTACAGTAGCGGCATTGCCCGGATTTACCTATAGTACCACGGCGGCTGGTTCTTATACCTCCACCCTTACCCTGACACAGCCCGGCGGTACTTTTACACAGGATATTTATGTTATTTTTTCTCCGCTCGCAGTACAATCCTATAGCGGTAATATAGTGGTGAACGGTGCCGGCATTACCGCACCAGTCAACGTGCCTGCCAGCGGTGCCGGTATCAATACACTGGCAACGGTTACCAGTGGTTCAGCCACTGCGGTTACCGCCACTTCTGCTACGGTAGCCGGTAACATCAGCAACAACGGATGTACCGCGGTTACCGCCTATGGTATTGAGTACAGCACCACCGCCGGCTTCCCGAATGGAACGGGTACACCTGTGGCTTCTGCTAATATTGTTACGGGCGGTTATACATCGGCGTTATCCGGCCTGGCCAGCGGAACTACTTATTACTACCATGCGTATGCCACCAACGGCGGAGGTACTGCCTATGGCGCTGAATTGTCCTTTACTACATTAACGCCAACGATCTCTGCCACTGCCCTGACGGCTTTTGGTAATGTTTGTACCAATACAACGACCAGCGCGAATGCATTCACGATCACTGGTGCCAATCTCAGTGCGGCGGACGTAACCGTTGGTCCGTTGGCCGGCTTTACTTTCTCCACCACCAGTGGAGGAACTTATACCGCTTCGCTCAGCCTGGTTCAGCCCGGCGGCGCTTTCACGCAGGATGTATTTGTGAAATTCACACCGGCAGCGGTTCAGTCATACAGTGGAAATATTCCGGTTAATGGTGGTGGTATTACCACAGCAGTAAACGTAGCCGCCAGTGGTGCGGGCGTAAACAGCCCAGCCACTGTAACCACCGGTGCGGCATCGGCCATCACTTATAACAGTGCCACGGCAGCGGGTACCATTACAGCCACCGGTTGTACCGCGGTTACGGCATACGGCATTGAATACAGTACCACCAATGGTTTTGCCAATGGTACCGGAACTTCCGTAGCGTCCACCAACCTGAGTGCCGGTGCGTTCTCTTCAGCACTCACCGGACTGGCCGCCAGTACCGTTTATTATTATAAAGCCTGGGCTACCAATGGCGGAGGTACCGCTTACGGAGCACAGCAAACCTTTACCACTGCGGCTGTTCCTATTTCAATTACGGCTACCACGCTGACCGCTTTTGGTTCAGCCTGTATTAATACCACTCTTGGTCCCAACAGCTTTACCATCAATGGCAGCTTCCTGACCACAGCTAATATCAATGTGGGCCCGCTGGCCGGATATAGTTTCTCCACTACAAGTGGTGGAACATATACACCATCACTGAGCCTTACCCAGGCAGGTGGCACATACAGCCAGGTGGTTTATGTAAAATTCACGCCCACTGCCGCGCAGTCTTATAACGGAAATATTCCTGTAGCAGGCGGTGGTTTTGCCACAACGGTAAATGTGGCTGCCAGCGGTACAGGACTGAATACACCTGCTACCGTAACCACGGGCAGTCCTTCCCGTCTTACCACACAATCCGTGATCCTGGCTGGTGAGCTCGTGTCAGTGGGATGTTCTCCGGTTACCAGTTATGGTATTGAGTGGAGTACAATCCAAGGCTTTGCCAATGGAACAGGTACCCCGGTTGCCGGTGCCATTGTAACGGGTGGCAGTTTCGAAGTGCCACTGACCGGACTGGTACAGGGTGCTACGTATTATTATAAAGCCTATGCCACCAATAACGGCGGCACTGCTTATGGTGCACAGCAAACCTTTACCGTATTGCCGATTGGTAACGGATTTAATCTTTATCCGAATCCGGCTGCCCGTGGTACTGAAGTACGGATTACCGCTAAAGATGTGAAACCCGGTTACTACGGACTGTTACTCCTCAATGCCAAAGGCGAGCGCGTTTACCAATGGCATATGAATATCCAGTCCACCTTTATCAACCAGGCTATACCGGTACCAGCCTCACTGCCTACGGGCGTATACAGGGCTTACCTGGTCGGCCAGGATAAGGAAGTAGGGGTGATTACGTTGCTGGTGTTGTAATAACTTCTGTTGACATGAAAATAAAAGCGGCTGTTTCTTTTTGGAAACAGCCGCTTTGTTATTTATAGAACTGCCTTTATAACCGTATCAATTTCACCACCGTTCTTTCATCCTTACTCTCCACCTGCAGAAAATAAATTCCTCTTTGCAGGGCTGGGAAAACAGGTGTGAAAACAGCACCCGCGCTCATCAATCCGATCTGTTGCTGATGGATCATTTGTCCCTGCATATTCAGAAGACGGAGACGGGTTCCTGTATGCGTTTTTGTAGCCGTAAGGGTTATGTCACGGCTGAATGGATTGGGGGAAATGCGGATACCAAATTCAGTCGGGGTTACTACAGGCAGACCAGTGACGAGGCCATCCAGGTTGTATTTGGAGAAAACAGGGTAGTGGTCAGAAGTATTATGCGATGTGACATAGTCAAATACAGCATTGGTGATATCGGTGCGTATCCAGGCGGAATTAAGTACGTAAAAAGCGCTGGCTTCATTGGAGATAACATGATTGTCGATTACATTGGGGAAATTGATCATCGTGGTCTGGCCGGCCACTCCCAGTGGAAGGGTGACTGATTTATAATGATCCGCATCGGTACTGTCTTCAATGATCGGCTGGTAGGAACTGGCCGGACCTGAACCGGTGGAGATGGTGGTGTTCAGGGCATCATTGTAATCGCCAATGATAATATTGGTGGTATTCGCAAATTGGGCATCCAGAGTGTCTTTCAGTTCCTGTGCACCGGCTTTACGGCGGTCATAGTCACTGCCGGTACTGCCGGCTTTGCCATGGATCACGATAAAGTTTACATCCTTACTGGTGCCATTGATAGTAGCAGTGGCCGATAACATATAGGGAAAACGGCCGGAGGCCCAGCTGGTGTATGCCGTGGCACTGGTACGCAGCAACCCACGGGTACGCACATTGGTAAACATGGATTTCCGGTAAATAAAAGCGAGCTTTTGTCCGGTCAGCCAGCCATTTCCGGTACCGGTGGTATTATTGCTGCAGAAAGGGGCAATGGCAAATCCGTATTCCGTATTGCCCAGTGAATCCACCAGCCTTCGCAGCCGCATGGTGTCCACAATTTCTATCAGTCCATAGATATCTGCATTGAGGTAACGCAGGATGATTTTGGCATTTGTTTCCTGGAGATCATCATTGGAAGGACCATTACTGGCCGACCCGTAAAATTCCAGGTTCCAGCTCACCACATCCAGGGTGCCGGGCGTGCTTTGCGCAATAGTGGTGACAGTCAGCAGCAGGAAACTGCTGACGGCAAGCAGGTAAAATCTTTTTTTCATACCTTTTTTATTCGATGATAAAGTTACAGTCAAACCGGTCAACCGGTACTGGTGTCTCTGACCGGTTTATTCAGACAGCCGTAAATCAATTACCCGGAGTTGCAGGGTTTTGCTGTCATTCCATTCATTCAGGTCAAGGGTAAAGACCACATCCACGGGCGCTTTTTGTTCCAGCAGGGGAAATTTTTTCGCCATATTAAAACCAATGCCGGTCAGCGTGACCTGGTCTTCTTTTAACGAAAAACGGATATGTTCTTCCTTTACTATTTTACAATAGCCTGTATTCATCAACCGGCGGGCCAGGAATACCGGCCGCAGATTCTCCGGACCAAAGGGTTCCATCTGGCAGAGAATATCATAAAAGTTTTGCCGGATATCTTTCAGACTGAGTTCCGCGTCGATCACTATTTCCGGTATCAGTAATTGCGGGTCAATACTGGCGGATACCACGGCTTCGAATTTTTCCCGGAAGGCATCCACCTGTTCCGGTTCCAGCGTCATGCCGGCGGCGGCAAAGTGACCGCCATAGCCCAGCAGGTGTTCCCGGCAGGCATGGATGGCTTCATATAAATTAAAGCCCGGCACACTGCGGGCGCTTCCGGCCACATACTCTCCGGAACGTGTCAGTACAATTGTGGGCCGGTAATAATGATCAATCAGGCGGGATGCTACAATCCCCACCACTCCTTTATGCCAGTGCGGCTGATAGACCAGGGTTGATTTCCGGTCAATCCACTCCTGATTGGCCAGGATCGTGGCCAGAGCTTCTTCGGTAATGGATTTATCGGCTTCTTTGCGGTCGGTATTATCGCTGTGCAGTTGTTCGGCAAAATGCAGGGCTTCTTTTTCAGTGTCAGCTACAAACATCTGCACGGCTTTGCGGGCATCATCCATACGGCCGGCGGCATTTACCCGCGGGGCAATCATGAAAACCAGGTTCGTAATATTGAGTTCTTTAACCAGTCCGCTCAGGGAAGCCAGTGCTTTTATCCCGAAATTCGGTTGTTTATTCGCTTTGATCAGTCCGTGAAATGCGAGTACCCTGTTTTCCCCGCTCATGGGAACTATATCGGCGGCAATAGCCGTGGCCAGCAGGTCAAGGTATTCCATGGAGGGTTGACCGGGCAGGGCCAGCCGTTCTTCCAGGGCGCACATCAGTTTAAAACCTACCCCGCATCCGCAGAGTTCTTTATACGGGTAGGGGCAATCTGTTTGTTTGGGATTGAGGATAGCCACAGCCGGGGGCAGGGTTTCATCCGGCAGGTGGTGATCGCAGACGATAAAATCAATATCCCGGGTCGCGGCATAACGGATAAGATCAGTTGATTTTATGCCACAGTCGAGTGAGATAATCAGGGTGAATCCGTTTTCTGCAGCGAAATCGATACCGGCTTTGCTTACCCCATACCCTTCCCGGTAGCGGTGGGGGATATAAAAGTCAAGCGGGGAATGGATTTTCCGGAGGAACTGGTACATGCTGGCCACCGCGGTGGTGCCATCCACATCATAGTCACCGAAGACCAGAATTTTTTCTCCCTTTTCCATAGCCAGGAGGATGCGATTCACGGCTTTTTCCATGTCTTTCATCAGCCAGGGAGAGTGCAGTTCTTCCTGGCTGGGCCTGAAAAAAGACCGGGCTTCTTCATAGGAAGAAATACCCCTTTCCACCAGTATACGGCAGAGAACAGGGTGTATTTTCAGGGCATCCTGCAGTGCTTTGATTTTATCCGCATCGGCCTCCCGAAGCGTCCAACGTTTTTGCATAACCGGTAATTCACTGTTAGGTGCTGTACTATTTAATATTTACGGTCGGTGACAAACAGCACCATGTCTTCCAGACCTTTGCGGGAGGGACTTTCCGGGAAGCTGTGCAGGATGGCCAGGGCTTCTTCTTTATAGGCGATCATCTTTTCGGTGGCATAGCGGATACCGCCTGTTTCCGTTACTTTATCGATCACCCATTTTACTTTCTCTTTGTCCTGGTTATTGTTTTTGACAATATAGATTATCCTGCGACGGGTTTCTTTATCCGTATTATTCAGGGTATAGATCAGCGGGAGAGTCAGTTTTTTCTCCTTGATGTCGTTCCCTGTGGGCTTTCCCACATCCTCGCTCGCGTAATCGAAAAGGTCGTCTTTTATCTGGAAAGCCATACCGGTTTTTTCCCCGAATAAGCGCATTTTTTCGGTTATACTGTCGTCCTGACTCGACGACCAGGCACCCGCGGCACAGGCAGAGGCGAGGAGAGAAGCGGTTTTATTGCGGATAATCTCGTAATATATGTCCTCTTTCAGATTCAGACTCCGGGCTTTTTCCAGTTGCAGCAGTTCTCCTTCACTCATTTTCCGTACGGCATCGGACAGGATATGCAGGATCCGGTGGTCATTATTATCGAGGGAAAGCAGCAGTCCTTTAGCCAACAGATAGTCACCAATCAGTACATTGGCCTTGGCTTTCCAGAGGGCATAGGTGGAAAAAAAGCCCCTTCTTTCCATCGAATCATCCACCACATCATCGTGCACAAGTGTCGCAGTATGAAGGATTTCCACCAATGAAGCGGCTCTGTAAGAGGCCTCGGTCACCGGTCCGCAGAGTTTGGAAGACAGGAGGACAAACATCGGCCGCAGCTGTTTGCCTTTCCGTTTAACCACATAGCGCATAATACGGTCCAGCAGTGGCGCATTACTGCGTACGGCCTCTTTGAAACGTAGTTCAAAAATCTTTAATTCGTCCTTGATGAGTTCGGTGGGAAGTTGCATTGCCAAAAAAAGGCAATTTACGGGCAAAAAAATAATTGTTTGCTGATGCAACAAAATAAGCCCGAAATTTGACTAAGTTATTGAAAAATAAAGGCGAAATGGGCAAATTAATGAGTTAAAATTTTGGTATTTAGTGCTCAGTTTATAAATTTGCGTATTATTTAGGACATTGTTCACAAATCTTAATCCTTAGTTATGGCAAGCAAAAAGTTTTTATTTCTGGTAGTCAGTTTCTGTCTGCTGGCGTCTTTTGGATACTCACAGAGGGTGGGTTCCAGCTATGACGTTAAAGATTCGTCCCTCGTACCCGCTAAAAGAATGCCTCAGCATACTGAGTTTCTGAACGGGCAGTATAATTTTCCTTCCAAACCCCGCAATCAGTGGGAAATTGGTATTAAAGGCGGTTTATTCCAGGTGAGTGGTGATATTCCTGCCCAGTTTGTTTCTCCCGGTTTCGGTTTACATGTGAGAAAAGCCTTTGGTTATATTTTCTCTCTCCGTATGGAATACATGTACGGTATCGGTAAAGGCTACAGCTTCCGTGAAAACCAGAATTTTGGTAAGAACCCGGCCTGGGGTGCCAATATTGGTAACGCCGGACAGATGTATTCTGCTCCTTTTAACGAAGCGGGTGTTGGCGGTCTGGTTAATCAGTATTCCAGTGTTTACCATTGGACTGGTAACCTTGCTGACAGAAGCCGTCCTTTCGACAAAGTATTTTACAACTACAAGACTAAAGTACAGGACCTGAGCATTCAGGGTGTTGTTACGCTGAACAACGTGCGTTTCCACAAATCCAAAACCGGATTTAATATCTACGGTTTTGCCGGTGTAGGTGGAAGTATCTACGACACAAAAGTGGATGCACTGGGCGCCGATGGCCAGAAGTACACTGAGTTCAACACGCTGACTCAATCTTCTTACAAGAATCGTCGTGACTTCATCAAGAACATGAAGAACAACATTCTGGATGGAGAATTTGAAACAGCCGCTGAAAACCAGGGTGAGCGTCGTCCGAAACTGTTCGGCGATACATTCAAACCTTCCGGAACTGTAGGTATGGGTATTGCTTTCAAACTGAGCAACCGCCTGAACCTGGCACTGGAAGATCGCTGGACATTTGTAAAAGATGACCTGCTGGATGGTCAGCGTTGGCAGGAGCATGCATTTGGCGATGCAGTTCTGACCCGTGATTTCGATTCTTATAACTATATGTCACTTGGTCTGAACATCAACCTGGGTGCTAAATCTGTTGAGCCGCTGTGGTGGCTGAACCCGCTGGATTATGCTTACAGCGAAATCCGCAACCCCCGCCTGATGCGTCTGCCCAAGCCCGTATTACCTGATACCGATGCTGATGGTGTTACCGATCAGTTCGACCGCGAACAAACCCCTGCTGGTTGCCCGGTTGATTCTCATGGTGTAAGCCTGGATACAGATGGTGATGGTGTACCTGATTGTAAGGATAAAGAACTGATCACGCCGACTACTTGTCAGCCTGTTGATGCTGATGGTGTTGGTAAATGCCCGGTTCCTTGCCCTGACGAAAAATGTTTCGAAGGTTATATCAAAAAAGGTAACAATGATTGCGCTACTACAATGGGTGCCTTACCCAGCGTTTCTTTCAAAGCCGGTTCTAACAAACTGAGCGATGATGCTAAAGCTGTGCTGGCTACTGTTGCTGCCAAACTGCGCAACAATCCCGGATGTAAAGTGGTTGTGGTTGGCTATTGCTCTTCTAACAAGAAAGAACAGCAGCTCAGCTGGGATCATGTAAATGCCGTGATCAACTACTTCGTGGATAAAGAAGGTGTTAGCCAGGATCGCTTTATCTTCAACTATGGCCAGGAAGGCGGCGACTGTAACACAGTTGACCTGCGTGCTGCTGCTGAAGGTGAAGACGGACCGAACAAGGTTGAACCTCCGCACCCGAACCTCCGTAAAGGTTAATTTGAACTTACTTTTTGCTTATATTACCCTCCCGGATTTTTCCGGGAGGGTTCTTTTTTGCTGATAAAATATAACAAACTCATTTACAGCTTTATAGAAACCTTAACGTGCGGTTTTTGGCCGCGTATCTTTTTTGTGTAAGTTTTGCCGCTATCAGTTAACTTTGCACTCCTTTATGAATTATTCCGAAAACCGTGTCAGCAGCCGTAAGGGGCTCATTTTCTTCCTTTTTGCAGGCATCAGCAGCCTGCTCCTGTTGAGCAGCTGTGGGAAGAGCATGACCAAATTGCTGAAAAATCCGGATCCGGCCTATAAGCTCCGGATGGCCGAACAGTTCTTTGTCAAGAAGCAGTATACCAAGGCCCAACAGGTATACGAGGATATAATGCCGTATTATAAGACTACACCTGAGTTTCAGGATATCTATTATAAATACGCGTATTGTGCCTACAACCAGGCCGATTATATGAATGCGGAAAACCTGTTCAAGAGTTTCCTTGAGATATTCCCGAACAGCCCTAAAGCCGAAGAGATGGATTATATGCGGGCATACTCGTATTATAAACAATCACCGAAGGCTGAACTGGACCAGACCGCTACCATTAAAGCCATGGGTATGCTGCAGACCTTTATTAATACCCATCCTGGTTCTGCCCGTATCAAGGAGGCCAATGAAATCATTGACCAATGCAGGGCCAAAATGGAAACCAAAGATTTTAAAAGCGCCCAGTTATATTATGACCTGGGACAGTTCAGGGCTGCCGGTGTGGCATTTACCGAACTGCTGAATGATTTCCCGGAATCCATGCGGGCCGATGAGTACAAACTCATGATCATTAAATCGTATTACCGCTTTGCCGAGATGAGCGTGGAGGAAAAGAAACTGGAACGTTTTGAACAGGTGGTGAATGAGTGTTATGAATTCCAGGACCGTTTCCCGGACAGCAAATTGAAAAAAGAAGCCGAAAGTTTTTTAAATTTATCACAGTCAACTATTAAAATTCTGAATAATGAGCAAACTAAGACGCCAGCTTAGTGCAGGTATCACCAACAATGTGGAAACCCGCAATCTTGATGACATCAAAGCCAAAACCGGCAATCTGTATGAGTCTATTTCCATTATTGGAAAAAGGGCTAACCAGATCAATATTTCCCTGAAGGAAGAATTGCACAATAAACTGGAAGAGTTTGCCAGCCATACAGACAGCCTGGAGGAAATCCACGAGAACAAGGAACAAATAGAGATTTCCCGTGCCTACGAGCGGATGCCGAACCCGGCGCTGCTGGCCACACAGGACTTTATGGACGATAAAGTATATTTCCGTAAAGGTGATGATGAGCTGTTCAGCTGATCCACGTAATCGCTTTGTAAAGGGTTGTACCGGTTCCGGTGCAACCCTTTTATATTGTCCGGAACGGCGATTGCATTATGCCCTTTTGGAAGTAAATGGTATTTTTGAAATCCAATGCTGAAAGGAAAGAAAATAATAATCGGTATTACCGGCAGTATTGCGGCTTATAAAGCGGTGGTACTGGTGCGTGAACTGGTAAAAGCCGGTGCCGATGTAAAAGTGATGATGACCCCGGCCGCCCGCGATTTTGTTACCCCTTTAACCTTGTCCACCCTCAGCCGCAAACCGGTGCTTACCGGATTGTCAGATGAACAGAGCTGGTCCAATCACGTGATGCTGGGCCGCTGGGCCGACCTTGTTCTGATAGCACCGGCCAGCTGCAATACCATCGCCAAAATGGCCCAGGGTATTTGCGATAATTTATTACTGGCCGTATATCTTTCCGCCACCTGCCCCGTAGCCATCGCCCCGGCGATGGATGAAGATATGTGGCTGCATCCTGCTACCCGGGCCAACCTGGATAAGTTGCGCAGCTATGGAAACAGCATATTACCCGTCGGAAAAGGATCCCTGGCCAGTGGATTAACCGGTGAAGGCAGAATGGCCGAACCGGAGCAGATACTGGAATGGATGCAGGATAGTTTTTTTTCACCGGGTCCCCTGGCCGGGAAAAAGGTGCTGGTTACGGCCGGCCCTACATACGAACCCATCGATCCGGTTCGTTTTATCGGAAATCATTCCTCCGGTAAAATGGGTTTTGCCCTGGCTGAAGCATTAAAACTGAAAGGGGCCAATGTTACCCTGATTACCGGTCCCGTGACCGCATTACCACCGCTGGATGGTATAGAAATCAGAAAAGTGACCACGGCCGCTGAAATGTATACAGCCTGTATGGATGCATTTCCGGCGATGGATATCGCGGTAATGGCTGCTGCCGTTGCGGATTATACCCCTCAGGAAGTGGCACCGGAAAAAATAAAGAAAGGAGCGGAAGGACTGAACCTTTCATTAAAAAAGACAACGGATATTCTGAAAGCCATGGGCGAAATAAAAACCGCGCGGCAGATACTCGTTGGCTTTGCGCTGGAAACAACTGCAGAGGAACATCACGCAAAAGAGAAACTGGAGAAAAAGAATGCCGACCTGATCGTACTGAATTCGTTGCGGGATAGCGGTGCGGGATTCGGAACAGATACCAATAAAATAACCATTTTTGCCCGGGATGGCCGGCAATACCCGTTTGAGGTAAAGCCAAAATCAGCCGTGGCTGCCGATATTGTTGATACTATTATTCGTCTCTATTATGCATAAACGATTACTGATCGCTGTTTTCTTTTTATTGTTTTCCCGGTTCAGCCAGGCACAGGAAATTCAGGCCCGGCTGTCGGTGATTTCCAGCAAAGTGAGCACACAGGTAGATAAGAGAATATTCCAGACCCTGCAGAGCGGACTGACCAATTTTCTGAACAGCCGTAAATGGACGCAGGATGTTTTTCAGCCTTCAGAAAAAATACAATGCAGTTTCCTGATCACGATCGAACAGGACCTGGGCAATAATGTATTCAAGGGAAAGATGACTGTACAGGCGGCCCGCCCGGCTTTTAATACCACGTATGATTCACCCCTGCTGAATTTCATGGACGACGCCATTACATTCAAGTACCAGGAATTTCAGCCCATAGAGTTTAATGAAAATAAAGTGCAGGGCAATGATCCGCTGGTGGCCAACCTCACGGCCGTATTGGCCTATTATGTAAACATCATTCTGGGTTTTGATTATGATTCCTATTCCCTGCGTGGGGGGGATATTTATTTCCAGAAAGCCTGGAATATTGTCAGTAATGCCCCCGACAGCCGGGATATCAGTGGCTGGAAATCCTTTGAAGGATTACGCAACCGGTACTGGCTCGCCGAGAATATGAACAACAGCCGTTTTGCCCTGATGCATGATGTTCTGTATTCTTATTACCGTTCCGGTATGGATGTGTTTTTTGAAAACGAAGAGGCCGGTCGCAGTGGCATCATCAACAGCCTGAATTTTCTGAATACCATCAATACGGAAAACCCCAATTCCATGATTATGCAGTTGTTTTTCCAGGGAAAGGGGAATGAACTGATGAAAGTATTCAGCAAAGCCAGCGGGGAGCAGAAAAGCCGGGCCAAGGATTTACTGACCCGCCTGGATATTACCAACAGTAATCTGTATAAAGATCTGCGATGAGAAATACTGTGCTGTTTCTGTTTTTTACCGCGGTCTGCTTAACCGGGTGCAAGGGAAAGGAAAAATCCCCAGCTCCGCTCAGCCGGCAACAGATGGAAAATGTAATGTGGGACCTGATGCGGGCCGATCTGTTCGTGAATAATTATATGGTGATCCAGGATTCCGCTTTGGATAAAAAGAAACAGGGACGCCTGCTGTATGCCCAGGTTTTAAAAATGCATAAAGTGTCGCAACAGGCCTTCAGGGAAAGTTTTGATTATTACCGTTCAAACCCGGATCTCATGAAAGCACTCATGGATACCCTTAGCCGGCGTAATGATACGTTGTCCATTAAACCTGCTCAACCGGCCAATCCACCCAAGTCGCCCAAACCGCTGGCTGATTCTGCCGCAAAGTGATGCGGAGCCTGAACCGGGTCTGACCTGTCCACAGTATAAGGGGAACTTCCTTATTTTTACTGAACAATCATTCGTACATGAATAAAGTAGTCAATAGCGCGGATGCCGCAATCCGGGATATAGAGCATGGCGCCACCCTGATGCTGGGCGGATTTGGTCTGTGCGGGATACCTGAAAATTGTATTGCGGCGCTGGTTAAAAAAGGGGTGGGAGGGCTCACGTGTATTTCCAATAATGCCGGGGTGGACGATTTCGGGATCGGACTTATGCTGAAACAAAAGCAGGTGAAGAAGATGATATCCTCCTATGTAGGGGAGAACGCGGAATTTGAACGGCAACTGCTCAGTGGAGAGCTGGATGTGGAACTGATCCCGCAGGGAACCCTGGCTACCCGTTGCCTGGCTGCCGGGTATGGGATGCCGGCTGTTTTTACACCAGCCGGAGTGGGTACTGAAGTAGCAGCGGGTAAAGAGGTCCGCCGGTTCAACGGCAAAGACTATTTACTGGAAATGGCTTTTACAGCTGATTTCGCCCTGGTAAAGGCCTGGAAAGGAGATACGGAAGGTAATCTTGTCTTTAAAGAAACAGCCCGGAATTTCAATCCCCTGATGGCTATGGCGGGGCGTATCACCATTGCAGAAGTGGAAGAACTGGTACCGGCCGGATCACTGGATCCCGACCATATTCACACGCCCGGTATTTATGTACACCGGATTTTTCAGGGTACAGCTTATGAAAAGCGGATTGAACAGCGGACAACCCGGAAAAAAATATGATGCGGATTTTTTTACCTCTTAATGCAAACAGCTCATGGCCCTCTCAAAAGAACAAATAGCACAACGGATTGCCCGGGAATTACGGGAAGGATATTATGTAAACCTGGGTATTGGAATTCCCACCCTGGTGGCCAACTATATTCCGGCCGGAATGAATGTGGTTCTGCAGAGTGAAAATGGTTTATTGGGCATGGGCCCATTCCCGTTTGAAGGCGAAGAAGACCCTGATCTGATCAATGCCGGAAAACAAACAATTACGACCGTACCCGGATCGGTTTTTTTTGATTCAGCGATGAGTTTCGGGATGATCCGGGCCGGCAAAGTGGATCTCACGGTACTGGGCGCCATGGAAGTCAGCGATCAGGGAGATATTGCCAACTGGAAGATTCCCGGAAAAATGGTAAAGGGGATGGGCGGGGCGATGGACCTGGTAGCCAGTGCCCGGAATATTATCGTGGCCATGATGCATACCAATCCCAAAGGCGAATCCAAATTATTACCGGCATGTACGCTTCCATTGACCGGGGTAGGTTGTGTAAAGAAGATTGTCTCGGACCTGGCCGTACTGGAAGTAACGGAGCATGGGTTCAGGTTGCTGGAACGGGCACCGGGTGTAACGACAGCGGAAATAATAACAAAAACGGCGGGTAAGCTGATTGTGGAAGGGGATGTGCCGGAAATAGAGTTCTGATTACTCGATCAGGTTGTTTTTAACGGCGAAGAAGACCAGTCCGGCGGTGTTCTTGCTGCCAAATCTTTCCATCAGCCGGTCTTTAATAGCTTCAACCGTACGCGGACTGATTTCCATTTTTTGAGCGATTTCAGCGGCGGTAAATTCCATACAGATAAACCGGAGCACGTCTTTTTCCTTATCACTTAAAGTGATTTCGCTGTTGAGGGAGGGCACCACTTTCTGCCGGGAATGTGATTTCTTCAGCAGGATCCGGTTTACAAAATTATTGAGGTAGTAGCCTTTCTCATGTACTTCCATGATGGCGCGGCGTATTTCCTGGGGTTCCGCGCTTTTTAAGAGGTATCCGTTGGCGCCATTCTCCATCAGGTGATAGACAAATCGTTCGTCTTCATACATACTTAGGATAAGCACTTTTATCTGCGGGTATTGTTTGCTCACGGCCTTGGTGGCTTCGATGCCGTCTTTGCCGGGCATCCGCAGATCCATCAGGATCACGTCGGGTTCTGAGGCGGCCAGACCATTGAGCAGGTCTTCACCGTTTTCTGCTTCCTGAACGAATTTAATATTGGAATAGGGCCGCAGGGACAGGATAACTCCTTTCCGGAAGATCTTGTGGTCGTCAGCTATCGCTACCTTGATGGTTCCCATATATCAGATAATGCGTAAAAATAATAAATATACTCCTATAAACCATACCGGGAGGCTTATTCGTAGGGTTCATCCTTTGGGAGTTCGATAGTGACTTTGTAATATGTCTGGGAGATATCCTTTTCAAAGTTGATATTGCCATCCACCACCCGCAGCCGGCTGGTAATGTTTTTCAGTCCCAGTCCCACATTACTTTTGTTCAGTTTTTCGAAATCAGCCTGTACCAGCCCCCGTCCGTCATGATGGATCCGGAGGTAAAACTTGCCGGCATGTACATTCTGGGTGAGGTGGATAAAACTCGAATTACTGTGCTTCAGAATATTATTGATCAGCTCCTGCACCACACGGAAGACAATCAGTTCTTTTTCTTCTTTCAGCCGGTCCTTGTATTCATGGAAACGGCTGCTGGCGTTGATGGTACCCGAGCCGCTGATTTTCTGAAACAGGTCATTGATGGCGGATTCCAGACCAAAATTTTTCAGGGTCGGGGGCATCAGGCTATGACTGATATTCCGGACCAACTGAATGGTATCGTCAATAATCTGGCGGGCCTGGAAAATGGACTGCAGCTGGGTGGCTTTGTCCTGATTCACCAGGTTCTCATTCAGATAGAGGCGGGCGGTGGCGAGCAGGGGGCCGGCATCATCGTGCAGATCGGCGGCCAGCCGCTGTCGTTCTTCTTCCTGCAGTTTAATGGAGGCATTCAGGAGGAGACGCTGCTGCGCTTTTTCCATATCCTGAATCTTTTCATTGAACCGCTTGACCCGCTTCTGGTGAAGGATGATGAATATAATGAGCCCCACGGTCAGTACCAGCATGCCTAATGTGCCCAATAAGAGCACAAAGGAATATCCGGAACTGGAAGTGGCTTGCAATAAGAACATAGTGGTGGGTTAGTAAATTGTAATTAAATCATATCAAGTTTCGGAATGGGGTTGTAATTGGTAGTTTTATTTCTCGACAAGAAAAGAATTGAAATTGAGAATAATATATTTTTTATAATATCCCCTAAATATGTATACGTGTAGTATTTATTTACAAATTCAGGACTTAAATAATTTGCCAAAATGCTAAAGAAAAAAGTAAATCCAATATAGACCATTATGCCTAAGACTATCCAGAAAGCAAAATACTCGTATACGCTTTGATTGCTTATATTCTGTAATTGATAATAAAAGAAATACAATATATAAATAATCATAACAATAGACTCAATTCCGATTGAATAGGAATCAAGCCTTTTTACTTTTAAGAATGTGTAAATTAAAATCATTAGTATAGAAAACACGATACTACCCACAACGAAAATGTATTTGAACTTCTTTTCGGGAATATTCAAAAAAATCAAAGTGCTAAATGAGAAATATTCAAGAGTGGTATAAAAGAAGTAGTAATTCTTTTTCCCAAGAAATGCTCTTGATTCATCAAAAAATAAATTGCAGAGGAAAAATAAGAGGGAGTATATTAAAAGAACAATTACATTATTGTCGATCTTAACTTTTTTGAAAAGTACAATTAAGATAACTAATGGTAAAAGGAATGAAATGTTAAGTATATGTAATAAAAGCTCTTCTATATGATTGGAATTTAATCCAAATATAGAAAAGCTTTTAGGAAATTAAAAGTTCTGATGAATAAATCCTTATTCTTCAGACCAATTGAACATGTCTTCCTCAAGTGAAATCCTTCTTTTCATAACAGTAACATTTTAAGCCTTTTCCTCAATGAATTGACAGGTCAAATATGGGAAGACCCCGGGTCCCGTACAATCCTGCCGTTTAGGGGTAAAAACACCTAAAAACCGTTAAAAAGCCCGCTGGTAAAGGGTTTTCGTCGATTTACGAGGTATCTTTCCTGTAAAAAAACAGGTAAAATCACGAAGTAAAATTAGTAAAAATACGGTTATAAAAATCGTAAGTTTCCCCGGGATTTTCCGGTTATCAACAGCTGTGGATAAAGAAGGGGGGGTGTGCGGGTCAGAATGGCTGTCTTTAAAACAGTCCGCAAGATGGGGAAAAGGAGTTGATTGACATTGGACTTCGCATGGCATTCAAAGGATCTGGAAATTTCATTCAGGACGGTATCATCAGGACATTGGACGAAAAATAGGGGCTCCATCTTCTGTCAATCAACTGTTCAAAAGTATATCCACATTGGCATGTGAACAAGCGCAATTCTGCTGAATTTAAAAATAACGGTATTTACGTACGTAAACGGAGGCTTACGTACGTAAACCTGAAGTTTTACGATCATTCCGTTCAAAATGTAACCAGCCCATGCCGGATCGATAACATGGCCAGTCCAACCCGGCTCTTTACATCCAGTTTTACAAACAGCTGATCGCGGAGTGTATCCACTGCCCGGGGATTAAGCCCCATCTGCTGGGCAATTTCTTTATAGGTGAGGTCGCTGCAGGCCAGCTTCAGGAACCGGATTTCCTGGTCGCTCAGGATCGAACGCTGCAGCAGGCTGTTGCTTTCCGAATGCTGCCTGAACAGGTTGACCAGTTTTCCCGTAGTATGGTTGGAGTAATAATACCCGGCCTGTACCACCGACTGGATCGCGAATTTCAGTTCCGTAGGGTGAATGTCTTTTTTCAGAAAGCCCCTGACGCCGGCCTGGAGCAGCCGGATCAGCGAAAGTTCCGAGTCGTACATGGTCAGCATCAGAACCTTGATATCCGGAAACTGCTGCTGTAGCCAGGCGGCCGTTTCCAGTCCGTCCATTTCGGGCATATTGAGATCCATGATCACCACGTCCGGCATTTTATCTTTGCCAATGGCGGCGATCAGTTCCTTTCCGTTCCCGGCTTCAAGGATCACCTGGCAGTCTTCAAAACTGTCGATCAGGCTGGCCAGTGCCGAGCGGAGCAATACATGGTCATCGGCCATGGCGATACGGATGGTTTTTTTTACTTCTTTCATACAGTTATAATGGGTATTGTAAAATATAATTTAGTGCCTTTTCCCGGAAGGCTGCTGCAATTCATCTCCCCCTTTAATATTTTGACCCGGGTTTCCATATTTTTTAATCCGGCCTGCTTACTGTTGCTGCATTGGGACCTGTCAAATCCCCGCCCGTTGTCCCGGATTTCAATTTCCAGAATATCTGGCTGGTAATTCAGCCGTAGCCGGACTTCCCTGGCCCGGGCATGTTTGATAATATTATTAAAGGCTTCCTGAATGATCCGGAAAATGATCAGCTCTTTTGTGCTCTCCATAAAAACCGGACTTCCCTGAATGCAATAGTCAAGCTGAAAAATTTCAGCTTCCTGTATCCTTTTTACTTCCTCATCCAGCGCTTTCAGCAAACCCTGTTCAGTGATCAGATCGGCATTCATACTGCGGGAAATATCACTGAGATCGGAAATGGAAGTGGTTAACAGGTTGATTGAGGATTCCAGTTTGATACTGGACTTTTCCGGGTCTTGCCAGTCGAATGTATTCAGCTGAAGTTTGGCAAGAGTAAGAGAGAGATTAATATTGTCATGAATCTCCCTGGAAATATGCTGAAAGGTTTGTTCCTGAATTTCGAGTTGAGAATTTAAAATCGTCTTTTCAAAGTCTTGTTTTATTGTTATTATATTCTCAGAGTGTTTTTTTTGACGTCTGTTATATAAGTATAACAATGTCAGCACAAGGAAAATCAGAAAAATGAAAAGTATTGCTGTTGCAAATAAAAAAATTACTATGTCGTGAGATGTTTTTTGCATAGAAAGGCTTTTGTTATGAACATAACGTTAATAATAAGTGGCGTGTAGTATAGAGTTGCTTCAATTATTGGAATGAACGGTCTTCCGTTGCTTAATAAGTACGATAATAGAAGATAGCAGGGTATTGATATTGTGCTAAAAAAAAATATACCAGTTGATATCCAAAAAGATGGCCGTTGAAACAAGCTTAGTTCTGAATTTACTTTTAATATTTGAAGAATATATAATACAGAAGGAGGGAGCATGAATGCAATTTCAATGGTGTTGAAAATGTAGGATCCGTAAAAGTTGTTTTTATTTATGAATTGTAGGTTTAAGATGGAAATCAATACCCAACATATTGAAAAAAATAGAACAACACGATATAAAGTGTCAATTAACCTTTTTTGATTAATTACTTTTTTAAAAAACAAATAATATACGTTTAGTTCAAGTAGGGCAATTAAGGTATTGGTGTCTTTAGTAAATGAGCTTACTTCTTTTCGGGTGAATGATTTGTTAGCTAACATGTACCAGTCGGCAATATTGATAACAAAATCGGTTGCAAGGTAAATGATAAAGAGTTTGCCAATTTTATCTTTCCAAACATATTTTAATCCAATTATTATTGCAATAAGTTCTGCAAGTCCCAATAGGGGCTGTGTAAAAAACTTAGTAGCAAACTCATTTACAAATATGTTATGATACATTTTAAAACAGTTGCACGCTAAAGTAGAGTTTGTTAAACTTAATTACTTTTTATCCCACCCGTTTTTTTCCCATTTTTTCCGTTTTTTTTCCCCTTGTTATTTGTGCAAGCCACTTCACTTTTATACCTGATGATTTTTTTTCTGCAGCGGAGGTTATGTTCAGCGGCTGAGGCTTTAATCAGCAGATTTTCAGTAAAGTACTTCATGAAAGGGGTGTTATTCCTATGGTCGGGTTTCCGGTCAGGGAGAGCTTTGGCGAAGCCAGGGCTATTGCCACGGGGATGCCGAAAACCGGGATATTGAAGAGAGCAGGCACTGAATTTTATTATCATGAAGAAGTTACTGATGTTATTGCTCTTATTCACGTTAGTCCGGGAGATCAGGGCGAAGATTTGCCCGGTTAATCGGGTGGTACCGTTGATGAATAGCCGGGAGCAGTCACTGGTGTTTCTGGACCAGTTCTTTAAGTCATATGAAACGGCCTGATAATATTCCGTCCAGTTTATCGGTTTTTATCGGGGAGCAGGTGGAGGAAGCGGATACGGACAATGCGGTAGCCGGATTGAGGGAAGGATTGTTATCCATACTGATGTTCTGTATCGTTTTCAGTCCATTAATTCTGACAGGACTCTATTACATTTTCAATATGGGATGGGGGCCGGCCGCTGACAATAGGGGTGAAAAGAAATATCCCCATTTTGCGGGTTCTACTAAAAATAGCGTATTTTTACGCAAGTCAGTTTTTAAACAGTAAAACCCATACCTCATGACGGCTCAGCAAATCAAAGTAGCGATTGCAGACGACCATAAGAT
>Ga0075152_10001070_pt1 | contig 19893 bp, 15 predicted proteins | sample JI61114C2DNA_FD_70964 | JGI IMG/M metagenome (GOLD analysis project Ga0075152, IMG submission 70964) | Wastewater effluent complex algal communities from Wisconsin, to seasonally profile nutrient transformation and Carbon sequestration -... | ecosystem: Engineered > WWTP > Effluent > Algae...
GAATACGTACCCGCTATACAAAAAGGATTTGAAAGCTCTATGCAAACTGGTGTACTGGCCGGCTATCCTGTAGAACACATGAAGGTGCGAGTATATGATGGTAGCTATCACGATGTAGATTCTGATGCTATGTCCTTTGAACTTTGTGCCAAAGGTGGCTTTAGAGAAGCTGGGCGCAAAGCCAAACCTATCATACTAGAACCCATTATGAAAGTAGAAGTTGTAACCCCAGACCAATATGTAGGTGGTGTTACTGGCGACTTAAACCGCCGTAGAGGAGTTTTAGAAGGAACGGATACTAAAGGCAATGCACAAGTTATAAAAGCAAAAGTACCTTTAAGTGAAATGTTTAGTTACGTAGCACAATTACGTTCCTTAACTTCTGGGCGGGCTACCTCTACTATGGAGTTTAGCCATTACGCTGCAGCGCCTAATGGTATAGCAGAACAAATTATTAGTAAAGGAAAAGGTAAAGGCGTTGTTGCATAATAATGCCAAGCATTGAAAATAATATTTTACTGATATTCATGCGGATAACCGGCGCCAATGTATGTGGGCGAACTTATTTGCAATTACATTGATGATAGGGAAAACAATACGTTGTACAGCATAGTCCAAACTCCGTAGGAGTATAAGGGTTGTTTAAATTTATAAAATCCATAGTAAAAATCACACAGAAACACTGGAGGCATAGGCAAATAGTGTTCAAATGTTATGAATTTTACCCATTCTGTGTATTTATGTGGTAAAAAATAATAAATTTAAACAACATCTTATTTTTTCAGAATCTCTACATTGGTCTTTTTAAATCATAAATTCCTCCAACAGAAGAATGGAGTTTATAATACCAATTTCCGAAAAGCCTTTGGCTACTTATTGGTGCCCAAATTATGAGTGTGTCTTTGTCACTACTGTATGTTGTAGGATAAGATGCAATAAAAGTAAATTCTTCTATTTTCCAAGTTCCTCTGTATATATTTGTTCCTGAAGTATATATTACAGAGTCTTTCTCCTTTCTTAGGTCAAGATTCATATCAAATTTTACCCCGTTATGCCATCCCTCCCCTTTCCAAACACCTGTTATGTTTGGCAACATAATACCTGTGGAAGTATTTGCTTTTTTAGTGCATGATGTGAAAGCACAACACAATGAAATAACAAGTAAATTGATCAATAATAATTTTATCATAAAATTTAAAAAATTGTTTTATACTAGACACTAGAAATAAGGCTAACGTTGCACGAGTTACGTAATAATATTTTTTAAATAGATACCATACCCGCTCTTCTCATACTTTTTTGCTAAACTTAATAATTGATCTTTATGGATAAAGCCCATTTTATAGGCCACTTCCTCAATGCAACCAATTTTGGTGCCTTGGCGTTTTTCTATTACTCGTACAAATTCGCTAGCATCACTTAAAGAATCAAAAGTGCCTGTATCTAACCACGCTGTACCTCTATCCATAACGCCAACGTGTAAGTGTTGTTGATTTAAATATACTTTGTTGACATCTGTAATTTCATATTCACCACGAGGTGATGGTTTAATATTTTTAGCAATTTTAACAACTGTATTATCATAAAAATATAACCCCGGCACCGCAAAGTGTGATTTAGGTTGTTTAGGTTTTTCTTCAATAGAAATGGCCTTGAAATTTTTATCAAATTCTACTACACCATATCGTTCAGGATCGGATACTTCATACGCAAAAATAGCTGCGCCATCTACATTATTGTAGGATTGTACTAGATGGCTTAATCCTGATCCATAAAAAATATTATCGCCTAAAACAAGAGCTACTTTGTCGTTACCTATAAACTCTTCTCCTATTACAAATGCTTGTGCAAGCCCATTTGGCATGTGTTGTATAGCATAAGTAAAATGGCATCCTAGTTCTTCTCCAGTACCCAATAGCCGTTTAAAGGAATCACTATCTTCTGGTGTAGTGATGATTAAAATTTCTCTTATGCCTGCTAACATTAATATAGATAGCGGGTAATAAATCATAGGTTTATCGTAAATGGGCATTAGTTGTTTACTAATGGCTTTGGTAATAGGATACAATCGAGTTCCGCTACCGCCAGCAAGTATTATTCCTTTCATAAAAAGTAAAAATTCAAAATTTAAAAGTCAAAAATAAGTTATTCATTAAATTTAATACTTGTAGCTTATAGCTTGAGGTTTGAGGCTTGTTGCATAAATGTTTCTAAAGTTAAATTAGCTAAATCTTTTTGTGCTAATATTAACTCTTTTTCTGGTAAAGGCCATTGAATATTTAATTGTGGATCGTTATATATAATGCTTCTTTCTGCACTTTTATTATAATAATTATCGCATTTATAAAAAAAACTAGCAGATGCTGTTAAGGTTAAAAAACCATGTGCAAAGCCTCTTGGAATGTATAGTTGTTTTTTATTTTCGGCGGATAGTTCTATGCCAATATATTTTTTAAATGTGGTAGAGTCTGGGCGTAAGTCTACTGCTACATCCCAAACTTTTCCGCTTAATACACTTACTAATTTGGCTTGAGCGCTGTCTACAATTTGTAAATGCAATCCACGAAGTACACCATATGTGGAGTAAGATTGATTGTCTTGTACAAAATGAGGTTCAATACCTATTAACTTCTTAAATGTAGCAGCATTAAAACTTTCGAAAAAATAACCTCTTTCGTCTTCAAATACTTTTGGAGTAATAATATAGCAGCCTTTTAATATTGTTTCTTCTACTTGCATAACGTTAATGTGGGAATGTGCGGATTTCGAATGTGCGAATAAAATATTTTTGACTTTTTAATTTTTATTTTTGACTTCATTATACATTTCTTGATAATATTGTTGATATGCTCCAGAGGTTACATTGGTTAACCATTGTTTATTGTTAATATACCAATTGATAGTAGCACTTAGGCCTTGTTCAAAGGTTACAGAGGGCTGCCAACCTAATTCTTTTTTTATTTTATGGGCATCAATAGCATATCTACGATCGTGTCCTGGCCTATCTTTTATATACGTAATTAATGTATCGCTGGTGCCGAGTGCATTCCCCAATTTAGTATCCATCAACTTACATAATAATTTTATGAGATCAATATTTTTCCATTCGTTAAAGCCGCCTATATTATACGTTTCTTTATTTTTTCCTTTATGAAAAACAGTATCAATGGCATGTGCATGGTCAATTACATATAACCAATCTCGAGTATATTTTCCATCGCCATATACTGGTAAGGGTTTGTGTTGTAAAATATTATTAATGAAAAGTGGAATTAATTTTTCAGGAAAATGATTTGGGCCGTAATTGTTAGAGCAATTGGAAATAACGAAAGGTAAATCATATGTTTCACCATATGCTCGTACAAAATGATCTGAAGCGGCTTTGCTGGCTGAGTATGGCGAATTGGGTGCGTAAGGTGTTGTTTCTGTAAAAAGACCTGTTTCGCCTAAAGTTCCATACACTTCGTCTGTGGATACATGATAAAAACGTTTGTCTTTATAGTTATTTTTCCAGGCATCTTTTGCAATATTTAGCAAATTAACCGTGCCGATAATATTGGTGTATACAAAATCTAATGGGGAAACAATGGATCGATCTACATGCGATTCTGCAGCTAAATGAATAATGCCTGTAACATCGTATTGATTGAATATTTGTTGTAGCGCATCTACTTTTAAAATATCTGCTTTTATAAAAGTGTAGTTTGGCGCTTGTTCTACATCTTTTAAATTTTCTAAATTACCTGCGTAGGTTAATGCATCTACATTTATAATTTTATATTGCGGATATTTATTTACAAATAACCGTACTACATGAGAGCCTATGAAGCCCGCACCACCAGTGATTAATATTGTTTGCATGATAAGTTAATGATTCATAAGTAACAGTTCATAGAAAAAGAAACCATGAGCCATGATTTATTAACTATGAGCTAAAAAGCCAAAGATAAGCAAATGAAGAAGTATTATATGCTGTATTAGTTTTATAATGTTGCGTAACTATAAATTAAATTTGATGTGGTATATGCGTAGAATAATCTAACATCAACCATAGTTTTCAATTACTTTTACACATAAATTTTTGCTTGAGCACACTTAAAAAATTAGCTGGACAAACAGCAGTATATGGGCTTACCAACATAGTAGGTAGATTGTTGAACTACCTACTGGTACCTTATTACACGTATTTATTTGATCCAAAAGAAAATGCACCTATTCAAATTGTGTATGCATGGATTCCATTTTTAAGTATTATATATACTTATGGTATGGAAACTGCATTTTTTCGATTTGCTCAAGAGCCAGCAAAACGAATACAGGTTATCAATACATCTTCTTTATCGTTGCTATTGTCTTCTATTTTTTTTACACTGTTGATGTTTATTTTTTATAGACCACTAGCCAGTTTTATGTCTATAAGTCAACATCCAGAATATGTAATGTATTGTGCGTTAATATTGATGTTTGATACGTTGGTAGTTATTCCATTTGCACAGTTGCGTTTACAAAATAAACCAATGAAATATGGAACATTTAAAATCCTAAATATTCTTATCAATATTGGATTAAATGTTTTCTTTCTTTCTATTTGTCCAGCACTTATAAAAAATGGATACAATTGGATAAATGCTATATATAACCCAACTATTGGAGTAGGGTATATTTTTATATCGAACCTAATAGCCAGTGGTGTTACATGCCTTATGTTACTTCCTCAATGGAGGCAAATACAATGGAAGTTGGATATAGTATTATGGAAGGAAATAATGCGCTACAGTACTCCTTTAATTATTGTGGGTTTAGCGGGCATGGTTAATGAGACATTGGATAGAGCTTTCTTTTTGCCTCATTTTTTATCGTATACCAACACCAATGATATTAATCATGCTATTGGGGTGTATGGTAATGTTTACAAATTATCTATTCTTATTACTTTATTTATACAAGCTTTTAGATTAGGCGCAGAGCCTTTCTTTTTTCAACATGCAGCGCATGCGGATGCTAAAATGATGTATGCTCGCATTATGAAATATTTTGTGATGTTACTCAGTATTATGTTTTTAGCCGTAGCTATGTATTTAAATGTATGGAAATATTTTTTGCGTAAGCCTAGTTATTGGGAGGCTTTACCCACCGTAGTTCCACTGTTGATTGCAAATATTTTTTTGGGTGTATATTATAATCTTACTATTTGGTTTAAGTTGACTAATCAAACTAAAATAGGGGCAAGAATTACTTTAATTACAGCAGCGCTATCTTTCATTTTAAATATAGTGCTTATTCCTTTGTTAGGGTATTACGGATCTGCTATAGCAACCATGGTTTGTTATGGTGTACAAATGGTTGTTTGTTATCAATGGGGTAAAAAATATTATGCTATTCCTTATGCTGTAAAAAAATTATCTGCTATTTTTATTCTGGCTTTATTATTTTATGGTGTGTATTGGGGGTTTGTAAAATATATAATTAGCCCTAACGATATGTACGATTTAAATAAAAATGCTTTACTATTAGCCACCAGCTTACTTTTGCTATATATGTATATTTTATATAGAATTGAACGTATCTATATAAAAAAATTATTTAGTAAAAACAACGCATAAAAAATTGGGGAGATGAAATTTTACAATTATCTTCGCCATCCAAATTTGGGAGCATAGCTCAGCTGGTTTAGAGCATCTGCCTTACAAGCAGAGGGTCCGCGGTTCGATCCCGTGTGCTCCCACTTAACAGCAAAGGGTTTCAGCGGATTTTGCCACTGAGACCCTTTTTCGTTTGCACAAAAACAGTCTTCAAAACAAAAGTATTATACCAATATGAGCAAACGTTCGATATTCTCTATAATACATCAACAACATTAATACTTTATCATACCAATTGATCTTTTCTTTTGGGCCACGCTTTTTGCCCTTGGTTTTTTTAGCTTCTAAAGCGCATATTTGTTTAGCCTCTGCTACCATTAGGGTAAACATTTCTAGACTTACGCCTACTAATCGTTTAAATTGTAAAAGGTAATCTTTTCGCTACTTGCCATCTCATGGGATTATATATTGGTTTTATCCCGCAAAACTACTGCCTATAAGCATGCTTAACCGGTTTATTTCTCTTAATTATGAAAGAGGTCTATTGAAACATCCGCCATAACCGGATAATGATCTGATGTTTTGATGTCTCCTACACTGCATTGATGAATTTTAAAAATAGTATCAACAAAAATATAATCAATACGCAAGGTGGGTGATAGGCTTCTAAATGTTCTGCCTATACCAAAGCCTTGTTGTAAAAAAGCATCTTGCTTATCTTGTCGTATATTGAAATAGGTAAATGAATTGGGCACATCATTAAAATCACCACAAACTATACTTGGGTAAGGACTTTTTTGCAACTCATCGTGTACAATATTGGCCTGTATCGCTCTGCCTTGAAATCCTAATTTCATTTTATGGTATAATGTTTTGGAGGCATCAATGGAATTTTCTTTTTGTTCTTTTAAGGTTTGAATGGCTTGATATTCTTTTTGTCCAAATTTAAAAGAAAGTAAATGTGTGGTGTACACCCTAAAAGTATCTTTATTATTTACTATATCTACAAATAGTAATTTATCTGTAGCATTTGGGTAGTTTACAAACCCAGAATTAATAATAGGATAACGGGAAAAAATAATACTGCCAACAGAGAAATTTTTTGTGTGATGATCGGCACTTCGGGTTGGAAAATAAGTATACATTAATCCTGTTTTTTGTGCAATAGCTTGCTCATTCGTTTGTACTGTATCTGAAATATTATGATCGGCATATTCTTGCAAGCAAATAATATCTGCATGTTGAGCGCTTAAATAACTTAATGCAGCTTCCCTATTTTGCAATCTATCTTTTCCATTGTTTGCAGCGCCTTCTAAATATTGTACATTCCAAGTTACTATTCTAATATGATTTGGATTTTTGTTTGCATTAAATACTTCATTTTTATTAAATGCAAAAAGAGCTATTATTTGCTGAAGACCTATAAGCAATATTATTATATTTACTAAGCTATATAAGGGTTTTACAAAAATCCAAAAGATTAGAAAAAGAATGATAACTGTTAATATAAAGGGGAAAGCAATACCCAAAAACCCTAAAATCCACCAGTTAGCACTCGATAGAAATGGAAGTAAACAAATAGCCAAAAAGGGTATGATGCAAATAATATTGACTAAGAAAATAATGCGCCGAGTGATGTTTAAAAAATTTCCAGCCATGAAATGTTTTGCATCAAAGCTACGAATCGGTTCATAATACTGAACGAAGAGAGAGAATATCGAGCAAGGAACAAGAAAGGAGGAATACTGAACAAAGAGAGAAGAATATCGAGCAAGGAACAAGGAAGGAGGAATACTGAACAAAGAGCAAGAAATATTGAATGTTTTTTATTCCTCACTCTTACTTCCTTGTTCCTTGTTCAATATTCTTCACTCCTCACTCTCACTTCCTTGCTCCTTGCTCGATATTCTTCTCGCTTTGTTCTATATTCCAAGCACAATTAAAAAATATATCGTATACCAAACTGTGCTTGCCAACGAGAGTTTAGGCTGGTATCATCAATAAAGCTTTTTCTTAACGGTTGGCCATTAGTATCGTAGGCAAAGTTAAATTGTGGGCGCCCCATTCCATCTTTACCTATGTATATAAGTGGGTTTCTATTGGCTGCTGTTTTACGCACACCCCATTCTTTATTTAAAAAATTACCAAAATTTAAAATATCTAGACTTACTTGAATGGTATTTTTTCTTTTGTCAGATACTTTAAAACTAAAATCATGTGTAATCTTCAAATCTGCTCTGGCAAAGGCTGGAGTGATAGCGCCATTACGTTCGGCTATTTTGCCTCTGTTGTTTTTTAAGTAGTTGTCTTGTTCTATAAAAGCATTTAAATCTTCCCACTGTTGTGCTGCACTAATAGTTTTTATTACCGTACCCAATCCATCTTTTACTTGAGCTGGTGTAAATATAATTTGGCTTTGATCTTTTGGAATGAATATTAAATCATTTCCTCCTATACCATCATTATTTACGTCTCCTGTGTATATATAAGAGTATCGACCTCCAACTTCACCGATAACACTACCAGGACCGCCTTGCGTAAGTTCGCCAAACAAACCTACAGAGAATGCGAAATTTTTAGCATATTCTTTTCTATACGTTCCTGCAAGTATAAGCCTGTGTTTTAGCTCGTGGTCTGCATGTGCTAAAAATACATTATTGGGATTGCCTTTTGTAGGATTAGTTTGAAAAGCATTGGCTGCAATTTCTCCAGGATTGCTGGTAATATCCATAGATACACCATAAGTATATGCGGTAGTTAGAAAGAAAGTATTGCCAATATTTTTACTCAATTGTACAGTAGCTGTGTATTGATAGCCTTTGTTAGTATTTTCCATTACAATTAATCCAGCATTAACAGAACCGTTTACTTGCTTCTCTGCATCTGTAAAAACAGGTCTGCTATCGCCACCTGCACCAACAAGGCTTAAGCTACTACTTGGTGGCTTCATATTATAGTTTCTATGTACGGCTGCATTAATATCTTGACCATACATTAAATCTATTGTAGCTATTATTCCCCAAGGCAGTTTTTGATCGAAGGCAATATTAGTTCGCCACACTTTTGGAAACTTAAAATTATTGGCCGTTCCATTTAACTGAAATGCGCCTTCTGCAGATAAAACTTGATTTGCAGACTGATTACCTAGCCATACAAATGGAATTCTACCCAAAAATATTCCTGTACCGCCACGTAATACAGTGCTTTTATCATTTTTAACATCATAATTAAAGCCTAAACGAGGCGAAAGAATAGGTGTAGATTTAGGATATTTATTAACTTGATACCCATTTATAGGATTGCCTTTAGTATCGTACCAAGTAAGGGCTTCAATATTAGGTTGCGGTGCAAGTGTGTTTAAGTACATGGGTACATCTACTCTTAAACCTGCGGTAAGTTTTATGTTGGTGGTTGCTTGCCATTCATCTTGTATATATAAACCTATTTGTGCAAAATTAGTAGGAGTGTTAATAAACGGCTTTTTGTTGGCATCAGCTACAGCTTTATTAAAATCTATATAGTTAGGATCGTTTGGATTTGTTTTGCTTTTAAAATCATCTATACCAACTATAGTATGAGGTAGGTAGTAAAATAAATTAAATGAATTATTAAACTTAAACTGCTCATAATTAATACCAAATGTTAAGGTGTTATTTTTTAGATAATAGTTTAGGTTATTGCTAACCTGTAATACTTTTTGATCTAGTTTATTATTGGTAGAGAACATTTCCGATCCCAAAGATATTTTATTTGTTCCACCTTGTGGATACGTGATGTCAATAGAAGGAAATGGCGCACTTTTGGGTTCTCTAAAATCATTAAAAGCTGTGTAACTTACCTGAAAGTTATTCGCAAATTTTCCATACCTACTATTGAACTCCGCTACTATAGAATTGATGTTATTATTGATTCTATAGCTAGTATTTTCGAAAGGTAGTGTCAAATTATTAGGTCCTCTACCTGTAACGTTAGGGGATATGGCTGGATTGGGTAAAACATCTCTATACGATTGCAAATATTTATAAGATAGTATGAAGGTATTGTGTGCATCCACATTCCAATCTATTTTAGCAGAAAATTTATTATTACTTGTTTGATGATTATAGTTTTCATACGCTCCTGTTTCATACCCATATACTCTTTTCATTCTACTACGTACGGTATCTAATTCTGCAGCATCTACATTGGATACATTGGCTCCGCTAAGCCCAGTACGTTTAGCTAAAAAATTATGTGCTGGTTCTGTACGACGTTCTATTTCGCCACTTATAAAAAAGAATATTTTATTTTTAATGATAGGTCCGCCAAAACTAACACCTGATTGGTTATAACTTAACGCTGACCTTGTAAGTGTGGTACTATTTACTTTATTGCCTACAAAATATTTATTTCTTAAAAAAGTATAGGCACTTCCTCTAAAAGTATTAGTACCACTTTTAGTTACTGCATTTACAGTAGCTCCGGTAAAACCACTTTGTTTAACATCAAATGGGGATATAGACACCGCTATCTGATCAATCGCATCTAAGCTTATAGGTTGTGCATTGGCTTGCCCCCCAGGCAACGGAGCATCTAATCCAAAAGGGTTATTAAAAATAGAACCATCAATAGTTAAGTTATTGAACAACCTATTTCTTCCTGCAAAACTAAAGCCCTGATTTTGTGGATTAAGACGTGCAAAATCTTCAAAACTTCTTTTAATGGTGGGTAGTCTGCTTATTTGTGCGTTGTTTATGGTAGTGCCACCTGGTTTAGCTTTATTTTTAGTTGAGTTTACGGTTATATCTTGTAGTGTAGTCCCTTTATTTTGAAGGGTTAGCGCTACTTGCTGCGTTTGCCCTAAGGTTATAAAAATATCATTTTCTGTTACAGACTCATAACCTACAAAACTTATGGTTACCACATAAGGTCCGCCTACACGAAGGTTAGAAAATGTAAACCGCCCATCATCCAATGTTATAGCATTATACGTACTGCCAGTAGGTTGATGTAATAAAGCAACGGTGGCTCCTCTGAGCATTTCGCCATTGGGTGCAGTTACTGTTCCACTTAAGTTTCCTGAGGTAACACCTTGTGCAAAAAGGTCTGAGGAAATAGAACATAGCATAAAAACAAATAAAGAAAGGAGTGATAATTTTTTATGGTGCATAAGTTTTAATTTTTTACAAATGTAACCGGCTAAGCATCAACTTTAACACTTGTGCGTATGTTGTTGAAAAAATACTAGACTGGCTCAAAAACAAGGCATAGCCAATCTACACACTCACTCCTCTATACATACACCTCAAAAAAATGCAACCTTTATTCATTTTATACACAACTCCTTACCCATATTATTTTTGTTGATTAATCGCTTTTATAGCATGAATTCCTCTAAAAATAAAAAACGCTATAAGCCCTCGCCCAAGAATTTGAGCAAATAAAAAATCTGAAGTAAACATATAACTCACCAACAGAGAAGCTTCTACTACTAAAAATCCAACTGCAATATGTAGTGCCACAAGGGGTTTATATACCCTAGCCATAACCCCCATTAGTACATATAAAATGCCCCAGCCTATCAAATAAAAGCCACTGTGGAGGGGTAAATTGGGCAAGTTTTTGGGCATGCCGAGCATATCAGTTTTAGGTAAATTTTCAAGAATTTTTTTGCCGAAAGGGAAAGTTATTACACATTCATAAAAAGTACCCAAAAGAATATAAGCAATACCCATAAGCATGATCATACTTGAAGCAAATTTAACCCTACTTTTAAGGTCTTTTTCGCTTTTAGGCAAATATTTACCATTGTATAGTACTTCTAACTCCAGAGTAAAAGCATTATCCTCATTAAGCCGCACAAAAACCGTATCCTTATTGGGTAAACGAATCATTTTACCTGCAATAAGTTCCTTTTTATTTTCAAATGTTTCAAGTGTTTTACCATCTTTTGCAATGGTTCCTCGTTTATAACCGCCTTTATAAGTAACGGTAATGGTTGATGTTTTGTCAGCATTTACATAAAATGTCTCTGTAGTCATAAGTGTAAGGGCATGCGTTTTTTAATAGATTTACCGAGCTAAATTATACTAAAAAAATGATTTTGCTGCCTTGGTATGCACCACCAAGTACAAAAAGACAACGACCACAGTGGTGATAATTATTTATTTTTACCCTAAGAAGAAGAAATTTTGGAATTAAAATAAACTTCTATTTTCCCCCTGTTTTTATGGGATAAAAACCTATCAACATGCAAAAACATTCCCCTTTTAACTTAAGCCTAAGAAAGCTGCAAATGACGATATTATCCACCATTATCTTATTGTTAAATACATTACTTTTATACGCCTATTGATTGAAATAGTCCAAAGTATATAAATCTTAGAGGTCTTAGATTATGCTAAAAATAACATACAAATGAAAGATTTAACAACATTAATCTCCATAATAACTCTCGGGCTCTTTGCATGTGAACCAAATAAAAATAGCACTTCTACCATTAAAGAAGGTGAAATTAAAATTGAATGGTCTAACCATTTAACGGGTGATTATACATTTCAAAATCAATGGAGCTATCCAGAAGGTATATATAAAAATGAATTTGGACAATTAAGTTGTGAAGGAATTTGCCCGGAAGAAAGCGAAGCTATGAAAGACAGTAAAGGCAAAATCTACAACGACTCTCTAAAAGCCTTTTATCGTTTGGTAGATACTACACACCAGTTTCACACCATTCAATGTGAAGCTTGGTGTTATGAATGGGGAGGAACAAACTTTATAGAAGCTAAGCAAAAAACGAAAGACACCATAGAATGCTACACCCTAGGCAATGCTGCAACACATTGCAGTTTGCACCTCTACATTGTAAAAAATATTTGTTTACCTATAATTGAATTAAAAAGTATAGTTGCAAATGGTGATGCAGTTTATCCTTGCACTGATGGTTTTATTAAAATTGATAAAGAATATTTTGAAAAAGGAATTATAAAAGCAGATTTCAATTTTAATTTTAAGCATAAAGAAAATCCTAAACAACCCATGTATTGGAAAGGAAAAATATATACTAAAATAAAGAATACTTAATAAAGATATTCCTGCTCTTAACATCATTCCTCTTGTTTTTATAGGATAACAACCTATCAACATGCAAAAAGAAATTTCAATAAAAATAAAGCCCTATGAGGCTTTAAACAACAGCGCTATTCATCAATACTTGGCAATATTACTAGGTAAAAATGAAAATAATATTACAGGCTTTTATAAACTCAAACAAAGTATTGATGCCAGAAGCAGACAACAGGTATGGATCAACTTAACCTTAAAAGTTTTTATTGATGAGCCCTATCAGCAAAGGGCTATTCAACCCATATCTTTTAAAGATATAACCAAAAAAAATAAGAAAGTTATTATTATTGGCGCTGGCCCTGCAGGTTTATTTGCTGCATTAAAATTAATAGAACTCGGCATAAAACCTATTATTTTAGAAAGAGGAAAAAATGTACAATCAAGGCGCAGAGACCTTGCCATTTTAAATAAAGAAGGCATCGTAAATCCCGAAAGTAACTATTGTTTTGGCGAAGGTGGCGCCGGCACATACAGCGATGGAAAATTGTATACTCGCAGTAACAAACGTGGCGATATTAACAGAATCCTTAACCTCTTTGTACAATTTGGTGCAGCAGAAAATATTTTATACGAAGCCCACCCACATATTGGAACCAATAAATTACCACAAATAATTGCTTCAATAAGAGAAACATTAATACAACATGGTGCTGAAGTATTGTTTGAAAAGAAAGTGATTGATTTTATAATTGAAGCCAATGAGCTCAAAGGCGTGCAAACCAAAGATGGTGATATATTTAAAGCAGATGCTGTTATACTCGCCACAGGGCATAGCGCAAGAGATATATTTGAATTACTTCATCATAAAAATATTTTAATTGAAGCAAAACCCTTTGCACTGGGCGTACGCATCGAACATCCACAAAACATTATTGATACAGCACAATACCATTGTACATTTCGTGGGAGTGAGCTTCCACCTGCATCCTATAGCTTAGTAGAACAAATAAATGGTCGTGGTGTATTTAGTTTTTGTATGTGTCCAGGTGGCATTATTGCACCCGCAGCTACTAACCCTAATGAAATTGTAGTAAACGGCTGGAGCCCCAGTAAAAGAAACAATCCTTTTGCCAACAGCGGTATGGTGGTAAGTGTGGAACTGAATGATGCGCTACAATATTTGAAGACTACAAAAAATCAATATCACCCAGAGCAACATCGAGGAATCCATATAAACTCCTCTCCTCTTGCATTAATGCATTTTCAACAAATAGTAGAACAACATGCTTTTATTGCAGGTGGTGGAAAATTAGTTGCACCTGCGCTGCGTATGGTTGATTTTTGTACCAACAAAATATCTTCCTCATTACCCAACTGTTCCTACATTCCAGGCATTATGCCTGCCGATTTTAAAAATGTATTACCTTCTTTCATTCATAAAAATTTACAAGAAGGGTTGAAAGCTTTTGGCAAAAAAATGAAAGGCTATTACACAAATGAAGCAGTTGTGGTAGCCACAGAAAGCAGGACATCCTCACCTATACGCATACCCAGACAAAGTGATACTTTACAACATCCACAAATAAAAAACTTATACCCTTGTGCCGAAGGTGCAGGTTATGCAGGCGGTATTGTAAGTGCTGCCATGGATGGCGAAAGAGTAGCTACTATAATTGCAGCAATAATAAATGGGTAAAAATTTATCATGTAAAGAAAATATAATTTTTTATATATGATAAATAATAGCCTAAGCCTTTATCCGAATATACTTACGCACTGTGCCATACAATACCATGTATACTGCAATCAGCACTGCACAACAACCTGCTATACTCAACCAAGATACATAAGGATCAATAATCATGTTCTTAGTTTTTAGATAAATAGATAACTGCCATTGCAATAATTGAATACTTGCTAAACAAAGTATCGTAATTACAATATGTATAGGGAAAAATAATTTTAATAAAAACTTTTGTAGCTGCTTAGGCGATGTGCCTAAAGTAATCAGCAATACTACTTCTTCTTTACAATGCTCAATGGTTAATTGTATAAATAACGAGAAAACCAATAAGGCAAAAAGCAACATCATTAATCCAATACCGCCCACAGCAGATACTACCGTTTGTACAATGGTTCTATACTTACTAAACCTTGTTTTTTCTTGATTAGTACTATAGTGATGTTTATTTAAAAAGCTTGTCAATACTGGATTAGAAGGATCTTTGACTTTAATAACTATTCGAGCAGCACCTCTATCAGAAGCCGTATCTCCAAAGTTTTGATTAGCCCAAGTTAAAAATTCTTTAGGTACTAATACAGAAGTTATTCTATCGGACAAGGCCACAATATGTCCCATAAAATCTTGTTTTTTATTATTGCCTGCTATAGTTATTTTTATGGGTAAGGCCATAAATGTTTCTGCTGAAAGTTGCGGTAATCCTTGACTTGGAGCAAACGCAAAATTGTATAAATCAAAAAAATCATTAGGCATAACAATCGGAATATCATATTGGCCTTCTTGCCATTTCCATTCATTAGTTTTTATATCTAAAAAATGGGTATCCACTGCTTCAAAAAACAGGTCGGTATAAAAAGGTAATGCTGTAGATGGAGATTGTGCAGCCACTTTAAAAGTGCTTGCTTTAACGGGTTCTATCGCTTCTACAAAATCTTGTTTTTTTATTTCTTCTATTTCGGCTGGCGTAAATAGCAGTGCTTTTTTTTGCGTCATATTTTCATTGGTAATCATTTTATTGATGACCAAAAATTCCGCACCTCCATTTTGTTGATTACCGTATAGCAATTGTTTAAAATCAACAGATGCTTGTGTAGCAGCAAGTAATAATATAACAGCTACACTTAAGCCTACACTGGCCATTATAAATCGCCCTTTACCCACACCACCTCGTATGGTTTTACGCAATAGCGTATTCAATAGTGTCATTTTATAAAGTCAATTGTTTTGTGTAAGGGAAATGATTATCATCATCCAAATCAGTTAATATAAACCCAGCTTTTCTTTTGGTACATTCTTCTGCAATCAATGCTGCAGCTAGTTTAGTATTGTTAATATCTAAATGGCTAAAAGGCTCATCCATAATTAACCATGCAAAAGGTTGTACTAAAGCTCTAACAATAGCTACTCGCTGTTGCTCGCCATAGGAAAGGGTATTAGCTTGTTGCTGTAAAATATGTGTAATCTGCAAGCGTTCAGCCATTTTTAAAATATCGCTTTCGTTATACATTACATTGCCCAAAATATTTTTAAGTTGAATATTTTCTAAAGCAGTTAGTTGTGGAAGTAAGCGCAAATCTTGAAAAACAATGCTTATATATTGCTGTCGGATGAGTGCTATCTGTTCTACAGGCAATTGTTGTAAGGATCGATCATCATACCAAACCTCACCTTTGAAATCGCTGCGAAGCTTATATAATGTATGCACTAAGGTGGTTTTGCCTGAGCCTGAAGGTGCTTTTATTTTTATCCATTCACCTTGTGGTAAACGGACTTCTGTGTTCCATATTTGCGATGGGCGTTGGGTAAGCTTATCTCGCAAAGGAGTTGGAATAACATTTTTTAATGATATAGATGATAACATAATTGTAAAAAAGGCTGCCTTTGGTGAGCAGCCTTCTATATTAATAGTTTAAATGAAATGTAAAAATATATTAATGGTTAATAATTTTCCCATCTATGTTAATTCCTTCTTCTTTATAATCATTTGCCTTAGGGCTCATCTCTGGAATATTTGACGGATTAGCAATAGGATCTGGTTGCATATCTATTGCTTTTTTAAATCCTATTTCAACAAGAGCTTGTGCATATTTGTATAATTGTACAATGCTATTTTCTTTACTGTCATTCAATCGTAGAGTCCATTTGTGCTTGAAACATGTGCCATCATAATTATCAGCAGTCATAGTCATGTCTTTAAATACACCTTTCGATTTTTCTAATACAGCAATGCTCGCTGGCTCGTGTACTAGTAAGGATGGAATAGCTGTTAAAATTTTATTGATATCAACATACATCGCTGCACATTTATTTTTTACAGTAGATTCCAACGCTGAGGGCATGGTTATTTTACCAGTACCAGACATATATTGTTGTATAAGGATACTATCTGAGCCAATAATAATTTGTTTATCATCTACACTAAAAGCAAAATTATCATTTGGTGGCATGCCTATAGGAAAATATCTATTGCCTTCTTTACGTATTTTTTGTTGTTGAATGCCAATGTTCATAACCTTATCTACCGCTTCTTTACTACCTAAAGGTATAGCCACTAACCATTTAGCTTTGGGAGTTTTTTGCATATAAGTAGGATCGTACGGACTCGGTTTTTCTTCTATCGTAAAATCTGAAAAAGCAGCTGCAATATCTCCTTTAAATAAATTTAATACATCATTTAAATTAACCCCAGCCTGCATCAATCCTGCATTTACCAAACCTTCCATGCCTAATAGTTTTAGAAAATCTCCTATCATAGCAGGTTTAAAAGAAAACATCATCAAGCCATTTAAATTATTAGTAGGGTAATGTTGTAGTAAATTTAAATCAACTACTGGGCCTGTATATTTTTTATATATTTCACCTAATTCTTTACTTACATATGATTTACCATCTACGACTACTTCCCCATTATTGAAATTAACAGCAGCAGCTAGGTAGTTGTTTTCTAATAAAGATTTCATTTTAGGCATCTGCATTGCCATTGTGTTGAACCCACTCATATTAAGCCATACCACAGCATCTGATTTTTCTCCTAACAAAGTTTTGAATTCTGGAATAGCCATTAAAGATTCATCTTCAGATTGTTTAAATATTTTCTTTAATGCATCTAAAGCGCCGCTCTTATCTGATGTTGTATTTTCTTTTGAAGGCGGTGCCGACATTGTGGTGTTATCTGGATTTGGATAATCATAAGTATGGGGTTTATGGTTGTTATACGCAATAACTACATCTTTATTCCAACCTACAATAACGCCATTATCACCAGTGCCTTGCTGTATATAGCTTATATCATCTACTTTTTGCACTGTAACTTCTTTCATTTCTTTTTTTATCAACTGTTCAAATTCAGTTACATTTTTTAGTGCAGCAGTTAAGGTTACATCATAATCATTTGTATTGCCATTTCTTGCCCTAAAAGCCAAGTATATGGGCGATTTAAAATCTACACCTGCATTTTTAAATGTTTTAAGTTTTTCTTGCATCTCATTTACCTCCTTATTATCCCCCGTAATTGTACTAAAAAACTTATCTAAACTAAGCGCATCGTCTTTAACTTTTTTCTCTATAGAGCCTCCATCAAAACCCAATACAACTGAAGCATCTTTAGGTAAATATTGCGCTTGCTTGGTTGCCGATTTTTTACAAGCTACCATAGTAACTGTTGCTATTAACATTATTGCTGTTAACAATCTTGTATACATTGTTTTCATCATACGAATAAATTGTTTTTTTTAATAAGCCTGCAAGATATTGAATTCAATATAAAAAAGTTGTTTTTGACGATATTTTTCAAATTGAGCTAATTATATCTGTATTTTATGATTGCATTAATTCCTTATACACCACATCCATAATGGATTTTCGTATTTTCAGCGCACTTAGTTTTTGGTCATCCCCATTGGGATATACTCTGTTGGATAAAAAAATATATACTAATTGTTGGGCAGGATCTACCCATACACAAGTGCCTGTAAAACCAGTATGGCCAAAGGTTTGTGGCGATGTATATATAGATGGATAAGGATCCTTAATAGTTGCATTATCTTTTTCAGGCTTATCAAAACCAAATCCACGGCGACTTATAGCACTATTGTATTGGGTAAACAATTGTATGGTAGAGGGTTTAAACAAAGTTTTACCATAGATACTGCCTCCATTTAATAACATTTGGTAGATTATAAATAAATCTTTTGTAGTAGAAAATAAACCAGCATGGCCTGCAACGCCACCAAACATCGCTGCAGCAGGATCATGTACATAGCCTTGTAATAGTTGTTGTCTAAATATTTTTTCGTTTTCTGTAGGCGCTAATTGCTGTAGGTTGAAAAGTTGAAGAGGTTGAAAAGCTGTTTTGGTTAACCCCAATGGTTTATAAAAAATGTCTGAGGTATATGTATCTAATCCTTTTCCAGTAATACTTTCCACTACCTCTCCTAACAATATAAAATCGAGGTCGCTATACACATATTTGTTAGTATCGCTTAATGGACTTTGTGCAATACGTTGGTGCAAAGTGTCTAACCAATCTTTCCGTAAAAATAAATTGTTGGCTACCTGAATAGTATGTTGTACATCTTTATAGGTAGTGTATATGGATGTTAATGGTTTTCCGTTTGCATCAATTGTTTCTTTATAAAATGGAATCCATGCTTTTAATCCACCTTGATGTAGTAATAATTGTTTAATGGTAATATTCGCTTTATCTGTATTGCGTAACCATTTAATATATTGATGAATAGGAGCTTCTAATTTTATTTTTCCCTCTTCATACAATTTCATGATGGCTAGTGTAGTAGCCGAAGTTTTAGTCATAGAAGCAACATCATAGATAGTTTCAGTAGTTGCACGTACTGCAGTATCATACGTTGTATAGCCATAGGCTTTGTTTAATATTATGTTTCCATCCTTAGCAATAAGTACTACACAACCTGGTGTAGCTCTTTGTTGTATTGCATAGTTAGCAATAGAGTCTATTTTATGTGTTAAATTGTTACCATCGAATTGTTTTTTTTTACTTTCAAATTCTATTGTGAATCCTTTACCCACAGGATACAACGCATTAATTGAAACAGGCAGTTTCCCTTTCGGAGAATCATTACCCATAAGCATTTCAGCAGCAACTTGTTGTGTAATGCTATCATCTTCATAACAAACTAATAGATTGCTTTTAATGGAATGGCTAGCAATAGCATAAGGATTTCCAAAATAAAAAAGTGAAGCATTTTCTACTTGCTCTATACCATCTATAAATTGACGAGCTGTTGTAGAAATACCGTAACTATTTGCAGGTCGCCTACTATAGTTGTGTATGCCTATTATAATAGCATCATATTTTTGTTGGATAATTTTTTGCAATATTGTTGCAAATTTTTCAGCACTTGTATTGTACGATAAAAAATAATTATCTGTTTGATAAAAATGATTGACTTGTTTTGCAAAAGTATTCGCCTCTTCAAGCCCTAAACCTACAAAAGCTACTTTTTTTCTAAGTGTTGGAAATAAGCCAGGATCCTTGGTTGCATCGGC
>Ga0075152_10001071_pt1 | contig 19892 bp, 20 predicted proteins | sample JI61114C2DNA_FD_70964 | JGI IMG/M metagenome (GOLD analysis project Ga0075152, IMG submission 70964) | Wastewater effluent complex algal communities from Wisconsin, to seasonally profile nutrient transformation and Carbon sequestration -... | ecosystem: Engineered > WWTP > Effluent > Algae...
GAAGACTTAAGAAGTTATTTTGCTGAGTACGGTGACGTTACATCTGCAAAAGTTATTATGGACAAATTCACTAACCGTAGCAAAGGTTTCGGTTTTGTGGAAATGAGCGATGATGCTGCTGCTAACAAAGCAATCGCTGAACTGGATGGTGCTACCGTTGACGGTCGTTCTATCAAAGTTAGTGTAGCTAAACCCCGTGAAGAAAGACCTGCCCGTTCTAACAACAGCCGTCCTTCTTACTCTGGTAACAACAACAACCGCTGGTAATCATATACCGTAAGATTGTCAAAAAGCCGCTCAGATTGAGCGGCTTTTTATTTTTTATACAGGGTATCAGGAGCCGGATTGCTGCATTTTCCGGAAGGGCACAAAAAAATCCCGCCATTGGCGGGATTCAGTATTTTAGCCGGATCAGGCTCTTTGTTTTTGTTTGACAGCCGCTTTTTTAACGGCAGGTTTGGCCTTACCTTTCTTGAGGGCCAGTTCAATCGCCGCACTCAGATTGGCGAATGTAGGTTTACCTGCGAAAGCCACATCATTAATAAAGAATGCCGGCAATTCTTTAACACCCCGGTTATGCCCTTCTTTAATATCATCCTGTACCTGCCAGCCATACATTCCATTCACGAGATCATCCAGGAATTTCTTGTTTTTTACACCGGCCTCCTTGCTATGCAGCTTCAGGCTGGTAGTACCCAGGTTGCGGCGGTTTTGAAACAATACATTGTGCATCTCCCAGAACTTACCTTCCTGTGCGGCGGCCACAGCCGATTCACTGGCTTTCAGACTGCGCTGATGGATCAGGGTAAGGGGAAAATGCCGGAACTGAAACTTTATCTTTCCTTCGTATTCTTCCAATAACTGCTTCACTACTTCATTTACTTTGGCGCACTCTTCATTTTCATATTCGCCAAATTCCACCAAAGTGACCGGGGCGTCTTTTTTTCCAACAAACACTTCCCTGGGCTCTATAATGATTACATCGTCTTTCTTAAATGCCATTTTATTTCTCCTTTTTGTTCATTCCCACCTTTTGGGAATGATCTGTATTGTATAACAAATTTCCGGCCATCCGGTTGAAAGAAAGGCTATTATGCCAATCAGTCATCTCCCGTAAGCGGTTGAAGGTAATATTTTTTTGTCCCCTGCCAAATCCGCTCAACATTAATTTCTCAACAGCTTATTAAGTATGTGAATTACACCTTGTTAGCATGAATTACTTATTGAGGTGTAAAATGAGAGGAAACTCTTACCCGAATTTACAGATACTGTAAAACAGACCGGAAAGGACAAATCCAACCCCAAAAAAAGCTGTTTCAGCGCCTTGGATATCTTTTATAAAACACTTCTTATCTGATTGATATTCCACTACTTATACATCCCGATTTAGCGTTGGGTATACAGAAATGCCGGTTAACTTGGTTTTATCCTGTCGTACAGGCGCCCTACTTTTACATCATCAAAGCAAAACACTTGCTGACATAATCCGGATTACTGATTGCCCCTTTACCCTTTGCTTGCCCCCTGACTTACTGCTTGCCGACCCGATTGCCCCAACAAGAATTTTATTAACCAGTTTTAAAAATTTTAAAAAAGTATAAACATGAAAAACATCGTAAACAACAACCGTGTATTTGTAATCGCCCTGTTAACTGTGCTGACCACCGCTTTCGCACCTGCTGCCAACGCAACAGAAAAGAAACCGGCCCTGCCTGCAGTAGTAAAATTCGTAGGTAAAGTACAGAACAATCCGGTATTTGAACTGACAGTAAGTGGTTCAGGTGTACAGGAAGACTATGTGGTAAATGTAAAAGACGAGTATGGCAATACCCTGCACGTTGAAAACATCAAGGCCGATGGCTTCACAAAAAAATTCATGCTGACATTGGAAGAATCTTCTGATTACAGCATCCAGTTTGTGATCAGCAGCAAAACCACAAAAAAATCAGTACAGTACACCATCAATAACAGCACCCGCAATATTGAAGAAGTGACAGTTAGCAAACTGTAATAAGCTATACAAACAACACCTCAGTAAGAAAGGTCGTATCAACATTGATACGACCTTTCTATTTATTGAAAAAAGTTAACGTAACAGTATTACGTTTCGTAGTTCGTACTTCGTAGTTCGTACTTCGTAGTTCGTACTTCGTACTTAGTAGTTGCCTGTCTTTTCGTCAGTTTTAACATATTTGCTGAATGAGACTCATGCACTTATCTCTGCCAGCATAATACTGCAGCCTTTAACAGTCTTTTATAGGGTATTTCAGGGTTACCTTTGTGCCGCATTCGTATTAAGAGTCCACTGTGTAGTGCCGTTGAAAAACAAACACACATGCATGCACCACAGTTCAGGCCTTGTTTACAACCTGGCCGTTATCCAAAGTCCGATACAGCATATTTTTTAACCTAACCCAATTGAATGTTAAAAACAAAACTTCATAAGGCGGGATTTATTTTTACCAGTTTTATGTTGATGGCCGCTGCATCCGGTAACCGGAAAGTGACTGTTACAGCAGGACCGTCCGAAATTATAAAGATAGAGTTGCCCGCTGATTCCACCGGATCGCATGTGTTCGACACCACAGGGCTTTGTACCTGCCTGCCGGAACTCAATGCAACGGAGAAAGAAAATGCACCGAGGATACAGCCGCACATACTGGCCCAGGATTTTATGGAGACGCATCTGCGGGACAATGGCCTGTATTATGAAAAGATCAGAACAAAAAGCACTCCTGTTTTTTCGATGATTGATGACATATTTGACAAATACGAACTGCCGAATGAATTAAAATACCTGGCAGTGGTGGAATCCAAACTCGATAACCATATTGTTTCCTCAGCCGGTGCCGCCGGACTCTGGCAATTTATGCCTCAGGCCGGACGCAGTTTCGGACTGAAGGTTTCCGGTAGTAATGATGAACGGAAAAACAATTACAAGAGTACGGTTGCCGCTGCAAAATGCCTGAACTACCTGCATGCCCAGTTCGGCGACTGGCTACTGACGCTGGCCGCCTATAATACAGGTCCGGCCAAGATCCTTTCTGCCATAAAAAAAGCCGGCAGCCGTGATTACTGGACCATTCAACGATACCTCCCGGCCGAGACCAGAAAACATGTGCTGAAATTCATCAGTGTGCATTATTTTTTTGAAGGACATGGCAGCCTGGTTACAATGAGCATTGGAGAAACCAATGCACATGAAAAATCCGTGGAGGAATTTGTATTCAATCAGGGAACCGCTCATCCTTCCACAGATTCTTTACAGCGGGGAGACGCTGTCCGTAATCAATAGTCTGTTTATTGGCCGCTTAAACGGGCTGCCTGTTGCTGTTCTTTTACCAGCAGCAGACCGGCATGTGTAATACGGATCACCATGGTTTCCTGCTGTTCCGTGGTTACCAGTGCCTCTGTTTCAAGCTGCCTGAGCTGCATTTGAATATCGGACCATTCCTGCATACGACGCAGAATCAATTCCCTCGGCCGGCATGCATACCGTTCCGGTTGCGGATCGCTTTTCACGATTTCGTAAATGGTATGGAGAAGGTTGTAATGGTCTTGCATATTTTAAAATTATCGGAAAAAGCAATCAGGAGAGTCAGGACTTATTCACAAAAAAATCCACAGCCAATAGCGAAATGTTAGTAACTGAATCCCAAATCCCTGAAAAGACGCCAGCCCGCAGTTTCCCGCAACCGTATTCTGAATGTTTTTACTTTCCACACCCGGTTTTATATTAGGAAAAAGAAATGGAGCCGCCGGCTAAATTAAGCGTACCTTTCCACCGTCAAGTTGAGTATTACGTCTCTTGTAAGCGAATTACCTTCCCTTATCATTTTCTCCTACAGCTGCACGCTTCTCAAGTATTTCCTTCATCTGCAAAATGATTTCACATGACCATTTATGTATCCAATCTGAATTTTACTGTTTCTGATGAACAGCTGAAAAAAGTATTCGCTCCGTTTGGAGATGTATCCTCCGCCAAAATAATGACCGACAAATTCACTAACCGCAGCAGGGGCTTCGCTTTTGTGGACATGCCCGATGAGCAACAGGCACAGAAAGCCATTGACGGACTGAACGGATCCGCCTGTGAAGGCCGGCCGATGGTGGTGAATATGGCAAAACCCCGGAAGGAATTCTGACCGGTTACCACCTGATTAAACTATTACTTACCAGGCATTCCGGCCTCCGGCGGGAATACCTGTTTTATTAAAATGTATTATGACAACTGAACAAATAGAAAAATTCATCACCCCGGGAAAAAGAAAAGAGAATAAACTGAATATTCACTTTAAAGACCGGCAGACTGTAACAGGCATCTTTATCCAGGAATCGGATTATGAAGAATTAAAGTCCAAGAATCTCTGGCGTGTGGTCAGCAATAACAATGTATCCGAGTGGCAACAACGGAAAGACCTGAACCTGAGCCGGATTTTTAACGGCATTTCTTTTACCCGGCTTTCAGAAGTATAAAAAAAACCGGCAGCGCCGGTTTACCTTTTTACTGAATCAATTTTACCCCCACAGCAACTGGCCCCCTCGGGCCTTTTTCTGTGGTAAAGCTGACCTTATCCTGTTCCTGTATGGGACCTGAAAGGTTATTGATATGTACAAAAATACTTTCCTGAGATTCAAGGTCACGGATAAAACCGAATCCTTTCTCGTGATTAAAAAAACTGACTTTACCGGTACGCAATTGCACGGTATCGTCCTCCACATATTCAGGTACACCTATAGCAATATCTTCGAGTTTGATTTCTTTTCTTTTACGGGGATCGGGCGGTGTGGCGGAAATATTTCCATTCTCATCCACATAGGCCATCATGTCTTCCAGGCTCTTGCCTTTGCCGGACTGCTCTTTACGCTCTTTCATCTTCTCGGCCTTGTCCATTTTTTCTTTCTGTTTCTTCTTTTGTCTTTCTTTTTTATTCCAGGTTTCTGCCATGGTAATGTTTTAAGTGATGAAATAACCGTCCGGAAAAATGCGGAGAAAGTGGTGGCGGATGCCGGAGGTTTGCAGTGAAGGTAGGCTATTTATCGCAAGTTCGCCCGGAAAAGCGGGCCACTTATATACATGAGGTCAATCTGGTTCTGCCAGCAGCCAGATAAGCCGGAAGCCAATTGGGAAATACGGGAGTCCTTCTTTATGCCACTCATAATGCGGAGAAAGCCCCCAGCCGCCTGTAACCGGCGTATAGGCATACCCGGAGGGGATCCCGATACGCCTTATAAAGCGTTGCCGGCCACCTACCCCGGCCGTCGTTTCCATATATAAACGATGCTTTTCCGACAATACCGTACGTACGCCCATAACCAGGGCACCCCCTATCTGGAATTGCCTGGCCTTATGATAAAAACCGTACAAAGTATCGGCTGTGGTCTCGTTAATAAAGGGCAGTGAAACCCCATATGAAAACCGTTTGATCCGTAATTCCGGTGCCAGAAAAAAACGGCGCTCAGCCCCCATAAATAACCTGGGCTGGAAAATAAAGCGGTACCCTCTCACACGATCCCAGTTAGCGATCCCGTACAGGTTATGAAAAATAAAACTGCCCTCTGCCCATAACTCAAAGCCTGGCGATACCCGCAGGGAAGCGGAAGGCCCCAGTGATGAAAGTGACTCCACTGGAGAAAAGGGATTTACCCCCACAGCCCAGATTGGTTTAAAGCCTTGTGCCCCGGCATTCCCTGCACAAAGTAAAAAACAGAACAACCAGTATTTTATCCGCATGAAATCCCTGACACGATACAGTCAGAAACCGCTGCATCACTCCCGAAATGTCCGGAATTAAATACTACAGCCAGTCAGGCTTATTTATTGCCTGACTGGCTGCTGAATTCCGGACTGGATATGAATACCCGGAACTACTGTTTTATAAACCCGGCACCCCGGCTCATTCCTTTACAATGGATAAAATAAACGCCCGGGGTAAGCCCTGTGATATTTAGTTCAATGACCTGTTTGCCTGGCTGACAAATTACTGGTATACTACGGACGAGTATTCCTGCATTATTGAAAACACGGAATACCTGTACCTGTCCGTTTGTGCTGCTAAATGATAGATTTAGTTTATCTCCTTGTACCGGATTCGGGAAAACGTTGAATAGTGTTTCATCCGTCATCCCCGGATCCACTGATAGCTGCCATGAATAACTGTATTTGCCATCTTTATCAACCTGTTTCACCCGGTAAATATTCCGGCCGGTAAGAGGGGTTCTGTCAGTATACTGATATTGATGTATCAGTGCCGGGCCACCCATACCGGGTAGCTCAGCCAGTGGTTGAAACCGGCTGCCGTCGCCGGAACGTTCGAGTATATAATGACTATTCCCGTTTTCATCCGCTGTTTTCCAGTTCAGGTGTATTTCATTCCCTTGTGGCAATGCGGCGAAGCTGATGAATCTTACGGATAAGGGGGCGCTGATCGCTGCCAACGTTACCCGGTGAAGTGAATCCAGTCCGGTAACCTGCAGGTAATTTAATGATTGATCCAGTCCGTCTTCCCCTTCATTTAACCAGTTATTTCCATCGTTACTGGAAAACAATCCAAGATTAGGTTCAGCCAAACCGGCAAGTTCTTCATCAAAATAATAAAACCGGATATCCGCGTTTAATCCCGTATTCACGGCCGGGGTAACTTCATAATACCGGTAAACGGAAGCACCGGATTGTTGCTGATGACCGCGGCGGATGACTGTACTTCCCGGATTTGCTGCACTGGTAATCTGCAGACCCATATTTCCCGGATTTACGGCAACCGGTGCATTCAGTACCCGGGTGGCCTGAATATACCCGCCTGTTCTGCCGGTGATGCGCTTCGTCCCTGTTTCACCGGTTAACTCCCCGGTTGATCCAAGATCTATTGAATAGGTATTCAGGAAAAGACTATCCCCGCTGGTGAAGCGTAATAAATGATTCACACTGATATGCTGCCCGAGCTGCATTCCATTGACAGATTTATTCAGTTCCAGATCGTAGAATGCAGTAGCGGAACTGCCTGTTATAAAAGAAGAATTCAATGCTCCGTTACCGGAAAACACTACAGCACCCGTACCGGGTATGAAAGTGCCATTATTGGTAAGTCCACTGTTATTCAGCACCAGTTTCACGTTCCCGTTCTGAACCAGCTGAGCACCGGATTGAATTTTTATACCCTGTGCCGAAAGCAGAACCGGCCCTGTCATAAACAGGAGACAGGATAAAAATGTATTAGTTTTCATAGGTATACTATTTTGTATAAGTGGACCGGCTTCCCCATCCGTCTATCTGAATATGGAAGTCTACAAACAATCCACCTGCATCAGCATTATAGGAATCGTTCGTGGAATCGCTGTTACGCCATATCCGGCATACCAATACGCTGGATATTTTTTTCCCGGTTCCTGTAATCCCGGCATCTCCTGTAGTCAGTGAAGTAATCATGTGCGAATTTGCTGTGAATGGTCCGGTGGCTGTTACTGAACTGGTTGTTATAGCAGGAAAAACCTGTGGGGTTACCGGGTCATAATTTACCCAGGTATACTCGAAATTCCATTCGACGTTTCCTGAAGCAGAGGACTTCGGAGTCCAGTGTATATGCGGATAGATGGTTGTTCCTTCCTTCCAGGCGTGTGGCAGCTGAACGGTAAATGACATGGCTTCTGTACCCTGATTGTACCGGAAATACCAGATCTGGGGGCCACTGCTGCCTGATAAATAACCGAGTTGGGCCGCATTTGATCCATTATCCAACACCACGCGCAGATCATCCCACCTTGTTTCGCCATCACCCACCAGCCTGCGCCACAAAGGTGAACCCGAAGTACCTGCATTATAGTAATACCCTTCCGCAGCTGCATATTCACCCGTTATAGAGGCGTTGGTATTATACACAAGCAGGCTGGTAGCCGGATTTGAAATACTGGCTGCATCCGTAGTGGAGGTAAGCGATACCCTGGGAATCAGCAGTCCTTTACTTGAATTAACAATGTCAAGCATGGCTGACACATCAGGGGAGGATCCATCTGTATTAATGGCTACATTCTGCGCAGGAGCCGCAGTAACCATGAATACGAAAAAAGGAATCAGGAGTTGAAATTTTGTTTTCATAATCTGGATTTTAAAAGTCTGGTATATCGGAGAGAATAGCAGTCATGCGGGCTTTACAAAATCAACACGGCCACAGAACAATCTGACTATCCTCATTCAATACGTCTGGATAACAACGCTTCTTCGTTTAAGAATTCCGAATAACATCTTAATCAAACCTAGTGGATAACCTGTCAAACAGAAATGACACAAATCACTTTAGCCATACTATTTTGGGGATTTAAGGGCTTTTCTCTATACGTAATAGGTGTTTAGTATAACTACGGATATACGCATAAGCATTTTACAGTATTGGAAAATAAAAAAGGCTGCATCTGCGTTCAGATACAGCCTTTCTCAAACCAGAAATAATTTACTGGCACTTACTATATTCCTCAGCAATCTTCTCGACAGACACTTTTTTATCAATCGTGCCGTCTTTAAATTTCGCCGCCAGCGCAGCACAATCGGCCAGGTATTCTTCAAGATTTTTCCGGGCCCCCAACAGACTGCTCTTTACGCCTTTATCATCGCCTGGTTTTTTCACCACCCATTCTCCCCCAGCCGGGATCAGGGCTCTGTAAACCGTTACTTTCGGTGACACGAATGAGCTCGTCATAAATACATAGTAGGAACCCTCACCCAAAACGGACGTACCAAATTTTTGTGTGGTATATCCCGTTCCGTTATCATCTTTCAGTTCTTCAATTTTTGAAACGGTGGTATTGATCGTTTTAGGTTGTCCTGAAGCATCCGTGGTATTAATCACTACCCGGATATTTTCCGGGTCCAGACTAACCACGTTTCCGAATGAGTTGGAAGGAATTTTATACACTTTAATCACTCCTTTATATGTGCCTTCATCACGTTTTCCTGAAATCCGTGCAGTACCATTAATAATAAGATACTGGTGATTCTCGGCCACTTCGGCTTTACTCAGCAGTTTGGTACCGGTTACCGGCGGTGCGGCTTCTGTCGCAGCCACGGGACTGATAATCGTGATCAGTTTTTCCAGGTCTTCGCTGTTCTTATACTTGATCAGCCCAAACATCTGCTTGATCTGCTTATCAATCGCTTTATAGGGTTCGATATACTCCTTTGCCTTGTCATAATTACCGGCTGCAATATGATAAAGGGCCAGGTTATGCAGGGCTGCTCTTTTTACTTCTTCCACATCCCCTTCCCCGCTGTATGCGCTCATTTTCTCCCAATAGGAAAGAAAAGGTTCAGCAGAAATTTTAAACCCTGCCAGTTTCCCTTTCTCCAGTGCCGGCTTGAGGATTTTCACCTGATCGTCAAATGCCTGAAGCTCCGGTTTCTTTTTTACTTCATCGAGTGAGGCTATACGGATAGCAGGGCGTTGTATGGCGCCATTCACACCATCCACCAGCGGCTGTAAACTGGCTTCCAGCACTTTTTCCATAATAAACTGACGGATATAATCCTGATTCGCTGATTCTTCTTTAGAAAGTGTTTTCCCGAAATTGACGGCAAAATGTTCATTATTTACAGATCCTGTTTTAACCACATTGCCAAAACGATCATACACGGTGCTGTTTAATGCCACATTTACATCCGCCGTACTGGGACTGTTCATCTTACCGCTATACCGTTGCAGAAAAGAAACAACATGAAAATCGCCGCCTTCATTCACCTGGGTAAGCGAACCTGCCTTCACTTTAAAAGCGAGATTGAATCCGGTACCCGGTTTATCCTGCTGCTCGCGTGATGTCAGCACCGTCAGATCAAAACTTTTATAATCGGCGTACTGGGTAAGCGTTGGTGGCTGCTGGATGTCAAGATAAAGTTCAGTGTAATCGGTTTCCTGGGCAACAGCACCCAGACAAAGAATGAAAAGTGCAACTGAGAAAAAGAATTTTTTAAACATAGTTCAAGATTTGTTGAAGGAACAAAAATAACAGAACCCTTTATATAAAATAAATTTTCGTTATGAAAAATACGGCCTGATCAGTCTGGCTTTAACCTGAAAAGTGGTTACCCTATACTGTCCTATTAAAAATGCACACTTACAGTACAAACTGACACAGCTATCCGAAAAGAATGGGAATAGCAGATCAAAATGTTTTAAAAAATGGAAAAGGGATTATCTGCGGGGCGACAGGAAGGTGGGTCTGTCAAAAAAAAGAACCGCAGAGGTAAGTTAATGAAAAAACAGGAAGAAACAGGTGAGGAAAATCATGGCCGGTTTTGCCTCTTAATTACTGAAAGACATACCATTACGACATTTTTTTATATTCCTTTGTACCAGAGACTGCCTGCCATGAGTGGATATAAGAACTACGATATTAAAGACAATGACCGGTTCAATCCGATCATCTTCCCTGAAGTACGGGATGAACTTGATTTTCTTTTTTCCACGGTGTATCTGTATACCACCCCTGAGAAAGAAAATATCATCATTTCCTATCTGAGGGATCATTCCCTGCATAGTTACCTGCTAAAAGACCATTGCGACCTCTGCCATGTACTGACTGAAGGCAAATGCCCCACCGGGCATATTGAAGCATTATTTGATGCGTGCAGAAGCAACCTGCAATTCCTGCATAGCTTTGAAGAATACATCCGGAATATTGAAGTGGAATAAAGTAGCAAATCATCCGGCATCCATTCTCTCCGATCTATAAAATTCCCCGGATAAAAAAAAGCTGTCCTCTAAGAGAACAGCTTTTTAATGAAATGTACGTTGTTTAAAACTTAAAGCCGGCACCCAGACCGATAATAAAGGGATTCACCTTTACATCGGATAACACCACCGGGATGGCACCTTTAATGGTAACATCTGTTTTCAGCAGAATTTTTTTAAGGTCGAGATTCAGGAACCACTTTTCATTCAGCTGGTAATCAAACCCGGCCTGTGTGGAAAATCCGACATTACTTTTATAACCAAGATCAAGGGCTTCTTTTTTCTCACCATAGAAGATGGAATAATTCACACCGGCTCCGATGTAAGGAGTAAAGGATTTTCCGGCAAAATGATATTGCAGGTTAACAGTCGGCGGCAGCAACCAAACCTTTCCCAGTTTGGTGGAAGAATTACCGTCATCCAGTTTTACCGTATGATGGGTGGTTCCCAGGATCAGTTCAGCCGCAAAATTCTTGTTGAAGAAATACGTAAAATCCAGTTCAGGAGTAATTGCGGCGGAAATTTTTATATCATCACCGGCCAGGTCATAACTGGAAGCGGGCGGAATAGCGGCCAGCGCACGAAAGCGCATTTTCCATTTGGGAGCATCAGCCGTTGTAGTTTTGGTTTCCTGGGCAAATGCAGAAAAACCGGCAATCAGGAGCAGCGTAAGCAGTACGTTCTTTTTCATAAGTGTAAATATTTAGGCGGCAAATGTAATTGCCACTGCTTACGTTAAAAATTGAGAATAATCATACAATGGATTGACGAATGTTATAATTTATGCAAACAAACCGGTTCTTTAAAAAGACGAATACGTCTTCTATAAAAGGCGGTTCCTGAATAAGGACTTCGCCTGAATGCCTATGTGATTATGTCCAATCATATACATTTTATCTGGACATCTTCCGATAAAAACCTAAGTGGACTAATCAGGGATTTTAAAACATTTACGAGTAAACGCATAACGACTTCCATACAGGAAGATCCGGAAAGCCGGCGAGACTGGCTTTTATACCTGTTTCAGTTTCATGGCAATCAAACGAACAAAAATGAATTGTTCAGGGTCTGGACAGGAGATAACCATCCGGAAGAAATTCATACTGAATCATTCTTTCAAATAAAACTGAACTATATACACCAGAATCCGGTAAGAGCCGGTTTGGTAGCCGTTCCTTCCAGCTATATTTACAGCAGCGCAGCTAATTATGAAAACAAAAAAGGGCCTATTGACATTGACTTGCTGCATTGGTAACCAGGGAGCTTCCAGCTCCCTGGTTGTATTATGTCGCCTCCGGCGACTAGTTTATTGAACACGTCATTTGCTTAGCGAGGCGTTCCGCCTCGCCCGTATTTGCAAAAATCACACTCCCTCATTAATGATCGGTTTCCGCCTCGCCCATATTTTTTAAACCGCGCAACTGAAATATTAATCGCTACACGCCTTGCCCGTATCCGCAAAAGCGAGCTCAAATTATGATCGGTCCCGCCACCTGTGTTGCAGTCTATTATAGTATCTTTATCCCATGCAACACCTCAAATCCCAATTTCTCCTGCGGGAGGATATCACATTCCTGAACTTCGGATCTTTTGGCGCCTGTGTAAAACCGGTATTTGAAAAATATCAGCAATTCCAGTTGGAACTGGAACAGGAACCGGTACTGTTCATTACCGGTACTGGTCCGAAATACCTGGAACAATCCAGGGAGGCACTGGGGCAATACCTGCATACAGATAAAGACGATTTGGTGTATGTTACGAATCCCTCCTTTGCCGTAAATACAGTCGCAAGAAGCATGAAACTCAAAGCCGGGGATGAAGTACTGACGACAAACCTCGAATATGGGGCCTGTGATATGACCTGGAATTATTATTGTGAGCAAACGGGTACGCAATATATACGACAACCTATCACTTTACCCCTGAGTAGTAAAGAACAATTCGTAAAAGAATTATTTAAAGGAGTAAGTTCAAAAACCAGGCTGGTTTTTATTAGTCATATCACCAGCAGTACTGCCCTGCGCCTGCCAGTGGAAGAAGTAATCGCCAAAGCTAAGACCCTCGGTATACCTGTATTTGTAGACGGAGCCCATGCACCCGGACAAACCCCGTTGAATCTTACCAAACTCGATGTGGATTATTATACCGGTGCCTGTCATAAATGGATGCTGACTCCCAAAGGCAGTTCTTTCTTATATATAAAAAAAGACAAGCAGGCAGCTATTGATCCGCTGGTGATCAGCTGGGGTTACAAAGCCCTGTTTCCTTCTGCATCCACATTCCTGGATTATCATCAGTTTAACGGCACCCGCGATTTCTCCGCTTTCCTGACGATACCTGCGGCTATCCATTTCATGCAAGAAAATGAATGGGACAAAGTGGCCGCCACCTGTCGTCAATTAGTAAAGGATAATGCCACCCGTTTTTTTGAAATAACCGGAGGTCAGGCGCTTGCTCCGCTGACAGATGATTTTATTTTACAGCTGATCAGTGCGGAAATTAAAACCCCTGAACCGGAAAAATTACATGACCTGTTATTCGATACATATAAAATACAGATACCGGTGATGCGGCATGGCGACAAAGTATACCTCCGTTTTTCGGTAAACGCGTTCAATAACCAGAAAGACCTGGATAAACTGTTTGCAGCTTTACAGGACATTAAGGTTAGCACTACCCTGATTGCATAAAGACAGGCCGTGTATAACCGGGTTATACACGGCCTCAGTACGCAGGCGATTAAACCAGCTCAACTTCTTCCTTTGCCAGTGGTTTCATACAGAAGAACCAGTCTTTGCAATACACGCCTTTATCTTTTCCCGCCATACGGTCAGCCGCTGCGCCGCAACTATTGGCCGGCGGAACGATTACATCTTCACCGGGCTGCCAGTCAGCCGGAAGTGCAACAGCATGCTTATCCGCCGTCTGTAATCCGATAATCACTCTTTTCAGTTCTTTAAAATTACGCCCCAGAGATAACGGATAATAGATCATCGCCCGGATAATCCCTTTCGGATCAATAAAGAATACCGCACGAACAGCTTTAGTTGAACTTTCGTTCGGCTGTATCATACCATATTTCATGGCCACATTCATCGTGATATCCTCAATGAGCGGAAACTTTACTTCCATGTTTTTCATATCGCGGAATTCAATCCTGTCTTTTATCGTTCTCAACCAGGCAATGTGGCTGTATAACCCATCAACACTCAGGCCTACTAACCGGGTATTTAACCGGTTAAATTCCGGTTCGAATTTGGCAAATGTCATAAATTCTGATGTGCAGACCGGTGTAAAATCAGCCGGGTGGCTGAAAAGGATAACCCACTTCCCTTTATAATCTTCAGGAAAGGAGATATTACCCTGCGTAGTCACCGCTTCAAAATGCGGTGCCGGATCACCAATACGGGGGATACTGGCAATGGTTGCTTTTTCTTCTTGTTGTGTCATAACTTTTTTGTTTTACAGGTAAAAAATATTACCCGGACCGGTAATATAGCCCTGTCATGCCGCGGATCAGAATGAGCGGTGTCAGTACTGGTCATGATTCAGCAGGTGAATGGCATTAAAAAAGCCCCGGCCATTTTAATGCCGCGGCTTTTTTACAAAATACTGTTGCCTTATTACATAATCCGACAGGTTCACTTCACTTTCTCGGGCAGTTCATTCCGGAACACCACCACCCCGTCAAACACATCCACCAGTACCGGTTTGCTTTTATCGATATCACCGGCCAGGATTCGTTTGGATAACTGGTTGACGATTTCTTTCTGGATCAGCCGTTTCAGCGGACGTGCCCCAAATTGCGGATCAAATCCCTGGTCGGACAGGAATTCAAGTGCATAATCACTGAACTGCAGGGTGATCCCGTTTTCGGCCACCAGTTTCCTGAGTGAATTCAGCTGGATCCGGACAATGCCCATGATCTCTTTTTTAAGTAAGGGCTGAAACATAATGATTTCATCCACACGGTTCAGGAACTCGGGTCGGATGGTCTGCCGCAGGAGGTTCATCACCTCCACTTTCGCTTTTGCATTGGACGCTTCAATATCTTTTTCTTTCACCCCATCGAAAGCATCCATGATCAGATGACTGCCGATATTGCTGGTCATAATGATAATGGTGTTTTTAAAATTCACCACACGTCCTTTATTATCTGTCAGTCGCCCGTCATCCAGTACCTGGAGCAAAACATTCCATACATCCGGATGGGCTTTCTCAATTTCATCCAGTAACACCACACTGTAGGGTTTGCGCCGGACGGATTCAGTCAGCTGACCACCTTCATCATATCCCACATAGCCGGGAGGAGCTCCTACTAACCGGGATACGGTGTGTTTTTCCTGGTACTCACTCATATCTATCCGGGTCATCATACTTTCATCATCAAACAGGTATTCTGCAAGCGCCTTGGCCAGTTCGGTCTTACCCACACCTGTGGTACCCAGGAAAATAAAGGAACCAATTGGCTTCTTTGGATCCTGTAATCCGGCCCGGCTCCGGCGGATGGCATCGGCCACAGCCGTGATCGCCTCTTCCTGTCCCACCACCCGTTCATGCAGGTGCTCTTCGAGGTGCAGTAATTTTTCCCGGTCGCTCTGCAACATTTTTTGTACCGGGATACCGGTAGCCTTGGCAACGCTTTCGGCAATGTCTTCGGCGTCCACTTCTTCTTTAAGAAGACGTTTTTCAGTTGAGTTGGCCAGTTGATCCGTCAGCGTGCTGATAAGGGATTCCTGTTCTTTGATCTTACCATAACGGATCTCGGCCACTTGCCCATAATCTCCTTCACGTTCCGCTCTTTCGGCCAGTTGCTTCAGGTTTTCTATTTCCGCTTTGCCATTCTGGATTTTCTCCACTACTTCTTTTTCTTCCCGCCATTTGGATTTCAGCGTATCCCGTTGCACGGCCATATTGGCGATCTCCGTATTCAGTTCCCTGAGTTTCACTTCATCATTTTCCCGCTTGATCGCTTCACGTTCAATTTCCAACTGACGGATCTGCCTTTCCAGAGTATCGAGTTCTTCGGGCATGGAGTTCATTTCCAGCCTGAGTTTTGCGGCACTTTCATCAATGAGGTCAATAGCCTTATCGGGCAGGAAGCGGTCTGTAATATAACGCGACGATAATTCCACCGCAGCAATGATCGCTTCATCCTTGATACGGACATGGTGGTGCGTTTCATACCGGTCTTTCAGTCCGCGCAGAATAGAGATGGCGTCTTCCACAGATGGCTCATCGATAATAATTTTCTGAAAACGTCTTTCCAGCGCTTTATCCTTTTCAAAAAATTTCTGGTATTCATTCAACGTGGTGGCACCTACCGCCCGGAGATCCCCTTTGGCCAGGGCCGGCTTCAGAATATTAGCCGCATCCATGGCACCATCCCCGCCTCCGGCACCAACCAGTGTATGAATCTCGTCAATAAATAAAATAATTTCTCCTTCACTACCGCTTACTTCCTTTACAACGGCTTTCAATCTTTCTTCAAACTCCCCTTTATATTTGGCTCCGGCAATCAGCAGACCCATATCAAGCGCATAGATAATTTTTGATTTTAAATTATCCGGTACATCCCCGTTTACAATACGATGGGCAATCCCTTCTGCGATCGCGGTTTTTCCCACACCGGGTTCACCCACCAGGATCGGGTTATTCTTTGTACGGCGGGAAAGAATATGCAGTGTCCGGCGGATTTCCTCATCCCGGCCGATCACCGGATCCAGTTTGCCCTGGCGGGCCATTTCATTCAGGTTCTTGGCATATTTATTCAGGGCATTGAATTCCTGCGATTGTGTCTGGGATGTTACTTTTTCACCCTTCCTTAATTCATTAATAGCGGTAATCAGTCCCTTTTCCGTGAGACCGGCATTCTTTAGTAATTTAGCCGGAGCGTCATTCCCCTGTACAATGGCCAGCATGAGGTGTTCGGGCGTTACAAATTCATCCCCGAATGTTTTCAGGGCAGCCCCGGCCCGCAACACCACATTATTCGCATCCCGGCTGATCTGCTGCGCCGCATCTCCGGACGATTTCGGTAATTTGTTTATAAGCTCATCCAGCTTTGATTCAAGCAGATTGATTGTTACGTTGTTTTTTTTCAGCAGGTATTCCACCGGCGAATCCGGCTGATCCAGCAACGCTTTCAGGATATGTTCCGTTTCTATATTCGGGCTTTGCGCATTAAAAGCGGTTTGCTGAGCCAGTTGGATGACTTCAGCGGCTTTGATGGTGAAATTGTTTAAGTTCATATGAAGAGTTATTTATAGTTTAAATGTTTAGGCGTTTAGATGTTTAGGCGTTTAGATGTTTAGGGGTTTAGATGTTTAGGGGTTTAGATGTTTATAAGCTATTGGAAGATAGCGGGCCTTGTTTTCAGTTGTTAAATTTAAGGCCGGCGGCGACCAATCTCATCGGGAAACCCGAAAATCAAATACCTTTAAACCTGTTTGACAAATACTAATCCAAGGGCTAAAAAACAGCAACAATGTCATATAATCTCCGTTCTATCTGCATGAAAGTCATACCCGTAGTCATTTTCCTGTTATTCTTGCAGCCCGTAAGCGCACAATACAACTGGGGTGATCTGGAAGCCCAGCTGGAAGCCAAACAGAAAGTGCTGGGAAATGAATTTGTAATCATGATCTGGAAGGGAGACAGCCTGGTATTTAAAAAAGAGAAGGGACTGTTCAACAGCAAGACACAGGCTCCGGTGGCCAGCTGCAGCAAATGGCTGACAGCTGCGCTGATCATGCAGCAGGCGGATGAAGGGAAAATCAGTCTGGATGATCCGATTGCAAAGTATATTCCGGAACTGAATAAATATTTCAAAGGGTATATCACCTTCCGGGATTGTCTCAGTCATATGACGGGTATTGATGATGAAGGCGGATTCCTGAAAAAAATGATGCAGCGCAAAAAGTACAACACACTCGAGGAAGAAGTGAATGCGTATGCGGCACGTGAAATCCGGGCCAACCGGGGTACCGACTTCTGGTATGGCAGTATCGGGCTCAACCTGGCTGGCCGTGCCCTGGAAGTGGCGACAAAGAGGAAATTCGATGTATTGATCCGGACCAAACTGCTGATTCCCCTCGGCATGCGCAAAACCACTTTTACCAATCTCGACGGCGGGCCGGTAAATCCTTCCGGTGGCGCCCTTTCCACGGCGGATGATTATATGAAGTTCCTGGTTATGCTGCTGAACAAAGGAAAAGCAAACGGGGTACAGATTCTGAGTGAAAATGCTATAACCGAAATGATGAAAATCCGCACCACGCTGAACATTATCAAATATGCCCCAAAAGCGGCAACAGGCTTCAATTATGCCTCCGGTGCCTGGGTGATTGATGAACGAAACGGGGCTGCCACAGCCCTGGCCAGCCCCGGCTTATTCGGCACCTGGCCAATGATTGATTACTGTGGCGGATATGCCTACCTTGTTTTTTGTAAAAGCCTGCTGGGAGAAGAGAAAGGGGATGCACACCTTGAATTAAAGAAGACGATTGATGCGCAGATTATTGGGAATTGCCGGTAAAGACGCAGGAGACTATCCAATAATTAAACAAGCCCCTTTTATGTACGAACACCGAAAACAACCGCTTGCACCAAAAGCGATTTATTACCAGCGGGTGGTCAGGAACCTGGCAGCAGCTTCAGGTGTACTGCTTGTTTGCCTGCTGATTGGCGTGGCAGGCTATCATTACTGGGGAGGAGCCAGCTGGATTGATGCCCTCCACAATGCTTCAATGATTCTTAGCGGAATGGGACCCGTTGTGGAAATCACCAGTACTTCCGGCAAACTATTTTCATCGGCATATGCCCTGTTCAGTGGCGTGATTTTTATATCGAACGTAGGATTCATCCTGGCCCCTGCGGTACATCGTCTGTTTCACAAATTGCATATCGACGAAGAGTAATCGGACAAAATACCAAAACAGGTTTAACCTCTTTTCAAAATCCTTTAGTCGCGGCCGGTGTTTCACTCTTCACCAGCACCACTTTATTCCGGTCGGCCTTGTACATAGCATCATAAAACTTCACCAGTTCAGCATAATCTTTCGCCGGGAAATTGCCGGAAAAATGTTCGATGCTGCGGTAATACCTGATGGTATTGCCTTCCACTTTTACAGCACATTTATAATTGCCGAATTTGCCACTCAGGGAAACATCCGCCGGTACAGATTCAGCCGTATACCCGGCCGGAATGGTTATCTCAACAGAATCCACATCCTTGTATTCAAATCCCAGTTCAAGGTCATACACCCGGTTTTCATCGGGTGTCAGCCGGCGATAGGTCCGGGTCATCACATTGGGCACGATAAAAAGCCTTTTGCCGGTAATGGTGGCGTAATTACTGACTGTAATGTCCAGTTTTTCTTCCACAGCCGGTAATAGGCCCCTGGTTTCCTTATACTCAAAACTGTTTACATCATATGTGGCGAAATCCAGTTGCTCATGGAGATATTCCTTGACTTTATCCTTTGACAGGCCGTGTATCAGCCCATGGTATTCATCCTGCTGCAGACCACCGTATACAGATACGGCTTTTACAGTCAACACATCTTCTTCATCCAGCACGGCTTTTATCTTTCTGAGCTGCAGATTATCTTTCATGCCATACTTCGGGGTGCGGATCAGTTTACCCCCGTTCTCATCCACCAGCAATACATCGCGGTCGCAGGTAAAATCTCCCAGGTACCCTGGCGGCATTGTCTGGCTGGTACATTCCAGCCATACGGTGTCTTGTTGTACGGGCACGCAAAGTATCACGTGATTAAACTGACTGGAAGGGAAATCAGTCATGATTTTACGGGCAGAACGGCCGGCGCGCACCAATGTATAGAATGAATTAATTCCTGCTTCTTTCAGCAAGCTGTACATATAGTTTGTAAGTGCCTTGCAATCGCCATAGGCCTTGGTAGCCACATACGTGGCATCAAAGGGCTGCCAGCCGCCAATACCCAGCTGTATGCTTATATAACGTGTGTTCTTCTGCATGTACTCATACAGCCTGGCTATTTTCTCCCGGGGTTCCTGCACATTATCGGTAAGCTGATGCACCATCTGTTTGATATTATCCGGAAGCTTATCCCTGTTTGCCTTGAGCGAATACACGAATTTTCCCAGGTCCTGCCAGGTCTGCATATTGCCTTTATACTTCTCCATTTCAAAATC
>Ga0075152_10001072_pt1 | contig 19870 bp, 18 predicted proteins | sample JI61114C2DNA_FD_70964 | JGI IMG/M metagenome (GOLD analysis project Ga0075152, IMG submission 70964) | Wastewater effluent complex algal communities from Wisconsin, to seasonally profile nutrient transformation and Carbon sequestration -... | ecosystem: Engineered > WWTP > Effluent > Algae...
TTTACTGTTTGATCGTTGGCAACAATTACACATTGTCTGTTGCTTACATAACCAATGCCAGCAACTGTTCCACCAGCTGGGCAGCCACCTTGTTCTTCATACATTTCAAAACCAGCAAAGCTGCCAATTTCAATAAATGGTTTGTCCTTATCAAGTAAAAACTCTATTCTTTCTCTAGGAGTTAATTTATTTTTTTCGTGTTGTTTGTCAATTGCCTTTTTGCCACCACCCAACTTAATTTTGTTGTGCAGTTGTTTAACTGTACTCAACTTTAATTTCATCCAATCTTCATTTCTATTTGCTTCTAAATTCATATACTTACAATTGTTAGTTTGCGAAGTTAAGAGAGGATGGAAATTAATAAGTAGAAATTATTAAAGGAGAATTATTTTTTACGCTATGTATATTTATACTTTAACTCCAAATATATAACCCACCAATGCAGATAATCCCATGGCAATTGTTCCCCAAATGGTGATACGCACAATGGCTTTTAATATACTTGAACCACCAGTTTTTGCAGCTATTGCACCTAAAGTAATTAAGAAAATAATTGTAAAGCCGTATAACAAATATTCAATGCCTTTTAATGGTGCAAACAATACAACTAAAAGTGGTAAAACTCCACCAACCATAAATGATGCACCTGATGCTAAGGCTGCTTGTATTGGATTTGCTTGGCTAATTTCGTTAATGCCCAACTCGTCTCTAACATGGGCTTGTAAAGCATCTTTTTCAGTAAATTCAATGGCTACTTGCATAGCGGTTTCTTTTTTTAATCCCCGCTGTTCATAGATTTGAGCCAATATTTTCAATTCTTCATCGGGCATTTCTTCAAGCTCAATTTTCTCTCTTTCTATGTCTGCTTTTTCTGTGTCTGTTTGAGAACTTACAGAAACGTATTCCCCAGTTGCCATTGATAATGCACCAGCAACAAGACCAGCAACTGTTGCTAAAATAATAGGCTCTCTTGAAGTGCTTGCAGCAGCAACGCCAATTGCAAGACTTGAGATAGAAATGATACCATCGTTTGCACCCAAAACAGCGGCTCTTAACCAATTGCTTCTATGTATATAATGGCTATCTAAATAATTGTCTATGGTAATTTTTTTTGTTGAGTTCATGTTGCTTTTAACTTTTTTGTTTAATTAACATCGTTCAAATATTGTGTATTATTTTTTATAAATTATTTTGTAGACGTTTCAATTCTGTCTGCTCTATGAGTAGAATTGTAGAAACTTATACAATTGGTTGTAAAAATATTTCAGCTATCATACATCTTGCACTTCCACCACCTATTGTTTCAATGGTTTTAATTGTAAGTGGAACCAACTCGGTGTATTTTTCTATTGCTGTTTTTTGTGTTGTAGTTAAACTAAGAAATGCACTTTGCGACAATGCCAACAAACTTTGATTGTTCTTGTTTTTAAGTTCGAGCATATTGCCTGCAAAGTTACTCATTTGTTCAAAACTAATGTTTATAATTTGATGCCCTGTTTGTGTTAGCGATTGAACAATCAACTCTTTTTCAGCTTGATTTGTAATAGTATCAAGACAAATTGCTGAGAATTTTTCAGCAATACACATCATTACATTTGTATGATAAATTTCTTGTCCATTTTTATCGTATGCATAAAAATAAATGGGTCGATAATTTAATAAAGTACATACTTCAATAAAAAGTGCTTTATCTGTTCTTGGCGATAAACAAGCATAGGCAATTTTATGAACGTGATCGAAAATTATACTGCCAGTTCCTTCTAAATATTTGTGCTCAATTTCATATTTTGAAAGATCAATGATGTTGTTAACTACAAAGTTCTTTTTCAATGAATCAATAATATCCTGTCTTCTTTCATGTTGTCTATTTACTGCACACATAGGGTAGAGAATCACAGTTCCGTCTGCATGAAACGAAACCCAATTGTTCGGGAAAATTGCATCTGGTTTTTCAGGTAATAAAGTATCATCAACTAGAAAAACATTTACGCCTTTAGTAGTTAATGTTTGAACAAAGGCTTCAAATTCTGCTAATTTCTTTTGTTTAATTTCTTCTTCACTTTCGTTTAGTTTAATCTGAAATGCATTGGATATAGCTGTTTCAGCATTAAATGTAAAACTTGAAGGTCGTATTAACAATACACTATTGGTTGCTTGCATTTTTTTTCGAAGTTTGTTTTTTTATTGATTGATTTTTGCCATCAATTTATTTCGGCATTACCTAAGTTATTCAATGCTACAATATATTTATCAATATACAACTGCTTGTCTTTGGATTTATATTGTTGAATGTATCTTGGATGCTCCAAAATTTTTACTCTTTCAAATAGCTTCGCTTCTTTGTTGAGTTGTTGAATAAAACCTGCATTTTTCTTTCCTAAGATAAAAACCTCTGAAGTATCCAATCCTAAATGGATGTGTTTTTTTAAGGAAGCAATCATAAAATCTTTTACCAATTCAAAAAGAAGAGGGTCATCATAATAATTTGCATTTAACCATTTGCCATCTTTTGTTTTTTGAACAATGGCCAAAGGGAAAGGAGAGTTAATATAAAACTGTTCGTAGAAGATTTTTACACCACCAAATGCTTCAATCATATCATACATAAAAACAGAGGAAACTTCATGTGTATGTGCCGATTGCATTTTAATACCACAAGCACTTTCTAAACGTTTGGTATCTGTAAATGGAACTCCTGTTACTCCTGCACCATGGCGGCTTGGGTTGATACCAACAATAAATTTTCGTTGTTTAAAATCGTTATAAAATGAATGATAAAATTGTTGCATTACATCCATTGTTTCTGGATTGTCTAAGTAAGGATTCAATACATGAAAACCCTCTGGCAATTTACCTATGTAGTTTAAATGACGATTGAAATTAATTACTTTATCTCCAAAACTTTTTGATGCCATAATTTTATTTTAGTACTCTGTAAATTCCTTCAGCAAATTCAAGACAAACACAGCTATAATAGAATGCCAATCATATTTTCTTTCAGATGGTGAATCCAAGAAAATTTTCTTTTGGCATGGTTTTGGGCAAGGTATGTTGAAATAAACACTTAAAAAATGAAAAGATTTTTATTAGCAACTGCAATTGTATTTATAGCAGTAAGTGCATTTGCACAGAAAACAGAAACTGAGATTACCAGTAAAAACTCATGGTTAAAAGCAGGTCTTTCTGCTGGTGTACCAGTAGGTAAAACAAGCGATTATAGTAATTTTGTTTTAGGACTAGATCTGAAAGGGCAATTAATGACAACGCCAAACTTAGGTATTGGTATAACCACTGGTTATAATCATTTTTTTGCAAAAACTGGGTTTAAAGAATTTGGTACAATTCCGTTAGGGGCTTTTATAAGAATATATCCTCAATCAAAAGGATTTTTTGCAGGTACTGATATTGGTTATAGTTTTTTAACCAACGCCAATGGAGCTGATGGTGGTTTTTACATTAAACCACAAATAGGATATCATAACTATTCTTGGAATTATTTTGGATTCTTTAATGGTATTTTCCGAAGCAATAGTTCTGGTGGAAATATTAACAACGCAGGAATTGGAGCTACATACAATATTCTTTTTAAATAAATAAAGTGATCCTAATTAATAAAAAGGCCTTTCAAAATTGAAAGGCTTTTTTATGCTAATTTTTAAATAGGCAATATTGCTTTGCTTTTTCGGTTGTTAATGAATTGGACTTACGTCCTTTTCCGCCAACATAAAGAGATGAAATGTTTTATAAAGCATTTGCCGATATAAGTGTTGGTGAAGCTTTTGAATTTATTAACGACCATGACCCAAAGCCATTGTACTACCAAATGGAGGCTGAAAGTAAAGAACCTTTTAGATGGGAGCATATTCAAAAAGGGCCTTAAGTATGAAAAGTATGAGTAGTTAAAATAAAAGAATAAACAGCCTCTTTTATTTTGAGTCATCTACAAATTCAAGAATATCGGCAGGTTGGCAATTCAATACCTTGCAAATTGCTTCTAATGTGCTAAACCGAATTGCTTTTGCTTTTCCTGTTTTGAGAATGGAAAGATTGGAAAGTGTTAAATCAACTTTTTCTGAAAGCTCATTTAGCGACATTTTTCGCCTTGCCATCATCACATCTAAGTTTACTATTATTGGCATGGCTTATACAGTTAAATCGTTTTCGTTTTGTAATTCAATACCTTTTGAAAATATTGTTGCAATAATATAAATTACAGCAGCCATTAAAATAAAAGCTTGGCTATCGGCCCAAAATTCGTTTAGTTTTTCAATTGCATAACCATAGTGTGCCAAATCTTTAGCTATTTGTTTACCTATATAACTTAAAAGTCCAATAGAAAATGTGTAATAACTAATTTTTGTAATTTGTACTGCAACAAAACTATTAAAGGGTTTTAATAAATTTAATTTGCTAATTAGTGCAATTACCAAATAAAAAAGGTAGGCCTTTAAAATTGAAATAAATAAAATAAAACTATACATACCGAAGAATGCCCATTGGTTGCGATTGTACATTTCACTTAAATCTAGCTTTTGATATAAATTTTGTACAAATTCTGGTTTGTACAAACTAAAAATAAAATTAACAATCAATCCCCCAGCTTCAATACTCAAGCCAACGAAAATAATCCAGGCAATAATGTGCAAGCTTTTAAATACAATGTTGTTTGTTTTTGTCATTTTTTAAAATTTAATTATTTCACAAAAGTAACAATTATTTATTGATAAACAATAAATAATAATGTTTATTCAAAAAATTTTTTTAAATGGATAATTCTGCTAAATTGTTTTTGCACTACAATTATTATCTAATAAAATTAATTCTTTCAGTTACTTTTATTCCTCCCATTACTCAAAAAAATATATGTAAAATTTATAATGAATGTTAAGTTGAGTAATTTATACTTCATTTTATCTGCCTTAAAATTTATAGAATAAGACTTTTAGTTTGTTACTTTCTAAATGAAGTTGTTTAGACTTTTGTGAAAATGCACTGCCTAAAAAAGCATTTGTTTATGTTTCTAAAAGTTCAATATGACAAAATCTAAAATTTGAGGTCCATTTTGTTGAAGAGCCTCATTGTTTTTCACCACTTCAGATGCAGGTTTTTGGGGTCACTGTTCATACTGGAATGATAATATTTCTGCTTAAGTGTTGTAGGAGGGAGGTTATGAATTCCTTGATGAGTCATCACCCATTTCTTAATGGTAGTTCTGCTCACTCCATACTTTTTTCTAAGTTGCCGATAGCCAATTTCTTGAGTTAAATACTCGTCAATGACTTGTTTTTTAATCTCTATTTTTGATTGATTTGTAGTCAACCTATTTCAGGAAGAAACAAAATAAAAGTTCATTGTTTATTTTGCAGCTGATAAGATTGCGTCAAGTTTGGTACAACTGATGCCAGCTGTTTGCTAAAAATATTTTTAAATCTTCTTGTAATTAGTTCAAATTATTTACATGCTTCCAAACAAAGTCTTCTATTTCATCAAAAAGACTTCTAGTTCTTATTTTCCCTACTGATTCTTCTTCATATTGGTTGGTAAGGTTGAGTGCAAGGTTGTACAATTCTTCAGTTGCAGATCGTTCAATTAATTCAGAAAAACTTTTTGGTTTTTTATTTTCTTCAAGGTCTCTTATATGACATAAAACTTCTACAACTTCAAAATGTGTTTTTTGCCATGATTCAAATCCATTTGGAAAATTAGGAGTTGCCATAATTGATTGGTTTTAATTTTACTTATTGGTTTGATATTAAATTCTTGTTCTCAAAAATAGACTGCTTCAGATTGTTTTGTTTTTATTTGTCACAAACCTGTACAATTAAAAATTTTAAGTAGTTGGTATTTTCCATTCCCCAAACAATTGGATGATCGGCCGCTTGTGCATTAAATACAACTTGTTTTAATTTTTTTCTTGCATCTTTTGCAGCCATTTCAATGGTATGTAAAAACATTTCTGGGGTTACTAAATTGGTACAACTGCTGGTTACTAAAAAACCTCCATTGCGTATCAACTTCATGCCCCTTAAATTTATTTCTTTATAGCCTGTAATTGCTTTTAATATGGTTTCTCTACTTTTTGTAAATGCAGGTGGATCTAGCATTACAACATCATATTGCTTGCCTTCTTTGCTCCAATTTTTTAGTACATCAAAAGCATTTAATGCTTCAAATTTTACAACTTTTTCTAGTCCGTTTAATGCTGCATTTTTATTGGCTTGTTCCACTGCACTGGCACTGATGTCTAAACCCAAAACAGATTTTGCCCCATAGTGTGCTGCATGTATTTCAAATGTGCCTGTATAAGTAAATGCTCCTAAAACATCTGCATCTTTTACAATATGTTGTATGGCTTTTCTATTGTCTTGTTGATCTAAAAAGTAACCAGTTTTTTGCCCTTGTTCAACATCAACATAAAACTTTAAACCATTTTCATTGATGATGATATTTGTATTAAAAGGAGCAGATAGAAAACCTTTTTGTTGTGGTAAACCTTCTAATTCTCTTACTGGCACATCGTTGCGTTCGAATATGCCTTTTGGATTAAATATTTTTTGTAGTGCATTAATTATAGCAGATTTCCAAGCATCCATTCCTAACGACAATGTTTGTATTACAAAATAATCGTTGAATTTATCTATAATTAAAGCTGGCATTTCATCGGCTTCGCCAAAAATTAATCTGCAATTTTCTACATAACCAATTTGTTGTCTGTATTTCCAACTAGCAAGTATTTTATCGTAAAAAAATTGCTCATTTATTTCTTCTTTTTTTCTGGTTAATAGCCTTACTAAAATTTGCGATTTTGGGTTTATATAACCTCTACCACAAAACTTATTATCGTTGTAATAAACTTCTACAATTGATCCAGGTTCAACATCGCCTTCAATTTTTTCTACTTCATTCCCAAAAATCCAAGGATGTCCGTTGGCAATTCGTTGAGCAATTTTTTTCTTTAAAAATACTTTGGTCATTGGGCAAAGATAATGGTATTGTAAAGAGCGATGAAAGCCTTCATTGTGCAACAGATTGAATTGTTTTAGTTTGAATTCAATGTCCAGATTAACGCTTTTTCTTTAGTGGCTCTAAAAATTGTATTGTGCTTTTCGTTGTGTTCGTTTGAATATTTAAAAGCAAGATTTTGTATTTTTTTAGCTGCCAATATTTGGTGTAATTGACCAGCTGCAGAAGAAATGTCTTCAGCACTAGAACCTGCAAACCAAAACCTTTTTTCACTTGATGGAAAGTTCATTAATTTTTCATCTGCAACTTTCAGTAAATATTGATTGTTCCACCAAAGCGAAGGATCAAAAGCGATATAAAAATTAAACATATCTGAATTTAGTAAAAAAGTTTCTGTTACAAATAGCCCTGCTAAAGATTCTCCAATGATTCCTTTTTTATTGGTGGTTCTATATTGTTTGTTAATGGATGGGAACAATTCATTGTTTATAAAAGCTCTAAACTTTTCTGAGCCTCCAACTACAGGTGCAATTTCTTTGTCTTTTGCTACATCTGTATATCCTGTTAAGTCTCTTCTACGTTGTGTGTTTTCAATTCCAACAAGCATAATTGGTGGTATTTTTTTTGCTTTTATTAATGCTTCAATTGTATTGGCAATATGAGGAAAATCTTCCTTCAATCCTCCATCTGGCATATATAAAACTGGTAAAGAATCTTTGTTAGTGGTGTACTCTTGAGGTACCCAAATATTGATGGTTCTTTTTTCGCCAAGTTCTTTAGATTCTATAGTAAAAGTTTTATGTTGAGGAATGGGATCATTCAGCTCTGGTGTATTGTTACAACCAATAATTAATGTGGAAATTAGTACAGTGTAAAATGCTAGTTTCATATTTAACTTGTTGCTTTAAATTGAATTATATTAAAAAAGAGCAATCGTATTTTATAGGATTGCTCTCTTTACAAAAATAAGGGAACAAACATTTTTATTCAGCTGAAAAACTTTTTAATGATTCTGTTGCTGGTTTAAAATTTATTTCTAAATCTGTTTTTGCTAAATTGTTGTTGTAAATTATTTTAGATGCTCCAGCTGGAGCTTGATTGTTGAGCATTAAAACAAGATCCGATACTCTATAACTTTCACTTGCCAACAAATAATTTTTGCCGTGGTTGCTTTTTTTCTGAACAGCTTTAAAAATGGCTTCAGCTATGTCTGCAACGTCTACTACTGAAAAATAAGGGTCTTTGTCGTAAAACATTTGAACGAATGGATTGGGTGCAATTTTATTTTTAAATAAAAATTGTAAGCCAGAAGAAGTAGAGTCTTGCCTTGTTGATAAAGATTTGCCAACCACACTTACAGGCGAAACCGAAACAATTTCATAGTTTAAGTTGTGGTTATCTGCAATAAATTTATTCACTGTTTGATTGGCAATAAATTTTGCTTGAGCATAAGGGTGGCTTTGCTCACTTATAAATGGCTCACTCGTTTCGCTAATTGAATCTTCTTCAGCTTTGTCATCTGGCGGAAGTGGAAAATTTGTATTGTATGCAGCAACTGAGGCAATAAAAATTACTTTTTCAATTCCAGCGGTTTGTTGAATTGCGTCAAGAAAATTTTCTGTTCCTTTTATGGTGGGGTCAAACAACTCTGTTTTTGGATCCTTTACATCAAGTTGAAAAGGTGTTCCACCATGTATTACAATTGAACAACCTTGTAAAAAATTAATTAAGTCTAATTTATTTTCTACATTCATTTGAACGATTTCTAAGTTTTCTGCATGTTGAAATTTTAGTAAATGTTCATACTTTTCTTTCTTCGAAATATCGGTTGTTGAAACTTTTAATTTGTAGCCTTCGTTTAAAAACTTTTGAGTGTTATAGCTTCCAATAAAACCTGAACCTCCAATAATGCCTACTGTTTTCATTGTAGTATTTGTTTAAAGATGATTGGTTTATTTTCAAGGGTGCAATCTTATGCAAGTACACAAGCTTTGTTGGATTTGATTTTTGATGAAGGATTTGGGATTTTAAGCTCTATGTATAACCAATTGTATTATCTTTTTTAAAGTTATGTGTAAAATATTTATTGCGAGAAATTTTTAATTTTTATATCATAAAAATTATGGGAAATATTCACAAGCAATTCATTTACTTTAAAACTATTTTGTTGCTATGTTTGGCCGAATAAGTTGTTGTACAGTTGATTGAATAACTGAATATCAAAATGCTCTGTAGCATACAGTTGATTGTTCTTGCCCATTTGTTCTAACACTTGTCTATTTGTTTGTAGAGATAGAAGTTGTTGGGTCATTTCATTAACTACAATTTGCTCATCAATTGTCGAAGTAATATATCCATTTTTATGTTGAATGTGTATTGGCAAATCGCCAACAGGTGTTGCAAAAATTGCACAACCATAAGCCATTGCTTCCATAACAACCAATGGAAAGCCTTCTGTATTTGAAGTAATCAATAAAATGTGTGCTTGTTTATAAATTGCTGCAAGTTGTTTTTCATCATGAATGTTGCCCAATAAATTGCAATTGGGTAGTAGTTCCTGTGGAATGGCGTTTTCAACATCACCAGCAATGGTGAAATTAATTTCACTATTTTCTTGCTTTACTTTTTGTGCAATGGCAGCAACAAGATGAACTCTTTTTTCTGGTGTGCCTCTGCCAACGTATAAAACGTTCAAGGTTGTTGAATAATCCTTAACAATTGGTTCGGCTGGTAAACTAATTCCATTGCAGATGTATTGAATTTTTGCAGCAAATTTATCTGGAATGTTCAATTCTTTGTACTGGTATAAATGGTTGTCAATTCTCACTTTACTAATCATTACAGTTGTTGTAATAAATTCAATAAATGGAATTCTAATCCAAGAAAAAGTATTGAATGAATGAATTAGTTCTATTTGTTTGATGTTGTTATTTATCCAAGGACTAATCTTGTAACCAAAATTGCATTGTCCATTAAATACAATGGCCCGTTTGTGTTGTTTGTTGATATAAGATGCAACAATTCCACGATACATTAAGTTAAAAAAGTACAACCATTTATTGTCTGTAAAGCTTGAAATATTTTTAATTGTACAACCACTTTTTTCAAACTCTTTAAAGAAGGTTGTATCAACAGATGTACGTGTAAAATACACAATACATTTTTTGTTGCTTATGGCTTGTGTAATTAGTGCATGTACTTTTTCTGCACCACCTGTATGATAAAACGGGAAGAAAAAAAATACATCGTATTCATCTTTTAATGGGTTGAAGAATGCAATTATTCTCCCCAAAATAATGAAGGGAAGAATAAAAATATTTTCAATTTTTCTTTTTAATATGTAGTGATAATATTTCAATTTTTAAACAATGTTTTGATTACTTTTCCAATACCCATCATTTCATCGTACAACATAGTAAACAAAATTTTTGTTTCAAAAAGTCCCCATTTGAGTTGTTGAAATCTACCCAATAAAAACTTTCGTTTGGTATTGTATTGAATAAAAAACGGATTTCGTTTTCTGTTAATTGCACCTGTTACAGAATTGCTGTGTACTCTGTATTTTACCAATTGTTCAGGTACTTTTTCAATTATAAAACCATCAGCTAAAATTTGCAACCATAAATCATAATCTTCACTATGCTTTTGATTGTTTGAATATTGATATTTTTTTATGATTTCGCTACGAAATAGTACGGTTGGGTGTGCAATACAATTTTGCCAAAGCATGGCTTTCTTTATTTGATTGGCGGTTGTGTTTTGCATATCCAACAACCAATTGCCTGTTGCTTCGTCCTGTTCATCAATTAACAAAATTTGTGTTGCTACAATTGCAATTTGTGTGTTTTTTTCTAACCAATTCACTTGCTTTTGTAATCGTTCAGGTAAGCAAATGTCATCAGCATCAATTCTTGCAATGTACTTTCCTTTTGATAGTTCTATTCCTTTGTTTAAAGTATAAATTAAGCCTTTGTTTTTTTCATTTTGTATTAACTGAATTCTTGTATCCTTAAATGATTGAATGATAGAAGTTGTTGCATCTGTAGACCCATCATTTATAACCAACAATTCAAAATTTGAATAGGTTTGATTGATTAAACTATGAATTGTTTTACGAATAAATTTTTCGCAATTGTAGGCAGGTAATATGATGCTAACCAGTGGGTTCATTGGTTGCAAGATAAGTATTAGCAGAAAAAGTTTGAAAGTAAATGCAATAAAAAAGTTCCGACATTGCTATCGAAACTTTTTTTAAGTAGCTTAAAATGTGCTTATTCAACTTTTGTAATCTTAATCATATTGGTAGGTAAATGTAAATGAACTGGAGTACTACCTGTATTTATGACTACATCTTCTGATTTTAAAAATCCTCTTTCTTTTAGAATATTAATTTGATCGGTAACAATATCATCTACACTTTCTTCTTCATCATAATAAAAAGCTCTAACGCCCCAGCTTAGACTCAATTGATTGATTAATGTACGTTCTTTTGAAAAAATGAATAGAGGTGATTTTGGTCTAAAACTACTTAACATAAATGCAGTATAACCACTTTGCGTCATGCCAATTAATGCTTCAGCATTTACGTCACGAGCAATTTTACAAGCATTGTAACAAATGGCATCACTAAAGAAAGAAGGAGAGTGAGCTTGTGGCATTAAATCTTGTTCCCTGTTGTAACGATATTCTGTTTGTTCAACTTGACGAATAATTTTACACATAGTTTCTACTACCAATGTAGGATGATTGCCAGCAGCAGTTTCTCCACTGAGCATAACAGCATCAGCTCCTTCTAAAACAGCATTGGCAACGTCGGTAATTTCACTTCTGTTTGGTTTTGCTCTATCCATCATACTTTCCATCATTTGTGTTGCCACAATTACAGGTTTTGCACGATGAATACATTTTCTAATTAATTCTCGTTGAATTAATGGTATTTGTTCAACAGGAAGTTCAACTCCTAAATCGCCACGAGCAATCATAATAGCATCACTCTCTACAATAATATCTCTAATATTTACTAATGCTTCGGGCTTTTCAATTTTTGCAATAATTTTTGTTTTGCTTTTTTTCTCTATGAGTTTACTTCTCAAAATCACAATATCTTTTACACTACGTACAAAGCTTAATGCAACCCAATCGCATTTTTGTTCAATTATAAATTCTAAATCGGCTAAATCTTTTTCGGTTAAAGCAGGTAAAGAAATTTTTGTATCGGGTAAATTAATTCCTTTTTTAGAAGAAATTACGCCACCTAAAGTAACCATTACTTTTACGTCTTTCTCTTTTGTAATATCTGTAACTTTTACTTCAATTTTACCATCATCAATTAAAATAATATTTCCAAGTTTTACATCATCTGCTAAGTTTGGATAGCTAACATATATTTTTTCTAAAGTACCTACGCATTTTTCATTGGTAAATGTGAGTATGTCCCCAACTTTTACTTCTAAATAATTGTTTTCTATTTCGCCTACACGAAGTTTAGGGCCTTGCAAATCGGCAAGTATGGAAATATTGAAGGGTTGTGTTAAATTGATGTTACGAACATGCTCAATAATTTGAGCTTTACCAGCATGATCGCCATGCGAAAAATTTAAACGAAATACGTTTACGCCAGCATTTACCAATTCTAATAATTTTTCATACGTGTCGCATGCTGGACCAACTGTTGCAACAACCTTTGTTCTGTGTGCTATATGTTTAAGACCAGCTTCTTTGTTCATTTCTTTGTGCAAATATTTACCGATGTTTTTACTCATATACTTTTATTTGTTGAAAATATTTTATGATTGATTAAGATGCAAGAATTTTTACAATCTTCATCCATTCTTGCCCTATTTTTTGTTTCTCTTTTACAGCTTTATCCAATGGTGTGTAATGAATTTTGTTGTTAATTACGCCAACCATTACATTGTTTCTTCCAATTAGTAAACTTTCAACTGCATAATAGCCCATATGGCTTGCTACCAGTCTATCTGAACATGATGGAGAACCACCTCTTTGAATGTGTCCTAAAACACAAACTCTAACATCGGCAGTAGCAATTCTGTTTCTAATAATTTTTGCTACTTGCTCTGCACCGCCAAAATCATCACCTTCGGCCACTACAATTAAATTTACAAGTTTTTTTCTTTTTTCTTTTTCTGTTAATGATAAAATAATGCCTTCCATATCGGTTTTTGTTTCGGGTATTAAAATGTTTTCTGCACCCGTTGCAATGCCACTGTGTAAAGCAATATAACCTGCATCACGCCCCATTACTTCTACAATAAAAAGCCTATCGTGTGCATCCATCGTATCACGAATTTTATCTATTGCTTGTACTGCAGTATTAACAGCTGTGTCAAAGCCTATAGTTGTATCGCTACCTGCAATGTCTTTATCTATAGTACCTGGTAAACCAATACAAGGAATGTCAAACTCGTTACTAAACTTTTGAGCACCTTTAAAGCTTCCGTCTCCACCTATTACAATAATGCCATTGATGTTTCTTTTTTTAAGATTGTAATAGGCTTTTTCTCTACCTGCAAATTCTAAAAACTCTTTACTTCTTGCAGTTTTAAGAATGGTACCTCCACGTTGAATAATATTTGCAACGCTTCGTCCATCCATTTCTTTAATATCATCTTCTATCATTCCTGCATAGCCTCTCATCACTCCATAAACTCCCAAGCCATGATAAATGCCAGTTCTTACAACAGCTCTAACTGCTGCATTCATTCCTGGGCTATCCCCACCTGATGTAAGTACAGCAATATTGCTTACTTTTTTTTCCATTTTTTATAGTTTTTTCAGCTATTTTAATTTGTTATTACTGTATGATTATCAGTAGTTTAATAACAAACGTTAGTTTGTAAATTCAGCTTTTCAACTGTCAATATTAATCATTTGAATTTACCTAACAAAACAACATGTTAATAAATGTGTATAAAATACACGAATGGCGAAGATAAGTGTTTCAAAATTTCAACTTTATAAGAATATACACATCTATTTTTGTTAATAAGTAGGTAATTTGCCCAACTAAATTTTAAGTATGAAAGTTTTAATTACTGGGGCAAATGGTTTTTTGGGTCAACATTTAACCATATATCTTCAACAACAGGGTTTTAATGTTGTGTCCACCAACAGAGGTTTAAATCGAAATAAACTATTGAATGAACTACAATACGAAAGTTTAGATTTAACCAATGAGGCCGACGTAATGAATGCATTACAAAAGCATCAACCCAATATTATTGTGCACACAGCTGCAATGAGTAAACCAGATGAATGTGAAAACGATAAAGCTGCTTGTATTTTACACAATGTAATTGCAACAAAATTTATTGCTGAAGCAGCCAATATTATTGGAGCAAAGCTCATTTATATTTCAACTGACTTTATTTTTGGAGAAGATGGTCCACATGCAGTTGACGCAATGCCTGAACCTCTTAATTTTTATGGTGAAAGTAAATTGCAAGCAGAAGAATATGTAAAGGCAAATTCAAAAGAATATGCCATTGTTCGTCCTGTATTTATTTATGGAAAAGTTTTGGAAGGCATGAGACCCAGCTTTTTACATTGGGTAAAAAACAATCTTGAACAAAATAAACCCATTAAAGTAGTAAATGATCAAAGAAGAACACCCACTTATGTAATTGATATATGTAAAGGCATAGAAGCTATCATAAATCAAAAGCAGCAAGGTGCATTTCATTTGGCAGGAAAAGATATTGTATCACCTTATCAAATGGCTTTGGCAGTTTGTAAACAATTGCAATTAAACGATGAGTTAATTACTCCAGTTAATTCAGCAACTTTTCCAGAACCTGTTAAAAGAGCTCAACGTTCTGGTTTAAAAATTGATCACTCAACTGATGTGTTGGGATATGCACCAACAAATTTTTCTACTGGTATAACTTTAAGTTTTTCTTAAAATGGAGAAAAAGGAGCTTTTTTAGATTGAATTTCAAAGGCTTTCCACATGGTTAACCACATTTTAGGTAAAAGGGACTAAATTAATTGTACTAATTTAATAATCGAATTGGTAAACCCTTACCTTTGCGGCTCGAAAAAAAGACCAGTCTTTTTCTGTTGTTGAAGAGTGCGACGCCACTGCAGCTGATAAATGAACAAAAGCTGGTCACCCAAAAACTAAAAATTTAAAAACAAATACAAGCGTTATGGCCGATTTGAAATTTCAACGCAACTTTGGTATTGCTGCTCATATTGATGCTGGCAAAACCACCACTACAGAGCGTATTTTACGCTACACTGGTATGATCCATAAAATTGGAGAAGTACATGATGGTGCAGCAACTACAGACTGGATGGAACAGGAAAAAGAAAGAGGTATTACCATTACTTCTGCAGCTGTTAGCTGTCAGTGGAAATTCCCTACTGTTAAAGGTGTAGCTGATGCAAACACAAAAAGCTACTATTTTAATATTATTGATACTCCAGGTCACGTTGACTTTACTGTAGAAGTAGAACGTAGTATGAGAGTATTAGATGGTTTGATTGCTTTATTTAGTGCAGTTGATGGTGTTGAACCTCAATCTGAAACTGTTTGGCGTCAAGCTAACCGTTATAAAGTACCAAGAATTGGTTTTGTTAACAAAATGGATCGTTCTGGTGCCGACTTTTTAATGGTGGTTAACCAAGTAAAAGAAATGTTGGGTGCTAATGCTGTGCCTTTACAGTTGCCAATTGGTGCTGAAGATAATTTTACTGGAGTTGTTGACCTTATTAAAATGAAAGGTATTATTTGGCATATGGAAACTGAAGGTATGACTTTTGACGAAATTGATGTACCGGCTGATATGGTAGAAGAAGCCAATGAGTGGAGAGCTAAATTAGTTGAAGCAGTTGCTGAATACGATGATACATTGATGGAGAAATTCTTTGATGATCCAAATAGCATTACTGAAGATGAAATGCACGAAGCAATCCGTAAGGCTTGTATCGATTTAAGCATTGTGCCAATGATGTGTGGTTCTTCATTTAAGAACAAAGGTGTGCAAACTGCTTTAGATGCAGTTTGTCGTTACCTGCCTTCTCCTGTTGATGTAGATGATACAGAAGGTATTAACCCTGATACTGGTGAAACAGTTTACCGTAAACCAGATGCAAAAGAACCATTTGCAGCTTTGGCTTTTAAAATTATGACCGATCCTTTCGTTGGTCGTTTGGCTTTCTTCCGTTGCTATTCTGGTCACTTAGATGCTGGTTCTTATGTATTAAATGTAAGAAGTGGTAAAAAAGAGCGTATCAGCCGTATCATGAAAATGTTTGCTAATAAACAAAATCCAGTTGATTTTATTGAAGCTGGAGATATTGCAGCAGCAGTAGGTTTTAAAGAAATTAAAACTGGTGATACTTTATGCGATGAGAAACATCCTATCACTTTAGAGAATATGTTTATTCCAGAACCAGTTATTGCCATTGCTGTTGAGCCTAAAACTCAAGCAGACGTTGACAAAATGGGTATGGCAATTGCTAAATTGGTTGAAGAAGATCCTACTTTAAGAGTAAATACTGATGAAGATACTGGCCAAACCATTTTACGTGGTATGGGTGAACTTCACTTAGAAATTATCATCGATCGTATGCGTCGTGAATTTAAAGTAGAAGTTAACCAAGGTGCTCCACAGGTTGCTTACAAAGAAGCATTTGGAAACGTTGTTACTCACCGTGAAGTGTTGAAAAAACAATCGGGTGGTCGTGGTAAATTCGCAGATATTCAATTTGATTTAGGCCCTGCCGATGAAGAGTGGTTAGCAGCTAATGAAGGCAAACATTTCCAATTTGTAAATGATATTTTTGGAGGTTCTATTCCAAAAGAATTCCACCAATCTATTCAAAAAGGATTTGAAACATCAATGACATCTGGTGTATTAGCTGGTTATCCAGTTAACAACATGAAAGTAAGAATATTTGATGGTAGCTATCATGATGTGGATTCTGATGCAATGAGTTTTGAATTATGTGCTAAATCTGCATTTAGAGAAGCAGGACGTAAAGCAAAACCAACTTTATTAGAACCAATTATGAGAGTAGAAGTGTTAACACCAGACCAGTATATGGGTGATGTTACAGGCGACTTAAATAGAAGACGTGGTATGTTAGAAGGTATGGATAGCCGTGCCAACTTACAAGTTATTAAAGCTAAAGTTCCATTAAGTGAAATGTTTGGTTATGTAACTCAATTACGTTCATTATCTTCTGGTCGTGCAACTTCAACAATGGAGTTTTCACATTACAACAATGCTCCAAACAATATTGCTGAAGAAGTAATTGCAAAGAGTAAAGGTAAAGTGAAGGTTGAAGATTAATTAACTACTATTTCTTGATATGCAAGAAAGTTAAATATTTAAAGAGCTACCTTTTGGTAGCTCTTTTGGTTTGAATAAATAGTTGATAACGTGTGCAAGCATATAATATTCCCCTATCTTTACGCACCTGCCAAAAGCATTAAAATGAGTGTAAAACGTATAGCAATATTTGGTTCTACTGGTTCAATTGGTACGCAATGTTTAGAAGTAATTGCAGCTAATCCAGATTTATTTTCTGCAGAAATATTAACTGCACAAAATAATGATGAGTTGTTGGTGCAACAAGCCATTCAATTCAATCCGAATTTGGTGGTTATTGGCGATGAAAAAAAATACCAAAAAGTAAAAGATGCTTTAGCACATACGAATGTGAAAGTTTTTGCAGGAGAAGCTGCAATTGAAGAAGCTGCTGGTATGGATTGTTACGATATGATGTTGGCTGCAATTGTTGGATATGCAGGATTAAAGCCCACTTTAAAAGCCATTGAAAATGCAAAACCAATTGCACTGGCCAATAAAGAAACATTGGTAGTTGCTGGCGAAATTGTAATGCAAAAAGCCGTTGAAAAAAGAGTTCCTATTATACCTGTGGATAGTGAACACTCAGCCATTTTTCAGTGTTTGGTAGGAGAGGGCAGAAATAAAATTGAAAAAATTGTATTAACTGCAAGTGGTGGACCATTTAGAGGAAGAAAGCCCAACTTCTTGGTGAATGTAAAGAGAGATCATGCATTGCAACATCCCAACTGGTCGATGGGTGCAAAAATTACTATTGACTCTGCAACATTGATGAATAAAGGCTTAGAAATGATTGAAGCCAAATGGTTATTTAATTTACAGCCTGAGCAAATACAAGTAGTTGTACATCCACAAAGTATTATACATAGTATGGTTGTTTTTGAAGATGGAAGTGTGAAAGCACAAATGGGTTTACCTGATATGAAATTGCCCATTCAATATGCTATGGCTTTTCCGCAAAGATTGAAAAGCAATTTTCCAAGATATGATTTTAGAAAACCAGATACTTTAACATTTGAAGAACCCGATTTAAAAACTTTTAGAAGTTTGGCGTTGGCGATAGAAGCCTTACACCAAGGTGGTAATATGCCTTGCGTTTTAAATGCAGCCAATGAAATTGCAGTATATGCTTTTTTAAGAAATAGAATTGGTTTTTTAGATATGACAGAAATGGTAGAAAGAACTTTGCAAAAAATTCCATTTATGCTAAATCCCACATTGGAGCAATTGTATGAATGTGATGGCGAGGCTCGAAATTTTGCAGCCACATTAATTGAAATGTGATAAGGTGCTGTTAAAATGCTTACAAGCAAAATTTTCATAAGCAATTTTACTGTTGAAACTTAGCTGAATAGCGAATAAAGCGTTGAAGGGTGCGACGCAACAACTGTTGAATAAACATCCAAAAAGTTGGTAACATAATTTAAAAAATAAAAAAGAGTCTCACTTTTGAGATGAGGTGATATGACATTATTAGCGATTGATTGGAGTGGTGGATTGGTACAAGCAGGCCAATTTATTTTATCGTTTTCTATTTTAGTAGTATTACATGAACTAGGACATTTTTTTCCTGCAAAATGGTTTAAATGTAGAGTAGAAAAATTTTACTTATTCTTCAACCCTTGGTTTAGTTTATGGAAAAAGAAAATTGGTGATACTGAATGGGGTATTGGTTGGGTGCCATTTGGTGGTTATGTGAAAATTGTAGGAATGGTAGATGAAAGTATGGACAAAGAGCAAATGAAATTGCCACCTGCACCAGATGAGTTTAGAGCTAAGCCAGCTTGGCAACGTTTAATTATTATGCTTGGTGGCGTTACTGTAAATGTAATTTTAGCTATTGTAATTTTTATAGGAATTAGTTGGTATTGGGGTGAAGAATATTTGCCTGCTAAAAATTTAAAGTATGGAATTGTTGCCGATAGTTTAGGTAAAACCATTGGCTTACAAAATGGCGATATCATTACTAAAGTTGGTAACGAACCTGTTAAAAATGCTATTGATGTTAGAATTGTAGGTTTAATTGTATTGAGCGATGCACAATCTTTAACAATTGAAAGAGATGGTAAAGAAATGCAATTGCCTTATGGAAAAGAGTTTGTAAAGGCATTGAATAAAAGTAGAGGTGATGGCTTTATTGGTTTAAGATTTCCGTTTATAATTGATGGATTTGCAAAGCTATCTACTGCTGAACATGCTGGTATAAAAAAGGGAGATCAATTGATTGCTGTAGATGGTGTGCCAACTCCATTTTTTAACGATTATCAAGCTGCTGTTAAAGGCAAAAAAGGGGGCAAAATTAATTTAACAGTGATTAGAAATGTAGATACATTGATGGTGCCTGTTGAACTTAACAACGATGGTAAAATGGGCGTTCAACATTTAACCAATTTACCTAAAATGGGTTTTGTAGTTGAAAATAAAACCTACACTTTTTTTGAAGCAATTCCGGTTGGATACAACAAATGTTGGGAAAGTTTAGATAAATATATTTCGGGTATAAAGCAATTGTTTAATGGAAAAGCAAACCCTAACGATAGCTTAGGAAGTGTGTTGAGCATTGGTAGTGT
>Ga0075152_10001073_pt1 | contig 19849 bp, 10 predicted proteins | sample JI61114C2DNA_FD_70964 | JGI IMG/M metagenome (GOLD analysis project Ga0075152, IMG submission 70964) | Wastewater effluent complex algal communities from Wisconsin, to seasonally profile nutrient transformation and Carbon sequestration -... | ecosystem: Engineered > WWTP > Effluent > Algae...
GTTGCTGAGAACCCAGGCAAAAGAATTTTTCTCTTAAGTGAAATGATTCACAATCCCCAGGTAAATGCAGACTTAATTGCCATGGGTGTTCAATTTATGCAAGACACATATGGCAAACAGATTATTTCATTTGATGCATTAACAGCAGATGATATAGTGATTATTCCTGCATTTGGAACCACCCTTGATATTGAAGCATTATTAGAAAGCAAAGGCATTGCCACAGCTAAATACAATACAACCTGCCCCTTTGTTGAGAAGGTATGGAATAGAAGCGAGCAGATTGCAGAGAAGGGTTATAGCATTGTCATACACGGTAAACCCAAACACGAGGAAACACGTGCTACATTTTCACACGCTGCTGTTCATACCGCTACGGTAGTAGTGAATGATATGGCAGAAACCGTTGAACTTGCCAAATACATTATAGGAGAAAAACCTGCTAGCGAATTTTATACTGATTTCAAAGGCAGGTATTCTGAAGGTTTTGACATTACAAAAGACCTAGTAAAATTTGGTGTAGTTAATCAAACCACTCAGTTGGCTTCTGATACCCAAGCCATTTCTGATTATTTGAAAAATGTGATGATTAGAAAGTATCAATTAACTACTGAAACCATTGACCAACATTTTGCAGATACCAGAGACACCCTATGCTATGCCACCAATGACAACCAAACAGCTGTAGGTGGTATGCTGGAAACTGAAGCTGATCTGGCCATTGTGATTGGAGGCTACAATAGCAGCAACACTTCTCACTTGGTTGAACTTTGTGAAGCCAAACTACCCACTTATTTTATTGATACGCCTGATAGAATCCTTGACAAGCATAGCATTGTTGATTGTAATTGGCATACCAAGGAACAAAGAACCGTAACAAATTTTTTACCTGAGAAAAATCCTCTTCGCATTTTAATTACTAGTGGTGCAAGTTGTCCAGATGCCGTTGTAGAATCGGTCATCAAAAAAATAGCAGCCCTTTATGAGGTTGAGCACCTAATAGAAAATCAACTCAGTATTTTCAAATAAGCGTTGCTTCAAAAATCTACTAGTATTATTATTGTTTCATCACTAAATAAAGTGAGACAATCATTTTATTTGATCTTCTACTCTCATCTAAAATTTTGTTTAATAGTCAATATACCCTCTGAAGGGTATATATAGTTTGAAGTAGCCAGCTATGTTTGTTACTCAAAACCTATTAAATGAAAAAATTATTACTGATTATTCCAATTGTATTGTTCTGTACAATTGTGCATGCGCAACCACTAATTAAAACCTTTATCGGTGGTGGGGTTTCACTTCCAAATTTTAAATACAGTAATAATTATGGCAAAGACGCTTATCCACGAAGCATGAATATGGGATATACTGTAGGTGCTTTTGCAAAAACTTCTCTTTTTGGATCTAGAACAGGAATGACATTTGGGCTGAATTATTTACAAGCTGGAGCAATAGACAATGCACCACTTAATCCACTTTATAAAGAAACAAACGTTAGACTCAACTATTTACAAGGTGAATTTTATTTCTCTTCTGATATAAAATTTATTGAATTATGCGGTGGTCTTTATTTGAATAGTGCACTTAGTGGTAAAAAAAGCATCACCAAAGCGGATGGAACTACTAGCAGTTCCGATATAAAGTTTGGCATCTACTCAGAAAATGGTGATGAAATGCATAGAACTGATTTTGGCTATACCTTAAAAACAATTGTAAATATTTCAAAACTAAAACTGATATTAGGGTATTACAAAGGGTTTGATAATATTAGCACAGTTGTTGAAGAAAATGTACAAAATAAAGTATTCACTGCTGCCATTGCATTTCCAATATTCTAGTCTTCTTAGTTTACAATAAACTAAACATTTTAAAACCTTATCCATATAAAAAAGTAAAAGTCAAAATTCACTCTTGAATTTTGACTTTTACTTTTAAGCTATCTCTTCTTTCAACTCTTCATTCTTCATTCTTCATTCTTCACTCTTCACTTTCTTCCCCCTCTTCACGCTACACTCTACTTCCTCACTCTTCACTCTTCACTCTTCACTCTTCACTTTCTTCCCCCTCTTCACTCTTCACTCTTCACTTTCTTCCCCTCTTCATTCTTCACTATTTCAAAGTTCTTTGCACAACAAACGCTCCTACTTTTTTACCTTGTTCTGTTCCCACTTCCACTCCAAAACGATAGTGTATACCACCATACAATCTACTTATAGAAGCTTCGCCTGCTGCTTGATAAAATGATTTGAAATTTCTTTCCATTCCAATATAGCGAAGGTCACTGGTATCGCGGAAAGCAAAATTATCACCATATAATTCTGTTAATACCGTAGCGGCTGAAGCTGACGTACTACTATGACCACTAGTATATTCAGGAAAAGGTGGTGTTTGTAAATAAGGCACATAATTTCTATCAATCAGTTCATTGATGACTGTAACAGGGCGTACCAAACTACTTCTATACTTTTCATCCCAACAAGCAATAAATGCGTCGTACAAGGCAATACTGGTTAAAGAATAGGTCATAGCCACTTTCACCGCATCGGCCTTACTTTCTTTTGCTGCAATGGCTGCAATACCCATCCAATGACCACCCGGTGTGATTTTTTTATTGCCAAACATCATATGCCCTGAATGCTCAATCACAAAAGGATTATCATCCCAGAATTTGGCAATCATCTTCAATGAATCCGTGAGTGTTTTATTTACCGCATAAACCTCATTAGCATATTTGTAAAACTCACTTTTACTATCTGCACTATAGGTTGGTGGGGGAATGGGTTTAAACTGAGCCGCAGAATCCATCACCATGGGTTTCATGGTATTCCAACACCATTCTACACCGTCTAAATAATCTGGAGGAGTGGGTCGCCACTTACCAGGCTCATTACTACCCAAATATTTTTGTTTGCCCCTTGATTGAGGATAACCGTCTGTCTTAGCCCTTGCAACCACCACATTCCCAATACTGTCTCCAAATGCAATGGACCTATCATAAGTGTCTTGATCCATTGACGCTTTAAACTGCGCATAAGTATTGTCTTCATAGGTTTTTAGTGAATCAAGGGAAAATACCACTTTGTGCACTACCGTAAAGAAAGCCCTTGTAGCAGCAAGCGTATAATTATAAGACTTACCTTTTTCTGGTTCTGGCATGGGGGCAAATCCATGCAGCTTTGCAGCAATAGATGGCGATCCAGCTTTTGCATGTCTTATGGCTTCATAAGAAGCTAAAGAAGAATATACATAAATTCTACTAGCTACTGGCGGAGTAAATACATCATAAATAATGATCTGTGTTAGTTGATCCTGGTTCTCATGCACCACAGCTGCATCATTGATGATGACTTTATTTTGTTGGTTACAAGAGAACAAAACAACCGTTAGGCATGCCCCCATTAGCCCTTTCAAAAACTGGCGATTCATAACTGTTTATTTAAGTGATACATTTCTGGTTTCTCCTTTAGCATTGGTAATGCTTAACCCTTTTACCGCAGCACCTAGTGTTAGAAAACGCCCAGATTGCGATAAAAAAGAAGCACCATAATAAGCTTCCATTACTTGTTTCTTGCCATTGGATAAACTAATGTGGGCAGTTCTATCACTGGGTAGCAAAGGAATATTTAAGGAACTTGATTTTAATTCAAAGATTTTTAAAGGACCTCTATTTTGTGCAGCAGCCAATAAGGTTTTACCATTGGCGTGACGCAGTTTTACCAAACCCTTTCCATTACCAGGTATAAAGATGCCGCTTTGTAAAATAGATAATGCTGCAAAACCACCCTTTCCATCTCCTTTTAAAAAGAGTCCATTCAAAGCATCATATCTACCAACTGACACTTCAGTGCCATAATCATTTCCATTAATCGCCAAGTCTAAATTGCCATCACCATCAAAATCGTCAGCCACCATACCATTTAGTACAGAGAACTGTGCTTCTTTTGGTAGGGCTTGAAAACTAAATTGTCCATTCCCCTCATTGCGCATTAAAACCGATTGAAGATTAACAGCTTCTAGCTTTTGCACATCTTTCATTTGTTCCTCTGTAAATATTTTGTCAATAGTAGTTATAGCATAAGTTTTGTAATTCTGAAACTTAGAACGCATGCTGATCATCTGTTTCACCATATCGTCACGTGTCTGGGCAGGAAAAGGTTTTAACTGGCCCTCTTGATCAGGCAGGTACAAATACGGAAATGCATCATAACTATCATTCTTGTCAAAGTCTTTGGCCAAAATTCCAACAGGTGTTTTTGGGCTGGCGCGATAAAAACTATTCTGACCCAGATTACCTAATACATAATCCAAGTCTCCATCATTGTCAAAATCGCCAGGAGCAATGGTATTCCACCAACCTGTTTGTGATTGAATATCTGTTGAAGCAGTGGTGTTTTTGAATTGACCTTTTTCATTTTTCAAAAACGTAACGGGCATCCACTCACCTGCCAGGATTAAATCAGGCCAACCATCTTGGTCATAGTCAGTAAATATGGCATCACAAACCAATCCTAGATTATTGAGTGCAGGAGCCACTTTTACTGTTACGTCAGTAAATTGAACCTTCCCATTTTGTGTATCGTTTCTATAAATAAAACTAGAAACAGGCTTGGGATAATTCCATGGGTCTACCCTTCCTGATACAAACAAATCTAAGTCACCATCTTTGTCATAATCTATAGAGCGCACACAAGCTTTGCTGGTATAATTTTGCGGAATAGCACTGATGTTTAAAGTAAAATTACCCTTACCATCATTTAGATAAAACTTGTCTTGGTAAACATCTGTATTGCGCTGATTTTCATACCCACCACTTACGGTATATAAATCTAAGTCTGTATCGCCATCGGCATCAAACAATAAAACGCCAAGGTCTTCCCATCTTTTGGTATTGATATCAGCATTTGCAATCACTGGTTTTTGTACAAATGAGCCATTGCTTTGTTGTAAAAACAATTGACTACTATAAGCGAAAGAACCACCAGTAATCAAATCATCTAAACCATTTCCATCCACATCGCCAACGGCTAAAGCTGGACCATATTCCGAGAATTTATGTGGGATTAATTTTTGAATATTAAAGTCTACAAAATCTTTCTCTTCTTGGGTGTACTTAATTTTTACTGCTGAGGTAATTTCTTTAAACAACGTATTGCTTGCAAAGATCTCATTGAAAGAGGCAGTTTTTTCGTTTGCATTTTTAATAGAAAGCTGCAATACTTGGTCTGCTTTTACATTCAATAATTTTTGCTTGGTTCCATTGGTCCATTTAACAATTATTGAATCAATGGTTTGAATATTTCCCAAACCAAAATGGGCTAAGCCAGAAACACTGGACAAATAACCACGATAAGGATTTTGTTCTAAAACCTGTTGCTGACCTCCATAGTGCAGTTCAATCCAAGTTCCCAATCCATTTCTATTTAAACTGTCTCCTTCTAAATGAATGTCTATATAATGGGCCGTTTCTTTCTTTTTTTCTCTTTGTGTGTTTTTAAAAATGCCAGCTTCGTCATTGATATTGTTGACCACCAAATCTAGGTCTCCATCATTATCCAAATCTGCGTAAACAGCTCCATTTGAAAATGAAGGAATGGTCATACCCCATTCTTCAGACATATTACTAAAACTCAAATTGCCATTATTCTTGAAAGCGTAGTTATGAATCTTTACTTCTGGAATTTGTTCTAAAAGCTGTGCTTTTGATGCTACAGAAAAAGAGGTATTTCTAAATGTTACAAAATCATGATCAGTTACGTCTTTGGGAAAACCATTGGTGATAATCATATCTCTATTGCCATCATTGTCAAAGTCAGCAACCAAGGGGGTCCAACTCCAATCGGTTTCTGCTATACCTGAGAAAAATGCTATCTCCGAAAATATGGGAGCTCCAATACTATCATTTTCTTTTACACGTGGCCCTTGGTTTAATTGAAGGGTATTGCGTACATATTGATAGCCATAATTAAAATAGTCGCTGTTTTGATAGGTTTGATAGCTGTTGGGGTTCAGCATCATTTTTTTCCGGTAATTGTCCTGCGGATTCATGTCTAGGGTCACTACATCGCTTAGTCCATCATTGTTGATATCAATGATATCATTCCCCATGGCATTGGCCGATGTGTGTTTGAAATAGGTATTCAGCGATTCAGTAAATGTTCCGTTCTGATTATTGATCCACAATAAGTCATTGGAGAGATAGTCATTGGTTACATAAATATCTTTCCATCCATCTCTATTGATATCTGTGATGCTAACTGCATGAGAATAACCTTCTTGCAAGATGCCCGCTTCTTTTGATACATTGGTAAAAAAGGGATGCTTTAAACTTGCATTATAATCATTTCTAAAAAGCTTATCAGTACTTGGGTGAGAACCGTCTTTTAAAGCCTGTCTAAATCTATTGGGATAATCATTTTTGACAATTTCATTATTGGCCAAATACATATCTAGATCACCGTCGTTGTCATAATCAAAAAATGCGGCCATAGTCCCGTGACCATCATCTGCTAGTCCATATTCGGCAGCCATGTCTTTGAAAACCGGAATGCCATTTTTGTCTGCACCTTGGTTAATATAAAGCAGGTGCTCACGAAGTTTAGGGTCTCTACGCAGTGTGGCACAAACATAGAGGTCCATCCAACCATCATTGTTAATATCAACCACAGAAACACCCCTACACCATTTACCCTTGCCGTCAACACCGGCTTGTTGGGTAATATCATCAAATTTAAATGCTCCTTTATTCAAGTATAATTTATTGGCAACCAGGTTACCTGAAAAATATAGGTCTTGCAATCCGTCATTATTAAAATCGGCCACACCAACACCACCCCCATTATAAACGTTTTCAAAGTCTAACACATTTACAGAATCATTCTCTAATATTTGATTATTAAAATGCACCCCTGATTGTGAAGATGCAATTGGCGTAAAGAGGGTATCATTGCTTTTGCAGGAAAATAAAGCTAAGAGACAAAATAAAAGCAAATAGGCAAATGAATTTCTCATGGAAGCAGTTTCTGGATAGGGAATAAAATTAAACAAAAGAGGCAGTGTTTACACACTACCTCTTTTAATTTTTATGATGCAAGTGTTACTAGATTAGTAACCAGGATTCTGCTTTAATACACCCTTGCTCAAGTCAATTTGAGACTGAGGAATAGGGAAGTATTCGCTCTTACCTTTAGTGAATACAGAATTCACAAAATAAGTACGTTTAGCTTTTTCTTTTGCAATGTAAGCATTCAACTCAACGTCAGCTATACCATAGCGAACAAGGTCAAAGAAACGATGTCCTTCTGAAGCCAATTCTAATTTCCTTTCAAAACGAACAGCTTTACGGCCATAAGTTTGGTCTGGGAAGCTAGTGTACAAACCTACTTGGTAGTTGGCTGCATTAGCACCACCTGGCATTTTAACCCAAGAAGCAGGATTGCTCTTAACACGGTTACGCACTTGGTTTACATAAGTTACAGCATTAGCCAAAGAACCTACTTCAACCTCGCACTCAGCAGCCCATAATAATAGGTCAGCAAAACGGATAAAAGTATAGTTATTAGCAGTAATACCTGAAGTCCAGAAACTGTTATCAGTTAAAGCACCAGCTTGACGCTTATAGTAAACGTGCTTGATAGCAGCGTAAGGTCCACCATTGTTCTGATCACGAATCCAATCATTACCTGGGTGAAGACCCCAATCCAAATAAGGAATACCTCTTCTACCAATAGTGAAGTCCAAACGAGGATCCACTGGAGTAGTTACGTCTGGCGTAAATGCAGCACCAGAAGCAATACCTTGGTCATTTTTGAAATCAGTTGCATTCCAAGTATCTAACAATGGTAATCCATTGGCATCAACTTTATAAGAGTTAGCCAAGCTGATAGAAGGCTGGTAGAAACCGCAGCATCCACCAGGACCACCATTATAAGGGAAGTTCAACACGTCTCCCCATCCACCATTGTTACCACCACTGTTGTCATTTACAGACTGTTGGGTAGAGAAAATAGCTTCAGAAGAGTTCTTAGTTTCTGCGTTGAAATTGTCAAACATATTAGCAGTCAATGCGTATTTGGTTCCTTTGGTTGTAACACCATTGGCAATTACGTCTTTAGCTAAGGTTAAAGCAGCAGCAAAGTTCTTTTGGAACATCAAAGCCTTTACTTTTAAAGACTTAGCAGCCCATACGTTTGCTCTACCAACAGAACTTTGAGTGGCAGGTAGGTTTGCAACAGCAGCGTCTAAGTCTGCATTGATTCCAACCCATGCGTCTTTGTCATTAGGTACATTAAAGTTACCAGCAGCATAAGTAATGGTTTCATCTACATATGGAATATTGTTCCACATTTTCTTGGCTTCCATATGATAATGGGCGCGCAAGAATCTAGCTTCACCAGTAATACGTGCTTTATCAGCAGCAGAAATATCAGTAGCAGCTGTCATCAAACGCAATACGTCATTACAACGTTGAACTGCGTCATAAACTGCTTGCCATTTTTGGTTAAAATAACCGTTAGATGCAGTTGCAGTATAGGTTTCAATAGGTACAATATCGGCTTGGTCACCTGGGTCAGAGCCTTTGTAAGCATCATCAGATGCTACACCACCATATACCCAGTTAGATCCAGCAGACTGCCAACCACCGCCAGCACCACCGTAACCATCTAACATAGAATAGGCACCGATCAATACACCTTCTACCCCAGCTTTGTTAGACAGGGTGTTTTGGTCCAATGATCCGATAGGTGCTTTGTCCAAAAAGTTTTTAGAGCAGGCGTAGAACATCAGCATGGAAGCAGATGCGCCTATCAGCATTATTCGGAATTTTGATTGTTTCATTTTTGAATATTTTTCTTGTTATGATTTAACAACAATTAGAAAGTTACGTTTACACCAAAGTTGAAATTCTTCTGGTTGTTAGGATAGTTACCATAGTCAATACCGAATGCGGTGTTAGAACCACCTAATTCAGGATCTAAACCACTGTATTTGGTAATGGTAAACAAGTTAGCAACCTGACCATAGAAACGTACTTTTTCAATTCCCAATTTCTTCAAAGAAGCAGCTGGTACAGTGTAACCAATGATCAAGGATTTGCACCTGAAATAGCCACCTTTCTCTAAATAGTAAGAGTTAGGTACTTGGTTAGTAGAGAAGCTAGCGTCGTTCTCAGCAATAGGAGTAGTTGTGTTGGTACGTGTAGGCAACCAAGACTTGTTCAAAGCGTCTTGACTCTTCACACCTTGGAAAGAAGGATAGAAATCAGTCCAGTAGCGAACATAGTTGATTACGTCGTTGCCAAAAGAACCATAGAAGAAAGTAGAGAAATCAAAGTTCTTGTAGTTCACATTTACGTTAAAGCCCAATGTGAATTTAGGGTTTGGATTACCAAAGAAAGTTCTGTCTTTATCAGTAATCACTTTGTCTCCATCAACGTCTTCGTATTTGAAACGTCCTGGTTTAGCACCATCTTGAGTAGCTGATTTTGTAACATCAGCAGCGTCTTGGAAAATGCCAGCCACTTTGTAACCGTAGAATGCACCAATTGCATTACCTACTTGGTTTCTTACAAAGTTTCCAATTCTAGATCCACCAGCGTCAAAGTAGTTACCTGGAATTTCAGATACGTTTGTTTTGTATTGAGTAAAGATTAAACCAAGATCATATTTCAGGTCTTTGTTTGGTGCACCATGATAGGTAACACTCGCATCAATACCCTTGTTCTCAATATTACCAATGTTTACATTTGGAAGAGCAGCACCACCTACAGTTGCAGGGGCTTGGTCAGAGAACAACAAACCATTTACTTTCTTCTGATAATATTCAAAAGAGAAGTCAATTTTGTTTTTGAACAATACCGCGTCAAAACCAAAGTTGCTCAAGATATTTTCTTCCCAACCAGTTGCAGGGTTACCAATTCTAGTAGAAGTGAAACCTTGAACAGATCCAGTAGAAGTACCGTTGATATCATAGTAAGCAGTACCAGGACCGCCACCATATTGAGAGAAAGCGTTAGAAGGATCTACGTTGGCTTGGTTACCCAATTTACCCCAAGAACCGCGGATTTTCAAGTCATTGATCCAATCAATGTCTTTCATGAAGTCTTCACGAGAAATTCTCCAACCAGCAGCAAATGAAGGGAAAATACCATAACGCTTGTCTGGTCCAAATCTTGAAGATCCGTCCCTACGTACAGTAGCGCTAAATAAGTATTTGTCATTGTATGCATAATCCACTTTTCCAAACAAAGAGTAAAGTGAGTTAATATATGCATAACTGTAGTTTGTGAAACCAGCAGAACCAGTGCTTAATGTGCGGAAATTCACGTTATCAGTGAAATAACCCAAAGCACCGCCACCAACTCCACGGCCATAGTTTTCTTGAGCTTCAACACCTACCAAAGCAGTTACAGCGTGTTTCTCTGCAAATACATTGGTGTATTTTAATGTGTTGGTCCAAGTCCAAGACCTGTTGTAACCACCGTTTTCACTAAAAGAGTTAGAACCATTGTTTTCAGCATTTTCATAAGTTCTGAAACCATAGTTATAATAGTAGAAATTGCTCATGGTACCACCAAATGCAGAACGTGCAGTGAAATGTTTTGCAAAGTCAACCTCAGCAAACACATTACCCTGAATATCCCAAGAATTACCTTTATTGTCCATACCACGAGTTTGAGTTGCTACAGGGTTGGTAGCATTACCTAAACCTTTTGCAGCAGTACCAGCCCATCCACCATTGATATCGGTAACTGGGATGATTGGTTGTTGACGGTAAGTCATAGAGATTGGGTTACCCTCATCTTGGTTGGTAAACCTAGGGTTGTCCCTATTAAAGATGTACAAGTTCTCACCAATACGAATATTGTTCTTGATATTGAAAGTAGTGTTCACACGAGCAGAATACCTTTTCAGGTAAGTACCAATGGCAGTACCTTCTTGGTTAAAATAGTTCAAAGAGAACAGGTAAGTATTTTTTTCATTACCACCGCTAGCAGTGATGGTATGACTTTGAATACCTGCTGGTTTGAATATTTCATGGAACCAATCTGTACCAGCTTTGTTAGCAGCTACAATTTGATAGATTCCTTTGCTAAAATCAGATGTGTTGTATTTTGCTAAATCAGCAGCAGAGATAGATCCAACAATACCACCATTTCCTTGTTGATGTAATCAGGGATAATTGGAGTAGAACCACTTCCGTACTGAGGGTGTGTAGTAGCTTGTCCAGAGTTTTTCAACGCCAACCAAGTTAAGTCAGCCATACCTTGTGTATTCAACAAGTTGAACACGTTACCAGTTGGAGGACGCTGTGTACCAACATAAGCATCGTAAGTGATCTGAGCTTTACCAGACCTACCGCGCTTTGTAGTAACTACAATTACACCATTAGATCCACGAACACCATAGATAGAGGCAGCTCCAGCATCTTTCAATACTTGGATACTTTCAATATCAGTAGCGTTTAGGTTAGTTAAACTACCTTGAACTCCGTCTACAATCACCAAAGGATCAACGTTACCAAAGTTGGTAATACCGCGGATACGGATATTTGATCCAGTACCAGGCTGACCGTTGGTGATCACGTTCAAACCAGAAGCCCTACCCTGCAACATTTGCTCGGGGCTACCTGCTGGAATGGCTTTAAGGTCTTTTACATTTACCACTGATACAGAACCAGTGATGTCTTTTTTCCTTTGAGCAGAATAACCAGTAACCAGGATTTCATTTAACTGGTTGGTTGTTTCTGTCATAGAAACATTGAAGGAATTTTTTCCTCCAACAGTTTGCTCAATTGTTTCAAATCCAACAACAGTAAACACCAGGATACTTTTATCACTTGGTGCATTAATACTGAAAACACCCTCGCCATTTGTGATGGCCACAGTGTTTGAGCCCTTTACCTCTACCGTTGCTCCGGCAATAGGTTGATTGGCTTTGTTGGTTACTTTACCAGTAACGGGTTTTTGAGCAAACGCATTGAAACAGAAGAAAGCAAGAAAAAGTGCAAGGAGCGCACTTCTGGCTAGCAGATTGTTTTTCGTTGGCATAGCATTTTGGTTGTAAGATGATTAACAGATTCAGGGCGAATTTAGAGAGATTTGATATCGGACTAACTGCATTTTTTAACACTTTGTTGTCAATTTTTAACAACCTAATGTGTACCATTTACATAACAATCCGCACAATACGCATGCAGTAATATTTAATTTGTTAAATCAAATCCTTACCAGTAAAGGGTTATAGCCATATTTTACGCAAACGTTTGTGTAAAATTGATAAAATTTTATTTTCCTAACACTAACAACAGTTAGCCTGTATTTCTTGTTAGTTTTTGGCCGTATTTGATGTTTAGCCCATGATTGGGTGCAAACGATTGCACATGAAAGGATTAATTAGCTAAAATGATGTTTAAACTCCTTAAAAAAATTAATTAAAAAGTCTTTTTCTGTGCTTGCGCGATTTTTGCAATGAGCATTTGCGGAAAATTTCCGGAAATAAAAAAGCCTCTTGTTTAAATCAAGAGGCTTTTGCGAGAATTTGCGGAAAAATCTTAGAGATTCCCCTTTTTGAGTTCTGATACTGCATGGTCTGCAGCTCTTGCAGTCAAAGCCATATAGGTCAAAGAAGGGTTTTGGCAGGCCGATGAAGTCATACAAGCACCGTCGGTAACAAATACATTCTTGGCATCCCAAATCTGATTGGTACCGTTGAGTACCGATGTTTTGGGATCATGACCCATTCTAGCGGTGCCCATTTCATGTATTCCGTGTCCAATGGCGTGACCATTATCCCAAGAATGGACATTTTTAACACCCGCAGCTTCAAACATGGCTACCAAGTCTTCCTTGATGGCTTTACGCATTTTAAGCTCGTTTTCTTTGAGCTCTGCATCCATCATCAACACAGGCAATCCCCACTTGTCTTTGCGGTTCTTATCAAGGGTAATTTTATTTTCATGATAGGGCAAAATTTCTCCAAACCCTGTGGCACCAATGGTCCAAGAGCCGGGCTCGGAAATGGCTTCTTTAAAAGCCGCACCAATATTTAACTCTGCCACATCCCTACTCCAACCCTGTCTGCTTGCACCACCCTGATATCCGTAACCACGTAAAAAATCACGTTTGTCATTATTCAGGTTAGCAAATCTTGGAATATAAAAACCATTGGCTCTTCTACCATAGTAATATTGGTCTTCAAATCCTTCTACCATGCCAGATGCACCAAGATTGTAATGGTGGTCCATGATATTGTGTCCAAGTTCTCCACTACTACTACCCAATCCATCGGGCCAAATGTCTGTAGCAGAATTCATCATCACCCAAGCAGAATTCAATGCTGATGCATTGAGAAAAACAATCTTTGCATGATAAGTATATGTTTGATTGTTTTCTGCGTCTAGCACTTCTACACCTGTTGCTTTCTGTGTATTCTTGTCATAGATAACCCTTGTTACAATACTCCATGGTCTTACGGTTAATCTTCCAGTTTTCATCGCCGCAGGCAAGGTAGAAGATTGGGTACTAAAATAGCCTCCAAATGGGCAACCTTCCCAACAACGATTTCTAAACTGACAAGCCGTTCTACCAGGTATGGCTGCTGTTAAATTGGCTACTCTTCCAATAAACAAATGGCGTTCATTATTGAACTTAGATTTGATTCTTGCAGCAACATCTTTTTCTACACAATTCAAATCCATGGGAGGTAAAAATTGACCATCGGGTAAATGTGCCAACCCTTCTTTGGATCCACTGATACCCGCAAATTTTTCTACATAATCATACCATGGCGCCAGGTCTTTATAACGGATGGGCCAGTCAATAGCTACCCCATCTTTTGCATTGGCTTCAAAATCTAAATCGCTCAAGCGATAACTCTGTCTACCCCAAAGAATGGAGCGCCCTCCCAATTGATAACTACGCCACCAAGTAAAGGGTTTCACTTCTGTATAAGGAGACTCTTCTTCATTGACCCAAGCGTCCATCACGCTTTCATTTGCGGCCCATCCACGATGAATTACAGGATATTTTTTCTTCTGTTCTGCAGTGGTTCTTCCTCTGTGTTCTAGTTGCCAAGGATCTTTGTCTGCATATTTATAATCTTTGATGTGCTGGTGGTCTCTACCCCTTTCTAACATCAATACTTTTAACCCTTTTTCTGTGAGCTCTTTTGCTGCCCATCCGCCACTGATTCCGGATCCTACTACAATGGCGTCAAAACTATTTTGCGCTTGCGCCTTGTTGTTGATATACGCTGTATCTGACATAAGGTTTGTTTACTTTATGGTGAATTATAAATTTCCTTTTTTGAGTTCTTCAACGGCATAGTTTGCCGCTCTTGCAGTTAATGCCATAAAAGTTAGTGATGGGTTTTGGGTACTGGTTGAAACCATACTGGCGCCATCAGTTACAAAAACATTTTTGCAGGCATGCACTTGGTTATACGCATTGAGGATAGAGGTTTTTGGGTCAGCTCCCATTCTTGCTCCACCCATTTCATGTATGTCTAATCCTGGCGCTTGTTTGCTATCATTGGTACTGATATTTTTGCATCCCGCTTTCTCTAACATTTCTGCTGTTTGTTGCAAAAAATCTTTGAGTGATAACTCGTCATTATTGTCATAACCAACAGCAGTAATAAGTTGAGGAATACCCCATTGGTCTTGTTTGTCTTTACTTAGTCTTACATGGTTACTGGCTTTTGGAATAGTTTCTCCTTGCATCATGGCAAATACACCCCAATCTCCTACTTCTGTTAGGGCATCTTTATATGCTCCTCCTATTCCATCACTCGCGGCTCTTCCCCTACCTGCGCCAAAATGCACCATGTATCCACGCAGAAAATCCATCTCTTGTTTTTCTACATTTCTAAAATTGGGCATCATTACTTGTGTAGGCCTTCTACCATAATAATATTTGTCTTTAGGTCCATCATAGGATGCTGAAACAGATCCTCGATAATTATGAAAAGCAAGATACTGACCAAGAATTCCACTATCATTTCCTAAACCATTTGGGAATCTATTGGAAGTTGAATTCAATAAAATTAAATTGGTATTTAGACAAGCTGCATTTACAAAAATGATCTTGGCAAAATACTCAGTGGCTTTTTTGGTAATGGCATCTATGACTCTTACCCCGGTTGCTTTTCCAAGTTGTTCATCATAAATAATAGAATGAACAACAGCATTGGTTTGCATGGTCAGGTTACCAGTTTGCATGGCCCAAGGAATAGTGGATGAATTAGAGCTAAAATAGCCTCCAAATGGGCACCCTCTTTCACAAAGACTTCTAGCCTGACATTGTCCCCTTCCTTGTTTTAAATGCAGCTCCGTTGGCTTGGTTAAATGCGCACACCTACCCTGTACCACATGCCTACCTGGATAAGCTTTCATAATCTTTGCTTGCATTTCTTGTTCCACACAATTCATCTCCCAAGCTGGTAAGAATTCTCCATCTGGTAATGTGTCTAATCCATCTTTGTTACCACTGATTCCAGCAAATTTTTCCACATGGGAATACCAAGGTGCTAGGTCATCGTAACTAATGGGCCAAGGCACGGCAAAGCCATCCCTTTCAGGACCCATAAAATCATATTTGCTCCATCGCTGGGTTTGTCTGGCCCAGAGTAAAGACTTACCACCTACCTGATAAGCCCTGATCCAATCAAAGGGTTTTTCTTGTTGGTATTCGTGATCCTTGTCTTTTACAAAAAAATGTTCTGTGGATTCTCCAAAAGCATAACAACGAGCTACTACTGGGTTTTCTTTTAGAAGCTTTGCAGGCAAATCTCCTCTATGTTCAAAATCCCAAGGATTCTTTGTTGCAGTGGGATAATCCTTTAAGTGCACCACGTCTCTACCCCTTTCTAGAACCAAGGTTTTTAGTCCCTTTTCTGTGAGTTCTTTGGCCGCCCAGCCACCGCTAATACCTGAGCCTATGACTATGGCATCATAACTGTTTTGTTGCTTTCCACCGGAATTGATGAGGCTGCTATCAGTTGGCATGACAATCGTTTATGGTTGCTGATTTTTACAAAATCATACTAAATCTAAAACTTTCTGTGCAATCCATTTCAACAGTTTTGTATTATGGAATGCTTTGGAAAAGTTGATAAACCACCAAATTATGCACATATTGGTTATGCTTTGCAGCGCAATCTGAATTCAAACTGTCAAATATTTATTATGAATAATCGGTGAAAACCTTATTTTCACCGTCTAACTAGGTTGCCGAAATGATTCGACACAAATTACTGCGAGAAATAACACCTTTGAGTGAATCAGACTGCTTTACGGTTTTCAGCCGTACCAAATCTAGTTTTGACTACCCCCTGCATTACCACGAAGAATTTGAATTAAATTTTATCAAAAATGCCAAAGGTGTAAAAAGGGTGATTGGTGACCATATGGAAGATATTGATGAGTTGGAATTGGTCTTGGTTGGCCCTAACTTACAACATACCTGGCGCACCCATCTTTGCACCAGTACCAATATTCAAGAAGTAACCATTCAATTTCATAAAGACTTATTTGGAGAAAGCCTACTGAGCCGCAATCAATTGAATATGATTCGTTCATTGATGGAGAAGGCACAGAGGGGCATCCTGTTTTCACAAGAAACCGCTAGACAACTTTCTGCTAGATTATTAAACCTAGGCAAGAAGAAAGGCTTTGATAGCATTTTAGAATTGATGTCTATTCTAAATGACTTATCTCTTTCTAAAGACATGGTGGTATTATCCAATGCAACTTTCAACAACCAAGAAGTTATTAAATACAATAGCCGGAGAATTGAGAAAGTAATGGAATATATTAACAAGAACTATCAAAAATCTATCTCCTTACAAGAATTGGCGCAATTAACCAATATGGCTGAAGCGGCATTTAGTAGATTTTTTAAGAACCGTTCAGGATTAACTTTTGTAGAAACACTTACTGATATTCGTCTTGGTCATGCTACCCGAATGTTGATTAATTCAACACAATCCATTTCTGAAATTGCTTACCAGTGCGGGTTTAATAATATCTCCAACTTCAATAGAATCTTTAAGAAAAAGAAAGGATGCTCTCCTAAAGAATTTAGAGAGAGTTATGCTTCTGAAGCAAGGGTTTTAATTTAGGAACTATTTTTCTTTTAATAAATCAACCAAATTCTTTTTGCCCCAATCTTTTTTGGGTTCAATCCAAATACAGATATGATCCTTTATATCTAATAAGGATTTCCAAGCTTCATTTATAATGTGAAAATCGTTTTCAGGAAATTCATCCTTACTATATTTTTCACCTAGTTTGGCTACTATTTTACCTGACTTTTTATAAAACTTATTCTGAAAAAATTTGCCCAATGGCTCTTTGGATTTGCCAAAAAAACAATTACCGAGTATTACGCCTAATACTTTTTCTTTTTTGGTATCAATTATCACATTTTGAAAGAGGTAGGCTACAATTTCACCATCCTTGTCTACAATCGAATTCATATTCAAAAGTAAAAAAGCAAATCCGATTCCAATATTAAGTTTTGAAAAGGGTATCAAAACTTATCTATAATGTAGCAACCACTTCCTCTGCAAGGCCAAAAGAAAGGGTCATACCATTCCCCCCCAAACCATTTAAGATATATACCTGGCTTTCTGGTTGAAGCAATAAATCAGTGGCGCCATTGGTCAGTTTAGAATAAATACCATGCCAAGACTGAACTAATTTCCAGTTGGAAGCAAGTGCAAAACTTTTTAGATAATCCAGTATTAACTGATTCAACCTGGCCCTATCAAAAGGATCAAAAGTTAGCGCGTATTCATGAGAGTCCCCAACGGTTAATTCTCCCCGATCATTTTGAGATACCATTACATGAATACCCCAATTTACATATTCGTCCATCTCAGCAGTATATCTATCTTTTAAAGCTTGTAGTGAAGGAGCTGCTTTAAATGCAGGATAATGTATTAAAGATAATCCTCCACAAAGAGAGGTTCCTATTCTCCAATTGTCATTTTCTGGAAGAAAGCGCATCATTTGCAATTTGCACTTGGTAATAGGCGCTTTTGCAAACTCGTCCGGATACAGTGTTTCAAAATCTGGCCCACTGCAAACAAATACCAAGTCTGCCTCAAACACCCTACTACCGGCCTTTAGTTTTCCATTTTGAATATCCGTAATTGTAGTATTCCAAATAAAATTAACATCTAAATATTCGGTCAAATAATTTGGAATGGCAGCAATAGCTTCTCTGGGGTCTACAATCATTTCTGTATGACTATACAATCCGCCCTTCAAGCCATTTTCATTTACCCCATTAAAAGATTTAGCAATTTGCTGCTTATCCATTAATTGTACTTCTCTACCATTAGCACTAAAGGAATGATACAATTCTTGCAATACATCCCACTCCTCTTGTTCGTGCGCTAAGTGCAGACTGCCAACTGGATCATACCATAGGCCAATACTATCCGCCACTTCTTTCCAAATTTGTCTACTCCTAGTTGCTCGTTGATACAATACACCATCGGGTTGACCAATTGGCCAAACCATACCAAAATTTCTAACCGAAGCTCCTACAGCTTTTTCATTTCTTTCTATAACGGTTACTTCAAACCCTTTTAAGGATAATGCTCTTGCAGTTGCTAGACCCACAATTCCAGCACCTATTACTATTGCCGATGGCTTACTCATTTGTTGCTATAGTTAATTGATATTTTTTATTAAAATAACGAATTGACATCAATGATCCAATCACGCCAAGTATGGAAAGCCCCACTACTCCGTTGCTATATAATACACTCCATTGTAAATTCAATTTGAATACTGTTTTGAGTAAGATAACCGAAACACTTCCTAAATAACCAAATGAATCAGCTAAGTACATTAGAAATCCAACATTACCAGTAATTCTAAAAGTGGCAATTAATCTATCAAACAAAATGCAATTAAAAGGAATATATCCTATGTACAATCCCAATCCAACCAAAGTCATCCATAAAAAAGGGCTTAACATACCTAGAATAAATAGTAATGAACTAATCCCTGCTAAAAGAAAACCAAATAGAATAATGTACTGGGTAATTTGAAATGCTTTGCGATTGTTCTTAATAAGTATCATACTACCAATTAACAACAGCACCATGAGGGTAATAGGAATCTCTGTATTTGTAAAAACAGATGGCTGGTTTCCATAACCCAGTTCCTTCCATATATCTGCTGCAAAATTGTCTCTGATGTCTCTAAAAACAGTTAGAAATACATAAATGACAATCATGATAATCAAACCAGGTTTGAAATTCTGAAAAAACTGCTTTCTGGCTTCCTTATCTAGTGGCAATCTAGTTACCCTTAAAGCAATATCGGAATTAGAAGGTGGTGGGATTTTTTCCAATAACCAAATCAATAAAATTAAAGGCAAAAGAAAAACGCCCCCTGTTACAAAGGGCAACCACCAATCTGTGACATGGAAAGATAGCTGCAAAGACTTTGCTACAGATTTCACAAACCCAGAAGAAAATATAAAACTTACCGCAAGCGCAGCACCAATAAAATCAGTAGCTTTTCTACCTTCTACAAAAGAAAATACAATTCCCCAAATAATGCCCAAAGGGAATCCATTGGTGAATAAAAAAACTACGCTATAGGGAGCAGGAACCAAGGCAAACAATAACATAGACAACCATGACACACCCACCAATAATAAAATGAGTTTACCCCTACCCACGTGTTTTAGTTCAGCAATAAATTTAATCCCATAAAATTTACTAAACATATAACCCAATACCTGACTAATCACCAATGCGTCTTTAAAAGCTAGACCAAAAACCGTTGGCCCGTCTGCAAAACCGCCAACAGTAAATGGTTTACGGAA
>Ga0075152_10001074_pt1 | contig 19824 bp, 10 predicted proteins | sample JI61114C2DNA_FD_70964 | JGI IMG/M metagenome (GOLD analysis project Ga0075152, IMG submission 70964) | Wastewater effluent complex algal communities from Wisconsin, to seasonally profile nutrient transformation and Carbon sequestration -... | ecosystem: Engineered > WWTP > Effluent > Algae...
GCCCTCGAACGTCGAAGTCACGCACATCAACCTCAACGACGGCACCGTCGAAGGCATGAGGCATCGTGAAGCCCCCGTGCTCAGCGTGCAGTATCACCCCGAGGCCGCCCCCGGCCCGAATGACGCGAAGTACTTCTTCGCTGAGTTTGCCAAGCTGATCGAGAAGGCTGGCTGAGCTGCCCAAAACCAAGACATTTTCTCACACCAGCGAACGTGAGATTTTATGCTTTGCCTTCGGCATCATTGATGCGGACGATGAATGCTGGGTTACTTCTTTCCGTCCGCCTTGCTGCGTCTCTGAAGAGGGTAAATGAAACTGACACAAAGAGAGCGTGGTTACTTGGGAGTGCGAACAAACAAGCGCCCGACGACGGTGCAGCGAGAAGCACAAGCCTTTGATGAACAAAGTCTTGAAGTGGCGAAAGCGAACTTCACCGAAGGAGGAACCTTCCACGGCTCCTCCATTCGAATACAGCCTCAAAAACGCTGCCTAACTTCGGAATCCGGGATAAATGCACTTCAAGGGTCATCAGCCTGCCGTGGCAGTTGATGACAGCCTTGTGAGCGTTTCGACAGAGATCAGGCGTTCACTTCCTGAGTCTCTTCCTTGGGAGCATCAGGGCGGGCGTCGGCGGAGAATTTGAGGCGTTTGGCTTCGGCATCGAAGCTGACTTTCACCACGTCGCCTTCGCGGATGTCTCCGCGGAGGAGGTGCTCGGAGAGCGGGTCTTCGATGTTTTTCTCGACGGCGCGACGCATCGGGCGGGCTCCGTATTGCGGATCGTAGCCTTCCTTCATGAGGAACTCCACCGCACCTGCATCGAGCGCGATGTTGATGTTCTTCTTCTTGAGACGAGCGACGACTTTGCTGACTTCGAGTTCTACAATGGTGCTGAGTTGTTCCTTCTCGAGCATCTTGAAGACGATGAGGTCGTCGAGACGGTTGAGGAACTCAGGCTTGAAGAACTTCTTCGCGGTTTCGTTGATCTTTGTCTTGATGGCGTCGTTGTCCGCGTGGTCCTGCTGCATGGCGGCAAAGCCGAGCGTGGTCTGGCGCTTGATCTGCTCAGCACCGACATTCGAGGTGAGGATGACGATGGTGTTACGGAAGTCGATCTTGCGACCGAAGTTGTCGGTGACCTGACCTTCTTCGAGGATCTGAAGGAGGAGGTGCATGACATCGGGATGAGCTTTTTCGATCTCATCAAAGAGCACGACGCTGTAGGGACGACGACGCACCGCTTCGGAAAGCTGTCCGCCTTCTTCATAGCCGACATACCCAGGAGGTGCGCCGATGAGACGGGAAGCAGTGTGCTTCTCCATGTATTCGGACATGTCGAGCTGGATGAGCGCCTCGGCACTGCCGAACATGAACTCTGCTAGATTCTTGGCGAGGAAAGTCTTGCCGACGCCAGTGGGGCCGAGGAAGAGGAAGCTGCCGATGGGACGGCGCGGATCTTTGAGGTCGGCACGGCTGCGGCGGAGTGCTTTGGAGATGGCGACAACGGCTTCGTCCTGGCCGATGACCTTGCCTTTGAGCTCGGCTTCCATCTTGAGGAGCTTGGAGGCCTCAGCCTGCTCCATGCGCTGGAGGGGAACACCGGTCCATTTGGCGACGACGGACATAATGTCGTCATCACTGACTTCGACGATGCGCTCCTGGTTGTTTTGTCTCCAAGTGCTGAGCACGTCGTCGTAGCGCTTCTTGGCATTCTTTTCACGGTCACGCAGACGCGCGGCTTTCTCAAAGTCCTGATCCTTGATGGACCCTTCTTTCTCCACGCGGATGGCTTCGATCTCGGCGTCGATGTCCTTCAGTTCAGGCGGACGAGTCATCGCGGCGATGCGGCAGCGAGAGCCCGCTTCATCCATGATGTCGATGGCTTTGTCGGGAAGGAAGCGCGCGGTGAGGTAACGGGCGCTGAGGGTCACGGCCAGACGGATGGCTTCATCGCTGTAATGCGCCTTGTGGTGCATCTCGTATTTGCCTTTGAGACCGATGAGAATCTTGATGGCGTCTTCGACGGAAGGTTCCTCCACTTTGATCTGCTGGAAGCGGCGCTCGAGGGCGCTGTCCTTCTCGATGTATTTGCGGAACTCGTTCAGCGTGGTGGCACCGATGACCTGCATTTCACCACGGCTCAGTGCGGGCTTGATGATGTTGCTGGCATCCATGGTGCCTTCGGCGGAGCCGGCTCCGACCATGGTGTGGAGTTCGTCGATGAAGAGGATGACATTCTTCGTGCGGCGGATCTCGTCCATGACGGCCTTGATGCGCTCTTCGAACTGACCGCGATACTTCGTGCCTGCGACCATGAGGGCGAGGTCGAGAGTGATCACGCGCTTCTCACGCAGGATCTCAGGCACGTTGCCATTGATGATCTCTTGAGCAAGGCCTTCGACGATAGCGGTCTTGCCCACACCAGCTTCACCGATGAGGACGGGATTGTTCTTGGTGCGGCGGCAAAGAATCTGAATGACACGGGCAATCTCTTCTGTTCGGCCGATGACGGGGTCCATCTCGCCTTTCTGGGCAAGCTCAGTCAGGTCACGTCCGAATGCTTTTAGAGCAGGTGTCTTCTCGTTCTTCTTTTTCTTCTTCGGATCTTCCTCGTTCTTGCCATCAGGCGTCACGGGCTCGGCGTCGTCCTCGTCTTCCTCTTCGTTCGAGCTGAAGTTAGGGTCGAGTTCCTTGAGGATCTCGTTGCGGGCTTTGTCGAGATTTACATCCAAGTTACGGAGCACCTGTGCGGCGACGCCTTCACCTTCGCGCAGCAGACCGAGCAGGATGTGCTCCGTGCCGACATAGCTGTGATTCAGGGCCTTGGCCTCCTTGCTGGCGAGAGCGAGCACCTTCTTCACACGAGGCGTGTAGGGAATGTTGCCCACCATCTTGGTTTCGGGGCCGGAGCCGACCTGCTGCTCGACTTGAAGACGAACAGTTTCGAGATCGAGCCCGAGCTTGCCGAGTACGTTCACAGCAACGCCCTGACCGAGCTTGATTAGCCCGAGCAGGATGTGCTCCGTGCCGACGTAGTTGTGATTGAAGCGGTCTGCCTCCTTGCGTGCGAGTGCCAGAACCTGTTGAGCGCGTGGGGTGAAGTTATTCATCATGGGAATCCGAAGGAGGAACCTCCGGAGTGGGTTGATTTGTGGAAACGTTAGAAGGTCCGTCGAGGGATTGCAACCGTGTGCGGGTAATTTCCGCGCGGCGCATGTCGCGCTCCTCGGGAGTGAGTTCGGCACCAGCCCGGAGTTGAAGATGTGCAGGCTGGATTTCGAGCAAAAGAAGATCGAGAAGGCCGCGGTCGCAGTTTGGAATGATGTCGAGATCGGCACCGAGTCGGAGCATGGAAAGCAGGTTCAATGCCTCCTTCGAAGTGAGAATGTGTGCGTAGCGGAGGATGGCAAAGGCACGACCAACTTGGTCACGCAGCATGGTGGAATTGTCCTCCAGGAGCTTCTGACGGGCATTAAGCTCCGAGTTCACCACGCGCTCGATGACTTTCTCGATGGCGGCAATGATCTCGCCCTCTTTTTCACCGAGGGTGTGCTGGTTGGAGATTTGGAAAAGATTCCCCAACGCCTCCGTGCCCTCGCCATACAGCCCACGAACGGCAAGACCGATCTTGCCGACGGCTTTGATGACTGGATTAATCTGCTCCGTGAGGGCCAGTGCTGGCAGATGCAACATGACAGAGGCTCTCATGCCTGTACCGACATTCGTGGGGCATGCGGTGAGGTAGCCGAACTGAGAATCAAAGGCGTAGGGCAACTGCGCTTCGAGCTCGCTGTCCACCTGATCAACAAGCTGCCAGGCGCTGTGCAAATTCAGCCCCGGGCGGATGCCCTGAATACGGAAATGATCCTCCTCATTGATCATGATGGAGAGGTTCTGATTCCGATCGACAACGACAGCGCAACCCACGGCACGAGCGGCGTGCTCACGGCTGATGAGATGGCGCTCGACGAGCACCTGCTTTTTGATCTTGCTGACTGCGGTGTAGTCCTCGCTGTAACGGTCCTTCATCTCAGGGAGAGATTCGACGACTGGAAGAGCCAGCTTGAGCATGTCCAGACGCTGATGCTCCTGGCTGTATCCGGGGAAAGGAAAGCCGCGCAGATTCCTGGCGAGGCGCACGCGCGAAGTCATCACGACCTCGGAATGCGGTCCGCTGCCCTGCATCCAGTCGGCAGGGTGATTGATGAGCGTTTTAAATTGCATGGCGAGGCGGCTAGAAGGTTACGCTTGGGAGGACTGAAGTCGCTCGATCTCCTTCTTTAGAGCAGCGGCATCTTCATAACGTTCATCACGGACAGCAGCATCAAGCTGCTCGCGAAGTTTGGTGATCGAGACGGTGGGTGCAGCCTTCTTGGATGCCCGTGGCTTAGGCGCAACGCGGACGTTGTCCGCAGGTGCGACAACAGGCGGGACCCTGCCCGGCACCTTACCGACATGGCGGGTGCCTTTGTGCATGGCACGCAGGAGATTGTCCAAGCCGTCACGGAAGGCAGTGTAGCACTCTGGACAGCCCATGCGTCCGATCTTTTTAAGCTGTGCAGCCGTGAATCCGCAGGAGTCGCAAACCGCCTCGACCGTGTGAGCCTCGGTCTGATTACCACTCAAAAACGCCTCAGCGAGGCCGAAGCCGGCTTCATCCGTCACGCCCTTGGCTTTCGAGCACGCATCGCACAGGTTCACCGTGGTCATCTGCCCATTGATGATCTGGGTCAGGAACACGGTGGCTTCACTTTCGCAAACGTCGCACTTCATGGATTGGGGGGTGGGTTTCAGGCCGCATGTGCCTGATAAAGAAGTTACGTCTGACACACGCTATGGATACGCTTACGGCAGCGCATCATGGGCGTCAATGGCGTGGGATGATCACGATTGATCATCCTTTGTCTCATCCACCGTCTTCACTGGCCTCGTCGATCCCGAGCCGGGCATGGCGCTGAAAAGGAAGTAGCGGGGAGAGCGGAGCATGTCCCCAACTTCGCGAGTGGCAGCGCGATGAAGGTAGCCGCTGATCCGGTCCTGGGCGGTGGGCCATTTGGCGAGGTGCTTTTCCAGGAAGCGGCGCAGGCTGGCATTGGCGCGGAACTCGACGGACAAGGTGCCGAGATTCAGCAGCAGGATGCTGAGGCAGAGTGCCAGCAGGGCGATCATGGCAAAGCGCGGCGGAAATTTCAGCAGGATCATGCCACCTGCGGCGAGCACGGCGGCGAGTGTTGGGGCGTAGCGGTTGAGTTTGATCACGGACTGCCGCCATTTGTAGTCGTTGAGGGCATCGCCTTCCTGCACGGCATGGCCGGCCTCGTGCAGGGCGACGGTCCAGGCGGCCATGGTGGTCCCCTGCCCCACTTCGCGGCTGAGGAAGAGGCGGCGGCGGGCGGGGTCGAAGTAGTTCGTGACCACGCCGTTGTGCTCCAATATCTCGACATCGCTCACGCCTTCGAAATTGAAGAACAACTGCGCCATCTCCGCGCCCGTGTGGGCGGTGGGCGCGCGTTCCTTCACGCCCTGTGCCCACATTTCCTCAAACCTCCCCGCAGCCCAACGACAGATGCCAAGACAAATCAGGAAGAGTACGATGGGGATGACAAGCATGATGAAAATCAGGTCCAGGTGCCGGGTTTGAGGAAACCGATGGGCAGGCTGGAGGAGTTAACGTTGTAGAAGTTGGCGATGTTCGGGAGGACGTAGCTCATGTCTGCCGCAGGCACACCAAACCAACGCAGCATTTCCGCGAGGAATTGATCGACGCTCGTGGTCGGGATCAGTCGGCCGCCGTAGCCGGTGTCATCATTGCTTTCCAAAGCGAGATCTGGGAAGCTGCCATAAATGCGCCCGCCCTGCACGGGACCACCCATGATGAGCGCGTTGCCGCCCCAGGCGTGGTCGGTGCCGTTGCCATTGCTGCGCAGTGTGCGACCGAAGTCGGAGGCGCTGAAGGTGATGACGCTGTCCTGCACACCGAGCTGCTCCAAAGCACGCTGGAAGGCAAAGAGAGCGGGATCGAGGAGGTCGAGCATTTCCGTCTGTGAGTCGAGCAGCTCGCCATGGTGATCCCAGCCTGGATGGCTGATGAAGATGGTCTGGCGGCGAAGCCCGAGCTGCCCGCGCAGGGCGATCATCTTCGCGGCGGCGAGGAAGTTGCTGGCGACCCAGTTGTCGGAGGGGAAGAAGCCGCTGATGGCGCTGGCATCGTAGTTGTTGAACTGCTGAAGGAAAAATTCCTGGAGCTCGATGCTGCTCTTCGTGAGCTGCGAATAGGACTGCTGCATCAGGTTCGCGTAGCTCTGCTCGATGATGCTTTTATGGGCGGCATTCTTCAGTCGCAGCGGATGCAGCGCGCTGGATTGATCTTCGCCCGTGAGCCGAAGCGCACCGCTGTCCGTGACGACGAACTGCGTGGTGCTGTTCCCCACCTGGAGGAGATTGTTTCCCGCGAGAGAGATGTTCATGGCGACGCTGGTGACGTCATTCACCGTGGTGTGCAGCACATCCGCTGCACGACCGCCCCAACCGCTGAGCTGTGTCATGCCCTGCGGCACGGAGGTCTGCCACTGGTCCACCTGATCGCTGTGCGAGTAGAGCGACTTTGGCAGCGGGACTGTCTCAGCGAGATACTGCGCCTTGGTCACCGGCTGGATGAGCGTGCCGACATTGGATAAAATGGCCGCGCGCCGTTTCGCGGTGTCGCCACCGAGGCCGTTGAACATTTCCTGAAGGCCCGAGCAACTCGGATGGATGCCGTAGAGTTGCCCGTCGCCACCGCTCTGGATGAGCTCGCGGAGGTTCAAAGCGGACTCCGTGGGATGAATGATGGGCAGTGCCAAATTCCCGCGCGTGGTCGAGTAGGTGGCGTGGCGAGTGGAGTCGCGCGGCACGAGCCAGTTGAAGGAATCCATACCACCATGCAGGAAGATGCAGACAAGGGATTTCCGATCTGTCGGCACACCTTGAGCCGCAGCCTTGCCTGCCATTTGCAGATTGAGCAGCATGTTCATCACCGGGATGCTGCTCACAGCCGAGCAGGCGCTCTGGCCGAGGAAACGACGGCGGGTGGTGGAGTTCATGGCAGTATGGTTCATTTCATCACCGCCCCCTCCGGAGCGACGAGGGAGAGGTAAGCGGCGACACGGGCGTGGGCGGCGGTTTGATCCGCAGGAATCTGGGCGAGTGTCTCCAAAATCAGCGTGCGCGTGCTGGGGAGCATTTTGCCCGCGCAGAAAAGCAGGTTCAAATGATCGACCAGACGTTCGGGATTCGAAGCGAGATCCTTCTCGCGGGCGAGATCAATGGGATAACGGTAGGTGTCCCAGAGATGGAAACCATTCTCGATCATGTCCCAGAGTCGGTTTGGATAAGAGATGGCGCTGTAGCTGTCTGTGATCTGGAAGACAGGCGCAGCGAGGTTATTTTGCGTCAGCAGGCCGGGGGCTTTGTAGTCGGGGCGGTAGTAATTGAAGACGCTGGGCGCATAGGTCGGCTCCTGGCGGCTGGCGTTGAAAAAGTCGTTCCAGTCCCACCACAGCAAGTTCGGCACCTGCTTCATGCCAAAGGCACGACCAAGGGCCATGGCACGGATGACGGGCTCTTTCAGACGACCATGCGCTGTAGTTTCGGTGAAGCGTGGATCACGGGCTTCTTCATCGAGAAGGATCGCCCGCACAACAGCACCGAGATCGCCTCGGACACCGTTGCCGTTGTCTGAAAAGACCGCACCGATTCGCTGGATATAGGCAGGGCTGGGATTGTCGGTGACGAGGAACTGAATCAACTGCCTGCCAATGAAGACACCTGTGTTCGGATGGTTGAAGAGGTAAGCCACCGCATCCTCGATGTCCCGCCGCGCATTCTCCGCTGTGGCCGGACGCGCCGGGATGACATATCCACCGGGCAGAGTTTTCGAGCCAAAGTCATGCCTGTCCGCGTGGACGAACATGGGAGTGGCAAAATCCTGCTCCGTCCAGCCGCCACCGCCCCAGTTTTGCCCACCGAACCAGAAGCCGGTCATCACTCGCGCGAGCTGGGTAATGTCAGGATTCGTGTAAGTCGGGATCGGCTGACCCAGGCCATCAAGCTGGCGGGAGCCATCGGGGTTCAGCTTCCACAGCCCGATGGTGAAGAGCTGCATGATTTCACGGGCGTAGTTTTCATCCGGGTAGCGGTTGATGCTTGGATCAGCTTTTTGGTTGCCCACATGACTGAGGTAGCGGCCCATGACCGGATGCATGGTGACCTCCATCAGGATGTCGTGATAGTTGCCAAAGGCCCGGCGCACAAAGATGTCATAGTAGTCCGCCATGCCGAGGCAGCGGTTCTCGATGTTCGAATCACGGCGTGAGGTCACGAGGATCTGGCTGAGCGCAAATGCGACACGCTGACGAAGCTGATCCTCCCCCTGGATGGCCGCACGGGCAAAGGCGGTCATCATGTTGTTGCCAAAGAGGAAGGGGTCTTCGTCCGTCCCACCGAAGCTGTAGTCCCGCTTCTGGCGCTGGCTGAAGATGTCCTCATAGATCCCCTTGATGTAGGTCGAGTGCAGCGTGCTAGGTTTGGCGATCTGCTCCGTGATCCATGCCTCATAACCGAGCTGCTGCACACGCTGGATGTCCTCCAACGTCGGACCAAAGGCCGCCTGCATGAGGAAGCGGGATGCCTGCACTCGGGACACGCCAATGGCCGCACCGCCGCCGGGGAAACCACTCGTGCTCGAAGCCCCCTGAAACTGCTCCACGAGCGTAGCGTAGTCACCGCTCATGGCACTTTCAGTGTTGCCATCTTGATTCGCATCCACGGGCACATCACCGCGCGTGCTGCTGCCGCTGGTCGTGCTGGAGCCGAGAACATTCGCCTCGGTCCAATCACTGACACCGTCATTGTCCGTGTCCTGATTCAAGACGCGAGCCTGATAAAAGATCGGCACACCTCCGAACACACCCGCGAGTGTCTGCTGATACTCCTCGCCCACAGCAACAGGGTTTCCAGACGTCGTTGTCCATGAACTGAGATTCGTGCTCTGCCAGACGCGATGCTGTTTATAGCGAAGCAACGGCCAGCGAATGGTGAGATCACTGCCCGTGCGCTGCGTGTCCACCCAGAGGCGTGATGTCGGATCGAAAGGGTCCGTACCCGCCTCAGATTCATCGCCATTGCTCATGCCATCACCATCGGCATCCAAGAGCACGCTGAGATTAAAACTACCTGCCCACTGTTCCCAAGCATCGGCCATGCCGTTGCCATTCAAATCTTCCCCAATGACTCCGGCAGGCGTGCCGTGATGCAGGGGCGGCTTGCTGCTGGCGAGCATGGGATCACTGCCCGCCTGCACTTCCACGCCGTCTTTAGCGAGGTCGTCATCACTGTCCGCATCATTGGGATTCGTGCCCGAGAGATACTCGCGAAGGTTGGAGAGGCCATCGCTGTCATTATCCAGAGCAGCGTCGGCGGCGGAGTTGATGTTCAGGCCATACGTTGTCTCCCACGCGCTTGGCATTCCGTCTTCATCATGATCTTGCCAGGCGATGTAAGCCGCCGTGGTTTCGATAACTGTGGATTGGAAAAAAACCTGAACGCCATCATGCTGCCAGAGATGGAAGCGATCCTCCACAGGCGGGTCACTGCGGTCATGCCAGAGAGCGTTGCCGTCCTGAATCAAATCATGCGCTCTGCAGCCCGTGAAGGTGCGGGTGAAGACGGTCTGGCTCGTATCCTGATTCGTGATGCTGAAAGTCACGTTCCACTCCGCCTGAACTCCCGTGGGGCAGGCTCCCAGAACACGCAGACGAAAGCGATCGGAGATGTCCACCGCGCCATGCCCGCTGAAGCCTAGCAGCGGTGACAGATCGAGCGATGGCGGGCTGTTCCAATCACTATCCCAGATACCATTGTTATCGTTATCCGGATTGCTGAAAGCACCGCTCGGGTTGGAGTGAAAATACCACGTCAGCCGCCCGCCCCGCTGAGTCAGGGCGAGATACATGGCATCCGAGCCGGAGGTGTCCGCCGAGTTTTGCAGCGAGATGGTGAAGAGATCATTCGCACGCCAAGTGCCCTCTTCGAGCTGACCTCGTTTGTGGTCCCAGACGACTTGTATGTCACTGATGTTCCAGTCGAAGCTGTGAGAGCCAATCGCTTGAATCACCGGCATCCGAGCATTCACGGCATCCACGCCTCTTGGATTCGTGCCACGAGCCACCTCTTCATTATCTGTCCGTCCGTCGCCATCACTGTCCGTTATAGTTGGAAAGGTAAACAAAGGTTTCACCGCCATCTCGGCTCCATCAGTCAAACCATCGCCATCCGTGTCTGCCACGAGCGGATTCGTGCCTGTATTGGACGCACTCGAATAGACACTCGTGCCGGTTTCCACATTGTCATTCAGGCCATCACCATCCGTGTCGGCGAGACGTGGATTGGTGCGGCGCGTGTATTCAGCTCCATTGTTCAAATTATCGCTATCCGCGTCCAGCGAGGCATCATTCACGTCGGGTCTGAATTGATAAGCAAACTCCCATGCGTCAGGCATGCCATCACCATCACCATCGACTGCCATGTTGACGATCTGGATGGCATGAATGCCGCCCTCGTTCCAACTGTCGGTGAGCATCTTCACGTTCAGCGTGTTACCTGTCACACCGCGAAAGTGAATGGCATTGCCACGCCAGGGCTTCGCTGCATCTGAAATTGCTGGATCGATCAAACTTTGCTGAGGACGAGTGCTCGCACTGACGAAATGCCGGTCCGTGCCAGCAATGTCATTCAATCGAATGCGTCCATGAGCACCATCATAGACCGAGCCCGCATAGACCACGACATCGTAGCTCGGGTAAGGGATGCCGGTGAGGGTCACGCTCACGGGAGTCGAGGTCGTGGCATTTAGATAACCATCCAGCAGTCGCCCAGTGGAAGTGATGCCATTGCCACTCGCCCACGCGCCACCATTAGATGACCACGCAAGCGTCGTTGGCAGCGCCACGCCAGCGCTGTTCACGATAGTATCCGCTACCGGAATCGCAATATCCGCCGTGTTTCCCGCTCCACTGCGCCAACTCGTCAGAGCCCAGGTGCAGTTCCAGTTTCGCTGAGGGAAAAGACCCGTCACAGCCTGTGCTTGCAACGTGTTCCATGGATTCACGTCTGATACAAACTTGATCCCAATAGCCGAGCTAAAGGCAGGAGGTGTGCTGGCGGCTGATGCGGGATTGTAAGCGGTGCGTACCTCCCAGGCATCGTCGGCCCCATCACCATCTGTGTCAGCCAGATTGGGATTTGGCATCGGTGTCGCAGCGACTTCATCGCCATCATTCAGAGTGTCTCCATCTGTATCAGGATTCAGAGGATTTGTGCCTGTGTTTGTCGAGCTGACAAACACGCCTGTTCCCGTCTCCACGCCATCTTTGAGCCCATCATCATCGCTGTCAGCATCACGCGGGTTGGTTTGGCGGGCGTATTCCTGCACGTTGGTCAGGCCATCCTGATCTAAGTCCAGCACTGCATCGGCCAGCAGTGAGTCATTCAAGCCATGATCCTGCTCCCACCAGCGTGGCAAACCATCACCGTCCGCATCCACCAGCGCCGTTGGGTCCAGCTCCAAGCTAAGTGCGTCTGGACTCACTGAGCCGTTCGGAGATGACAACGGAATGGAGCGGCTGATTTCCAGCACGTTCTCGCCTGCCACAGGAGTAAAAGCACCTGCATTCGCCTCCACGATCGCGGTGCCCTGATTCATCACCGACTTCGTGCTGATGAGCACTCCATTCCACCGAACCTCAAAAGTGTGCGTGCCGTAGCCCTCCAAGTAAGCGCCCGTCGTCGGGTGCCACCAACCGCCCCAGCATTGGTGTAGATTCAGCCGCATCCGTGCTGTGCTCGTAGCCTGTCCTGAGGTCAGGTTAAAATGAATGCGTCGTGTCGTCGTCCATCCGTCTATCCCGTTCTCAAAGTTCGTCCAAGGCTCCGCTGCTGCCACCACTCCAATCGGTGCCGGATACGTCCCCGCAAAGTAGTAGTCATTGTCCTTCGCCGTCGCACTACCAGGCGCGGTCGTCGGACCACTCGCTCCGCCGAACTCCTGCGGGTTTCCATCCCAAGTGCCGAGCGACCACACCGTGACAAAGTCCGCCCGTGCCGACAGTGTGCACAGCACGACGATCAGCAGTGAAAGAATGGCCTTGGGGGAAAACATTCCGGAACTCTACCGGGAGAAAAGAACCCATGCAACGACTCGACCATATTTGATCCTTGCGGGCTGGCTGCCCCTGCGGGACTCTCCCGCCCAATCTCCCCTTCCCAATGCTCAAAAAGAACTGGTATCTCTTCACGCCTCTCGCTTTCGTCGGCCTTCCCGCCCTCATCCTTGCCTATTACATCCTTGGCTTTGGCTATCCTGTGAATGAGGCCATCGAAGCCACGAGCCACTTCCTGCAATCCAAGACACGCTATGCCATGAAGTACTCGGATACGAACTTCGCACGCATCCAGCCGGGCATGAGAGGTGATCAGGTCTTTCAACTCGTCGGCGTACCTTTCGAGCGGCTGAACAATGACGCTGAGTGGATCTACTCCCTGCCACAGGGCAGCACGAAATATTATCACGAGCGGAAAATCATCTTTGATCGCGACAAGAACCAGGTCCCGCATGTGAAGGAAACCGTGCGTGGCTTCCATGCTGATTGATCCCGCTAGAGCAATGACACCCACTCTCACTCCACCACGCGCAGCACTGCCATCCCTGCTCGGCTGCAGGCCTGAGGAAGTGGCTGAACTGGTGGCCAGCCTCGGCGAGCCTGCCTTCCGCGCGAAGCAGATCGTCGAGTGGACCTACGCGAAGCGCGCGCCCAGCATCGAGGCGATGTCCAGCCTCTCGAAACCGCTGCGGCAGTCGCTGGCTGAGCGCTTCGTCACCCGCAGCATGGTCATCTCCAGTGTGGCAGGCTCCGAGGACACGACGCGGAAAATTTTACTCAAACTGCAGGACGGACGCTATGTGGAGACCGTCCTTATCCCCGCGAATCCCGCGCTGTATGGAGACCGCTCGGACCGCCTCACGCTCTGCGTTTCCAGCCAGGTCGGCTGCGCTTACGACTGCAAATTCTGCGCCAGTGGGCTCGCTGGTTTCACGCGCAATCTCACCACTGGAGAGATTGTGGAGCAGATCGTCCAGGCCGAGGCACATGCGGCTGATCGCGTGGACAATCTCGTCTTCATGGGCATGGGCGAGCCGCTGGCGAATTTCTCCAACCTCATCAAAGCCATCGAGATCCTGAACGCCGAGTGGGGCATCGGCATCGGTGCTCGGCATATGACGGTGAGCACGAGCGGTCTCGCCCCGCAGATCAAGAAGCTCGCCGACATCCCCACCCAAATCCGTCTGGCCATCTCCCTGCATGGCGCAAGTGACGAAGTGCGCAGCCAGATCATGCCGGTGAACAAGAAGCACAACCTCGCCGAGCTCTTCGAGGCCCTGCAATACTGGCGCACGAAGCACAAGCAGCGCATCACCCTGGAGTACATTTTGATCGAAGGCGTGAACGACATGCTGGAGCAGGCCCGCCTGCTGGCGAAGCGCGCGCGCTCCATCGACGCCCGAGTGAATCTCATCCCCTACAACACTGTCGAGGGCCTGCCCTGGGTGCGCCCGAGTGAGGCGCAGTGCATCGCCTTCCGCGATACGCTGGCTGCCGGTGGCGTCACTGCCACACTGCGTTTGGAGAAAGGTCACGACATCGCCGCCGCCTGCGGTCAGCTACGGCTGAAACAGGAGACCGAAGAGGGCATCATCGAGTCCCCCATCCCCGCGAAGCGCATCACCATCGGCGTGGGTGCGGCGTGATGGCTTCGTATCAAAGCGAAGGTTGCCGAGCCAAATCGCCATCCTGCCCCGGGTCAGGCAATTCTTGATAAAACGCTCCTGAACACCAAGTGGACGGCCTTACCTCCCCTGCTTCTTCTTGAGTGCTGTAACCACATGCGGCGGGACGAACTGGTTCACGTTCCCTCCGAGGCGCGAGATCTCTTTCACCAGACGGCTGCTGATGTAGGTAAGCTCTTCGCGCGGCATGAGGAAAAGCGTCTCCAGATTCGGCTCCAGCTTCCGATTCATGAGGGCGAGTTGGAACTCGAACTCGAAGTCGCTCACAGCGCGCAGACCACGCACGAGGGCGATGGCTTTTTGCTCGCGGGCGAAATCGACGAGCAACCCCTCGAAGGGAAGCACGCGCAGGTTTGGCAGATGCTCCGTGGCGGCACTGAGCATCTCAACGCGCTCTTCGACCGTGAAGAGACTCTGCTTCGCGTTGTCCTTCGCCACGGCCACGATCAGTTGATCAAAGATACCCGCCGCGCGCTGGAGCACGTCGAGGTGCCCATTCGTGATGGGGTCAAAGCTGCCTGGATAGATGGCGCGACGCATGGTAGGAGTGCAGATGAGTTAGATCTCGGTGGTTTCGCCAGGTGCTTCCGGCGACGTCTCAGCGGGTGCTTCGGAGGTCTCTCCAGCATCGGTTTCAGCAGGCTCTTCCTCCTCGGCGATCACGGTGGCGACGTCTTGGATGGTTTCGTCTTTCTTGAGGTCCATGAGCTTCACGCCCTGCGCTACGCGGCCAGTTTCGCGGATGCCTTTGTCGCCACCGACACGGATGCGGACGTTCTGGCCTTTGCTGGTGATGAGCATGAGTTCGTCATCGTTATGCACCGCCATCGCTGCGACGACCTTGCCGGTCTTCTCGGTGATGTCGATGGTCTTCACGCCTTTGCCGCCGCGATTGATCAGGCGGTAATCTTCAAACGGGGTGCGTTTGCCGAGACCCTTTTCAGACACGACGAGGAGCTGTGTGCCAGGAATCACGGCGGTGAGTGCCACGAGGCAGTCACCTTCATCGAGACGGATGCCGCGCACGCCTGCCGCTCCACGGCCCATGGCTCGGATATCAGTCTCTTCGCAGCGCAGGCACATGCCATCACGCGTGGCGAAGCAGATCTCGCTCTTGCCATCGGTGAGCACGACATCGACGAGGTCATTGCCTTCCTCAATGTTGATCGCGTTCATGCCTGCCTTGCGGTAATTTTTGAAGGCATCCAGCGAGGTCTTTTTCACCGTGCCATCCTTTGTAGCGAAGAGCACGAACTTCTCCGGGCTCCACATCGCTTCATCTTCCACGCCTTGCGCTTCGAGGCGCAGGACGCTGTTGATTTTCTCTTCGGGGCCGAGGTTCAGCACGTTTTTGATGCTGCGGCCTTTACCCGTGCGCGGCGCCTCAGGGAGCTGATAGACGCGCTCGACATAGACGCGACCTGTGTTCGTGAAGAAGAGCAGGAAGTCGTGCATGTTCGCACTGAAGAGTGTCTCCACGAAGTCGTTCTTGTCCTCCTTCGTCGCGGCTTCGCGGGCTTCCATGCCCTTCAATCCCTTGCCGCCGCGTGCTTGCAGCCGGTATTCGGTGGTGAGCGTGCGCTTCACATAACCGAAGTGGGTGAGGGTGACGATGTTCGCGTCGTTCGGGATGAGGTCGATGGTTTCGATGCCACCGCCAGCGGCGTCGATGCGTGTGAGGCGTCCGTTGCCATACTTGGATTTGATGGCCTGCAGTTCGTCTTTGATGATCGTCAGCACGCGGTGCTCATGGGCGAGGATGTCCATGAGGTCGGTGATGGTCGCGAGCAGTTCATCGTAGTCGGCTTTGATCTTGTCCCGCTCCATGCCAGTGAGCTGGTAGAGGCGGAGTTCCAGAATCTGATCCACCTGCGTGTCGGTAAAGACATAGCGATCACCCTGAATGCTTGGCTGGCTGCGGAGCAGGATGCCGAGCTTCATGGCGGTCGCCGTGCTGAACTGGTAAGCCTTCAAACCGAGGCGTGCTTCGTCGCGATTGCGGCTGTCGCGGATGATTCTGATGAAGTCATCGAGGTGCCCGAGTGCGAGGAGGTAGGCCTCGAGTTTCTCCGCCTGCTGCTCCGCTTTCTTCAAAAGAAACTTCGTGCGGCGGATGATGACTTCACGGCGATGCTCGATGTAGCAGGCAATGGCGTCTTTGATGCTCAGCACGCGAGGGCGGCCGCCATCAATGGCGAGCATGTGAATGCTGAAGCTGCTCTCCAGTGCGGTGAACTTGTAGAGATTGTTCAGTACCACCTGCGGGCGGGCATCGCGCTTCAGATCGACGACGACGCGGGTGTTTTCATCCGACTCATCACGCACGGCGACGATGTCGGTAATGATCTTCTCATTGGCGAGTTCCGCGATGCGCTTCACCAGTTCCGCGCGGTTCACGTTGTAGGGGATCTCGGTAATGATGATCTGCTCGCGACCATTGTTTTCCACAATCTCCGCCTGACCGCGCACACGCACGCTGCCGTGGCCGGTTTCCATGTATTCGCGGATGCCATCCAGCCCATGAATCACGCATCCCGTCGGGAAGTCGGGGCCTTTGATGAACTGGCTGAGCTGGCTGACCGTGATCTGCGGATTGTCCACCTGAGCGCACACCCCATCAACGATCTCGCCCAGATTGTGCGGCGGCATGTTCGTGGCCATACCGACGGCGATACCCGTGCCGCCATTGACGAGAAGGTTCGGGAAAGCAGCCGGGAACACGGTCGGCTCGGTCAGACGTTCATCGTAGTTCGGGACGAAATCGACGGTGTCCTTTTCCATGTCAGACATCAGCGTGCCGCCCAGAGGCGTCATGCGGGCTTCGGTGTATCGCATGGCAGCCGGCGGATCACCTTCCACCGAACCGAAGTTCCCCTGCGGGTCGATCAGCGTCTCACGCATGGCCCATGGCTGGCCCATGTGAACAAGCGTCGGGTAGATGACCGCTTCACCGTGCGGATGGTAGTTACCGGAAGTATCACCGCAGATCTTCGCGCACTTCATCTGCTTCTTCGGCGGATACAGGCCCAGTTCATGCATTGCATAAAGAATGCGGCGCTGGGAGGGCTTCAGACCATCTCGCACGTCCGGCAACGCACGGGAGATGATGACCGACATCGAGTAGTCGAGGAACGAGTTTTTAACCTCATCAGCGACGGAGATGGGGCGGGTGTTGGATTCTTGCATGGACGTGAGTCGAAAGGGCTAAGCGAAATGAGAGAAGGATCAGACGTCGAGGTTCCGCACGTTCAGGGCATTCTCTTCGATGAAGTGTTTCCGGGGTTCGACGACGTCGCCCATGAGGATGGTGAACATGCGTTCGGCTTCGTGGGCGTTGGATTCGTCGAGCTTGATCTGGAGGAGTGTGCGCTTGTTCGGGTCCATGGTGGTCTCGAAGAGCTGCTTGGCGTTCATTTCACCGAGACCCTTGAATCGTTTGATTTCCATGCCGCGTTTGCCGATCTCCATGACCTTGTCGAGGATGCCGGGGATGCTGAAGACAGGGTGGACTTTGGCGTTTTCGCCATCGCCTTCGATGACTTCGAAGAGCGGTTTGTCCTGGCTGCTGAAGTGATCGACGTGCAGGCCGAGTTCATCGAGCTGCTGGAAGCGGCGCTTCATGCCGTGGGCTTCGTGGATCTCGATGAGACGAGCGCGACGATGGGCTTTCGGGGCGGTTTGACCTTCGACTTCGACCTCGGGTTTGCCGAAGAGATGGAGGTCGTTGTTCTCACGGGCAAAAGCGGCGAGTTGTTCGTTGCCGAGGAAGTATTTGATCACCACTTCATTGCCTTCGCGGATGGTCACGAGGTAATGCGGGAGGTTGCCGGTGGCTTCGTCGCGGGCCTGGAGGTAAGCCTCGAAGTCACCGCCATGGCGACGGATGATGTCGGCAAATTTGGCGACGGGGACAAGCTGTTCGAGGATGGCTTTGAGTCGGTCATCGGCGACTTTGCTGCCATCGGCGATGTTGCGGAGGCTGATCTCGCCGGAGCCCATTTCGAGCAACATGGCTTCCATCTGGTTGTCGTCCTGCACATACTCCTCGCGCTTCTTGCGTGTGACCTGATAGAGCGGCGGCTGGGCGACATAAATGTGCCCGCCTTTCACCAGCTCCGGCATCTGCCGGTAGAAGAAGGTAAGTAGCAAAGTGCGGATGTGAGAGCCATCGACGTCGGCATCGGTCATGATGACGATCTTGTGGTAGCGGAGCTTTTCGAGATTAAAGGAGCCCTCGACCTCGCTGTCGCCACCGATACCAGTGCCGATGGCGGTGATCATGGTCTGGACTTCCTTGTTTTGCAGCACCTTCTCCAGGCGGGCTTTCTCGGTGTTGATGAGCTTTCCACGCAGCGGCAAAATGGCCTGGTTGTGGCGATTGCGACCCATCTTGGCAGAGCCACCGGCGGAGTCACCCTCGACAATAAACAGCTCAGTCTTCGAGGGATCGCGCTCGGAGCAGTCGGCAAGCTTTCCGGGCAAACCACCACTGCTCATGGCGTCTTTGCGGATGGCTTCGCGGGCTTTGCGGGCGGCTTCACGGGACTTGGCGGCGATGATGATGTTGTTGATCACCGTCACGGCGATCTCCGGCGTCTCATCAAAGAAGCGCATCAGACCTTCATACACGATGGAGCTGACCACGCCCTCGACTTCGCCGTTCACCAGCTTCACCTTCGTCTGCGAGTTGAAGCGCGGGTTCGGCAGCTTCACGCTCAGGACGCAGATGAGACCTTCGCGGCAGTCATCGCTCTCGATGTCGGGCAGCTTGTCTTTAAAGCTCTTCGGATTGTTCGTGATGTAGGCTTTCACCGCACGGGTGAGCGCCGCCTTCAGGCCGCTGTAATGCGTGCCGCCGTCAGGGTTCGGGATGGCATTGGCGAAGCAGAGTGTCTGCTCGTTCAGCCCCTTGTTCCATTGCAGAACGCAGTCCACGAGGATGAATTTGTTTTTGTCATCGATCACGACCTCACGGCGACCTGCCAGGGCGATTGGCTCGGGATGGATTTTATCTTTGTCGGCACCGAGTTCGCGGACGAACTGCTTCACGCCTTCCTGATAAAAAAGCACTTCCTGGCGGGGAGTCTCAGCTCGCTCATCCACAAGTGTGATGCGGATGCCCGGGTTCAGGAATGCCAACTCGCGGAGGCGGGTGAGCAGGCGCTCAAAGACGAAGGTCGTCGTGATGGTAAAGATCGTGGCATCTGGATAGAAGCTGATCTTCGTGCCGGTGCGCTTCGGATCGTCGAGATCACCGAGCACGGTCAGTGGCTCGGTGGTGATGCCTCGTTCGAAGCCGATGGCGTGGACTTTGCCGTCGCGATAGACCTCGCACTTGAACCAGTCGGAGAGGGCATTGACGCACTTGGCACCGACGCCATGAAGACCGCCGGAGAACTCATACGCGCCATCGCCGAACTTGCCGCCCGCGTGCAGATTCGTGAGCACGAGTTCCACGGTGGGCATGCCTTTGGAGTGCATCTCGACCGGGATACCACGACCATCGTCCTCGACGCTGAGCGAGCCGTCGCTGTGGATGTTGATCCAGATGTTTTTGCAATTCCCCGCGAGGTGCTCGTCGATGGAGTTATCCACCACTTCAAAGACGCAGTGGTGCAGGCCTCGCTCATCGGGGTCGCCGATGTACATTCCGGGGCGGAGGCGAACGGCTCGGAGCCCTTCCAGATGCTGGATTTGTTCGGCACCATAAGCCTGGTCGAGGGCTACGGCGGTTGAGTTTGAATCGATGGATTCAATGATGTCGTCTGGCATAAAAGTTGTCGGTTTTGCCATCGCCTGAGTCTGTCCAAAACACCGCTCCAGAAACGTGCTCGATGGGCTAATTTTGAGGTTAGCAAGATACCCCCCCGTGCAAAGGTTTTTATGCTCCCGAACAGGTCTTTTTTTCGGGGTGAAATCGGGTGCCGCAGATTCACTCCAA